>Ga0209162_1000011_pt1 | contig 195941 bp, 146 predicted proteins | sample YNPNPMetaG_FD_187121 | JGI IMG/M metagenome (GOLD analysis project Ga0209162, IMG submission 187121) | Anoxygenic and chlorotrophic microbial mat microbial communities from Yellowstone National Park, USA - YNP NP MetaG (SPAdes) (version 2) ...
TTCACACATGGAAAATTAAGACAAGGTTTACTCTCTCAAAAAGAACTAACAAAACTGGAGGGAACGGCATGAAACCAAAATTGTATCCCATTGCTGTGATGATATCGGTGCTCATGCAAACTGGGCTAGCCGTTGGTCAATTCGCTTTTTCCGACCGATTGGTCCACACCTATTCGATCGTGGCTCGCGATCCTGATACTGGGGAGATGGGCGTGGCGGTGCAATCTCATTGGTTTTCCGTGGGATCGATCGTATCCTGGGCAGAAGCTGGGGTTGGAGCGATAGCTACGCAATCGTTCGTCAATGTCTCGTTTGGTCCCCGAGGGCTTGAGCTATTGAAGCAGGGCAAAAGAGCGTCCGAGGCCTTGCAAATTCTGATAGATTCCGATGAAGGTCGCGATGTGCGTCAATTAGCCATTATCGATGCGCATGGGGATGTCGCTGCATTTACTGGAAAGAATTGTATCCCAGTTGCTGGGCATCAGATTGGCAAGAATTACTCGGTCCAGGCCAATCTCATGGTGAACGATCAAGTCTGGCCTGCCATGGCCAAAGCATTCGAGCAAACAACAGGTCCCTTAGCCGAACGAATGCTGGCTGCCCTCGATGCTGGCCAACGGGTCGGTGGTGATATCCGCGGAAAACAATCCGCTGCGATTCTCGTGGTCAAGGGACAAGCCTCTGGCAAAATTTGGGAGGATCGCCTGATCGATCTGCGGGTTGAAGATCATCCAGAACCGATCCAGGAGATCCAACGGTTGTTAAAGCTATACCGTGCTTATGAATTTATGAATGCTGGCGATCTGGCCATAGAGAAAAACGATATTCCAGCAGCGCTCAAGGCTTACGGTGCGGCGGAGGCCATGTTTCCCGATAACCTGGAGATGAAATATTGGCATGCCGTCTCCTTGGTGAATGTGGGTAGATTGTCGGAATCGCTGCCTATTTTCAAGGCGATTTTTAAGCATGACCCCAATTGGCTCGAGCTTACCCGCCGCCTTCCGTCGGTAGGATTGCTGAAGGTAAGCGATGCGGACCTTCAACAGATCATCACCGGCAAGTAATGGGCTCGAAGCCTCAAAAAAATTGCAATTTCAATTAATCTTTTAAAAATATTTGTGCAATTCCCTTAAATTTTTATTGACATTCACATTGAAATTTATTATATTCACGGCCACAGAAAATGATGGGAAGTTTTGCAATATCAATAGCGCATCACAAAAGAATTGATTTTTGAAATTCTTTTGATCCCAAACACCATCGCTATGATTTCAGTGGCGACCAAAACACAAAGCTGGTGGAGGGTGTGCAAATTGCACAAATCATGTTCGACGCAAAAAATTTTCCATCTCATCGCCTATAAAAACTTTATAGATCAAGTTCTTACAAATCACTCGCCGCCTTTCTTTTGGTGGCTCAAAATCTAATTTCAGTTTTGCTGGATCAAGAAACGGAGGTTTTCCAGAAATTCTGAGATCAAAACTTTCATACTAAATTAACTTTTAAGGAGGATCCGTATGTTACGAAATTATTTCATTGCGGTGTTTGGTTTGGTTCTGATGCTGGCGTTGGTTACTGGCTGTGCGAAAGCACCTCAACAAGAATTAGACGCAGCTAAAGCAGCTTTGGAAACTGCCCGACAGGCAGAAGCCGACGTTTATCTGGCTGATGAATTCAAAGCGGCCCAAGACTCTTTGAACGCTGCTTTAACCGAGATCGAAACCCAAAACTCAAAGTTTGCCTTAACTCGCAATTACAACAAGGCTAAGAATCTACTTCTCGCTGCTACAAATTTGGCCAATGACCTGAATGCAAAAGTTGCAGCGAAAAAAGAAGAAGTAAAAGCTCAGGCCGAGCAATTGGTGGTTGATCTGCAAACCGCGTTGACCGAGGCTAAAGCATTGCTGAAAAAAGCTCCCAAAGGGAAGGAAGGCAAAGAAGTTTTAGAAGCCATCCAGAGCGAGATCAATGCAGTAGAGACCTCAATGACCGACGCCACAAATCTGCTTAATACTGGCAAATTCATGGAAGCGAAGGACAAATTAACAGCAGCGCTGCAAAAAGTCAATCAAATTAAAGATGAGCTGAATCAGGCTATTGCGAAAAAGAAAGGCAAGTAAGCAACCAGACCGATAAGAGCAACGGTTTGGCGAAAATTTTATAGGCATTGAGAAAAACCTCGGTTAACACTGACATCGTTAACCGAGGTTTTGTTTATAGGTCAATATGAGATCTCATCACCAATTTTTATCAACTTCGCTCGCTAACAGGAGAAGATACCAGAGGATGTTTTCGTCACAGCAACGATTTTATATGATTGGGATCGGCATCTTGGTCGTGATGATTATTCTGGTAATCATTGCAATTTTGCACCCGAAACCACCAGCTTACCAAATTTATCTCAGCCGCAAAGCATTGGCAGAGGCGAATAAGGCGAATGCCAACCATTACGCCGCCGAGACCTTCAATGCAGCCCAAAAGAATTGGCAAAAAATTCTGACCTTGTGGCGCAAGGAAAATCAAAAAGCATTTTATCGGCGCAACTACAAGCCATTGGCTGTGCTGGCCAAGCAAACTCAGCAGTTGGCCGAACAGTCCGAACGCCAGGCGCTTCGCGCTCGCGATTCACTAAAAAATGTGGCCCATATCGAATTGGCACTGTTGCTCGATCGGATCGCCGAGTTCAAAGAGCAATTTAGCCAAATGCCCATGGATGAATCATTACGCAAAAATATGATCAAAGGGGAATTGCTGGTGCTCCAAGGGCAAGTCGCCTTGAAACGAGACCAGATAAAACTGGCGTTGCATCAATTTAAAATGGCGGAACAACTCATCGGTCAATCTGGCAAAAGCACCAAAGAAATGCTCGATGAATACCTTGCCAATATTCCAGTTTGGCGACGCTGGGCACAAGAGACCATCGCCGCATCGCGCACCGAACAAACCATCGCTGTGGTTGTCGACAAATTCAATCGCACCCTTTACGTGTATGATAAGGGCGAGCTACTTCATAAATTTCCCATTGAGCTGGGGAAAAACTGGATGGGGCATAAGCGACAACGAGGGGATAATGCCACCCCAGAAGGCCAATATCGAATCATCAAAAAAATCGGCAAAGGAGGGAGCAAATATCATAAAGCCTTAGTATTGAACTATCCCAATCAGAAAGATCAACAAGAATTTTTAGCGGCGAAAAAGGCCGGCCGCTTACCAAAAAATGCGCAGATCGGTGGCTCCATCGAAATTCATGGGGAGGGCGGGAAAGGGATCAATTGGACTCAGGGATGCATCGCATTAACCAATGAAGATATCGACAAGCTATTTGATCTCGTGGCGGTGAATACTCCAATAACCATTGTGGGGGCTTTGAATGGACTAAATAACAAAACGGCAAATTCACAACGGAATCATCGCCAATCGACGAGCACTCAAAATTAGGCATCCCGATCAATGGCATGTCTGTCGCTGTTTATTAACATCCTTTTTGTTATGGTATTCAATTTTTTGCTATGCTGCATTTTATAGTTCCATTTTCTAAAACTGATTATTTGATTCCATTGTCAAAATTATCCAATTTATTGGCCGATAAATTGGCGAGCTTCCAATCGCTGAGTTTCAATGCATACCCATTAAAGTGATCACTCAAAGGTGAAGCAAGCTTATGGCGTTGAATAATGATCCCAATATTCGACCAGTGAGATCTGAAGCATCGGAGCGACCCGGCTCGGTTCCATCACAACCCGAAACACCTCAGAAAAGCGGAAGAATCATGCTTCGGGCCTTCTTTTTGGGAACGGGTATCGGCTTTCTATTGGCGTGGCTGGTCATCAGCGCTGCCCCGATCATTCGGGATGGCATATTATATTTGATGCCAACATCGAAAGCTCTTTATTTGGGGCAACCGCTGGTGGGTCGCAATGTCGCCAATAGAATGGTGACGAAAGAAACGAATTTGGCCGATACTAATTGGACCGTGCGGAATTGGGATCGAATTGAGCTTAAAGCCCGATTACAGCGGCTGCAGCGATCGGTTGCCAGCCTCCAGCAACGGGTCGAACGTCTCACTCCCAGCGAGGCCTATTTGATCATCGACACCTCTGATAATCTCATCTTTTTAATGAAGGGCAAGCGATTGCTGCATCAAGGTATTTGTTCCACTGGCAGCTATATTATGTTGAAATCCGCGGATGGGAGTGAGAAATGGATCTTCAAAACGCCCCGCGGTGTGCGCCGCATCCAGGCTAAAATTGAAGATCCAGTCTGGCGCATGCCAGATTGGGCGTTTATTGAAGAGGGCTTGCCTGTCCCTGAACCTTATGCGCGGGAACGTTACGAATCTGGCGTTTTGGGCGATTATGCGCTTAGTCTGGGCGATGGCTATCTCATCCATGGCACATTATATCAACGATTTTTGGGTCTGCCGGTCACTCATGGATGCGTTCGGTTGGCGGATAAAGAACTCGAAATTGTTTACCACACACTCCAAGTCGGCTCGAAGGTTTTTATTTACTAGGTACAGAACATGGCTGTTGCATCAAAGCTGCTGAAAATTCCGATGGCTCTAAGACAACGATGTTCCCGTAAATTCTCTTTCCTCCATGATTTCACCCGCAGTCGCTGGGTGTTCTGGCCGGCCCTGGTCATCCCTGCCATTGCATTATTGGTGCTGGTGATCATTTTGCCGCTGCACCAATTCAAGCGCCAATTGCATCGCACTCCCCCTGGCGTCCCCCACCAATTCTTGCCAATCGACGCCGATTCGACAGATTTTTCCGAATTGAATCGTTTCTCTTCTCAACTGCTGCAATTGAAGCTCGATGAATTATTTTTAAATTCTCAGTTGATCATGGCAAAGACCGATTCTATCGGTTTAATTCTCAATCTGATCGATAGCACGATTTCTTTAAGCTTGCGCGGTGTCAACATCCGATCGTGTCCAATTTCGAGTTATAAGATAAGCCGCGGTTTTCATCATTTAAAAGGAGAACCCCAGCTCTTTCAATGGCTTTCACGACCCTTCATATTGAAAGAGGATTGGGCCACAATTCCCAAGGTTCCGATCACGGTTCGAAAAGCCCCGCGGGATACGATCGAAGCGCAGAAATACAAGATTCAACCAGCAGCACCCGCACGCCCCGATGTATATTTCACGTTACAGTTTGATAGAAATTTGATCATCAAGGTTCATCAAACGGAACCGATTGTGCCGCGTAGCTGGCTTCGAATAGCTTTCTACTATTTGAAAAGCTATGCGAAATTGATCGCCGCCACTTTTGAGCATTTCTATCATTTAAAATTACCCGAGCACTGCTATTCGATTGAAATCTCAATTGCGAAGAATGATGCGACTGCCATCTACCGCGCGTTGCCTTTGCACGCAGAGCTGGTCCCCCGGCTCCCGATCGAACGCTAATATGTCAAAGCTCCATCCCCTGGCGCGTCAATGGATGCACTGTTTCGAAACGCTGGGGGAATCCATAGAAATTTTTTTCCTCTGCTGTTCATAGATTGGATGAAATGAATGGAACAACATCAGCCTCTCCATGGTCTAATCAGCGTTGGCTTCCGCAGGATGATATCTTAATCTGATATTGGAATTTTATAACCGAAAATGATTATTCCGGTATCGAGGATGGAGTTCATCCGGTGGGCCGACAGCATCCTGGACACGGCAAATTTCGGATGGATTAGTCAAATTGATTTTTGAGAAAGTAGAAATATGAATGGACGAGTGCGGCAGTTGTGGACAGTTGGGCTGATATTTTTGATGATGATTGGTGGCTGCACCAAACGGGAACCCCTCCATGAGATCAACTTGGCCGCAGCAGCGATCGATTCGGCTATGAGCGTCAAGGCCAACTATTTTGCCCCCAAGGAATTTCAACTCGCGTATGAGGCCTACCAGAACGCTCGAAAATATATTGACCAAAAAAAATTCGACAAAGCCAAACAATCAGCTCTCATCGCGATCAAAATGGCCGACTCCTCCATCGTCATCAGCAAGAAGAAAAAGGTGATCACTGAAATAGAAATCGAACAACTCATTTCCTATCTGCGGCATAAAATCGATGTCTTTGAAACTGTCATTTCGAAGGCAGAAGCCTATGGAATTCCAGCGGCTCCAATTGACTCGGCCCGAGAACAACTAAATAAGTTGAATCAGGTCCTGGTCACAATGATTATCAAAAACGATGAAGAGGACTATGAAACCATCCGGCATGAATGCAATATCGCCATTGAACAAGCCAGTTTGGCCACTTACCAACTGATCAAATTCATTAGCAACTCCAAAATAATCGAACCAGAATTGGGAATCGACACAGCGAAAAATCGACATTTGGAATGACGAGGCGCCTTGTTCGGACTCATTGTTCTTTCCAAGAAGACCTGGCTTATCTCGATAGCTGTGGAGCTGGGCGATCGGCTTAGCGATGACCTATGATTTTTTGAATGAGCTCAAATCTGAGCATCGCGTCCTTGTAATGTAGCGGCTTATACGCGAACGCATGATTTCGATGATCGCTTTACCACCTGATAAAGAATTTTGAATCGTGCAACTACACGACGAGCTTTCTGTATTGGTCGGCTGAATAAAACGACAGGAGCAGCGATGAGCGAACCAAAACACCGAGCGAATCGAGAGTACTGGGCAACACGGATCGGGCTAATACTGGCGATGGCCGGAAACGCCATCGGTTTGGGCAATTTCTTGAGATTTCCAGTTAAGGCCGCTCAAAACGGCGGCGGCGCTTTTATGATCCCCTATTTCGCCGCGCTGCTGTTATTGGGCATTCCCCTAATGTGGGTTGAATGGAGCATCGGTCGGTATAGTGGACAATATGGTTACGGCACCACAGCCGGGGCATTTGGCTTATTGACCAATTCGAAACGCGGCGCAACGATCGTCAACTTTCTGGGCGCTTTGGGCATTACAGTTCCCTTGCTGTTCGTGATCTATTATCTTTACATCGAGTCCTGGACGCTCGCCTATAGTTTTTTTTCGTTAACTGGCAAGTATTTTGGCATTCTCGATTACGACACCATGTCCCGTTTTCTCGCGAGTTTTCAGGGCAAGGTCCATGGCGAACATTTTGCCGGGTTGGCTACGGCGCTTTTGTTCTTCGCCATCACCTTAGCGCTCAATATCTACATCCTGTCTCGGGGCATCGCTACCGGCATTGAGAGATTAGCAAAAATCGCCTTGCCAACGCTGTTTCTGTTCGCCCTTATTCTATTTATCCGAGTATTGACGCTTGGCACTCCAGATCCCAGCAAACCAGAGAACAGCATCATCAATGGCTTCGCGTACATTTGGAACCCGCAATTCAGCCAAATTACCCAGAGCAAAACTTGGATGGCTGCGGCGGGGCAGATTTTTTTCTCGCTCAGTATTGGCAATGGCTCTATCATCACTTATGCCAGCTATATGAAACGACGGAGCGATATTGCATTGACTGGTCTGACCACGTCGATCACCAACGAATTTATCGAGGTGATCTTTGGTGGGTCGATCGCCATTCCGGTGGCAGTCGCCTTTTTCGGATTAACGCAGACGATTCAGATTGCCGAGGGCGGTGCATTCGATCTGGGGTTTGTGGCCATGCCCATTATCTTTCAAAAGCTACCTTTGGGCCAGCTCTTCGGCATGATCTGGTTTTTGCTATTGTTCTTTGCGGGCATCACTTCCTCGGTCGCTTTATGCTCCCCTGCCATTGCCTTCTTGCAGCAGCAGCTACGGCTAACCCGCAACCAGGCCGTCTTTTGGGTAGGACTCATTCTGTTTGGCTGCGGCCTTCCGGTGGTTTTTTTCCTGAAATACGGATTTCTCGATGAGATGGATTTCTGGGCAGGCACGTTTGGACTGGTTGTGGTCGCCATGATTGAGGTGATTTTGTTCGCCTGGATCTTCGGCATGAATAAAGGATGGCGGGAAATTACCCGAGGCGCCGATATCAAAATCCCGGCCATCTTCAAATACATCATTAAATTCATTACGCCAATTTATCTGATCGCGCTGTTGCTGTTTTGGAGCTATCAGGATGGTTACCGCGTGCTGTTTATGATAGACCGCAGCGCCACCGACATTCCCTATTTATGGGGTGCTCGCGCCATGATGTTGGGAGTGACCATCTTATTTTTTGTCCTGGTTGCTGTGGCTTATCGCATCGGCACGATTCGTCATCACCAGGCCCATATGCAACAGAATAATCAATAATACCGAACTTTCGTTGGAGTTCATGCTAATGACCCATGGATTAACCACGGCTGGACTGGTCTTTGTCATCGTCACCTGGTCAGCCCTTTTGATCGTAACGATTTTCTGCTTCTGGAAGGTGCTGGTCTCGAAGCGAGAACAGTGGAACCAAGCAAATTCAGAAGAAAGCGAAAACGATCTGTGACATTGGTTTTCATTCGAGCATCTGATGACAAAAGGGGAGATGGTTTTCGTCGCCATTTGGTGCCCTGAATTCAAAATCAGACCGATCTGAGCCGGCCAATTGGTGCGTGATTCTATTTGGAATACCCGATTCCATTGGTTTGTGAATGAATTGTCTTGGGATGTTTGCTATGGGCTATAAAATCGTATTGACATGCGACCGGACCATGGCCAGTCAGTATCATCATAACATGTTTTTCGGTTTCAGCGCCTGTTTGCCGCAGGGAGTGTTGCCGGATTGGTTCTATTACCCGGTATTTTGCCCGAGCGGCGCCACGGATTCTCGGGGTGCTTTACTGTTCGCAAATTATGGGATGCGCAAGATCGAGGCTGCGCTGCTGGCCAATGGTTTTCGGCGCGATGAGGTGATCGTCGCTCATCCCGATCATTTGGACAAAGTCATTTCTTCCGATACAAAAATTGTTTCGATTAGCGCCAACGATCCGCTGGGCATTGGCCCGGCCACATCGACATTTGTGGAGCTTTGGGGCGGCGAAGGTCGCATGGCCGTGAAGCTGAGGGAGCTGCTTCAGCACCGAGCGATCAAAAAGCATCGGCCCTTCATTGTGCTGGGAGGGCCTGGAGCTTGGCAATTAGCAATTCATTCAGACAAGAGAAAGGAATTGGGCATTCGCTGCGTGGTTGTGGGCGAAGGCGAAGTAACCGCGCCGCGGCTGTTCCGACAGATCATCGAGAACCCAGCGCACGTGCCAGAGGTCCTCTCAGGCGAGGTCGTGCCGGACGATCGCATTGCTAACATTGTCGGGGGAACGGTCTGTGGGATCATTGAGGCAACGCGCGGCTGCGCCCGAAGCTGCGCTTTCTGTGTCCCCTCGATCAAAAAGGTCCGCTCCCGACCATTAGAAAATATTTTGGCCGAAGTCGCCGTCAATGTCCGATTGGGCAACCGAGGCGTTATCTTGCATGGAGAGGATATTCTGCTCTATCAATCCGATGGGCTCAGAGTCAATTCCAAGGCTGTTATTGAGCTGTTCGACAGGGTCTACCGGGCGCCAGGAGTCAAATGGGTCACGGCCAGCCATGCCTCCCTATCGTCTGCCTACAGTTCACCTGAAACCGTGGAACAAATCTCTCGGGTGCTGGAGTTGGGAACTGACAAACATCCGACCAAAGCCTTTCAGGTCGGCATCGAGACCGGCAGTCCCAAATTGATCAAAAAGCACATGCGCGGCAAAGTCTATCCGTTTGCGCCAGAACAGTGGCCTGAGGTGGTGCGTGGCGCATTTCGATTGTTTCATGACAACCACATTGTCTGTTGTTCCACTCTGATTTTGGGCTTGCCAGGGGAGGATCAGGATGACGTTCAAATGACCATCGATCTCGTGAAATCGCTCAGGCCTTATCAAAGCATTATTGTGCCGTTGCTGTTCACCCCGATGGAGACCACTCGACTGGAATATGCCCAGCCGTTCCTCAAAAAGGATCTTACGCCCAAGCACTATGAGCTACTCACGGCATGTTGGGATCACAATTTGGACTGGTTCCCGGCATTGTGGAAAAATTATGGCCGGGATAACCATCCGATTATCAAGGCCATCATTAACCTGCTGATTCGATTTGGGACGTCACCAGTTAGACAGCGCATTCATCGCACCGCCCGAAAACACGGGGCGCTGGTTTGATGATTTCGCTTCTAAAAATCACATCAGCATCAATTTAAACAGCCCGCGCCATTCCACTGAATGCCATTCCCATCTCTGCCGTTGCCACAAATTCCGATCAGAAGCAACCCACCAACAAAAAATCAGTGAAAACGGCCTATTATTGCCGCAGAGAACGATCTTAATAATCCAGCGTCAATATGCGACCCTGAGTAAATTGAAAGAACGCCTCTTTATTAGCGATCAATATTCCGGGCATGACATCCGCCTCCGTTTTGCCTGCCGCCTTAAGGCAGCCAGGACAAACATAAATCGGAACGCCTTTTTGGAGCAAATTGTTGAGCTGAGCGCGCGAAGAAGGAAAATGGCTGAAGGTGAGATCTGGGGCATCCTTTAGCACAACCTCAACGCCTTTAATATCAAAATAGACCAGCACATCTCGATCCTGAGACATGATATTGGCCATATTGAGCGCCATGAGCACCCGATGGGGGTCATTGCTGCCGTTGCTGATGTGAATAAATACCCCGTCCTTTTGGGACGAAAGATGAGAGTCAGATGGATGTTGGCAGCCAAGAATAGCAACCGCAACCATAAACAGCGCGAAGCAACCTCCAATGATCAATCTGAATATTCGCATCGCATTCCCTCCTTCAATTGGTTCATCGATCTTTCGTACGTTTCATGATGGTAAATTTTTTTGTTAATCAATTCCAATAATCTTCGCCTATTCTTCCAAGCATCTTAATTTTAGAGTGATTTATTGGCTGATTTTCAATGAGATTTTTTTATAGGCAGTGATGAAACGGCTGAACGGAATTCAACATTTTGCAACGCAAATGGATTAACAGAATAAGCCCGGCATTTCTATTTTCTTTATCAAGACCGAGCGCCAAGAGCACAAATATCCACCGAATTTTTATGCGTTCCAGCAGCTCGCTTCGAACTTTTTCTTGCAATCGGGCCAGAAATTAGAGTTTCCCACAACCGATCTGTTCGAAATGATATTTTGGCGGTGTGGTTCGAGTTCAACTTAGCCGGGAGGCCAGTATAACCGGCGACCAGCCAGAAGGTGCAAATGAATGTGATAAACCTCCTGTCCCGAATCGCGATTGCAATTGAATACCGTTCGGTAGCCAGTTTCGGCCACGCCCATCTTTTGAGCCAATTCTTTGGCGACTAAAAATATTTCCCCCATGAGTTCTCGATGCGCTGGGGTCAGGTCGTTCAGCGTAGCGATATGTTCCTTTGGAATGATTAAGACATGGATTGGCGCTTGGGGCCGGATATCTTTAAACGCTATCAGCCGCTCGGTTTCGTGCAGGATCGCCGCGGGTCTTTTTCGCTCGACGATTTCACAGAAAATACATCCCCGATCTTTCATTCTTTCTCCTTGCTTTCTAAGATGATGGTGACTGGTCCATCATTATGAATTTCCACCACCATCATCGCGCCAAATTCTCCAGTGGCCACTTTTAGACCACTTTGTTTCAGATACTCGACGAATTTTCGATATAGGGGCTCAGCAATCTCTGGCGGAGCGGCATCCACGAAGCTGGGTCGACGCCCCTTTCGAGCGTCGCCGTACAAAGTGAATTGCGAGATCGCCAATAGCTCGCCCCCTACTTCCAAAGCCGACAGATTAAATTTTCCAGCATCATCCGCAAAAATGCGGAGATGAACACATTTTTCCGCTAAAAACTTGGCATCCGACTCATCGTCACCATGCCTTACCCCCAACAAAATCACCAATCCCCGATGGATCTGACCTACGATTTTCCCATCGATGGATACCGAGGCCTTTGTCACTCGTTGCACCACAGCTCGCATTATTAGCCCCTCGTTTCCGATGAACGTCGCTCATATCCGCCAGCAAATGGCACTTTTTATTCGCTATTCAACTGGCGAAACCAATTTGGCCGACAATATAGCATAAAAAAACGATATTTTCAAGTGAAGAATTTTGTCCGAGGCTGTTCCATCTGGCTTAATCATTTATCCATCGAAACGAGCAATTCTATTGAATATTGCTCAGTAGAATGCAGCCCAACGCATGGCGATCGGCCTTCCGCAGAAAGATGAAATTGCATTGGGGGCACCGAAGTCAATTTTTCGGAAGCCATGAGACAATAAAACCCGCCGACATCGGTATGTCAAAAATGAGAACCAGTGGCTTAAACCAACTTGAATCCACACGGAAAAAGAGGTACACACCATTCTTCTGAGACCTGCCATTTTGATCAACAACTTTTTGGAATAGCATATTGTAATCTTTCCCCGCGGGTGATCATTTCAGAAATCAGCAAGGGGATCATTTTCTTGCTTTTGATTTCGGTAATAAGAATAGTCCGTTACAAACGCAATTGTCGTTGCTTCGGGGGAATGAAGCCTTCATAGCCGATTCATTTTGACGCGAACATAATTTTTCAAGTTGCGAATTTGAAGCGATTTGTTTTTAAGATCATGAAGCAGCCATTCAATTTCAAAGGCAACTTTTATGGAGAACTGCCGTAAAACGGGCCACGAAGCAGCGAACCATTTATCAAGGAGATTGAACCAATGAAACGATCAAACCGATTGGCTGTCATCGCGCTCATTGCATGGATAATGCTTGTCTTTGCTATCGGGCATGAATCCCTTGCCCGAGACATAGAAGAGACGGAGAGCAAAAGTTTCGCCGTGAAAAGGGGGCAGTTGTTTTCGCTCAAATCTGATCTGGGTTCCGTGGAAGTCACGAGCTGGTCGCAAAACGAATTAAAAGTGACGGTCGTAAAGCGGGCCGACACGAACAGCAAAAATCGGGCGATGGAAATTTTCGAGGATTTGGAGCTGACCTTTGACCAGAATAGCGACGGTGTTCGGGTAGTGGCGCAGTATCATGGCCCGAAAAGTTGGTGGAGCGCAGGACGCCGACTCAAACTGCACTTCGACATCCAGGTTCCTCGAGAATTCAATCTGGACATCCGTACCGAAGGGGGAAGCATAGAGGTCTCTGATCTTGCTGGCAATGCCGAGCTTCACACCTCTGGCGGATCCATCACGGCCAGCCATATCGATGGATCGACGCTGGCAAGAACCTCGGGCGGAAGCATAAACATCCATCAGGCACGAGGTCCAGTGGTCGCGAAAACCTCGGGTGGTAGCATTACGATTGAGGAAGCGACTGGCACGGTAGAGGCGCGGACGTCGGGAGGTACTATCAATTTAAACCAGATCGTTGGTGACACCGAGGCCCACACATCGGGCGGAAGCTTAAACTTAAAAAACTTGAGCGGCAATATCACCGCCAGTACCTCAGGAGGCAGCATCTACGCAGAGCTCAATGGGCCCATCAATCAGGATTGTTCCCTCAGAACTTCTGGCGGAAGCATCCGGGTTTTCCTGCCCGTTAGCAGTTCCATCGACTTGGATGCCCATACATCTGGCGGCAGAGTGGAGACCGATCTGCCAATTACGGTTCGGGGAATCATCAAAAGCAACTCCATTCAAGGCAAGATCAACAACGGCGGACCGTTGCTGACGCTCCGAACGTCTGGGGGAAGCATTTATATTAAAGCCATGCAATCCAAATAGCTTTCATTCAACTCCTCCTTCCGACAACCTGGTCAAATTGACGTTGGCCAGGTTGTTTTATTTTAGAATCGAAAACCGATGGGTGACCAGCCGCTCATTACGGCAATTATCCACCGCCCATACCGAAATGGTATGATCGCCAAGTCGCAAAGGCTCATCAGGCTCATATTTCACAGTCCGCTCGTCTGGATCGTATTCCGAAATCACCAGGTCCCCATCCAATCGCATCACAATCGACCGCTCGTTGGCGATCCCGGACAGCGCATCATGGACTCGAGCCAAAAATTTTGGGGTATTATTCTGCAATTGGGACCGATTTGGTGGGAACAAAATTTCAATATCCGGGGCGACGGTATCTCGAATCACCGTAATGATGCCCAGATTCGAGAGCACGCCGCTTATCGTTTTTTCCGATGGATCCACGCTGTTGCCTCGAAACCTCGGCTTATTTTGTTCGATTTGATAAATGCCAAGCTGATGCGGCCTTAATTCATCTGCTGGATATTTGATGATGACCGTGGCGCTCTTTTTCAGCGGGACATCATCTGGAAACAATTGGTAACTGGGGGTAACGTTCTCGTATGCCGAATCCATGGCTGACAGCCAATTCTCCACACGGAGAAAGACATTTTGATAGACCGATCCTGGGCTGAACACTAATCGACAAAGCCCATCGCTGGAACGAATAGCGCCCCCCCGCGCTGGCGTGACTGTTCGAATTTCGATGGACTCAAAATAGCTCAGCTCGCGCTGCTCCAAATCCATGGCGCTGGCCTCAATCGCCATCATGCCTTCTTTCCCTGGAACCAATGCATAAATTCCCACCCACTCATTCCACCGAATCGGCCAGATCGATACCGACCTTCCCAACATCCCCACCTGCTGAACAGATAGCTTCGGCGGAGAAGCGATGAAACCATTGGTTGTGAGACGGAAGCGAATATAATCATCATAGAAATCTTTCTCGATCTTCAATGAATTGGCGGAGAGCCTCGGCTGGCTGGAATCCGGGACAAAGTAATACAGCGGATGCGATGCTATCCCTTCTGCGTTAATCGAACTGATTTTGATCACAGTACCTGGCCGTATGGATGATAGCAAATAGGCTTGTTGAACTGGTGAAGGGAATGATTCATTGTCTTTTAGTGGTACTGGGTGAACACGTTGCCAGGAGATGGCTCGATCCTGGGAGACATAAAACACTGGCTGTTGAACAGTATCGCTGTTTTGATCCCTTAAGCTGGTTATCAATAGCTTGTCGGGCGGTTGCCAATCAAAATTGGCCGCGAGCGACTGTTGCACCGAAACCACGAAATTGCCGGAAACAGTTGACACATTGCCGAAGCAGTCAGATACCTCAATAACGAACTGATGGAGGCCTGGACCGATGAAATTGGCATCCGCCAAATTTGGTGGTGGCGCTGCCGCGCACCAGAGCACACCGGCTTCACCGCCACGAGGCTTATAAAATGGAAGTTGGTTATGGGGGTCTTTATATAATTTCTGGAACTGTCCCTTGCCGCGACGGAGCATTCGGTAGTCGCGATCCAGATCGATCATGTTGCTAACGCTGTAGGAGAACATATCGTACCTGGCAGAAAAACGCTGCACGTCATCCACATAGAAATTTATCTGATACACAGCGAAGCTGTGATCAACCCCATCGGCCTGGTCGAAACAATCCACCGCCAGTCCAATTTTGCCCGAGACAAAAGGTTGGCTGGTCAACTTATAGCTGCGAGAGCTGACCAGGACTGGCTTTTCGATCAATGGCAAAGCATCGCCATTCACTCTGGAGTTGACGTCCAATGGCGTGAAGCTTATCGCAGAAATTGTGGGGGCGACATGGTCGGCAATTCGGTAACCGCGCAGCAATGGGTTGATCGGATTATTATTGGCATCGCGCAATTCAAAATGCAAATGAGGACTTCCGATGCCAGAAGCCCCAGTGTAGGCGATCACGTCACCCTTACGCACCCGAAATTGTTGAGCATCCAATTGCATGTCGAACCGATAGGCCATTCGACGACGCTGCTGTTGCTTCATGAATCCATGCAACTCGGTATTGAACCGGTCGAGATGCGCATAAACGGCGATATCCCCAGTGTCCAATTTTTGGTAAAGCACTTTGCCATAGCCATAGGGCGAAACAGCCATCCGCATGATATAGCCATCGGCAATGGCGAACACCTGATAGCCGATTTTGCCCCAGGTTTTAATGTCAATCCCAGCATGCAGATGCCCAGGCCGGTATTCAGCAAAGGAAGATGTCAAAAAATGACTGGCATCGGTCGGCCAGAGATATTGCTGGGGAAAGCTCTCAGAAGCCATGGAGAGCAGCATTAAAATCAAGGCGAAAACTTTGCTCATCGGCTGATTGTCCACACTCCTCATATCAAAAGCAGCTTGTAATTCTTTTTCTGGATCAGTTATTCAATCAATTCAGCCAGGATTCGCGCCAAGCTTCCTGTGAGATTGCGACGATCAAATTGCGCAGTCGATAGCGCCGGGGAAAATGCAAGACTGCCAGCCTGCCAGCAAGTGACGTATTCCATAATCGCTTCAGCGATCCTCGAAATGTCGTCCGGGGGAACCACCACGCCTCGTTGCAGTGATCGAATGATTTTGGCCACCTCCCCTTCGGACGAAATCAGCAAGATTGGCTTCCCCGAGGCGAGATATTCGAACAGCTTGCCAGTGATAATCTCCTCACCCGTTCTTTTGATAATGGTCAACAATAACAAGTGAGATTGCATCATCGCCCGCAAGGCCTGCCGATGCGGTAGGTACTGGGCGGGCGAAACAATTGGCTCCAAGCCCAGCTCGTGCACCAATCGCGGCAGTCGTCCAAATAGATCCGTGCCAAAAAACTGAATTTTGATCTGATCGGACAGCGTTGGGTGCTGCTGGAGAACGAGTTTGACAGCGCGCAGGAACGGCTCCGGATTGCTGACACGGCTGATGGAACCACAATGACAAATCGTGAAGCGATCGTTCAGCGGCTCTTGTTCCAGCCCAACAAAATCCTCCCCATCGTAGCCATTCATGATTGTCACGAACTTTGATTTCGATGAATAGCCCGCTTTCTGCCGCAGGCTGTTCACCAAATGATCGCACATGCCGATAATTCGATCGGCACGCTTTAACACCCATTTTTCCATGAGGCGATTGATGAACCGATGCCATCGTGTGGGACAGGGTTGGCTCTCGCCCCCGCTCCAATCGTCCCGAAAATCTGCCACCCAGGGATGTCCTGTAATTAGCTTTAAAATCAATCCCCCAAGATGGCTGGAATGAGGGGGAGATGTCGTAAAGATGACAGCGATCTTTTGAGCCCGCATCACATCGAGGGCCGTTTTCAGCGCGAACGGCAACCACAGAATTTTGCTGTCAGGAACAAACAGCCAGCTACCGATACTTCGATTGAGCCAGGTCCACAAGCGCGAAATCGTTTTGGTCGGAGCGGCTGGGACAAGTGGTGATTGTGGTGCTCCTTTTCCGACACGAGCGACTATCCGTAATGGATCCCATGATTCAGTTCTGTAGATCTGCCGGTCATGGATATCGTGAAGCAGGCTGGCGTCATGGGCATAGTAATGGACATCTTTCACCGTAACGACGACGGGTTCCCAACCGAATTCGGGAAGGTATTTCACAAACTTGGCGGATCGCTGGGTCCCTCCCATGCCCATCGGCGGAAAGTAATAGCTCAAAAATAGGACTTTATTCACTAGACACAATCAATGATAGTGATAAAATAAACGGCCACTCCGCTAAATCAAACTCCAAAATGATGGCGCGGCCCAAATCCGCGCATTCTTGTCCCACCGCGCCAAGTTCGACCAGATATCCTGAAAATTTTTTCAGCGCTTCTCTGCTAAACCAATTCCACTCGGCTCTGGTCGCCGATGATGAAGCGATGGGCGGCTGGTTTTGGGGATGATTTGGTGAGCTGCACGTCGCTCCCCAACAGGCTGCTCTCGATGCGGACCCCAATATCTAGGATCTGACAATCGTTCAAAATAATGCTGAATTCAATTTCGCTGTTTCGAATATAGCAATTGTTATAAATTGAGGTGAACGGACCGATATAACTATTTTCGATCACGCTATTTTCACCGATAATCACCGGGCCTCGGATGTGACTATTCTTGATCCGGGCATTTTTTTCGATAATCACATTGCCGGTAGTGTAAGATGCCTTGTCGACCTCGCCCTCGACGCGCGGCTGCAAATGTTCCAGCACCAAACGATTGGCTTCGAGCAGATCGATCGGCTTGCCGGTATCCTTCCACCAACCGGTGATCTCCGAAAATCCGATCTGATAACCGTGATCGATTAGATATTGATGCGCGTCGGAAATTTCAAGCTCGCCCCGCTGGCTGGGTTTGATGTTGTTCACCGCTTCAAAGATATGATGATCGTAGATATAAATCCCCGCCACTGCAAATTCGCTCTTGGGAACCTTGGGCTTTTCTTCGATCGACACGATTCGATTGTTTCTAATCTCTGGCACGCCAAACCGCTCGGGATCTTTCACCCGGGATAATGTCAAAAAGCAATTGACATGGTCCTTTTCAAATTCCTCAACGAAGCGTCGTACTCCACCGACCACCATATTATCGCCCAAGTAAAAGATGAATGGTTCTGTGCCAATGAACGGCTCCGAAATTTTGACCACATGCGCCAGGCCTAAAGGAGCTTCTTGGGGGATATAGGTGATATGAACCCCCCATCGGCTGCCGTCGCCGATCGCATTGGGCACCTCATCCGAATCTGCATTGGTCACAATGGCAATATCCGTAATTCCCGCCTCTGCCACGGTTTCGATCGCATAATGCAAAATAGGTTTATTGGCAATGGGAATGAGATGTTTATTTTGGGTATGAGTTAAGGGGCGTAGCCGCGTTCCTTTGCCTCCACTGGTGATGAGTGCTTTCATGAGTATTCGCCTTCCCGAATGGTTCCATGATGCTTCGATTATATTTGCCGTGCTGATTCAACCAGCGAATATGAACAAGCGGTCAGTGGAGCACTTACCGCCGTTGTGCCAGTCAATTTTGGCTGTTATTATAAAAAATTTTCGGCAAAAATGCAATGACTATTTTTTCCCTACCGGATCAATTTGGAGATATTGGCGTATCCCATCTGTCGTAATCGCTCCCGTTCCTTGTCAAGGAAGTTGATAATCGTATTGCTGCTGATGCCGAAGGTAACGCCATAATTAATCAGCTTCAATTCTTTCAAATACACTTCATCTTTATAAGGTGCGAAACGATAATTATCCAGATTTTGCACCGAATCGGATGGGCCTAGCGTCATTTCAGAATCGTAAGCCGTGGCATTGGCCATCCCCGCATAATAATATTCACCGGTTTGGTCATCAAACGCTACAATGATCCCCCCAGAAAAACCGCGATTGAATAGTGCATCGATCAAAAATTTTTCTTTGTATTTTGTTGGACTGGTCAATCCCCGCGTGACCATGAGATAGCCCTTGGGAAATCCCATCAAATAAACCTCCTGGCCCAATTTCACATTGGCTTTGCGTCGAAAACTACCTTGAAATGGTAGCTCTGACAGGGTGTTGGGAATCCCCTCGGTTTCAATCAATGCCAAATCGTTATTTTCATCCTTGGAGAGAATTGTTCCCTGGCTGATGGCTCCATTCTTATGCGTCACGTAAATCGTCTGCCCAAATTTCTTGGCTAATGATTGCAAGAAACGCGTTGTCTTTTTATCCTGATCAACATAATAACTTTTCAGCGTATCGGCAAAATCAAATAGATGATAACAGGTTAATACCAATATTCGATTGGCAGATTGACTCAACAATAACCCTGTTCCAGCCACGGAGTTGGTGGTGTATTTCTTGATGGCCAATAGGGACTGTTGCGGAATGGTCGGATCTTTGAAATCAGATGGGGGATCGTAATAAAAATTTTCGTAAAAAGCTGAGCAGGTAATTTTGAGGATCGATCGCTCTAATTCTTCAAAGGTTTGAAGTTTCGATTGCTCATATTCTGGCAGCGGTGCCCCGCTATGTTGCTGAACGCTGGCACAAGCAGCCATAAATCCGATGATAACACTTATCGACACGAAATAGCTTTTCATATTATTCCTCGGGAATCGAAAGGGTAATTGTTGCCAAAGATAAAAAGCGCCGGACTGACGATGAGAGAATTCATCCTGGCTTGATATATTTCATGATCTTGGCAAACCTTGGCGAAATAATTACCATATCCATGATCTGCCTCACCAGAGACAATACTTAGACTATTTTGGACGCAAAGGGTTTCCTTGGTTTGGCAGGAATGCATTTTTATAGCCATTGTCCGAATGATCTGGTGGTAGCATGGTTCGGATCGAGAAATCGAGCTGAGCCAGCACAACAAGATAGCGTCAAAAATTTTTAGGTGAAATGAAATGCAATGATAATTGAGTTGGGTATGAAATAGAACCCGTGATCGGCCATGCCGAGAGGATCTTCTGCCTTTTATGGCTTTTGAGAGAAGGGGATTCCACTGCAAGACATCGCCTTTGGGGTGCCACCAGCCGATCGATGATTAATGCTGTTTTGTGGAATCCAATAAGCTATCGACCATAAATTTATATTTGAACCAGCGGATCGAATCAATGCCCATCGCGGAAACTTGCAGCGAATCCAATTTCTTTAGCGCCTCGAGTGATTTTAGAGCTTCAAGCTGCTTTAATTTGGCCAAGGCATTCAATTGATTCAGGCTGTGGAACGATTCCAATTGTTTCAGATGCTCGAGCGCCTTCATCCGCTCGATCTGGCTCCGTTGATTGAATCGTCGAAGCGAGTCCAATTCCCGGCGTTGTCGCTGCATTTCTTCCATGATTTTCTGATGATAGTCTTTCTGCCAAATAATTATCCGTTGCTTTTCAAGTTCGTGGAGCTGCCGCTGCAATTGCCGGAATTTGCCCATATCCAGTTGATGCTTCAGGGTGCTATCCATGGCGATGCGCAAGCCTTCATCGAGGTCGAAGTGGAATTGAAAGGGCGGAACCGCGCCAGCTTGGCGATTATCTTTCATCGCCTTTCGATATTCATCATTGAATTCCTGGGCGGATCGAATCCTCTCAGCAATGCTGTGCCATTGCTCTGGCGTGAGCGCTGGTTCTCGCGGATGTTGCGGCGGCAAAATAACGATAGCTCCGGGCACTTCAGCCGGCTTTGCCGGTGCAATGCTGTCCGGTTTGATCCTGTCGAGCATCACCGGTTCTTGGAGCGAAAATCGAATGATCGCCTCCGCTTCCTGGGGAGTGATCGTCGTATCGAGGTTGCTCAGGTTTAATATAGTGGCGGCCATCGATTCTATTGTTTCAGGAGCGATCTCCTTATTTTTTGCCCGGGCCACAAAATCATCATATAATGTAGCCACCGGTTGGGTATTGGAGGTGTCCGGCATCATGGCCATCAGCTTTTTGCCAAGCAAACTCAAGGAATATTCCAGCACATCTTGTTTGGATGCATTATCGACGAAAACCAGCCAATAGATCGCCGCCGTCAGCGCAATTGTAATCAAATAAAAAGCGATTTTTTTGAATGCCTTGCCCATACTATATCCTCCATTTGTTGCAAAGCGATCGGGCTCTATTATTATAGACAGCCTGTCTCCCCAAAAATTCCTGCCGATGCAGCAAATTATTTTGCTGACGATTCAAGCATCCGTTGTTTCGGCATTCTATCTCACAAGCCATGTTCAAACAGTGCGTGACCCGCGGTTTTTACAACCAGCGGCATTCCTGCCGTTGATCTGGTTGTTGGTCGGATTGGAATGCCATGAGCCTTCACCTTTAGAAATCGCTTTCCTCGTCACGGCGATGAAAGACCACGGGCTGAGAATTTTTGGCTTGAATGTCATCTAAAAATTTTTGAAATTCGAGATAGCGATCTGGCTTTACCGATTCTCCTGTGAATCGATGAAGAATTTTTATTTCCACTCGATTATTTTGGGTTGAGAACTGCCACGAAGCAGAGCCAAACGGACCATTCAACGAATCAGATGGCACAACCGAACCTATCATCCAATTATTGGGGATCTCCACCGACAGGGTTGCTTGCTCCACGGAGCCGTAGCGAAATTTGATCGGGTGCTGACGTTTCGGAGATCGGAAATAATCGGCCAGGTCAAAGCCAATAATTTTTCCGGGGAAAAATTGGATTCCATTTCCATGGCGTTGCACAAAGCGTTCGCTATGAAATTGGTAATGAAGGGTCAGCGGATCTTGAACTGGCGTCAGACCAGTGATTTGAAATGAATCTAATTTCGCCCCGGGGCAACGAATTGCCAGATAGGTCTCCAGCCATTGCTGGATTTCGTAGTGGGACAAGTGATAGAGGGTCTCTCGCAATTCCGCTGCCATGGCGCCGCGATACTCGTTCCGTCCGATAGCTGATCCCTGACCTCCGGGACGAAGCTTAACATCCCAACTGAGCACGGTCTGATTGCTGTCGGCTGGATTCTTCGCTGTTGTGACAATTTTGCCGGTGCCATCTTTGCCGATTAGCAATACGGGGAGTCCCTGATCGTACCAAGGAAGCGAACCGAACGGGCACCCCTTTTGCGTCGCGTCCATCCAGATACCGCTCATCCCTACTTTCGGACAAAAGGCAATGGCATGATTAAAATGGTAAGGCGAGGGAAGAGTGGTATCGGGTTCACCGTTTTGCCACGTGCTAATCAGCGCAGGATATGCTTCAATACCAGCCGCGCGCGCCACAGCGCAAATCAGCGTCACCATGTCCTTGCAATCCCCATAGCGATTGGCCAACACTTCGCTGGCCGGATGCGGCTGGTAACTGCCAATGCCAATTGCGACGGCAATATAGCGGACCCGATCGCGAACCCATTCATAGATGATTTGCAGCTTGGCTATATCGTCATCGCAATATCGAGTTAAGCTGTCCGCCAAAACTTTGACGCCTTTCGCCGCTTTGATCTGGGGCTCGGAGAGATCGTAATACCAGCGCGCCACGTCGTTCCAGGTCTTCATGCCAACAGGCGCAATTTCGATCCGGGCTAGGCATTCGTTCAGCGCGGGCATACCAAATTCGGTCGCAATGCCCGGAATATTTCGAGCCCGCCAGATGTAGCTGGATTTGAATCCGGCTGGGGCTTTGGTAATGGTTGGTTCAATGTCAAGGAAATATTTTCGATAATTCAATTCCCATTCCGATGGCGTTTCCAGCGTGAAGCGCGATTCGAGGATTGGGATGTCATCCTGAAAATACCAAGACGGCCAGACGCGGTGGCCGCTGATCCTCAGTAGATAGCGATATTCGATGATCGCCCCGGATTCGATTGAGGGAAACGTAAAAATTTTCGCGCGCTGATCGGAATAGAACACAAATCTTGGGTACAAGTTAACATCATAGATCTGCTTTTTATTGAGCGGACGGACCGCGCCGTCGGGCAAAATGGTCCGCGCCTCAATGCTCTCCACCCAGCTCTGCGGTGTATATGGGATCGTCACATTGGCGTGGTGCCAGCCCCGGGGATTGAAGATCTTCACAATCCGATGCCGCTCGAACTGGGTCTGAGGCAATTCGCTGCTCCCAATCACTTGCATCTTGCCCTCATCCAATATCACCACAGCACCAGCATCCCAGTACTGGTGCTCATTTGGAATGCGAAACCTCGCCATCTCTTCCCCACCAAGGCGCTTTGCCCAGTCGGTCTCATGGGCACAGCCAATGAGCATCATGGACATCCCAATCCAAGCGGCATTGGAAATCCATCGAAACCATATCGTACGAATCGAGATCATGCGAGCAACTCTTTCCAGTGAATTTCTCTCCACAGGGCTTGATCCTTCATTTGACTGATCGTTCAAGCCGCCATTGTTTGATCAGTTAGCTGTGGAGGCTGTTTTCGAAATCCTATCTTTGGCTTTTTTGGATCAACACAACTTTTGCTGATGATGAACTTTCATCAATATATTAATTTATTGCCTGATAATCAATTCTTTTTTCAGCCTAATGGAACAATTGGGAGTTCATCCTATCGCTATTTCATGATCAAGGAGCCAATTTCGAATGGCCTGGGCGATCGGTGATTGGGAGTTCACTCCATTTGGTGAACTTCCTTTTCCATTTCGCACGCGGATACTCAAATAGAGCCGAACCCGCCTGCTTCTGGCGGAATTTCGGCCGGTGTAACCTACGGCATAGCGGATGAACTTTATATCCACTGAACAGTTAAAGAGCATTGTCAAAAGCATGTCATGGTTGTCTCTTTTGTATTTGCAATGAAAATCAAAGCCATTGCAATTGCCATTGGCCAATCGATTTGGTCCTGGCTGCAAAATTCCCTTGACGGACTGAAATGTCATGCCGACCGTTGATTGGCAGCAAGTAATCCTTAATTTAGATTGGACGAAGCGAGCGGCCTTAAAAGAGATACTCTCATTCGTAAGAGCGACAGTGCTTATTTCAATTTCGCATTTTGTGACACGAAGAAATGAGCAGGAAATCTATCACCTATCTATCACTAAAGTCTTTTTATATAACATGATCGGTCCAATTCATCAGCGCTGGAATGCTCAGGATGGCTATCGAGATGTGCTGAAACTGGCATTTCCGTTGATCTTGAGCACTGCCTCGAGCACAATCCAGCAATTTGTAGATCGGATGTTTTTGACGTGGCACTCTCCAGCCGCCATTGCTGCTGCCGCGACAGCAGGGATCGTCTCGTTCACCCTGCAAACGGTTTTCATCGGCACGGCCGCTTATGTCAACACCTTCGTCGCCCAATACTACGGGGCGAAACAATACGATCGGATCGCCAGTGCAGTCTGGCAGGGCATCTATTTCGCGCTGATGGCTGGGGTATTGGTTTTAGGATTCATTCCCCTGGCTAAGCCGATCTTCTTTCTGGCTGGTCACGCCGCAGAAATGAGAGAGCTGGAGGTCCAATATTTCACCATTCTATGCTTCGGTGCGCTGCCCGGATTTTTCATGGCCAGCGCGTCTGGATTCTTTGGAGGACGCGGCGAGACCAGGATAATTTTGTGGGCGAATCTGGTAGCCACGTGCATCAATATCCTGTTCGATTATTTTTTGATCTTCGGGCACGGGGGTTTTCCTGCATTGGGGATCAAAGGTGCAGCCATTGCCACGGTCATGGCGGCCTATGCTGCTGCTGTCGTCATCATGCTCTATATGCTAAAAGCTCACTATCGCCAGCAATATCGAATCCTCAAAAATCACCAATTCGATTGGTCATTGTTCAAACGGTTGCTCCGCTTCGGTTTGCCCAATGGCTTTCATTTTATGCTCGACCTGCTGGGATTTACCATATTTGTGCTGCTGGTCGGTCGACTGGGCACATTGGAGCTGGCAGCCACCAGCATCACCTTTAACATCAATCACATTGCCTTTATGCCGATGATCGGCATTGGCATGGCAGTGGAGATCATCGTTGGGCAGCGACTCGGCGAAAACAACCCCCAGCAAGCGCGCTTTGGCACTTATTCGGCTCTCCATCTTACTTTTGTGTACATGATCACCATTGCATTGACCTACGTGCTGTTCCCAAACATCTATCTCTGGCCTTTTGCTGCTCAATCCGATCCAACACAATTTGCTATCATCGCGAAAATGGCCATCATCTTGCTGTATTTCGTCGCGTTCTACTGTATCTTTGATACGCTTAATATCATCTTTGCCAGCGCGCTCAAAGGCGCCGGGGACACCCGATGGGTGATGATCACGTCTGTCATTCTGTCCTGGACCACCCTGGTGGTTCCGACCTTTTTCGCCTGTGTGATTTACCGCTGGGGGATCTATATTGCGTGGAGTTTTGTCACACTTTACATCATGGGCCTCGGCATCGCCTTCACGATACGTTTTCGCGGCGGGAGATGGGAATCGATGCGGGTGATCGAACCCACTGGCTCTCGTGAAATCGAGTAAGCCGAGCACTACCATGAGCGCTGAACACGAACCCTTCGCCTTACTCCACTGAAATTAATAATAAGTTGTGTTGCATAATGTGACATGCCACGAGGGTTGGTCATTCCTGAGAGCGCAGAAATCTCCTTAAAAGCCGCTATGGTGGTAAAATTGAATTAGAGAAGGCTGCACGTCATATTAGCGCCTGCCCACGAGACGCGCTCAATCGCTTGAAATCCACAAAAATGACTGTTCAGTAGATTGACGTGTTTCGTGGGCGAAGTAACGGCAAGAACCATTGATTTAGCGGCGGAATTTCAGCGCGCACGATTGGATCAGATCGATGATGCAACCGATTCATCCATGGTTAGACGGTTCAATGACCCCAATGACCAATTAACCAATCGCCTTCTGAAAAATGGTGTAGGTTTTTGATGGGGTACCTTGCATCATTTCGACCATTTTTATAGTCGGCAAATTATCCTCGAGTACCCACCCGATATCGCAATATTGATACCCTTTTTTCTGAGCATAAATTTTCTGTTGCCATAACATCACCAATGCAAGTCCCATTCGCTGGAACTTTTGTTTCACGCCCAGATAGCCCAGTCGAAAGCCTTTGATGTTGGTCTTGGTGAGCAACATTTTCGCGGCCCGCAATAGTTCGCACTTTCGGCACCAGGAGATCGGTTTCATTTTTTCGGTGATGTTGGGCACTCCACCAAAGAACCCAGCTGGCTCTCCCTGGACGTAGACGATGACAAACAGGCTCTTGTCCATGATGAGCTGCATATCATCGACAATCACACTGAACTCCTCTTCGGTGAACGGCACAAAGCCGAAATTATTGGTCCAGGCATCGTTATAGATCTCGAGCATTTCTTTTTTCCTCACGGCAAGCGGTCGCTGGCCCCAGGTTTCGATCGTCAAATCATATTTTTCAATGGCATCTTTGGCCATCTTCTCCAGAATCTCGTAGCGAGGATCCATTACTGGCACTTCCCATGACAGCACTCGTTTTATCGGTTCGAACCCGACTTTCATTAGCACGTCCGCATAGTAGGGCTTATTGTACATGTAATAGATCACTGGTCTGGAATTAAATCCCTCGGTCATGACTCCTGGAGTGGCTTCATTCACGGGCAAATTCTGAGGACCGCGAATCGTGTCCATCCCTTTGGATTTCAGCCAATCCGCCGCGGCTGCTAACAATTGATCCGCCACGCTGACATCTTCGATCACCTCAAATTGGCCAAAAAATCCGACCTTGTCGTTCCAATGCTTATTATGATTGTAATTGACAAAGGCATTGCAGCGGCCGACGATCTCATCGCCCCTCATCGCCAGGAAAAATTTCATTTCCGCGTGCTTGAAAAACAGATTGGTTGGCTCGAAAAAACCATGAATGCCAATCAATCTGAAGCCGAGATATTCGTAATTGAGCAGCGGAATAAATTGGGGGTCATTTCGATAGTGCTGCCAGTGAAAGTCAATAAATTTTTTGAGGAGCATTTTGTCCTCAGCAGTTTGATTCGAGAACGAGAGAATTTTGATGGCATTTCCATTAGCATGTGGTGTGGGCATTTCCTTCCTCCGAGATTTAAAGATGTTGCCGCCATTCGCCCTGGCGGATGACAATCAAAATTTGATTTGAGAAATTGTTTCCTTCCGATGCATCTGAGATTCTGCTCGCTGAACGCTTTTCAATAAAGCACTTCCTTTATCCATCAAAATTATCAATAAACAAGCGATTGAATTCTTCAAGAGATTGAACATGATATTCCACTGATATCTTGTTTTACTCTATTTTGGCCGAATGCCGTAGATAGAGAGAAAAAGGGCGTTTGTTTTTTTGAAGCGACGTTTCTTTAGTAAAAGAAAATTATGGCGCGATACTTTCGATAAAACGATATCGCATCAAAGATCCCTACTATGGATGATTGCAAAGAACAGATAGCCCACACAGAAATTGTCGTCAAAGAAGAGACGGTGACAAACATCGTTGCTGCAGTGGGTTGCCCGCGCTTCCTTCGGCTCGCTCCATGTCAGATCGGGCGTTCCGATTCATCGTTGCATTGCATCAAACTTCGTATCAAAATTTAAAAATCGTCATTCAGTTGCTTTGGGTGCAGCAAACTCATGGTCTCTTCTGGCTGGGGAAGGCGCCAATCGTGACATCCAGCACAGCATTTTGGATTGAGAACCTCTATCCGCTTTTCACCATGATCATAGGTCATGTATCCAGCACAGTCGCCCAGTTGCCAGATCAAGCCAGAACCATGATCCATCCCCCCTATCTCCTCGAATCGTTTTCAGCTAAAATGAATTGGCTCCGCTGCGACCGCTAAGAGAGTGCATGGCGGCCGATCCGTCGGGTCAGACCCACGTGCCATTTTGGCCTACAACTACAACAGCAAAAACATGGAAATGATCACCTGGGCCAGAATGATTTTGGTCACCATGGCTGCCGGATAAACGGTAGCATACCACACATTGGGAAGCTCATTCTGGATCTGCTGGTTGGCATAGGCTAAGCAAGCGGGTTGGGTTTGCACGCCGGACATGATTCCCATTACCGCGGACATGGGTAATTTGAAGTACTTGTAGCCAATAAACAAGGTGAGAAGCGTGACCGACGAAGTGATGATTGCCCCAGCAACGATGAATCCCCAGCCGCCCGTTTGAAACGTCACGGCAAAGCCATGGCCGGCCTTGGTACCAATAGCCGCCAAAAAGAAAATCAGCCCAATCTGGCGCAACAGCAAATTGGCACTGTAAGGTAAACTCCATGTGATTGGACCGGTACGTTCCAGGCGTCCCAGGATCAAGGCCACGATGAGCGGGCCACCAGCAAAGCCCAGCTTGAAAGTCATGCCATTGGGCAACGGGAGTGCAATCGTGCCCACAAACACTCCCAGCACGACGCCCAGGGAGAGTGACAGAAAATCAGTCTCCGATATCGCGCGAATGGAATCTCCGAAAAATTTAGTCACCTGCTCCAGGTTCTGACGGAGCGTCACCACACGGATTCGATCACCCAATTCCAACACCGTATCGGCGGAAGGAACAAAATCGACATCGCCCCGGCGCAGCCGTGTAATCGTGGCATTGAATTTCTTCTGGAGTTCCAGCTCACCAATGCGTTTGCCCACCACATCGTGGCTCGAGACAAAAATCCGGCGATAGCTGTACTGCCCCGGCTCTTCCGCAATGTCCAAATGCTTCTTGGCGATTTCACCGAATAATACCCTCGCCCGCTCTAATGCAGCGGTATTTCCAACGGCTACGATCAGATCGTTCTCTTCCAAAATTGTATCGGGCGCCACAATCAAAATTTTATCACCTTTTTGAATCCGACTGAGCACAAAACCGGGTCGTTCATAAAAACCTAATGCTTCATTTACGGTCTTGCCGATCACTCCGGGATTGGTGACGCGGAACGTGCGGGTGAAGATCACATCCGACTCGGAGGATTGCGCTTCTTTGTTAAAATCGACTTTCATAAAGCGGGCGAACAAAAAGAACCACAAAATGACGCCTAACACGCCGAATGGATAAGCCAGACCATAGGTCACGACTGGACTGTTCAAATAGAATCGAAGCGTTTCCGGGGACAGACGATTGGCCATATTTTTGATCGTTTCGACGGTGGTTGCCAGCGCTGGCGTATTGGTCAAAGCGCCGCAGTAAAGGCCGACCATGCTGGGCACAGAAACGCCAAGGATCTTCCATAAGATCATCGTCACCACCGCACCAAATGTAAGAACCAAAACGACCATTGCATTGATGCGCAGCCCGCGTTTTTGAAACGAGGCGAAGAAACCAGGTCCGGCATGAAGACCTATGGCATATACGAAAAGGACTAAGCCGATCACATAAATATATTCCGGCAGGTCCAGCCGATCATCGAGCGCGCCGAACGCAATGCCCACAAACAGCACAGCAGAAACCCCGAGATTCAGGCCACCAATTTTGATACTTCCCAGCAAATAACCCAATCCAATTATCGTGAACAGCAAAACAATTTGATTTTCGATGAGAAAATTTAACATAAAAATTTTTTAACCCCGTCCATTTGTTATTGGATCGACACTCGAGAATAGATCCCCCATCAAAACACCGCTTTAAAATAGAAAAAAAATTACTTTAAATCAAGCCAAAAATATCTGATAAGTCACTATTATCCCATTCTCCCTCGCCCAGCAGATTTGCCGTCATAAAATATCTCGTCGGTGTATCGCCATGCAACCTGATCCACCTATCCTTGCGCTGCTGTCGTTGGGCTGGGCCGCATTTTTATTTCGTTCCTGCTGAAATTTGTTTTGATCCCTTGCTAATTCCAGTTGCAAAATTCCATCAACAAGCCGATATGTCATGCCATCCGCCAACTTGCGGACAAGCCTCTCGATTTCAATGATAGCTAATAGCGGCTCTTAAAGGCATTCCAGCGTTCGCACGGAATGCCGCGACTGATGTGAATTCAGCGTTGTGGAACAGATCAACCCGAACCGATTTCATACTAAATGAATGGGAGAGAGAGGCAAAGGTATCTCAGCTTCATGAGAAATATGATCTGGCACATCCCTGTTCACGGCCCTGGTGGATTCACGATGATATGAGGCTTGGATTTCTTTTCGAGAAGCTGGCTCCATGAATCGATCTCAAAATCGAGAATGATGCCGCCACCGGGGGGAATAGTTTCAATCGAGCCGAGGCACAAGTGATTGGCTAAAAATGTCAGATTGGGATTATGACCGATCAGCATCAGTACCCGGATGGAATCATCAGTGTAGAGAAGCAATTGGATCAGTGCCTCGACACTGGCATCATAAATTTGATCTCGGAACTCGATCTTTTGTACATCGAAACCAAGTGCCTGGGCAAGGATTTGGGCGGTTTGGAGTGCGCGCCGCGCTGGACTGCAAAGCATCCGATCGACATGTGCATGATATTGATCGCGAAGCACAGCGCCCAAAAGTTGGGCGTCTCGTTCTCCGTCGCTGCTCAATGGTCGCTCCGGGTCTGATTTTTGATAATCCCTCCGATCTGCGCGCGCATGTCGAATGAGAAATAACCGTTTCATGGTCGTCCACCTTTGCTATCGATATCTCAGATCATTGCAATTGAACCAAGCCAACCGTCGATCGTCGGCCGATTTTTTTATCGACCTTCCAGTGTGATTGCGATATAAAGCAGTTTGCGCACGTCTGCGGCGCGGATCTAACAAATTGCATGAAAAATCGTTCGCCCAATAATAGCGATTTTTTTTCTATTTGTCAATGAAAACAATTACAAGCTTGTATCCACAGTCATATTTCCCGTTCATTTGCATAACATGCCCAACAAAAATCCCTTGACTATAAGAAAAAAAAGCTCTATATTAGCCATTCAAAATTTGCGCTTAATGTCATTTATATTGTCTGGTTAGAAATGGAACAATCGGAAGAATGGGCACATTGGTATAATCTGATTTTCATCAATGGAGACGAACCAATATTGGCTTATATTCGGAGGAGAGAATAATTCAATTAGAATAATTCAGGAGGAAGGCTTAAGACAGGAGAGCTGTTATGGCAAAATACCGAATAGCCTGGTTACCCGGTGATGGCATTGGAAAAGACGTCATGGATTGTGCAAAGATCGTACTGGATGCGTTGAAATTCGATGCGGAATACATTCATGGTGATATTGGATGGGAGTTTTGGTGCAATGAAGGCGATCCATTGCCGAAACGAACAATAGACATGTTGAAGACGACTCATTGCGCGCTGTTCGGCGCCATCACCTCGAAGCCCAAAGAGGAGGCGGCCAAAGAATTGCGGCCGGAGCTGCAGGGCAAGGGCTATGTGTATTCCAGTCCCATCGTCCGATTACGCCAGGAATTCAATTTGCGGACCAATCTACGGCCGTGCAAAGCGTACCCTGGCAATCCGCTCAACTATCGCGAGGGGATCGACCTGGTGGTATTCCGTGAAAACACCGAGGACCTTTATGCTGGAGTGGAGTTCCATCCCGTGCCCCAGGATGTGATGGATGTTTTAACTCGCAATCATGCTAAAATGAAAAGCTTTGCCTCGGTACCGCTGGAGGACATGGCGATCTCATTACGAATCATCACTCGACAGGCTGCGCAAAATATCGTTCGAGATGCGTTTGAATATGCCAAAAAATATAATTATAAAAGCGTGACCATCGTGGAAAAGCCTAACGTAATCCGCGAGACCAGTGGTCTCATGATTCGCGAAGCCCGCAAGGTCGCTAAAGATTATCCGGGCATTCCGTTGTGGGAGGCGAATATCGACGCCATGTGCATGTGGCTGATCAAAAATCCGCTCGATTATGGCGTATTGGTCACCTCAAATATGTTTGGCGATATCATTTCTGATCTGTGCGCGCAATTGGTTGGCGGATTAGGCTTCGCATCGAGCGGCAATATTGGGGATCACTATGCAGTATTCGAGCCCACGCATGGCTCAGCGCCAAAATATGCGGGCCAATACAAAGTCAATCCGATCGCCATGCTGCTGACCGTGAAATTGATGTTCGACTGGCTGGGTGAATCTGACCATGCGCATCGTCTGGAAAACGCCATAGCGACGGTCATCAAGGAGGGCAAGGTTCGAACGTATGATATGGGTGGCACCTCCAGCTCCCTCGAGGTCGCCGAGGAAGTTGCCAGGAAGTTATAAATTTGGGAAAGATCGGCTTCGATCGATCTCACATCATAAGGTGGGGGGTTAACCCATTAACGAAAAAATGAGCCATTTTTGGTTCCTCTCCGGCCAGTGAATTGTCGGACGGAGAGGCATCTTTTTATTTATGAGATAGCAAATTCGACGGTGCGCCTGACGTTTGACTATCATCAGAAGTCTCATGGATGTTAACTGGTGGAAGGGATTGTGAAAAAGATTAAATTTGCCTTAGGGATTCATAATCATCAACCGATTGGAAATTTCGATTTTGTTTTTGAAGATGCGTATCGGAAAGCATATCTGCCGTTTCTTGAGGTCTTAGGCCGACATCCGAAGATAAAGCTTGCCATGCATTATTCGGGCTATTTGTTCGATTGGTTGCTGAAGCGCGATCAACATTTCGCTGAGCTACTGCGGCGCCTCGTGGCATCCGGACAGGTGGAGATGATGACAGGGGGCTATTACGAGCCCATTTTGGTCAACATTCCCGATGCCGACAAGATCGGTCAGATCCAAAAATTGAATCAATTTATCAAACAGCACACTGGATATGATCCAGTTGGGCTCTGGTTAGCGGAACGGATCTGGGAGCCGCAGTTGCCCAAGCCGCTGGCCGAAGCCGGGATTCGATATGTGGTGATCGATGACTCCCATTTTAAATCGGCCGGGCTGGAGGAACGGGATCTATACGGCTATTATGTCACCGAAGAAACCGGGAAGGTGGTCAATATTTTTCCGATCAGCGAGCGGCTGCGCTATACCATGCCGTTTCAGCCGGCCGAGGTGACGATCGAATATCTCCGCTCGATCGCAGATGAAAGCGGAAACCGCCTCATTGTTTTTGCCGATGACGGAGAAAAATTCGGGATCTGGCCGGGAACGTACGAACACTGTTATCAGAATCAGTGGCTTGAACGGTTCTTCTCGTTATTGGAGGCCAATCTTGATTGGATCGAGATCGTTCATTTTTCGGAGGCATTGGACCAATTGCTGCCGCTGGGGAAGGTCTATCTGCCCACCGCCTCCTATCGAGAAATGATGGAATGGGCCCTGCCCGCAGCGACGATTGAACGATACGAACAATTCGAACAGCAGCTTAAAGCTCATGGACTGTTTGATGAATATAAAGTGTTCGTTCGAGGGGGATTCTGGAGAAATTTTTTGGCCAAATATCCAGAATCGAATAATCTCCATAAAAAATCATTATGGGTCAGTAATAAGATCCAGCGGCTGAAAGATACGCCAAAAATAAACCAACGGATGATGGACGAAGCTCAGGATCATCTCTGGGCAGGTCAGACCAATTGTCCCTATTGGCATGGTATATTCGGCGGGCTATATCTGAACAACCTGCGATTTGCGGTCTATCATCATATGATCCAGGCAGAAGTTGCGATTGACCGCGCAACCCGCTCTGCGCAGGATATGGATCGGGGGTGGATTGATATCCATAATGTGGATTTCGATGCGGATGGTCGCAACGAGCTATTAATTGAAACCCCTGTGCTCAACCTCTATCTCGCCCCGCAATTTGGGGGGACATTGTTCGAGATGGATTATAAGCCGAAAGCGATCAATTTGCTAGATACCATGACCCGGCGCAAGGAGGCCTATCATAGTAAGCTGTTAACCCTGGAGCATGAGCCATTGGAGCAAACCAAGAACGGCGTGGCCAGTATCCACGACCTGGTTATTGCTAAAGAGCCGGACCTGGCCAAAAAGCTGAAATATGATCGCTATCGCCGCACCGCACTCATCGACCATTTTCTTGCACCAGATACAACCTTGAAACAATTCGCAGATTGCGAATACGTTGAACTGGGAGATGCTATCAGCTCCCTGTATCAATTTGAAACCGAATGGAATCACGGTTGTTTAATAATTAAAATGCATCGTTTATGTCGGCTGAAAAATTCTCGACAAGATTATCCAGTGGAAGTTGAGAAGGTTTTAAAGGTCGATCCCAAGCAATCCATTTTATCAATCCAATATCACATCTGCAATAAGGCCAAGGAGCCAATTGCTGTTTGGTTTGCTTCGGAGTTGAATTATGCGCTGTTAGCTGGCCATACCAATGATCGCTATTACTATTTCGATCGAGAATTAAACGAAAGCCGACATTTGGCCAGCAGCGGCGAGGTGCTCGGCGTGAAGCAGATGGGCTTGAAAGATGAATGGCTCAAGATCGATATCCAATTGCATTTCAATCAAGCGGCCACTATCTGGCGCTTCCCCATTGAGACGATATCGCAATCCGAGGCTGGCTTTGAACGGGTGTATCAAAGCTCAGTGGTGGTGCCAAATTGGAAAATTCCGCTCGATCCTGGAGCCACATGGTCGGTCGAAATCCATCAAAAAATTGTTGACTTATAAAACATGGGTTGGGTCATGAGAAAAATAAATAAAAAAACGGTTGGTTGGGCGAGCTTATCCCTGATCATAGTTATGGCAGTGATTGGGGTTTCACAGCGATTTTTGATTTCTGGGGATAACCCTTTTGAGCAATTCCGGCGTTTCTGGGATGTGTTTGAGATCGTGCGAAGCTATTATGTGGATGAAGTGGATGGTCAGAAACTGATCACTGGCGCAATCGAAGGGATGTTGGAGCAATTGGACCCGCACTCGGTGTACATCGAGCCGGCGAAGCTGAAAGAAGTGAACGAGCAATTTCAAGGGGCCTATGAGGGGATCGGAATTGAATTCATTATTCAGAACAAAATTCTCACCGTGGTTGCCCCGATTGCGGGTTCTCCTTCTGAAGCCATGGGATTGCGGCCAGGAGATCAAATTATCAAGATTGCGGGGAAAAGCGCCTATGGAATTTCTGAGCAGGAAGTCCAGCAAAAGCTGAAGGGGCCGAAAGGGACGCGCGTTACCATCACGGTTCGCCGGCCTGGCATCGATGAACCATTCGACATCACCATTACGCGCGATAAAATCCCCATCTACAGCGTCATGGCCCGGTTTCTGATCAAAGATAAAATTGGTTATATTCATGTAGGCCGGTTCGCTCAAACCACAGCGGATGAGTTCGAGCATGCCCTGCAAGAGCTGGAAAGCCAAGGCATGAACGCGCTATTGATCGACCTGCGTGGCAACACTGGGGGATATCTCGACCAGGCGGTGCAACTTGTCGACAAATTCCTCGAAGGCAACAAGGTCATCGTTTACACTAAGGGGCGCATTCCCGAGGCCAATGATGAGTTTCGTTCCACGGATACAGCTACTCGCGCAAAATATCCAATCATCGTCTTAATAAATAAAGGCTCGGCAAGCGCTTCAGAGATCTTTGCTGGTGCTATTCAGGACTGGGATCGGGGACTGATTGTTGGCGAGACAAGCTTTGGCAAGGGCCTGGTCCAAACTCAGCTCAGCTTAAAGGATGGCTCGGCTATTCGTATTACAACGGCCCGTTACTATACGCCGAGCGGCCGCCTCATCCAGCGCTCCTATGAAAATGGCCTCTATGAATATTATGTTTCCGGCTATGAAGATGTAGTTGAAGAAGAGCCAACCGAAGCCAAGGATAAGCCAGTGTTCTACACCAATGCCGGGCGAAAAGTTTACGGCGGAGGAGGCATCACACCCGATGTCGAAATCAAAGCAAAACGGATTACCAAGCTGGTCAGTGAACTTAATTTCAAACGGATGTTTTTTGAATTCGCCGCAATCTATGGTGCTGCGCACCCAGAATTGAAAAACGATTTCAATCAATTTAAAAACAACTTCCAAATTGATGAAAAAATATTAAATGAATTTCGGCAATTTGTTCAATCTAAAAACATCACCATAAATGAAAAGGAATTTCAGGATGACACCGAGTATATTCAATTATTGATCAAAAGCGAACTGGCGCAGTACTTCTGGGATCGCGAACATTATTATCAAATTCGATTGTTAGGTGATAATCAAGTCCAAGAAGCGTTAAAGCTATTCGATCGTGCAGCGAAATTAGCGGGATTAACCCCGAGCAAGCCATTTTGAGGTGCCCAGAGCAGGGAATAAATTGAAAAAAAAGTGTTGACTTTTAAAAAAAAATTAATTATAATGATCGCAGTGTTCGATCACAAAGAAAATAATAAGCTCTATGTAATCATTAACTAACTTATGGAGGGATCCTAAAAATGATAGATTATTTTATTAAGGGCGGGTTTTTCATGTGGCCGATTTTGATTTTCTTCATTTTTGGTCTGGGGGTAAGCATCGAACGGATGTGGTCGTTGACTCGTGCCTCGATTAACACCAAGAAGTTCTTAGCTAAAATTCAAACGGCATTGCGTGAAGGTGGTGTAGAGGCGGCGAAAGAAATTTGCGAAAATACCCGAGGCCCTATTGCTTCTATTTTCCATGCCGGTCTCTCTCGTTTTGATAAAGGCATCGAACAGGTGGAAAAATCCATCGTCAGCGCAGGATCCATTGAGATGGCATTTTTGGAGCGCGGCCTGGTGTGGTTGTCGTTGGTCATTAGCGTTGCCCCGATGTTAGGATTCCTGGGAACAGTGCAGGGCATGATTCGAGCCTTCGAAGACATTGCAGCTGTCAATGATATTTCCCCATCGATTGTTGCCAATGGTATTTCAATCGCGTTATTAACCACCTTGTTCGGCTTGGTGGTTGCTATTATCATTCAATTCTTCCACAATTTCTTCGTATCTCGGATCGATAAACTGATCATCGATATGGAAGAGAGCTCGGTAGAATTGGTTGATAATTTGATCGATTTAAAGAAACGTTAACCAACTGATGGTTCAGTCAGGGGAGCAAAAACATGATAGGCATAAAAAAGAAATCTTGGAAAGCCGAGATTCCTCAAGCATCTTTAGCCGATATTGCATTCTTGCTTCTCATCTTTTTTATCTGCACCACGACGATCGATGTGGATAAGGGCATTGGATTGGTATTGCCGCCAAAAGGTGAGACCAAGGAAGTTCCAAAAAAGAACATCACCAATTTGCTCATCAATGCCGAAGGAACAGTGATGCTGGATGAGAATATTATTGACGTGCGAGATATCCGAACGATCATTCAGCGGAAATTAATGGAAAATCCCAATTTGATCGTCTCAGTGAAAACAGATCCAAATACACTCTATAGCGACTATATTCGAGTGTTGGACCAACTAAAGCAAGCCAATGCAACCAGAATTTCGCTGGCTGAAGCTGAGAAATAATATAGGTCAAGCGAAATTATAACAGTGAACGAGGAGAACTAAAGCAGTGAAATTCGCGAGAAAAACCAAAGTCGATGCCGGGATTCCAACGGCATCATTGCCGGATGTCGTGTTTCTGCTGCTCTTATTCTTCATGGTATCATCGGTTTTTCAGCAATATCGAGGGATTCCGGTGCGTCTTCCCGCAGCGAAAAAAATCGAAAAATTACCCGGGAAACGGAATGTCGCCAATATTTGGGCGGATGACAAGGGACGAATCTCCATCGATGATAAATTTGTGGATGTCAAGGAAGTGTCCAATATTATCTACGTAAAAGTAACGGATCCTTTGAATCCCTTGCGCGTTATATCATTGAAGATCGACGAACGCGCCAAAATGGGATTCGTCACTTCAATCCATGAGGAGCTAAGAGAAACAGGGGGAGCAGCACTAAATGTAAACTATTCAACCAAAACGGCAACTTATTGAGGTATTAAGCCATGGCAATCAGAAAAAATCCAAAAATCGATTTGCGGCTAAAGTACCGAAAGCTCATCGAGGCAGGTCTGGTGATTGCGCTGCTGATTTGCATCGTGCTGTTTCAGGCCTTCAAGCGGTTTGAGCGGCGCGAAACAGCAAAAAAATATGAAGTGGCCAAAATCGAGACCATCGAGGTACCGCAAACTCAGCAGGAAAAAATTGCGCCGCCACCATCCCGACCGGCAATCCCCATCGAAAGCGAAAGTGAGGATATTCCCGACGATGTCACCATCGAGAATACTGAAATCGATTTTGAAGAAATTCCGCCACCACCACCGCCACCACCAGTAGAAGATGAGACCGCAACTTTCTTCGTCGCCTATGATGAACCGCCAATGCCGATTGGAGGCTTTGAGGCAATTCAGAAGAAATTGGTCTATCCTGAAATCGCTCGAAAAGCCGGTATCGAAGGCCAGGTAACGGTCTATGCCCATATTAATGAAAAAGGCGAAGTGATTGACACTAAGATCCTGGTACCATTAGGCAATAGCGGCTGTAATGAGGCAGCGGTCGCTGCAATTAAGGCAGTGCGCTGGAAACCCGCTAAGCAGCGCGATAAACCAGTTTCGGTCTGGGTGAGCATTCCAGTGAGATTCAAACTAAAATAGTAAGCATGATGAGTGGATCATCGATCAAATAATAATATTGAACGCAGTTATGCCACGGTCAAGCGTTACGCATTGGAATGTTTAATTTACCTTCAAAAATTGAGCGACACGTGATAGCATTGAGCGGTACAGTTGTGTACCGCTTTTTCTTTAATATGAAACCACTATTTCTCTCAAAAATCAGCTGGTTAGTCATCGCCACGCTGCTGGGATGTTTCAATCCTTTCGCACCGAAATTAGAACAAGCAGAACGCAATGAGCTTATCATTACCAGTCAATTGACGCCATCCCAGGCGCTACAGAACTTCCAATATAGTTACGTTTTTAAGGATTCGGTTCTTTATGCCGATTTGTTAGATAGCTCATTTGTGTTCATTTATTTTGATCCAAATCAAGAGTCATCTGGTCGCTTTGTGAGTTGGGGACGAGATGTGGATTTGCGGACAACAGGCCGGCTTTTTCGAAATTTCAATATCATTGATCTGGTGTGGAATAGCACGATTTCAGATACCAGTTATGAGAGTAATGGGGAATGGCGAGCGGAAAGCATCCGAAGCTTTAATCTATCGCTCATTCGAGCTGAGGAAACCATCAACATTCATGGACTTGCCATTTTCAATTTGAAAAAGTCGCCGTTTGATAACAAATGGCGCATCACGCTTTGGAAGGATGAATCGGACCTATAAGCATTGCAGGTCATCTCATGGACTGATCCCAACGGGGTAAGGCGATCACTCTCAATGCATAATCTCACCTTCCATGGAGCTCAATAACCGAGAACGACAAAATCTGATGCCTACCACCACTAATCATCATCTCTTTAACTATCTACCAAAAATGCCGGAGCACCCGGCCGCTCATCAATTGATTTTTGAAAAGACAAATGGAAATACTGTTGTCACACTTCCACTCGGGATAGGTTCAAATTTCAGACGTTTCACGAGCGCCAGCAATTCGTGTTCAAATTCGGGATTGTCGATCGTCGTTTCAATCACTCTCGCATCGGTGACAAATCCATTGGAGGCAATGGTAAACTCGATCGTGATCTTTCCCCGCAGATTAGGATTGCGTTTCAGATATTTTTCATAAATATAGCGGATTGTCCCTTGGCGTGCAGAGACCACATTCCAGATCGACTCTTCGGTCCGATGTCCCATGGCTTCTTTGCTGCCAGAAATCTTGCTGGGTTTTACCAGATCGACTTTTGCTTGTTTTTTCAATTCAACCTGGGGCACGGTCTCTTCAAGCGCTAACAATAAATTATCAATTCCCCCAGAGCCACCGGTACCGATCAGTTGATCCAGGGGATCAATGCTGTCCTTGGTATTGCCTCCGCTACTCACCTTTAAATTGGTTCCACCTCCAACAATCTTATTTAAATCGGCAACCAGCCCTCTGTCGACCAATGCATCGACAATCGAACTGGATTTCCCCGAAGTACCAGTGCCAGCAATCAGACCTAATAATCCGGCTGAAGCAGCAGGATTACCTCGAGCCTTGCTGCCTCCTTGACCTTTGCCACCGCCACGTTGATTCGAGGACTTATTTTGATTATCAGACTTTTGGCCTTGCTCGCCTCCCGTAGTTCCTGTGGTGCTGAGCATTTTTGAACTGAGATCGGCAGTAATTTCTGGAGGTTTCACAATGAACTTAGCCAACCGCTCGGGCATCTTCTCAATATCGAACTTTTCTTGGATATTCACTACATAGTCCTTAAATGCATAGACAATGAGTGAATTGATCACCACCAAAATCAGAAAGATCGCTTTAAACATCAAGTCAGAAAACAGGCCTTTGAGCACTGCCTTTTGCCAGGAATACACCGAAGTATCAAACACGACGGGGATTTTCTCGTCCACAGTTCGAAATTCGAACTCGATGCGCGCATCTCCAACAGTAAAGAGGCCGCGATTGCCCGGATTCAATTTTAACACCACATCTTCGTCGGTCCTGGGGATAATGTCATGTTTCAATAATTCCCTAATCTGCAGTGTTGAGTCGTTTGTCGAAATGTGTCCATCAATAAACGGACGGATATTGACAAGATAAGTGCCGTTTTTTTGATGAATCAGCGTATGCCGTTTAGGAAAATTTTGCCCGAATAAAATGAGATCATTATCCCCATGCTGGCCAATGGTGAAAGCTTGATTAGGCCGAATAATGAATTGTTGTGCTTTACCAGGCTGCACAACATTGAGCACTAATTGTTTATAACCAGTTGCCATGCTTTTCTGTTCTTTTTATTTAAAAATTTTTTTGATGTCTTGGCAGTCAGCCAAAGGTCCTTCAACGTCTTTTCTCCACCAGATAAAATATCACCGATCATTGGCAAATGCTGCCAAGTGGCTCTTTTCTTAATGTCTTCCAATGAGATCTGCTTGCTCTTCGTTGGCTTTCTGAAATTGGCGTTGCCAATGAAAAAGGCTTCATTTGGCTGACAAGACTCGCCACCATATTTCATGTGATAAAATTTGCATTAATCAGGTTTTGAAACTGCCAGCATCATTTCATTGAAGCCCACTTGTCCACAAGTAAACATAATTTTTTTGATCACGAGATATGGCAATTCTCGATCTCCCTGGATCGAAATTTTGCCAGTGAATGCCATTTGGGAGTGGATCTGGCCGATTTTTTCGCTTAATTGTCGTTTCTTCTGCAACTCGCTCATCAGCTCTGGTATCAATAATTTATCCGAAGCAACGACGTCATTGATTTTTGCGATGCGCTCTCCATCCAATAAAACGAAATCATTGGTCACGGCAATGATTGATGCCCTTTCTGGCGCTTTTTGGGCCGTGGATTCTGGCAACCGCAAGTCTGGGGCCACCGACATGATTTGCCCCTCGGCGGAAAAATTTTTTAATAAAAACACCAACAAAATGGTGAACATATCGATCATTGACGTCAACTTCAGGGTGAAATGAGTAGTTCTTTTCCGGCCTTTAATTGACAGTGCCTGAAAGGTCAAATTAGTATTATATTGTGCTTCCATTCTTATGCTCAAAATTCATTCTTTGCTCTGAAACTGCTAACCCGATAGCGAAACGTTCGGAAAACCGGTTTCGCGGCATCGGTCCATGACTTTGACTATGATATCATATTTCACATTGTTCTCGGCAGAGATGAAGATGTCTTCGGCGTATGGATGTTGTTCCTTGATGCGCTTCAGTTGTTCCACTAAGCTGGCATAATCATATTGATTCCCATTTTTATATAGCGGATCGAAAACGAATCCCTGTGCTTTGAGCTGGAAACCAGTTTCTTTCACCGCCAAAATCACCAGCACCAATTCCTGGGGGTTCTCGATTTCCTGGCGACTCTGCCCGCGATTTAATGAAGGCAGCGATAGCTCAATAATGGCAAGGTGAACGAATTCCGCGGTAAGCAAGAGAAATGGGATCAACAAAAGAAAAATATTCATCACTGGGATGATATTGACATCCACATCTCGATTGCGCTGGCCTTTGCCAATGGCTTGTTTCAAATTCATATTAACGTCCCTTAACCGCAATTAATCGTTTGTACACTCTGGCGACATTTTGATTGATTTCATCAATTAATTCATTCGTCTTTTCTTGAATGACAGAATAACCGATCATGCAGGGGATTGCCACGATCAACCCAAACGCGGTAGTGTTCATTGCTTGAGAAATACCACCAGAAAGCAGCGAGGCTTTCATCGACGCATCGGCCGTGGCAACTGCCTCGAACGAAGAAATCAAACCAAAAATAGTGCCCAATAGTCCCAATAGCGTTGCGATATTCGCAATAGTGGCCAGATATTGCGTTCGCTTTTCCAGTTTGGGGATCTCCCGCATGGCAGCCAACTCGAAGGCGTTCTGAATTTCGCTCGGCGATTTTCCCGCCTCCTCCAAACCAGCGCGGGTAATGCGGGGCAGCACAGCCTGGGACATGGCACAAAATTCAATGGCACTTCGAATATTGTCGCGCTGCACTAACTCCAAGACGCGATTGACGAAAGCTGAAGCGTCAATTCGATTGGTGACTAAGATATAGATCGCCCGCTCAATCATAATCGCGAGGCCGGTAATCATTACCAGCAGAATTGGCCACATCACAAAACCCCCATTCCTGAAAAAACTCACAATATAATCCAAAGCTCTAACCTCCTCATTATGTTGTGAACATCATTATTGATTAATTTATACATGATACTCCTAAGCTCATCTTTCAACTTGGTTTTTCAGGTTTGATTATTTTGATACACATATCCATCCACCCTATCCTGTCCAATCAAACCTGACAAATAAGATCTCCCATGAATTCGCACAATTGCAAGATTAGAAGACACAGAGAAAAAATATCCCCATCTTACCAATGCCACACTACCACAATATATGCTCCTTATCTTTTCCCTGTTTGGCTTGAATGCGTTTCAGCGTGCTTTTCTCGACGGGTCGGAAAATGTGAGAGAAAAAATGCCTATCAATCCGCAGTCCATCCACTCGCGGATCTGTCCCTGGGATTATAAATACAGTTTGCGGCTTTGCAATTTGTCCGTAAATTTCAATTTGTTTCATCCACAGTTTCTCTTCTTCTTTTGAAATCGCTCGTTCCCCCTGGTTTTTATTTTGCTCATTTTGGGGCTGCGGATCTTGTTGGGGCGCTTCCAGTGTTTTCGCCAACAGAGAGATACTATTGGCTAACATGCAAATGACCAGAACAACGGCCCCAATTCGCAGGTGCGCGAATTGCTGTGCTTCAGAAGTTTTTTTCCCCATGCTCAATTTCCTTTTACCTGACTTGTTGAAATAATTTGTTGATCAGTTGCTTGTTGAGATTGATTGCTTTGTCTGCCAAGTCCCAAATCGATGATTAATTTTTCCATGCGTTGCTTGCTTTGTTCGACCCATTCGTTTTGGATATTGCTCCGCTGCGCACTGGCAACATTCGCCTTATATACCTCAAGCGCTTTTTGTCTAAATGGTAAAGCCTGTTGCTGGAGGCCATTGATATATTCTTGCTTTTCCTCATCAGAAAGCTCAGGCGGTACTGGCGAATTCACAAACGCGTCCGCCCAATCTTCAAACGTCAATCCAGTTTTATAGAGAGAGGCTGTGGTCCATTCGGCCACTTGAAATTTGCCTGCGGTCACATATTCTTGTAGCACAACCTGCAATAGATCCTTCTTTTTTTTCAGAGTCACATTTAAGGGTGGAACCAATTTCACTTGCTGATATTTTTCAAAATTGATCTCCCCAATCATAAATTGCGCTTTGGCTGGCAGGTATTCCTCTACAGAGATGTTCTTTCGCCTCAATTCATGATAAACCTGCACCGTCCGGGCAAACTCTTTCAAGGCAGAGTCTTCATCTTTCATGTTCAAGGACATCTCGCCGATTTTGTAACAACTTTCGATGTAATCATCTGGGTTTATGCTGGCATAGGTATTTGCATACTGCTGATAGATTTGTTTGGCCTTGCTCCACAGTTTCAATTGCTCAAAACAATTCCCGGCGTTAAGCAAGGCCCGTGGGGCCAATTTGGACTCAGGCCGAATAGTCACCAATTTCAGATAATTATCAGAAGCCCGAAGCCAATTCTCCCGCTTTTCATAAAGCAAACCGAGCTTCACATAAACCTCATCAATGAAGGAAATATTCGGCTGCTCATTGATCATCCGCTCGTAGGCTTTGATCGCCTTATCCAGATCCCCAGCTTGTTCAAATTGAGTCGCCGCTTCTACCAGCGCAGCGCGAGCGATTTCGACATCCTTGGTGCTAAACGCTAATGTTAAAAATTTCAGCGCTGACTGGGAAGTATCGCCACTTTCTTTTAATTTTTCGGCAACTTTAAAATTAGCGGATGAAATCATCTTGCGCGCTTTTTCCACATATTGCGTCGAATCCGGAAATGCCTCGGCCAATCGTTGAAACCACGTTTCCGCCTTCTGATATTCACCAAGTTTAAAGTAACTTTGAGCAACCATGTTAATGGCCTGCCCATAATATGGTGAATTCTTATATTGATCAGCTACCGCCCGTTGATAAGCCCGTGCGGCTAACTCCCAGCAACCTAACTCGTACAGCGTTTCCCCATATTTCATGATCACTTCTAAAAAATTCGGACTCTGCGGCAACAGTTTGACAAAATCATTGCATGCTTTCAAGAGATCCACTTGATTCGGATTGGCCGTTTTGATCGGGATGAGATTCCCTCCTTCGCCGAGGAAGTCTTCTAAATAAAACGTCGTCGAATCAATTTTTCGATTGCTTTTTAAAAGCTGAAAATAAGATAAGATGCGATTATAAGCTGCTGCATCTTTGAACTCATTATCCCCATAAAGCGACATCACCTTGAAATACTCATCTGCCGCTTTGTCGAATTGATTGATCGCATAATAGCACTCTGCCAAATAATAATTAACTTTGGCCGTCTTGTCGCTGTCCCGAAATTTCTGAAGGTAATCTTCATATTTCTCGATCGCCAATCGATATTCCCTCACGCGATTTTTCTCTTGCGCCTGGGCCTGGTAATACGTTCCCAAAGAAAATAGCATTTCCTGGGACAATGCAATCGCATCATTGCGAACCTTCCCTTCAGGATACTGGCTGAGCCATTGGCTATTGGGCCCATATTTTTTTACAAACACATCTTTCGCCTGGATTGCTCTTTCTTCATCCATATCCAGTTCGTAGCAATCAATAATCTCTTTTTGGACCAAGGGCGCATTCGGATAAAGAGGAAAGATCTGAAGCAATGCCTCATAGCTGGCGATGGCATCTTCATAAAAGTTTCGCTTTTTATAGATCTCTCCCATTCGGAGAAACACATCGATAGCAAAACTCTCTGCTTCTTTGCTGCTGAGCAGTTGTTTGGCGGTCGCAGCGCCTCCGTATTCGGTCAGCGAATGGGCAATATAATCAATTGCCTCATTCTTCACGTCCGCCTTGGTTTTGCCCAGCGACTCTGTGTTCATTGTCTCCAAAAGATGAATATCGCTGATCAAATAAATATAAGTGCTGATGGCGTTGGCATAATCGTTCACATTAAAATAGGACCAGCCCAATTTGTATAGCGCCATATTGAAATAGGGATCGTCCCATCTCTCAAGCAAATATTTATATTGTTCGATGGCTTTCTGGAAGTCGCGACGATCGAAATAATATTCTCCCAATCGAAAATGCGCTTCCGATACCTTTTGGCTTTCGGGCGTCTCAAAAATGATGCGTTGAAAATATTCTTTCGCGCGATCGAAATTCCCCTCATCCAGATGGCAAATGGCCAAACGATAAAGCACTTTATCTTTGAATGGGATATCAGGAAACTTTTCAAACAACTTATAGCACAGTTCTATCGTGATCTTATAATTGATCCGAGGCAAAACCGGTTCTACTGCGATTTCCCCTTTCTCAAATTTTTTCATCGTGTCTTCATACTGTTTCATCTTCTGCTTGAATTCCCACTGGGAATAGCTGGCATACGATTCAGCCAATTCAAACATCATATTGGGAATGAATGGTTCGTTAGGATACTTGGCAATGATCATTTCATGATGTTTGATGGTCTTTTCTAACAACTCTGGATTAATGCTATCGGTGGTATCTGCCAATTCGTACCGCTGCAATGGGCGTTTGTAGTTCGTTTTCTTTGCCTCTTGTGCGCTGGCTCTGGCGCCAGCAAGTGCCGCCAGATGCACCAACGCCAGCGCCATAACGATGCCAACCCTAATCAATTTTATGGTAATTTCTCTCTTGCCGTTCATATCCGCTCTTAGAAAAAATGGCTAATTATCAGTTCCCTCGCGCCGTCTTCATATTTTTAAGAAACAAAGCTCGTGAAATGCCATATTCAGCGTATCCCTTCCAATCCTTCCGCCGCTCCCTTCTCTCAGCAAGCTTTTTTAAATTATAAATGCTTTCCTGCAAATAGAGAAGATTATCCCGCTCGGTTATTAGAGAGCTGATCAATTTCTCCCGATATTCCTTCAATTTCTTTTTCTCAGACACGATGTGCTTGGGAAGTTCTTTCCCATAGCCGTCCAGCGAAATAGCATCCAATAGCTTCGACTCCTCTACCAGGACCCTGACTTTTAACTTTTCCACACGGTCTTGTTCTTGCTCCAAGCTGGTGTTGACCTTGCTGATGAGATTGGGCAACTGAACTTTGTCCTGATAAATATCCACAATGGTTTGATAGGATTGAATGGCGCTATCATAATCGCCCAGGGCAATATGCGATTGCCCCAACAAGAAATAGGCTTCTTCGGCATTCTCGCTATCGGGATATAGCTTAATCAGCTTTTTTAAATATTTGATCACATTTTGATGATCTTCCAATTTCAAATAACACCAGCCCAGGGCTAACAATGCATCTGGGTAGTTTTGATGTTTTTCAGAAATTTCTTCTAATAATTTGATCGCAGCGTCATACGATTTGAGTTCATAATAAATCAACCCCAACGTCAATCTGGCATTATCGACCACATCTCTCCGCTCGCCGCTGATAATGGGCAGGGCGACAATCTTTCGAAAAAAGTCTACTGCGGTGGCAACAGTGGATTTCTTAAGATAAGCCAACGCCGTGGTATAGAGCGCACTATCGTAGAAATTGCTGCGATCATCGATCTTCTTGAGCACATTAATCGCCATGTCATAATTTTGCAGGTTATAATGGCTCAATCCGGCATAATAACAGGCTTCGTTAAGTATCTCTCGGTCTGGAGCTGGTTGCTTCAAGAGGGCAAAATAAATAGACAACGCCATCTTATAATCTTTTTGATTGTAATAAGTCTTCTCTAACCCCAACAATGCCGCTGGAACCAATGGGCTCTTTGGATATTTTTTGATTAAATGTTTAAACATGCGTGTCGCTGAAATCGAGAGATCTTCCTCAAACAAACACTGCGCTAAATAATAGATCACTTCATCAAGTCGATCAAATTCAGGATAATAATCCATCAAAATGATTAATTCGCGGGCACTTTTCCAATAGGCTTTCTCATTATACAGCTCAATGCTTCCGCGCAAAATCTGATTCGCAGCCCGAACAATCTCATGATCCGTGTTGGGCTGTTGAGTTCCAGTCGCCCCAGGGTGCGATCCGCGTTTTGTTTGCAATGCCAAAACACAGCTCGGAACAATGGCAGTCCCCAGTATTCCCTGCATAAATAATACCGCAACGAAAAAAGAAATAGATAAATATTTTGACTTAGCACAATTCATAACAGGAAGCATTGATTTAATTTTCGTTTGATTTTTTCTTATCGAGAATTTTCTTCATTCTCTCCATATCCTGATTAGCCTTCTCACGCTTTTTTCGGATTTCCTCGAGCTTTCTCATCTCCTCCAATTGTTTTTTGCGCTCCAGCTTTGCGGTTTTATCAAAATACTTATATACAGAAAAACGATGTGTTACCCCCACAGTAAGTTTCCAACCGAAATATTCTTTATGAAAGCTCTTATCGGTGTTCTTCAAAGAATCATAGTCTGTAAGAGTGAAATCGAATGCCACATCGATCGTATTTTGCCACGGTCCAATAAACCGAACTCCTGGCGAAATTCTCATCGAATTCTGATTGAATTTTACATCAGGATTATTGATGAACAGCTCTCCAGAGTATTCTAAATATACCTGCATCGAGCGAACCGAAAACTTCATTCCAGCGCCAATAAAAAGTTGGTCGTACTTTGCCTTAAAATATCGATCATAAATATTATGGTCAATATAGCCAACATTAAAATCAAACTTCATTGGATTATTTGGCATTGCCTCAAGGAGATCAAAAGTCATTAAAGCGCTGGCCCCCCAGGCAGGTTTGTCAGTTGAAAAGATTTCATAAGGCACATTCGGCCATACAGCCGTGGGAAATTTATAAAACCCCATGAGACCAAATTTGAAAAACTGAGAACTTAACGGAGTTCGATATTTTAAGGCAATTCTTGTATCTCCGAATCGACCAAAGATATGATACAAATCATCCTGATACGGCACAATATTGACAATCGCTTCTAAATAGCTCGCCAGACCGACAGTCATGTTTAAGTTAACATTATAATATTTTGCCAGATTTTCAGGCCCGGTTTTTTCCATAAAGGCAGACAGCGTACCATTTACGAAAATATCGGAGGGATTCACTGGATCAGCGGATTGAACGCGATAATTGCCTTTACCTCCATGCATCGTCACCTGAGCACTCCCCTCCCCTGCCTGGAGTACGAGTGTGAGCAAAATTGCCAGAAAAATTGTTCCGAATAGCTTTGTATTGGTCATAATTAGATTTGAATTAGATTGTCTTTGGATACTGGTTGATTTGACTGGTTAATGAATATGCAAGCCCCCCACAGAACGTATTTGGAAATTTAGTCGATCATTATCATGATTGCAAGAATAATCTCTGATGTTATAATTTATTAATCTGCCGGTTCATATTGATTCGTTTCGCTTTGATAAATAAATGAGTTATTCAATACCATTTTGTTATAACAATACACTCTTAATCCTGCAAATTGCCCTACTAACATCAATTATTATGCCATAATCCATGCTCGCATCCAAAATCTTGTATGATTGTAGTGCTATGATATTTAAAAAAATAAAATTCAAAACAAATTAATCGTGAAAAATATCAGATTGTTATCTAGCAAAATTCTGGTTCAAAATGATACAATGGCTGGCATTTGCATATTGTTGACCGAAAAATTGCCACTCAAAAAGCCGCAACATCATGGAAATATCGAACCGTTTTGTATCGGTGCGGAAAATTCAAAGTGTCCACTCTGATACTATGGGAACATACAAATTTGTAATCGCAAGGCTTGCTGAAATGAGAACTATCAGCCTTTAGAATATGATTCTTGTCAATAAAGATTCAATTTATTAGGAAAAAAATATTAAAACGTTGATTGGAGTGAAAAATGATTTCAATCAGCATTCTGCTAAACTCTATCCCCCAAGAAATTTCGTGGGCAAAATTCTTTGATCAATTTGATAGAAGACTCCACATTTTTTATATTTGGATTAAAATCGATCAATGGGAATGCATCTTATTCAGGAATTGCCTTGAGGCAAAAAGTTATAAATTTAAAATCAGGCTTTCACATTACTGTTACAGAAATAGCTATTTGCATAGCAACGACATCATTACCGGCTTTAAAGTGGATCTAGCGAAATGGTATTAGATTTCAAATCAAAAATATAATTACTATAACCAGACGCAAAATCGCGCATCTGCTGAGAATCTCATCTTGTCCGAATATTTCGGGAATGAATTAAAGAACTTTTCAATGCGTTAACAAGTTAATATATATTCAATCTTATGGAAATACGGAAAAAATTGTAAAAGATATGGCAATAGCTTTTTGCCTAGAAACAAATTAATTTTGAGTTCCACAGTAATCTTACCGTTGCCATGAAAAGCAGGCTTCGGTGGGCCAAAAGCTTGAAGATTGAAGCCGCCGATCCAAATGAAAATTTAGCTATTGAATCAACGAATAAAGTATCCGAAAATTCTATTGACCCAAGCGCTAAATTAATGTTTGAAAGAAAAGTCCTGTTTTTTAAGTTTTCTGGTCATTGCGAGGCGTGTTTTGCCGAATCAATCTCATTGAATCACATAAAGCTAAGAGATTGCTTCGCTCCGCTCGCAATGGCAATATCACCCAAAATTAGCCTTTTTCGTTCAGGCACTAATAATCAAATCTTCCTAACATATTAACAATTGAAGCAGGGTAATGATTAGCCGATTTTGAACGATCGTCCGAGGACCATGAAAGAGTTCAAAATAGCGGAATTCTTGTACAACAACAATAAATTTTATTAAGCAAGTACCTGCAAAATGGTGATCAATTCGTGATGGCGATGATTCGATCATCAAATCGCGCATGATGAATACCGAAGCGGTCCATTTTGCAGGTGCCCGAATCAAAATTGAATAGAGGTTGAATGTCCAGAAAGATTATTGTCGCTGGTGGCACCGGCTTCATCGGCCAGGCATTATGTCATCAACTTCTTGAGCAAGGTCATAAGCTCATTGTTTTGACCAGAGACGTGGAGAGATCTCAGCAACTTTTTTCTCAAAAAGTCACATTGGCCAAATGGGATGGCAGAAGCATCGAAGGTTGGTACCATCATGTTGATGGAACCGATGCGATTATCAACTTGACTGGCGAAAACATTGGTTCTTGGAGATGGACCGAGGCAAAAAAGCAGCGCATCTTGGAAAGTCGACTTCAATCGGGCGCTGCCCTGATGTCAGCCATGGCCGAAGTGACCCGTAAGCCTAAAATATTTATCCAAGCCTCTGGCATCGGGATTTATGGGAATCGCCATGACGAGGTTCTGGATGAATCTTCTGTGCCTGGCACCGGGTTCATGGCAGAATTGGCTCAGAAGTGGGAACAATCCGTGCAAGCAGCCAAAGACCATGGGGCTCGGGTAGTTTACTTAAGAACCGGCGTGGTGCTTGGCAAAGGAGCAAGCTATTTGAAAAGGGTTACTCTGCCATTTCGTTATTTCGTCGGTGGGCATCTTGGGAGCGGCAAACAGTGGATTTCATGGATTCATCTTGACGATCAAGTGGCTGCGATTTTGTTCCTTCTGGAACGAGATGATTTAGAAGGGCCCTTTAATTTGTCATCTCCGAATCCGCTTCCAGCCAGTGAGTTCTGCAAGATCTTAGGCAGAGTCATGAACCGTCCGTGCTGGCTTCATGTGCCTAGCTTGGTGTTGAAACTTGCCTTGGGTGAAATGGCAAACGAACTGATATTAGCTGGACAGCGTGCCATTCCTGCCAGACTATTAAAAGCAGGTTTCGGCTTTCGTTTTCCAGACCTGCAAACTGCTCTCACCAATATTTTAACCAATAAACCAGGGAGATGAGGCTCCAGATGAAGCATAATCAAAATGAAGCGATTTTATGAGGATGAGTTTAAATTTCCAGCTGGATCGAGCACAAATTCGTTCTTTTGTGATGCGGAGTTGGTCGGTAAGTTGGCCAATGACCCTGATCATGTTTTTTGAATTTATGATCAGTTTGGCCGATGTTTTTATTGCTGGAAGAATCAGCAAAGAAGTGCAGGCGGCCTATGGCTTTGTGGTTCAAATATATTTTATCTTCACCGTCATTGGCAATGCGCTGACCGTGGGAACGGTTTCCGTTATTTCGAGGCTCTGCCAGGCCATGAAAGACGAGGCGTATTCGAAAGCAGTCTTTTCAACCGTTGCGATAACGGCCTTTACTGGGCTGCTATTGGGGATTGCGGGCATTTTCTTGACTCCAGTAATTTTTGATTGGCTCAATGTACCTGACTTAATTAAGCAATATGGCAAACCCTTAGCTTCGATATATGCTGGGGGGCTTATTTTTCATTATTTGCTTATTAATACGAACGGGATATTGAGGGCCTGTAAGGGCATACAAAAGTCATTGCGAACGATGGCGGTTGCCTGCGCGCTCAATATTGGCCTGAATTTTCTGCTTGTGTTCTTCACCCCATTAGGCTTCAAAGGCATCGCTCTCTCCACGGCCATTAGCGTCGCTATTGGGAGCATTTGGAATCTGATACTGATAAAAGATTTTCTACTCCCCCTCAAAGATATTGCGGTGGATGTAATAAAAAATGTAACCAGAATTGGCTGGCCTTCAGGAATGCTCCAAATCATCTGGCAGGTAGCCTCGATGGTGCTATTTATCATCTTAAGTGCCCTGCCCTATCACAATATTGAAGTCATCGCCGCCTTTACCAATGGGCTGCGAATTGAAGCCGCGATTTTCCTGCCCGCCTTCGCATTTAATATGGCAAATGCCGTGGTGGTTGGAAATTTATTGGGAGAGAAAAAAAATAGTCAGGCTTATCACGCAGGTTTGGTTACCGCAGTAATCGGCGTGTTGATCATCTTGCTCCTTAGCCTTGCGGTACTATTCAATGCGCGTGGCATCGCAGCGATGCTCTCGAATAATGAGATTGTCATTCGCGAGACAGTGAAATATCTCTACATTTGCCTGTTGAGCGAACCATTCATGGCATGGGGGGTGATTCTCAGTGGAGCGCTGAACGGGGCCGGAGATACCAAATCTGTCATGATTCGTGTAGCTCTCAGTGTCTGGTTGTTCAGAATCCCGCTCAGCTTTTTATTCGGGGTGTTGCTGGGATATGGAGCTATTGCCGTTTGGTGGTCGATGAATGCCTCATTGTTGGTGCAGGCAATTCTTATTTCTCAACGGTATCTCAATAAAGGTTGGCTACCAGACCCAGATTTTAATTAAAACTTGAGCTCAACATAAAGAGTTGTCATTGCCAAGGCTATGCCAAAACTGAAAACCTGGAGCAGCAAACATTTTCTGGTTTTTCCGATTCGATGCTCTTGCTCAGTGCAAGCTAAGGGGATGAATTGAATTGTTTCTCCTGGGCATAACTCATTCTTATTGAAAAATTATAAAAACGATGCAAATTAATATGCCTGCATATCTAGGCATCTCGATTTAAATTTGACTCGAATAGCAATTTTTCAACAGATACCAGCATTCGCAGGAATGACAATGCTTAACTGAAATCTGCATTTACAATAGATACGAAAGAGTGCCTGAACGAAAACCCTTGATGACTGGTTTCGCTGTCATCGGGAAGCGTTTTTGCCGAAATAATCTCATTGTATCGAAGAAAGTTGAGATATTGCTCTGCCCTCAGACTGGATGAAAATGTGAAATTGAGAACTAAAAGAGTTATTCCGAACGAATCAGGGAATCTGAGTAACGCACGATATTTTTAGGATATAAAGATTCCTTGCTTCGCTCCGTTTGAAATGACAGGCAATTTAGCCGTTTTTACGCATACTGTCCGCTTAACATGACTTCGTTTTGGAAAAAGTGAAGTTTTCGCTCAGGCATTAATCACTTTCAATGATAAAATGATCAACGCATCTTGAATTGGAAGAGCCACTGCTGACTGGGACAACGGCTTCTTTTCTTTTGCAGGACCGAATGATCATCGGATGAGAAGGTTTTTGTCTATTTAATGGCGATTGGAGAATAACGTCATCTCCTGAAATTTCGCTTTTGCAACATGAGCGAATAGGTGGGCGCCAACGAAATGTTCATCTGTTTAGCAATCGGCTGAAGCTGAAAGATATTTGTTTCGTTCCTGGAGCTTATTTTTTGCATGAACTTTCATCTCGGTAATTGAACAGCTCTGCGAGCAAAAATTCATCCAATGAGTGCTCGTTTTTTAGAACGTTTCTTGCTCCACTAATAGAAAATGGGGGAACGATTTTTCGATTACTCTTTTCATCATAAAAAAAGAAAGCTCATTCAGCCATGAACTCAGCCGTCATCAAACCAGTAAAAGTGAACCAGATCGATATTGACGATCGCAGCTACGTGTTCAGTTTTGAAGCGCCGCTTTCGCCGCTCATTCTGTCGATCAAAAATGTGGGAATAATTCATCCACCGATCCTGGAACAAACCTCGGCACATCGTTATCGGATTGTTTCAGGATTTAAACGCATTCTGGCGGCTCAGCACTTGAAAATGGAGGATCTGCTGGCTGTAGTGTATCAGGGCGCTTCCTCCGCAGAACCGAGCTTAGAATTGTTCTTAATCAATTTTCATGAAAATCTGGGGACCCGGATGTTGAATGACATCGAAAAGGCGATAGTCATTTTCAAGCTCATCAATATTTTCCATATTTCCAGAGAGCAGATCCTATCCCAGTTTATGCCATTAATGGGGCTGGCGTCAAATCAAATCGTTTTAAACCGATATCTGAAATTGGTGGAATTGGAAGATTACTTCAAGAGTGCCGTGGTCGAGGATTTCATTTCACCTGAGACGGCGATGGCCATGCTCGAGCTGACCCCGCAGGAGCGCGTGGAGATTTATCACATGTTTCAATCGCTAAAAGCAGGGAAAAATCATCAGAGAGAACTGCTACGGCTGCTGAAAGAGCTATCTATTATGAAAAATCAGCCTATCAGCCAGATTTTCGATTCATTGGCGATTCGGGATATTCTAAACAACGTTCGCTTGACCGCCACACAAAAGCTGGAAAAATTGAAACATGCGCTGAAGGAGGCACGCTATCCCAATTATTCGGCCACGCTCCATCGCTTTCAAAACCTGAAAGCAGAGTTAAAATTGCCGCCAACCATCAGCTTGCGACCTCCCCAATTTTTCGAAGGATCTGAGTATACCATCGAACTGCGGTTTAAAAATCAGGATGAATTTAATAAGGCCGTCGAGATACTATCCGCTCTTGCGGAGGCAAACAAATTAATCGCTTTAGAAACATTGGTGTAACCCATGGCCTATCAACCTTATATGCCATCAAAGATCGCTATTGAGCGTCGAGTATTGCATCATGAAACAACGCAGCGGATCTTATCACGACTTGGACAGATGGACATCAAAGTATTCGATGATCTCACCAAATTCATTGGGCTCCGGCAATCGTCCGATGAATCGAACGCTGCTCATCCCACACTGGTCTTAGCTCATCAGAAAAGCCAATTTTTAAAACCGTGCCCAGGAACTCAGAATTATATCTGCTGTGGCTATCAGATATTGAACTTGGTGAACAATTGCGAGCTCAATTGTAGCTACTGCATTTTGCAAGGATATCTGAATCACCCCTATATCATTGTTTACGTCAATATCGAAGATCTCCTGGCAGAATTGTCGCAAAAACTGACCAAATTTCCGAATCGGGTTTATCGCATAGGCACTGGCGAATTAGCCGACAGCCTGAGCACCGATCACTTGACCAACTATAGCTCGATTTTGGTAGAATTTTTTGCCAATCAACCAAATGCGATCATCGAGTTAAAAACCAAAACCACTTTAATTGACAATTTCATTCATTTAAATCATCGAGGCCGCACGGTGGTGGCCTGGTCACTGAACACCCCAACGGTGATTTCCGAACAAGAACCACAGGCGCCCACCCTGGACCAACGCTTAGAAGCTGCTATACGATGCATGAATCACGGCTTTCGACTGGCCTTTCATTTCGATCCAATGATCTTCTATGAGGATTGGGAACAAGATTACTATTTGGTGATAAAGAAATTGTTTGAACGAATCAATCCCGATCAGATCCTCTGGATCAGCCTCGGTGCGCTGCGCTATCCAGCATATCTCCATCACATAATTCAACAAAATCATCCATCCAGTAAAATTATTTACGGTGAGTTGTTTCCAGGCAAGGATGGGAAACTGCGCTATTTCAAGCCGCTTCGCATTCAAATGTTCCATCGAATGGGACAATGGATCAGGGAATTAGCGCCATCCGTGTTCGTTTATCTTTGTATGGAAAGCTCTGAAGTATGGCAAAAGTCTTTGGGTTGGACACCCAAAACCAGTGCTGGTTTAAAAAGGAAGATGGATCAGTTGGTTCTAAACAAAGCCCATTTTCATAATCAAAGTTGAAAAGTCATAAATCTTGGCTTCTCGAGCGTCGTCGCCATATTGCATGGGGGGACTATCACAAATCAGGCGATACAATCAGAGGATCTCATCGAGCGAAGGGGTTCTGTGGATAAAAACCATATCAAAGCGCGCAGCAATATCCATTTTCAGCCGCTGGATTTCCCCACTATTTTGGCTCGAGCGACTCATCGAATCTGCGAAAAAAAGGAAATCGGGGCTCAAAGATGCCAGCCCTGGTTGCAATGCCCCGATTTCCCTGATTGGTGCCGAAACGGCAATATATCAATAATTGCTCTCTATTGCAAAACATCAAAAATGAGCCACAATGTCATGCCTGCGCATGTAGCTATCTTCTTCTACCTGACTCCATGTTCGTTCAAGAGGAGATTCCTGCATTCGCAGGAATGACATTGCTATATCAAATTTCAATTTTTGTCCCAGCAACTGATGATCAAACGTTCCGAATTCTTCATCTGTTGGTTTTGAACACTTTCATTTTCTTAGGATAATTTCTCTATTTCATGTGAGTGGGAGAACTCAGTTTTTCTCCTTCTCCTTCTCTTTGGTTTCCTTGATCTCCAATGCCTTCCGAAGACGGTTCAATATCTCATCCATTTTTTTTCGTTCATCGCGAATCTTTTTTAGCTCCTCTTCTGCATCTTCAATGTTTTTTCGTTCCTCGGTTATTTGCTGATAAATATCCTTTTTGGTATTCAGATTTTTTGTGCTTTGAAATTTCTCTGTCGATTCAAATCGGCCTTTGATCTTGGACACTGGATTCATGCGAAGGCTCAAATTGATACGCCAAGTTGGATAGGTGGGCAATAACAGAGCCGAAAAGTTTTGTAACCAGTAACTCTTACTTGACTGATGCGGTGAAAGCCGAATGTCAAAGCTACAGACCACTGAGAGCCAATATGAGGCATTATAGCCGATTCCGGGACTAATGTAAACATAATTGTGTCGACTGAAGGCTGCCTGAGGCGGCTTATTGATATGATAATTACCATAAAGTTCCATCGAGAAATCAAAATTGCTTACGGGGTAAATAATTGCCAGTCCGCCGTAGAGCTCTCGGGAATTCGTTTGGTTTACATAGGGGATGTGTGAGTCGTTAAATTTTTTACCATGATCATTGTGATCAATAATGCCTAAATTAACGTGAGCGTTAAACCCATCTTCCGGGTAGAGCTGATTTGTCGCATAAGAAGCAACCCCCAAAACGCCGAATTCCACCCGACCGGCAGAATAGGGCTCTAACTGGACATTATGGTATTTCGCAACTGGAATTCTTGTGGTAATGGCGGCACCGAACTTGTACGGCGTTGCCGATTTGGGGAATGATGCGGCTTTAAATTTCAAAAACAAGTCATCGGGAAAATTATAGCCTTTGCCAGGTTTGTGATTATCCTGATATAGGATTTGTGACACGCTGAGCTGATAGTGCTGGCTGATGCCATAGGAAAAATTAAGCCCGCCCTGAATATCCCAGAAAGTAACGGCATTCGTCAAATTATTACTGGTGCCGAAAGTCTTGTTGTTGAAATAGAAGCGGGTATTTGCCTGAACGGTCAAGTCGCCTTTCAGTAAATTCCAGGCCGTCGATAAATACAAAGGACCTCGATTCCCTTGTTCCGATGCCGCCACCGCCCAAGAAATCTGGATGCCGATCAATGCAATATTCAACAGGATTTTGATAGTCGTCTTCATCATAAAAATCCATCCGCCACGTCATCAAAATAAATCGAAACCTCTGTTTCGAACTCGGCCCGTCCCAAAAATGCTTATCTGATTCGCTATGGTCATTTACAATTACCATGCCATTTCAATTTCTCAACCGGCAGTGGCTCAGCCATTTTTGAGTTGGCTGACTGGACAACCAGAATGTGTCAATCGCTAACCCCTTATATTTTTGAGCATGCCATTGACGTGAATTACTGGCGATAATGCGGTTTTGTCCATGAGAATTGGGCTCTTCGTGTGCTCAAATAGTTTGCTATTGTTTTACTGTGAAACATGAAAGAAAAACTGAGTGTCTCAGGCTGGATCCGAGGAGAGATGTCCTCATAAAAAATGAGATCATTTTATTTCTCCTCCTTCTGCAAAAAATTTTACTTGCGCTGTTTATTATCTGGTCGACTCAGCTTTTGAATTACAATTTTCAATGCGATTCAGCGGCCTTGGGTCAATACATCTGTCCAATAAAAATTTATTGGCTCAACAGCCAACAACTGATTAGGAATAAATTTTATTAATATCTCAAAATTGGCTTGACAAATTATCAATTATTCTTTAGTTTCATCAAGAACTTAGTGCCAAAAGGAACGGAACAAGGAGAAACAAAAGGGCAGGTGACGATGAACTCGAAGCTATTGTTCTGGGTGAGCGCCGGGGTTGTTTTTCTTTGGGGGATTAACGCTGAATCACAAAATTTCCGACCCCGCTATGGTGTCGAATTCGCTGGTGCAGCTATTAAGATGGTTGGAGGGGCTATAGATCGTTCAACAATCGATCAGTGGGCTGAAGTCCGCTTCGATTATAGTTTCGCCCCGCAGCTTGCGATATGCTCCAGAGGGGCTTATGGATGGGTCTATCCGCGTGATCCCAGTGGCTCCCAATTCAAGGCGGTCGGCAATTATAAAACAGAGCTGCTGCCACTAGGGATAACTCTTCGCTATACTGCTGGTGTCCCTGGACCGCTCCTGCCATATTTGGAATTGGGCAGTGCCGTTGTCATCTGGGATATTAGGCAATTATCAGGCCGTGTGACGACATTCTCCAGAGGGAAAAGTTTGAGTGGGACAAAGCGTCACGCCAGCTTGGTCGCCGGGCTGGGGTTGGAGGCGATCATTTTGCCGGATTTAAGCGCCAGAGTTGGCTTCAATTATTATCGGATGTTAAAAGGCGACGAAGATACAATTGGCTATGGTGATGATGCCAATAATGGAATTATTGCTGCCCAATTTGGATTGATTTTTTATTTCGGCGGCTTTAAAGATCGAGATCATGATGGCATTGAAGATAAAAAGGATCGAGATCGATACCAGCCAGAGGACCTCGATGGCTTTCAAGATACTGATGGGGCTCCCGATCCGGACAACGATCGGGATGGCATTCCAGATATCAAAGATAAAGCTCCCAATCAATCCGAGGATTTCGACGGATTCCAGGATGAAGATGGCGCCCCAGATCGGGACAATGATGGCGACCGCATTCCAGATGAATCGGATAAGTGCACCAATCATTTGGAGGATTTGGACGGATTCGAGGATTTTGATGGTTGCCCGGAGTTCGATAATGATGGGGATTTGCTTCCGGATAGCTTGGATCAATGCCCCAATTGGCCTGAGGATTATAATGGGTATCTCGACGAAGACGGTTGCCCAGACGAAAAGCCAAAACCAATCGCTCAACCAAAACCAGCCCCTCCAAGTGAACCAGTCGTGCTAAAAGGTGTAAATTTTGAGTCCGGAAGTGCTCAATTAAAACCAGAATCGTATAAAGCGCTCGACGAAGTCCTGAAAACCCTGTTGGAAAATCCATTGCTTGCCATTGAAATTCGGGGACACACGGATAATTCCGGCAGTTTCGTAGGAAATATGCGTTTATCCGAGCAGCGGGCTCTGGCAGTAAAAAATTATTTAGTGGCCCGAGGCATCGAGGAGAGACGCTTGCGTGCAATCGGGTATGGACCAAAACAGCCAATTGCCAGCAACGCGACGCCAGCAGGCCGGGCTGCCAACCGAAGGATCGAGTTCGTTCGAATTGATCTAAGTGATCGGCAAAAATGACTCTCTATGGGATCTGTCTTGCCATGTTTGGTCTCATCATGAGTTCCAGGACGCTGCTGATCATCAGCATCGCAGGCCCAAAAACGGCATAGTCATTCGATGGTGGGCGCCGATGGCAACAATTTTTAAAATAATGAATTTTTCTATTGATTAAAATCCCTGAGATGCTTATTTTTTGTTTTCATTTTCAAATTCGATGATGAGATGTCCGAAGAATGGTGAAAAACTTATATGGGAGCAGAAAGCAGATTAAGGGAGAAAGGGAAAGCGTATGAATTATTTCATTGATCAACTGGTGATAGAGAACACGACGAAAATCATTTTATTGGTGCTCGATGGTGTTGGAGGTTTACCGATGCCGGGCAAGGGAGGTACTGAATTGCAGGTAGCGAACAAACCCAATTTGGATCGACTGGCGGCCGAATCGGAATGCGGTCTGCTCGATCCGATTTGGCCTGGAGTAACACCGGGCAGCGGCCCGGCCCATTTTGGGTTGTTCGGATATGATCCGATCGAAGCCAATATCGGCCGCGGGGTACTGGAGGCGGCTGGAGTAAATCTGCCTCTCACCGATCGTGATGTGGCGATCCGGATTAATTTTGCCACCTCCGATGCCAACGGAAACATCGTCGACCGCCGAGCCGGTCGGCTGGATACGGAAAGCAACAAGCGAGTTTGTCAGAAGATCCGCGAGCATGTATCCCTGGCGCCAGAGGCGGAATTTATTATCGAAACCGTCAAGGAGCATCGCGCCGCGCTTATTTTCCGGGGCGATGATCTTGGTGGCGATCTCATCGACACGGATCCGCAAAAAACCGGTGTACCGCCACTGGAGCCTCGTGCATTGAATCCTGAGAGCGAAAAGACCGCTCTTTTGACAAAACGATTTCTGGCGCAAGCGCATAAGGCAATTGCAGACGAACCAAAGGCAAATACCATCTTGCTTCGGGGCTTTGCCAAACATCGTCCCTACAAATCCATGATGGAACGGTTCAAATTGAAATGCCTGGCGGTCGCCAATTATCCCATGTATCGCGGCGTAGCCTTTTTATTGAACATGGATCTTCATCCTGTGGTCGCAGACGTGAAGGCTCAATTTGAAGCAGTGGTTGCTAACTACGAAAAGTATGATTTCTTCTTTGTCCATGTTAAAGCCACCGATGCCAGAGGCGAGGATGGCAACTTTGATGAAAAAGTCAAAGTGATCGAAGAGGTCGATAAACTGTTGCCGATCTTAACTGCCTTGAAACCGGACGTATTTGTGGTCACTGCCGATCACTCCACCCCAGCGCTGATGAAAGCGCATAGCTGGCATCCAGTCCCAGTATTGCTACACTCGGCCATTTGCCGGCGCGATCCAGTAACCAAATTCGATGAAATTTCATGCATCCAAGGGGGATTGGGTCGCCAACCCAGCATGAATCTGATGCCGCTGATGCTGGCGAATGCGATGCGATTGGCCAAATTTGGAGCATAAATCTTCTCTGGTGATATGCAATGGCGTGGTGATCAACGCGGCCAGTGGCTCGCTCAGAATTCAACAACATGACATCAATTATTTAAAAGCAAGATGGTTCTGTGAAAGAACATCAGCTCTGAAAACGGATGATAAAACCAACTTGAAGGATCCATCTATTCCGATCGAATCATGATCACCTTGGCGTTTTATCTGAACCTTTGACATGAACTCTTGCAATGGAAGGTCGCATTTCTTAGACCGCGCAAATTGTAAACCACCGCAAAATTCCCCAGGAAAACCGCTGCGCTCAGTGCGTGTGGGGATGTTCCTTGGGCAAAGCTAAAATTGAAACTTTCATTATCGTGCTCCGATGGTTTCGCTGTTCTGATCTAATTCGGCAGGATGGCACGTGAATCTCTGAAAAAGAATTGGTGCAAACATGAAAAAATTTTGGGTGATCCTGTTTATTTTGGCAATGAGAGTGCCTGGCCATGGCGAAAATTATTTGCTGAATGGTGGTCAGGAATCGAAAATCCAATACCGGATGGTTCAAACCGTAACGCCGAATCCCGGGATGCAGACGCTTTATTTAAGCTTTGTGGTGCCGGTTTCGTATCAATCACCCACCTACAATCAGCAAATTGTTCAGATCAATTTCGATTATACCCCTCGCCCGGACGGTAAGGACGAGTTTGTCGACAAGCGAGGGAATAAGGTGATCAAGTTGAGCTGGCAAAAGCCCAGTGGCACCATCACAACGGCGGTCTCTTTGGTTGCCATTAATAAAACGTTATTATCCACCCTCAAAACAAGCGCTGGTTTTCCACCTCAGCCATTGCCCAGCGAGGTTCAACCATATTTGACCGCGACAGATCAGGTGCCAAGTACGCATCCAAGCATCGTCGCCAAAGCAAAAGAGCTGACTGCAGATGCCAAGACGGAGTTCGATGCTGTTCAGCGAATTTTAACCTGGGTGATCGATCACATGAGTTATGTCCTGACGCCACCGGAATATGGGGCGTTATATTCGCTTCAATCTGGTAAGGGTAATTGCCAGAATTATTCTCACCTGGCCGCTGCGCTGATGCGGGCCGCTGGGATCCCAGTTCGAATCGTGAATGGCATTACACTGAAGCAGCCTTATACGATCAATCTGGGGAATCGCAGCATGACGCTGAAGATGGCTGAGGGACGACATTCTTGGATCGAAGTATTTTTCCCTGATCTGGGCTGGACTCCCTTTGATCCCCAGCAAACCCAATTATTTGTCAGCAATCGCTTCATTCGGGTTGAGGTTGGTCTGGACAATGACGAGACTTCGCAAGATGGATTAATTCGATGGACGCAGCTCAAAGGGGAATTGGTTTCTCCCCATTTTGAGGAGACGATTGAAGCATCTCTTGCCCTGGATCAAGTGCAATTGACCGCCCGGCCAGAGAAGTACGGCCCCAAAAAACTATTGCTTACCCCTGCGGTGGAAGCGACCTTTAAGCCAGTTGTCGTCGAGCTGAAAGAGCCAGAGCCTGCTCCCAAAATTCCGGCAGAGCAATTGGATCGCCTAATCTACTCAAAGCCCTATCTATTCGGCAATCTGGAGTTCCCGAAAGGGGTAGACTTTTTAGCAGCTCGGGGCCCAGCCCAAAGGACCTCAGGAAATAATTTCGAAATGCGGAAAAATTTTTTGGTAGAGACCGCTGAATATGTGACCGAACAGGCCCAATATGCCCAGATCTTTGTGCTGACCAGGCCCATGGAAGTGCGCAAGATTGGATTGGTGATGCACAAATTTGGCGGCAATGGTTATTTGTGGGTCGAGCTCTTAAAGGATAAGGACGGGATCCCAGGTGAACCCATCGCCACCAGCGAGATGGTCTCGGTCGATGCGATGAAGTTTACGCCCGGTTACGATTGGGTTGACTTTGATTTTGGCAGCGAAGCGCCAAAACTCATGCCCGGCCGATATTGGATCGCGCTCGGTTTTAGCGGCAGACCCATCATGAATTGGTTCTATTCCTACGGCAAGCCGGTTGGCCCCGTAGAAGGGACCCGCTTTAAAACCATTCTGGATACTGAATGGAGCAATAGTCTGAATTTTGAATTCAATTACCGTGTCATCGGATTTACCACCCCATAACCGAGGTTCGTGCCCATGAAGATCGGCAACCTGAGCTTCAGGCTTCGCTTGTTAAAATTGGGGGGCGATAAGGCGAATGAACATCACCTACTGGTAGGTATCTTCATGTTTATCCAATCCTCATTCCTGCGAACACATGATAGCGCGCCGGTTTTTGGCCTTACTGGTGTTTAATTAGCTAAAGGCGATTTGGATCATTCAACATCATCGATAAATGGAGCGGAGCGACACAGATTTAATGCTGCGGATCAAAAGCGGGGATGATCAGGCATTCCGAGAGCTGGTGGACCGCCACAAGCTGTCGGTACTGAATTTGTGTCTCCGCTTTGTCGGCAATAAACAAGACGCAGAAGATTTAGCGCAGGAAGCGTTCATCCGGGTGTTTCAGGCAGCAACAAGTTATGAGGTCAAAGCGGCTTTCACAACCTGGCTGTATCGAATTACAGTGAATCTATGCCTGAATCATCAACGCCATAAGAAAATTTTGCGCTTTCTGTCTTTAGACCATGCAACAACGTCGCATCATTCCTCCCAGCCACGGCTGCCAGAACTCCCCGATAGCCAAAGACCAGATGCTGATTTCGAACAAAAAGAGCTGCAGCATATCGTTCAACAAGCGATCCAGTCCTTGCCCGAAAACCAGCGAACCGTGCTCATATTATATCGCTATCAGGATCTTTCATACAAGGAGATCGCCGAGGTTTTGAATACCTCCGTATCGGCCGTAGAATCCCGATTACATCGTGCTAAAGAAAATTTGAGAAAGAAATTGAAATCACTGCTCGAAGAGCCGAAGCGATGAACGCTGGCTGGGAATGAAATATCCGTGGCTTAATTGAACTAATGAGTTTTTTAATAAATGGCGTCATTAGATCATTTTCATGATCGAATGACGAATTAGGTCGACAAAGCATAGAAGAGAAGGTGCAAGTTCGGCTGAACAACCAAGTTCGACATCATTATGCTCCTTAACGCCAGCGCGTCATGCGTTCCTATCGCGCGAAATGGATGCGGCAAAAATTGTGGTTATAACACCGTGATTCGGCCGCAAGCTTATCGCGTCAGCCGTGTTAAATAGAGTGTCGGAGGTTAGAAAATATGAACTGTCGGCAAATTCAGAAAAAATTATCTGCATACCAGGATGGGGAAGTGACGGAATCCCAAAAGGCTCATATTGAACGTCATTTAAAAGTATGTAATAGGTGCTCTGCGGCGCTCCAGCAATTGGAGCAGCTCTGGGATTTAATGAGCCACGTGGAGACGATTGAGTCCGCACCTTATTTTTGGACCAAAGTGTCGCAGCGTTGGCGGGAGCGCACCCAGCCACAGCCGCTCTGGCGACCAAGATTTGCACCAGTTCAAAAACTTTCATTTTCTTTATTGGTCATCACCTTGCTCGTGTTAGGATTTGCCATCGGCATGTTTTTGGGCCAAAACATTTATCATTCCCAATTAACTTCACAGTCCTCAGCCGAGCAGGAGTTAGAGCGGGTTTTCCCAATGAACTCGTTTGACGACTTTCCCGAGCAATCTGTGGTTCAAGTTTATGTGAGCATGATCTCAGAAAACAACCATTGACAGGATATAAACCGATGAGCAAAAAAACCCTTATTTGGCTATTCATTTTTTCGGTGATTATCAATATTTCCACATTAGCGACGATTGGTTATCATCGTTGGTTTGAATCGAAGCGGCAGCGATTTGACAGAAAGCATTCTGGCCATCAACAATTTTTGACCAAAGAGTTGGGCTTAACTGAGCAACAATCTGAACAAATCCAAAAGCTGCGAATGGAATTCTGGGAACAAATAAAACCATTGAAAGATCAATTGGAGCAAGAACGTCGGACTTTTTTCGAGCTGCAAAATCAGGACACTGTGGATATCGAAGCGCTGTATCGTAGCATTGACCGTATTTCTGAACTGCAGCGACAAATGCAGCGCAAAACCGCGGAGAATATGCTGGCGCATCAAGCGATTCTCACGCCTGAGCAACGAAAAAAATTCTTTTCCCTCATGGCCAATCGAATGAAAATATGGGAATCAAGACGAAAACATTCTTACAATTCAACCGATTCAACTAAAAGCCAAAAACATAATCAGGAGGTACAAATACCATGACTGCTCGAAAATCGATATGTTTGATTGCCTCGGCCATTCTGGTGCTGGTTGCCGTCGCAATATCATCGGCGCAACCCCGATGGGGCCACGCTGGGAAGTTGGGATGGCAGCACGAACCAAAGATGGCCAAGCTCAATTTGACCGAGGAGCAACAACAAAAAATGGCCGATCTTAGGTTGGCTTTCCAGAAAGAGCTTTTGCCACTCCGAACTGAACTTCAGAGCAAAACGGCAGAATTGCAATTGCTCAAGACGGAAGCGACTCCCAATCTGAGCAAGATCGATCAAGTGATCGACCAAATTGAGAAGATTCGCACGAAAATTCAGAAAGCTCGGGTTCGGCATCAGATGGCGATCAGAGGTATTTTGACGCCGGAGCAGCAGAAGCTCTGGGATAGCCGCCTGCTTCAAGGGCCAGGTCATCGGATGATGGGCCGAAAATCTGGCTGTGCTTTAGAGTGCTTTTAATGAAAAAGCCCTTTCAAAGCGTATCAGCCTTTGAAAGGGCCTATTTATTTACCAAGAAGATATTAAGCTTTAAGCCGTAGCGGTCGATTCTGATTTTGCCTGTGCCTTCTTCACTTCGGCCATTTTTGCTTCGAGCGCGTCGATCTCAGCTTCTAATTTTTTGATTTTTTCCACATTGGCCAAAATTTCCACATTGGTGGCTATATTGGGATCGTTGCTTTTGATCAACTCGTAGACCTTGCCACCGATCTCGGCAAACAGGTTCGATACATCGCGGTTTAGATCATAATGCTTGACCTTTAATTGTCCCAGGGTTACAAGCTCATGAGCTTTATCGCCAATTGTATCGGCAATCCCCTTCCCTTTTTCTACCAGAGTTGAAGCGATTCCGGGAGCTTTTTCAGCAACGCTTTTCGCCACGCTTTCGGCACCTTCTTTGATCGTTTTAGCGCCATCTTCGATCGTCCGTTTGACTTTTTCCCATAAGCTCATGGTTAGCCCTCCTAATTTTGAATGCCAATCATTTTATGAATTGATTTATCCAAATACCATTGAAACCTTTTCGGACACTACTTTTTCTGTGAGGCAACTTCAATAAAAAAATGGGTAAATTGCAAATCCCAAACGTCTCAAATGAACTCAGGCATTGAAAAATCTCCCCCCTGCTTGCAAAAGTCGCGGAGCAAATCCTAAGGTAGATAAAAGAACCTGCGCAATCAGGGCGATTCCGTCGGTTCTATCGGCTGGGTTGAGATTAATTTTGGATTTTCGATTTTCAGTAAAGCTAAAATTTTGGATGCAAGATCACTTCAATGCGGCGATTTTTCTCGCGACCTTCTTTGGTCTCATTATTGGCAATTGGCCTGCTTTCACCATAGCCAATGGCATTCATGCGCGCCGTTTCCAGTCCCATATTTGCCTGAAGATACATGCTGACCGCCTCGGCGCGTTCCTGCGAAAGCTGCATGTTCTTCTCATCACTGCCATGCGAATCGGTGTGACCCTCAATCGTGATATCGCAACCAGGGAACAGATTGATCGCCTGTTGCACCTTGGTCAATAGCGGAAAGTTTTGGGCTTCAATGACCGATTTTGCCACAGGAAAAGTTAGTCCAGTGAGGCGGATGATAATATCATTCCCTTTTCTGAGCACCGTGGCTTCTTCGGGATCAAACAATTGCTCCACAGCGGCAAATTGAGCGCGAATTTTAGCCTGGGCTTCCATCTGTCGCGCTAATTCGGTTTTCTCCTTCTGAACGCCGCCAAGTTTTTGCTCTAACTCGTCTATCCGAGCATTCAACAACTCCACCTGCCGATCCCGTTCCGATAAGTCCTGCTCCAATTTGTTCGCTCGATTCTGAAGCGTCTTGATATACTTTATGACCTCATTCGCTGTTTTGTCATAGCCAGTTTCGAAAGAAGCGACTAAATCGATGGTGGAGGCAATCCGCTCTAACGGTCGCTCGGTCGAAAGGAGAAATTCCTCTGCAAAATCTCTATTTTCCCTCAATTCTTTGATGATTTTCGAAAGCGATATGGCATGAAGCGCTTCGTATTTCGCCTGTCGGGCCAGGGAATGGGCAACATCGGTGTCGTAGCGGTTTTCATTGAGCTCTTTTTCGGCTTGGCTGGCCAGATTCTGGGCCCGTTTTAGAGTTGCTGGAGCATATTTCTTGACTTCTAATTTTTCTGCCTCCTTGAGCAGGCTCCAAGTCTCATTCAGATAATTGGCTTTGATTGCATCCAGCTCAGCCTGGCGATAGAGCGCCTCAGCCTCGCCAGCACGCTTTTTCGCATCCACCACCTCCTTCGCCTCCAGTCTCCGAGCAGCTTCACTCAGCTTCAGCTCGGCCTCGTTCCACGATTTGGCCGAAAATTGAGCAGCACCAGCCTGACTGGCAGCCGATTGGGCTTTGAGGGCATTGGCCAATGTTTTTTGCGCTATTTGGGCGGTCTCCGTTGCTTTCTTAAAATAAGCCACACTGGCGCGGAGCCGCTGCCGAACATCTTCCAGATTCCTCCCTTTCTGAAAATCGTTATCGGCATCCTGATAAAATTTCATGGCCTCTGCAAAGGTCCTGGGCGATAGCAATTCCGCCCTCGCCGATTTAGCCTCTTCCAACGCTTTATTGGCTTGGTTGAAAAGCTCTGCCTTAATATCCTGCGGGTGACATGCTTCCCCTGGCATCATCGTTGCCTCAAGTTTTGAGGTCACAAACATCGATCCGATGATGGCAATTATTGCGAAAAGCATCGCAAATCGAAATCGACCGTTAGCTGCTATCATGCGACACCTCCTTCGATTTGAATTGGGAGATTAGGGGGGATTTGATTCAATCCATCGACATCTTAAACAATAGCTGATAATCAGATGCTGAAGAATGAAATCGTCCATCAAATGAGTGTTTGAACAAGAACACCATAATCAGTTTTTGAACGAAAAGTGATTTTTTTAGGCTTTCTGGTCATTGCAAGGTGCTTTTTTGCCGAAGCAATCATATTGAATCACATAAAGCGAAGAGATTGCTTCGCCCCGCTCGCAATGACCGTGTCACCCAAAATTTGCCGCTTTCGTTCAAGCACTCATTAGCAACTGAAACGATACTATCAATCGTTGCCATTTCAGACCGCATCCCCTAACCCGTTCTCCTGGAATGGGAAGGGGAACGTTGTTTCTTCTTCTCCTGTGAGAATAGGGCCGGGGTAAGGTCGAATTATGAGGTTTTCGTTCATGCATGAATTATTATCTAAACGAAAACCGAATATTTAGAGCTCACCCTGGTCCTCTGCTCAAATGGGAAGAGATTCCCTTACGTACTCCAAAGGTAGTGCCCGAATGGCAAAAAGGGCTGAGGGAAAAGGTATAAAAAGCAAAAATCTAGATTATTGGCCGATTTTCCCCTTCCGTTGTTTTCGTTCATATACGAAGTATCTTTTGGTGCAAAATTCAACAAAAATCCACTATCTCATTTCTGCCGATCTAAGCCTCGCTCGATTCCGGCGCAATTTGAATGATGATTTCTAATGAGATTCCATCTTTCTCAGCGACGGCGGTGATTCATGGGATTTCAAATCTCGCGATCCGGATCAAATAATCGATGGGTACTTTATTAAATTCATCCCTCTAATCTGGTGCAACGTTCTGATAGGCGAACAGACATCGATTTTCTTTGCCCCTATCTCGGGCTAAAATGATCCCTAGTCTGTCAGGAATGACCCCATTTGATTTGATTGTGACTTTTCCAATCGCAGCGCATGAAAGTGAAAGATCAAGGCAAATTGATCACCTGGTGTTGCTGGTATTCTCTGACATTCCAATCGGCCAGCGAGCGATAAGTGGTCGAACGGTTATCTCCGAGGACGCTACCTCTGAATTTGATCCCTGTCGAGCAGTCTTTTGATTTTCTTCACTTCTGTCAAAGCCAAAGCGCATTCGGCTAAATCGATGGCGTCGGAGAGGCGAATGCTCCGAATGACCCGTTTCACTTGAGGGATGAAAAACGAGCTCATGCTCAATTGTTCATAGCCCAATCCCAACAACAGCTTGGTATATCGAGTATCCCCGGCCATTTCTCCGCAAATGCTCACCTCTTTGCCGGCCTGCTTTGCGGCATCAGCAACGATTTTAAGCAACTGGAGCACCGCGGGATGCAACGGCTCATACAGATCGCTCACTTGAGCATTGCTCCGATCCACAGCCAGAGTATACTGAATCAGATCATTAGTGCCAACACTCACAAAATCCACTTCTTTTAAGATGGCATTGATGGATAAGGCTGCCGATGGAATTTCAATCATAGCGCCAATTTCCAACTCTGTATCATAAGGCAAATTCCTTTGATCCAGTTCCCGCATTGCCTGATGGATCAATCGCTTCACCTGATGGATTTCTTCGATACTGGCGATCATTGGCAACAGGAGCTTGACCTTACCAAACGCACTAGCCAGGAGCGCAGCTCGCAATTGCTGCTTAAAAATTTCTGGTTGGCGCAGGGATAAACGAATCGCCCGAAGTCCCAAATAGGGATTCCGCTCGCGGAAGCGATGATTCCCATTGTAATATGGGCTAAATTTATCCCCTCCGAGGTCCATGGTTCGGATGGTCACCGGAAATGGCGCCATTTTTGTCACAATCGTGCGATAATGTTCGAACTGCTCTTGTTCGGAAGGATAATCCGTCCGATCGATAAAATGAATCTCTGTCCGATAAAGCCCAATCCCCTCTGCGTGAAACATTTGGGCGAGATCAATATCTTCTTCGGTGCGGATGTTGGCCAGCAATTGAACCTTATGACCATCCAGGGTAACGGCTGGCAGTCCGACAACCCGTTTTTCTCGTTTCTTTTGTTCATCCAGCGCTTTGAGCGAAACCCGAAAATTCTCTATTTGCCTCGCGGAGGGATGAATGATCACTTCCCCAGTGGTGCCATTCATCAAAATTGGGCTGGAGATCTCGATATTTTGCGCCAGATTGGGAATTCCTGAAACCAGCGGAATGCCCAATGATCGCGCCAGGATCGCCGCATGAGAGGTTGGGCCACCTTTTTCAGTGATCAATCCTTTGATCTGACTGGTATTCAACCCGGCGGCCTGCGACGGGGTGATCTCCGGGGCGACAATAATGAGCTCAGCTTCCTCACCAACTAAGCACTCCTGAGTATAACCGATCAAATTGTCCAAAATTCTCCGGCCGACATCTCGGATATCTTGAATCCGCTCTTTTAGATAATGATCCTGCGTGGATGAAAAAGTGGCCACGGATTCCTGAATCACGGCATCAACAGCGGCTTCAACATTGATCCGCTGCTCTACCAATTTTTTCTGAATCTGAGCTAAAAAAACCGGGTCGTTTAAGAACAATAAATAGGCATCGAAAATAACGGCCTCGCCGCTTGATACTCGGCTGCTAATGCGCTCCTTCAAATCCTCCAATTGCCGGCGCGCCATCTCAATTGCCTGAGAGAGCCGCGATAGCTCGCGAGCTACCTGCCCCACTCGAATCTTTCGCGGGATAATCTTGGGCGGTGTACCAAAAATACAAGCCCTCCCCAACGCAATTCCTGGCGACACGCCAATGCCTCGTAATTTTATTTGCTGTTTGACCATGGCTGCATATCCCTCTTACTTGTCAGATGATTTTTCTGAATCATTCTCGCTGCCAATTTGCAATATTAGGCTAAAATATCCTGGCTCAGTCCCCATGCATCTCGATTTCAATTCATCAATCCCTGTTATTGAAGAAAATCCTGCATTCATCGCAATCACAAGAATCCCTAAAAACATTTGGAAAACCAATATTGGGTCAAAGTCATTCCCATCGGACAGTGTGCGCAAAATCGTCTGATGTATTTCTGATTCCGAACGGAACGAAGCGAGCGCTGGATCTCTAATTCTAAAAAATTGAGCCCCTAACAGATTTCCCGCTTCATTCGAAATGACCATTTCGCTTTTTCACACAGTCTGCTCCTCTGGAATGACCTTCACAAGAATTTATTTAACGGTTTAGCGCCGTCTGGTATTGAAGCTGGCCGAAGTCGTAGATGGTCATCAACGGATAATCCCTTGCGCCGGTTGGGATTTTTCCGGCATCAAGCGCTTCACAACGACTGCGCTAAATCATATTTTGTCATTTTCAATATGTTTCGAGTAGACTCCTTTTTTGAATTCCACATTTTGCGACACAGGCTGAATCGCAAAACGGAGCTAACTTAGGATCACCATCCGATTCGCCAATCGATGGTAGATTCAAACCAGATTAAGCTGGCCAATAGTTCAATCCACTCTTGGTCGCTATCTCACCAGAGCTAACTTTTTTGATATTTCTTTTGATTGCGAGGACAACCGATAAATATAGACGCCTGAGGCGACTGGATGACCTGCGCTATCGCATCCGTCCCAGGTGAGATCATAATAGCCTGGCAATTGAAACTCATCCACCAGCGTGATAATATGCTGACCATAGATGTTATAAATGCATAGCAATACAGGCCCTGGCTCTGCGATGTAATAGCGGATTCGCGTGACTGGATTGAATGGATTGGGGTAATTTTGTTCCAAGCCAAATTTTTGAGGGACAACATCAGGCGGATGGCGCTCCTGTCCCGTAGCTCCAGAGAGCCAGTTAATCATCCGGCTCAGGAATCGCACAGCCGTATCCTGATAGGGACCAGAAATACCCTCGAATCCAAACCCCAAATAGATCAGCCGATAGCCGGTTCGGTCGTCCATATATCGAATGGCCGCGCTTAAGTTTTGGGGAATATATTTTAAAAATGATTGGGCACCATCCCGTGGGCCAATGGCGCTGGGAGACCGTTGGTTGCTCGCCGATCCAACTTTGTTTTGAATATAGACAAAGGCGCCTTCGCTCAACGGATCGCCGGGATCTCCTCGCATCATGGTGGATGCCACCGAATCCGACAATAATTGTGCATGAAGATAATTGGCAAAAAATAGTGAATCCTGCAACGAGCCGGCGACCGCCAGATCGTAACCAATATTTTGCCCGGTGAGAATGAGCCAGCCCCCATGGTCCAGGAATTGAGCGATCGCGCTCTGCTCCTCGCTGGTCAGCGCGGTCTCGCGATCGTCCCCTGTAAACCAAATCGCAAGTTTGTACTTTTGGAGCACATCGGCAAAAGAAGGAACTCCATGCGACTGTACCTCCCACTGATCGCTATAAATCTTCGCCAAGGACATCGCTGGCCAGAAATATCGCTCATAATCCGCCCCCTGATCATCATCAATTAGGATGGTCGATGGATTGCCGATTTTGACATCAAAACTATCCACAGTTGCATATTGACCATCCGCTTCAAGGTGAAGCTTGAAATTCGCCAGATGGCCGTCAGTTCCAGATTTTACTGAGAATAAAAATTGAAACGTGAGGTCATTGGAGATGGAGAAATAATCCGCATCACCAGCGCTCCACCCCATCTTATCGGAGGCAAGCACGATCGAAGCATCGCTGCAGCTCAGCCAAGCATGAATGTTTCGGGCAATAATACCATCATTGGTTATCTGGACAAATAGTTTCACCGATTCGCCTGGGTCCGCCAATCCGTTGTTGTTGCCAGTGCTATCCATCACCTGATGGCTGACGTATCGCAATAGCGGGGATGTGATGCGCTGGGCGCTTTTCAGCACCCAATCCTCAGGATCAAACTGCACTTCCAGGATCGAGTCGGGCAAAGTAATAACAAATTTCTCAAGACGATCAGCTACCAGAGCCGTCACGGTAGTTTCACTCGCTGCTGTTTTAATGGCCAAATCGATCGGCATAATAAATAACGGCGCATCGGTCTGATCTTGGCGAACCATCACAAACAATTTATAGAACGAATCCTGTTTTTCCTGATGAAAGCCATAGCGATACTGCGGGTAATTGGGTCCATAAACCCATTGGCTGAAAAACCAATCCAATGATTTGCCAGCTACCTGCTCAAAAGCCTGTTGCAGATCTTCTGTGGTGGCCGAACTGTATTGGAATTTTGATCGAAAAACGTTGAGAGCCATCCAGAAATTTTCTTCGCCAACGACATGCCGCAACATGTGCAGAACCCAGGCTCCCTTGTAATAAACAATTCCCGCGTAAATCTGATTTGGATCCGAGATATCATGGCGATACATAATCCCCTTGTAACTCTTGGCGGAATTTTCGTTGATCATATAGGATCGGTAGCGGTTTTGTCCTTCCAGATGGCCAAAATAGAGCGCTTCAGAAAAGGTGGCAAATCCCTCACTGATCCAGCTATGATGAAAATCCTTGGGCGTGATGCAATCGCCCCACCATTGATGGGCTAATTCATGGACCAACACAGCGTCGTACTGGTGATTATCAGTAACATAATATGGTTGGAGGCAGACCAAGGTCTGATATTCCATGCCACCCCAATAGCCCACATATTGGGCAACTCCAAATTTTTCGCCATAAAATGGATATCGACCATAATACGATTCCAGAACCTCGATCATTTGATTGATTACACTAAAACCCACCACCGCCTTATTATAATATTCGGGGTAAACAAAATGCATGATGGATAGAGTATCGCCATCAGGATGAACATAATGGTCGGTGATCACTCGGTAATTGGAGATCGTTATCGCCACTAAATATGTGGCAATGGGATGACGTACTTTCCAGTGGTGCGTTTTGGTCCCATCACCGTTGTCGTTAATCTCGATCAAGATGCCGTTCGAAGCAACGGTCAAATTTGCTGGCACACGGACCTTAATATCCATCGAATCAGGTTTATCATCTGGGCGATCTTTGCAGGGCCACCAATAGCGAGCATAAAAAGGACAGCTTTCAGATGAAATCGTGACAACTCCGCGGCTTCGATCAAAAGTCATCGGATTGAACCCTGGCTTGATCGATGGCTTGCCGTGATAATTGATTATGACTATTACCTCTTCTCCGAGACCATAGCTTCGATCCAAATCAATTTGCACCAGATCGTTGGCATGAGTGTACCGAACCCCATTGCCAGAAATTGCGCTTACGATCATGCGAGATGAAAGATCGAACGATAGATGCTCAAGCGCTGGGACCAAACTCTTCGCGCGGATCGTTACAGACCCAGCGATCGTTTCTTGATTGGGATCTATACCAATATCGATCTCATAAAAATAGACATCGAATTCACTCTGATCAAAGGCAGCCGAGGCACAAGGCGTGATAAGTTTCGCAGCGACAAACAAGAAAAGCAGCAAGCCGCAACATCTTTTTCGATCCACATCCATTCTCCATCCCTCGCTGTTTTTTAGCGTAGATAATATAAACAAAATTTATTACTATGTCAAGCAAAGAAAATTTTTTATGCCGAAAACACCGACGATTAAACGCGATAGGACGCCCAGCGCCAACAGACGAAAGTCTCAGACCGAAATGATTTTTTTTGAAATACTTCTCCATCGCTCATTTGACGGCAAAGCAACGGCTTTACACCCAAAAAAAATTCCACCCACCAATCATGGTAGATGGAATTTTCGTTGAACCGTCTATGAGTGAATGCGCGAACGAAAATGAAGACATGGTTAGCAAATTTTTGTTACACCGAGCAGAATTAAATCAAACCACACCATACCCGCGACGGCAGAATTGCATGGGCTACCAGCAGAAAAATCAAGGGAGAATAGCCTACGCTCACCCGCAGCTATGGGATTTTAGACTGCTTTTGAAATTTTGCACAACGCCCCGGCGAACCGAGGATGATAGATATTCCCCGATGCAACTTTATTATTTTTTTATGAAGAGACTGGACCAGCATATTTGTTCCTTCCGATCTCAGAATGATGGTGAATGGCTAACCAAAAGAACTTCTCCAGTCATTTAAAAGGATCGAGCAACGAATTGACCGACTAAAGTTGGGAATTTTCCCGCCATGAAGCATTGAAACTCGTCTAAAAATGATAGCTGAATTTCAAGAAGCCACCCCGGGATGGCAATGAGAATAGGACTTCGCGACCAGCATCATACAGATCACTGTCCAACAGATTGACCAGTCGCAGCGTCACATCCAATCCATGGACAAAATTGGGATAAAATGCTGCAAGATCCAGGGTCAGGTAAGCTGGCGCAGTGGTGGTTGGATCGCTGGTCACCTGCCAGGGCGCACCGGGTTCGTTAAATTTCAGCACTGGGAGCAAACGGCTACCAACAAAACGACCTTGAAAAGTGAGATACATGCGATTAGCGACAAACAACCTCACTCCCGCGCGGCCTTGTTTATCTGCCGTATAATAGAGGCGCGTACCGGCAATGGCATCCTCGGCTTTTCGATAGGTTGCATCGCCGTAGCACATGATCCGTTTGCCGAGATTGATTTTGATTTCGCCTTCAGCGCCCTGCGATTTCCATTGTCCTATATTGGCCTGCTGATTATAGTCTTTGGTACCGTCGGGCCGCTGCGACTCTGGAAACGCTGTTGCACCGATAAGGGGTTGTGTCTTCAAGCGCTTTTGATAGGCGATGATGTCGTCTATGTTGATCCAAAAGGCGCTGGCATTGATTTCAACGGCCTTGCCCAGGGCATAGCCTACTTGCAATTCCAGGGTTTGATTGGTCTCTGGCTTAATATTTGGATTCCCGTAATAAGCGTTCTTGCGAAAGTAGTACAATTCATGGATTGAGGGCGCCTTAAACGCGGTTCCAAAAAGTGCTTTCACATAAATATTCTTCAGTGGCGTCAGCACCAAGGCCAGACGCTCGTTGAGCACGCCTTTAAAAACAGAATGGACATCATAGCGCAGACCCGCGGTCACTTTCAGCCAGTCGAGCGGATTCAATTCGCCCTGAAAATAGGTTGCTTTGATATCCGTTTTGAATTTCGGGATTCCCAGCCCTTCCGCTTCCCAGACTTCAGGATAATACCAGCGCACCACATCATTCCCCTCATAATCAAATCCCATCACAAAAGATATCCGCTGGGATGGCATGAAGTTGATTTGTCCTTGGAATCCTATCACATTATCGCGGCTGTCCATTTGTCTGACGAAATGCCCGCTGGCCGCTGTCGCAGGATCTAACATGGCCCCAGCGAACGGATTGTTTTCGTATTGAGCCCCTTTTCCCCAATTATAGTAATCCAGGTAGCCAGAAAGTTTAACTGTTAAATTTGATTCAAATTGATGCTGCCAGCTTGCAATAAAATATTTCTTATCCATGACGAAACGAGTTAGATCTGCGCCAACGCTGAATGACGATATCGATTGAAACGCGTCAGCTCGGCTCAAATGGCCGATGAAAGAAAAATCGCTATAGCTAAAATTGAAATAGATATTGCTATTCAATCGATCATTGGAATTCAAAATCACATCTTTTCCAGCGATATCAGACCATTCTTTAATTTTTTTGGGAAGATTATCCCGATGCAATGTGGAAAAAAATGCCAGTCCGCCCTTTCGTTCAAATTTCTTGCGAACCTGCAAATTGCCTTGGTAGCTATTAAAGCTGCCTCGCATGAAACTGGCTTCATTGCCCTCGTGCTGCTGCGGAGACTTGGTAATAATATTAATCGTGCCCAAAAATGCATTCGCCCCCCATAGTGCCGACGAGGGCCCTCGAACGATCTCAATGCGGTCGATGGCATCCAGCGAGATCCAAGCAGAGGAGATATGATTCCGATAAAACTGCTTCCATCCCATGTCGTGACCATCTAATAGCATCTGGAAATGCTTGCCCATTGACACCCGATCATTCACGCCGCGCATTCCGATATCCAACTGACCCTGGCCTGGATCATTGACATCGATCCCCATGACATCGCGCAGCAGCTCCACAAAATCGCTATAGCCCATTTTTTGGATTTCGTCCGCAGTGATAACGGTGATATTGGCAGGTGATTCCCTTAATTTTCGTTCTTGTTTAGTGCCGGAAACGACCATTATTTCCCCAAAAGTGAATTCATCTTCAGCGACTCGGGTTGCTGCCTGCGGCTGCATCGGACCTACTTCGGTGAAGGGCGCATTTGAGGAGGGTTGCGGTGCAGCGAGGACGTCGCTGGGCGAGGGCGCCGCTGGTACATAATCGAGTTCATTCCCTTCTGTCAATTCAATGCGACGTCCATTGACGATAATGCTTTGTGCCTGACAGTCAGCAATGATAATTTGCCGCAACGTTGGATTGGCGCTGCCCGCGATAATGACTCGGTCGCAATAGCGGATAATGGCATACTCAAGTCGACCGGTATTTTGGCTGGATGCAGCAAACTCGATCCCCTGCCAATCCTGATTCCCGGGCAAATTCGGAGTCATTGGTCCTGTTGTCCCAAATTCTTTATCGTGAATCGATGTGAAAATGATCCGTTTCCCAATGATCCCTTCCGCAATCAAACTCCCCTGAACCAGAATCCGATAGTAGCCATTGAATTTTACAATTACCCCGGGCTCGATCGTCAGCGAAGCATTGGCTGGAACAATGACGTCCCCAGTAACAATATAGGGGCTTCCCTCGAGGCGCCACACACCGCTCTGCGGACCCTTCACTTCAGTCCCAAGCACCCAACCCGCAAATAAAAACACCACCCCTAATGAAAGAAACCATGCAGATACTGAAATGTGTTTTTGAGTCATAGGCTGTTCCTTTCTGATATTCTGTTAATTACATTGCATAATACCAGCACAATCGCACATCTGCCGAAACTTGCTTCGCGATGATGAAATTCAGACGCTCGTTTTTTATGTTTATGGCACATACAAAATCGTTCGAAATACTTTTGCTATCATACCAATCGCTCGCTCGTATGACCAGCGAATTTCGGCATATTTTTTAGCCTTCAGCATTTCAACAGTCATGTCGTATGTTTTAGCAAGAAATTGCTGAACAATTTTATGCAAAATGGGCCATTGAAAGGTATATTTGCGTGTGGAGATGAAATCGAGCCAAAAGAGATGGTTACCACATTTATTTGAAATGTTCACAATTGAAAGAAATTGTCCGAATGTCGTTAGTTGATCTGCCAAATTTGAGATACTGAAGATATCGATTCTCAGATCGTATTCCGTGGGGGTCATCGTGGTTATCCTCAAAAATCCGATCATTCAATTTAGCGCAATCGTGTCCATCTTTAAGCGGGGAACGGCTGGTCAGTTTCACATGAAATGACCTGGCTGGATTCCTTAGAATGGCTGAGCGAACAATATGTCCCTGGAACAAAACTTGATAACCATCAGAAAGGCAATCTATATGAAGAGATCGAGCAAGATCATGGCCATTGTATGGCTCGGTATGATGACGTTGATCAATCATTTTTCGGGTTTGATGGCGCAAGACGATGCCATTTCTTGGTTCAATCGAGGCGCTTCCGCTACGGATGCCCAAGAGAAAATCACCTGTTATATCCAGGCGATCAAATTGGATCCAAAATTTATCGCTGCCTATTACAACTTGGGCTACGTTTATAAAAACGTTGGCGATTTTATCAAGGCTGAGAACGCCTTTCGTCAGGCGCTGACCTGCAATCCTGCCAGCTTAAAATCGGAGGATCGATTACGGATCAATTATGAGCTGGGAATAACCTTGAAGCGACTCAATCGATCTGGTGATGCAATTGCTGCCTTGCAGACAGCCAAAGAATTGGCCCGCCAAACTGAAATCCGTGCCGCCGTCCTATATGAGCTCGGCCGCGTCAAATTAGACACTGGGGACTTTGATGGGGCCATGAATGAGTTCACCGAAGGATTGGCTCTCAACAGCACCAGGCAGGCTGCGTTTGAGTCGGCCATCCAAAATATTCGCGCTTTGCGGGAATTGGAGGTCAAATATTCACAGGGGATACAGCTGCTAAACAATGGCCAATACGATGAGGCGTTCACCGTGCTGACTCAAGTGATGAACGCGAATCCCGATTATAAAGATGTTCGGCAACGGCTGGCCGAGGCGCAGCGGCAGCGCGATGCCAAGCCAAAGATCGATAGCCTAGCGGATACATACGCCCGGGGCATCGGATATATGCAGCGCAACGATTGGCCCAATGCATTGGTGGCTCTCAAACAGGTGGAAAAAGCCAACCCAAATTACAAAGATGTCAAAGCGAAATTGGCAGAAGCGCAGGCCAAACTAGACGAATCGCTCCAGCAAGAAGTGTATGATAAACTGTACGATGATGCGATGAACGAATATCGCAAAGGCAATTATGTCGCGGCCGTCATGGCGCTGGAGAAAGTGCGCGAATGGAACCCCAATTATAAAAATACGGATCGCATCTATCGCGATGCTCAGAACAAATTGAATCGCGAGGGCGAAGAGGCAATCAAAAATCGCTATTATGCCCAGGGCAAAACCTACATGAATGCTGGCGACTGGCAATCTGCTGTCGCTGCATTTCGACAATTGAAAAATCTGGATCAAAATTACCGCGACGTCCAGTTTTTGTTACAACAGGCGCAAGATAGCTTGGCTTATCAGACCCAAATCGCCCAACTTCGAAGCTATTACCAGGAAGCCATGGATCATTTTCATCAGGGCAATTGGCTGGATGCGATTCTCGTTTTTGAAAAGATCCAAGAGATCAATCCCAACTATCAGGATGTTGCTGAGAAAATCGCGGCCGCGCAAAACATGCTGCAACAATCCAAAACAGTACCGTCTCAGCACCGAGAGGAAAGCCAGAAATCATCCCATCCTCGGCCGATATGGATGTGGATCGGTGCTTTTCTATTCGCACTGGTGGTGCCAGTGGCCATCACCTTCTATGCCGTGCCATCCGCTCGAGCGAAATGGCGGCTGCTTCAGGGCGATTACCTCAAGGCGGCGGAAATTTATGAATCCCTCCTCACCCGCAAACCGGATAAGGTCAAACTCTATCCCGCATTGGCCAATATTTATCTCATGCTCAATCGAGCAGATGATGCGGCTCAGAAGGTGTACGATATCGCTTTAAAAATGGATATCAGTCCACAATTGCGCCAACGATTAACGGCCGCCACTTCTCATCGGACAATCAGCAATAATGCGCCAGATGCGGCATCAAGCCTCGAGGAACAACTCATGCAAGAGCTGATCAATCTAAAAAAGGGTCAAATTTGATGCGTTTGATCCACCGGGAATATCAAAAAGCTCAGTTGCGGAAGGTTCAACTGAGCTTTTTAATTTTGGGCATCAATAAATAAGGATTGACTCCAACGTTTTTTTTTATTAAATTTCATTGCCGGAATTCGCATGATTAAATAACTTTAATTCGTCAGATGAATATAATCGTTCTTTTTTTTGGATTACATTACATTCCCGCTGGCCGCCCTACCCTGGCGGGTACTTCCTTCGGTCGCTTCAAAGGGGGGGAACGACGGGGGGATTTAGGGGGATGTTGAGATGTGTGAGTACCGAAAATTTTGTGGCTATTGTTAATCTGACTAAGTAGCTATCATCTGGCAAAATAAATTCATAGCACATCAATTGATGAAGCAAAGGGAAAGGAATGCAGACAATTCTTAAATTAGAACGCCCGTTAGTTTTCTTCGACCTCGAAACAACCCATCTGGATATAAATTTGGCTCGGATCATTGAGATCGCGATGATCAAATTGTATCCCGATAATCGTACCGAATCCTACCTCAGCCGCGTCAATCCTGGCATTCCAATTCCAAGCGAAGCGACTCGCATCCATGGGATCACAAACCTTGATGTTATGGACAAACCCAGCTTTCAGGACATCGCGCGGGATGTTTATTCTGTCATGGAGCATTGTGATCTGGCTGGATATAATTTGATCGCTTATGATCTGCCGGTGCTGGTGAATGAATTCAAACGGGCTGGGATCGACTTTGCCACGGATAATATCGCTATCATTGATGTGATGGAGATATTCAAGAAAAAGGAGCGCCGCAATTTGGCGGCTGCTTATCAGTTTTATTGTCAGAAACAGCTTCATGATGCCCATAGCGCACTGAAGGACACCCAGGCAACTCTGGAGATCTTGCAAGCGCAACTCACCCGCTATGCCGATTTGCCAACCCAAGTACAAGAATTGCACGAATTCTGCAATCAACGAAATGATCGCTTCATCGATAGCGATAAGAAATTCATCTGGCAAAATGGAGAAGCATGTTTCAGTTTCGGCAAGTATAAGGGCATGCCACTCAAACAGGTCGTTAAAACCGATGCCGATTACATTAAATGGATGCTCAGCTCTAACTTCTCTGCGGAGGTCCGGAACATCCTTCGAGCAGCGCTCAATGGCCAATTCCCTACCAAGGACCAGCGACCACCCATGGCCAATAACGATTAGCCCCATGCCCATGCGCCTACCTTGATGAGTTACGGTTGCAAAATACGGAATTCAACGGGGCCGTGTCACTGCTGCGAGTGCCGGAATTTCTTGAAAAGCCGCTTGTTAATTCAAATCAAAATTGCACTGCCTGAATACGCATGTATGATACCTTAGTCTGTGATCGGGAATTTGAAACTGGCATTAGCTCTGCTTGGTTCTTGTTGCAAAATGATCAAAACAAGTGAAATGGTGATGCTGACCACCAGTTGGCGGATGTTATAACACCTGAATTTACAAAAAAGCATTTAAAGCACTTCTTACCTTTTGAATTCCGCTTCATTATATTTCGTATGCAAAGAATTATCATTGTGTGTTTTCCTTTCATTGAACCTAAATAAACCATAGCCACAGAGACACTGAGAACACAGAGGGTGATTTTTTGAAAATTCCATCAAATTGTTTTTCGATCGTTCATCACATGAATTGGCTGATTCGAAATTAGCCATGCATCCATTTCTCTGTGACCTCTGCAGCCAAATTTATGAATAGTTCAGGCTAAAAACAAAACCTGAATCTCTAGAATGGGAGAATTGCTAATAATTTTCCCACGACACATACGAAAAGAACTGAAAGCAATTGTGTTCGTGTCGTTCCGTGTATTCCGTGGCCAAAGAATTATCACTTTCAATCATCATTTTTGATTTTATAAATTTAGGCACTATTTCACGCCGCTTTTGGAATTTTGCAACATGAATCACAGGCTCAGATTTGATTTAGCCTCTTGGTAGAAAAAGCATCTTAGCCTTATCAGCAAACCGACCTGGGATAACACGAACTGGATGGCGTATCGAGAGGATAACTCAACAAAAAATAGGCGGGCAAGCCTGCCATTTCAAAAATCCTTCAAGGACTGAAACGTTCGGCTATTAAATTTAAATTCCGAATTAGAAGGGTGAATTGCTTCTGGCGTTGACCATTTCTGTCTGGTGCCAAGCGATGAGTGGTTTGACCCTCTAATCATCTTGCAAGAAATGATGCCATGATGTCCCAGGCCACCACTGGGACCGTTTCTTGAAGACTTATCATGATGACATTGGCCAAAACTTGTGAGACGATGGTACCTCGAATCTTTCTCGTCCTTTGAATGAAACCTCATCTCATGTTAAGCGGCAACGCCTATCCATCCCCTGCAAACTGAACCTTTTCATGAATAATCCATGTTCGAAGGTTTGAAGTGGACCGATAGGCGTTTGATTCAATACCGATCATGGGCGCTACTGGATCTACTTTATTGCAGCTATTGGCGAGACCTCTTCGAAGCTCCAATCTGAAAGAGGGTTAAATTGCCCATGGTTACTTCGGCCTCAATAACATTCCAAATGCGTCTCGCCCATTATAAGAAGGTATAAACCACCCCCAAAGCGAATGCCTGCTTAATCTGGCGCACCTTAGAAATATCCCGATCATAAAATAATTTGAAATTGAAATTCACGTTGAAATACTTCGAAATTTTGGTGGTCACGATATTATCCCAGTTCACATCGGTTTTATTGAGCGCCTCAAGTGTGGAGAATAATTCCAGCTTCGACGTGAAGAGTGTATTTTGAGTGATCTTCCAATTGAGATCGGTTACGGATTCAGCACCGACCTCGTTTTTGAATTTTTCGATTTTCACTGTCGTGGGGTCATCGGCATAGGGCTGCGGGAAATCGGTCGTCAGCGTTTGCTTAAGCGATATGCCGAGACGTGTTTTAATGATTTCGTTTGGTTTGATGCCGATGCCGGCGCTTTCTCGGAAATAACCTGGGTCCATAAACGCGGAGACCTGAGTTTTTGGCGTGGTTCCGTAATTATAGCCGGGCTCAAACTGGGTTTCGCCAGTAACAGCAGCAAATGGATTAATGAAAACGCCCAATTTATAAGTGAACACACTTTCCAGTTTGATCTCGTCCACCGATTTACGCATCTGTTGATCCCCAGTTTTGGTCGCGCCGTATGTCAATTTGCCTGAGTTTGCCCAGTTGGTTTTGGCTTGATCATTGGTGAAATTAAAATTCAAAGTGACCTGCCAGGCGTAAGAATTCTCACCGCCCTGTTTCCAATTATCGAAACTGGTCTGCGTCAAATTAAGGGAGCCGACCATCGATTTCTGCCAACCATATTTCGGTGCTTCAGCGGGTTGGTCCTGAGCAAGAGCAAGGCTGGTGGCAAATAGCATCATGATCATGCATAAGAAGACTGGTTTCTGATTCATCTTTTCCTCCTGCGTTTTAGGTTTTCAGCCAATAGTGGACTCCCAAATCGAAACAGGGCTCATCGAAGCAACCAACACCTTTTACGACGTGCTAATCGATCGGATCGCGTCGAATTCGATTTGGGAGTCTGCTTTTTCGTCCGCTATTTTAATTGAATACCGCAATGGGCGCAGCGAACCGCTTTAATGGGAATAACCGAAAGGCATTCGGGACACTCCTTGGTGGTCGGTGCCGCTGGTGGCGGTGGCACTTCTTTTCGCTTCATTTTATTTATTCCTTTCACGACCAGGAATATCGCAAAAGCAATGATGATAACATCGATCAGGGTGTTGATAAAAACACCATAATTGATAGAGACGTTTTCTTTCAACACAATCTTGAACGCGCTGAAATCGACTCCCCCAAGCAGCAAGCCAATGGGAGGCATCAGGACATCGTTGACAAATGAACTAACGATCTTGCCGAAGGCCGCGCCGATAATAATACCGACCGCCATATCGACCACATTCCCCCTCATGGCAAATTCTTTGAACTCTTTAAACATTTCCTTCCTCCATGGTTTTGTGATCATTCAGTGAATTATTAGGTCCGTAGGATTGGCTTGATGTCATGCGCAATTAGAACCCATTTGCCGATACAAGATGCTTTGCATGAATCCAAAGATTTCCGTGATGAAACGTCAGGAACAGATCTTACCATCACTCCATCCGCAAACGAACAGGGATCCCTATGTTTGCTGGACTTAAATCTGGAATGCTACGAGGCACTTGCCTTCGCATTTAAGCAGTAGCCTAAGAGCGAAATGTCATTGTGAGCGGCCATGTGGCAAAAGTCCCTGGATTGCTCAAAAATAGGTCCGTCTATCCAAGAGATTATCCCTCGCTTCACTCCAATGAATGGCAGCCCTTGGCCATTTATTCGCTCCGGTTGCCCCCCAAAGGGCCGTCACAGCAATGGCAGCACTTCATCTCCAATAGAGCTGCATAGCAGTGCTAATTGGGACTTCGACCGCGGCACCTCATATCGATCGCAAATTGCTTGCCCCGAGATCAACAGACATCGGGGCGAACGGTCGATTTTGGGCCGCGCTTGAGCTCAAAATATTGCTCTCAAACAAACCAGGCGCTAACTTTGCTGGATGAAGATCCGCTTTGGAATCGGAGCAGCGATCCCCTCTTTGTCGAACGCCATCTTCACTTTTTCTTTGGTATCGAAATAAACATTCCAGTAGTCATCAGTTTTGCACCAGAGGCGAACTTCGAAATTGACGGCGCTCTCGGTGAGCTCGGAAATCAAAAACTCGGGTGCGGGGCTTTTCAGGATACGATCATCGCTTGCAGCGATCTTCGTAAAGATCTCTTTTGCCTTGTGAATATCCGCGCTGTAATTAACGCCAAAGACCAAATCCACTCGGCGCTGCGATTCGGTGGTGAAATTGATGATGCTGCCATTGGAAAGCGGGCCATTTGGGATGATGATGGTCTTATTATCGGGTGTCTTTAAAATGGTGTTGAAAATTTGAATCTTGTGAACGGTGCCAGCATGGCCCTGGGCATTGATGAAATCTCCCACCTTGAATGGCTTAAACAACAGGATGAGCACCCCGCCAGCAAAATTCGCAAGACTGCCTTGCAACGCCAGCCCCACTGCCAGCCCAGCCGCACCAAGGATCGCAACAAATGAGGTGGTGGCGATCCCTATCATAGAGGCCACGCTGATCAACAGCAGCGCTTTTAATAACACGCTCACCAGGCTCGTTATAAATTTTTGCAGGGAACTATCCGTGCCAGACCGCTCCATGACGCGTTTAAGGGCCCCAACTACGATTTTGATCAACCAGAGACCGATAATTAAAACAACGATCGCCAACAGCAGCTTCGGTACATAGCTCATGATGAGTTTCACCGCATCTTCCGCATAAGCTTCAAATCTTCCCATAATTTTGCCCTCCTGATAACTAGGATATTCCTTGAACTCCTCAAAATGTTTTTGTGAGAATTTGGAGTCAGTTATCGCTTCCAGATGAGTCTCACACGGTTAAGCAGACCGACTCCCTTTCATTGGCTTGGGATTCATCTGAGTAAGCTCTCATTGGTCCCACTGATCCTTCTTCAGAACGGCCTTCGCATCTGCCGCAAGTCGCGAGGATTGATCTTGTTCATCAAGTTTTGGAGATTTTCGCCGAGGATGTTTTTAATGTCCTGATCACCATATCCTTTTCGATGCAGCACGATGGTCAAATTCAGCATTTGATCCAGGCTTGCGAGATCCAAATCATGGTTGGGGCATGGATATAATCCGATCAGACTGAATTCCGGCCGTGACCTTGGTAGCCGGTATGGCATCGAAATAGGCTCGGAACCAGCAACTCGGATCGGCAAGCCGCTGAGCCGCGTCTTTAATGTTTCGATCTGTTCAACCAGCGGGGCAATCGCATCGGGATAAAAAGCCAAGGCGATCAACCCGCCATTGGTCGCCAGTCGTTGAAGTAAACCTTCCGAGAGCGCATCGACATTATTGACTCCAGCAATGACGATCGGATGTTTCGAGAGCTCCAACGCCTGCAGCATGGCGGATTCAGGGAGATCTTTCAGCAGGATCAACATTTTCTGGTTATTGAGCTCTTGGATCGCCTTTTTGCCGTCATTGGTGAACCCGTCTGCCTCTGTCACCCAGTGACCATCGATCCCGTCGAAGATGAAAAATTTGGCCCCCAGCCTGCCAGCGATGCGCAAATTCGCCAGATCTCCGGCGACGCTGGTCACCCCATGAAGCCCAACCACCGAATTCGTTTTGTCGCGACGAGCGCGGAACATGCGCTCCATGGCCCCCATCATCCGAGAGATATCGGATTCCTCCCGAGTAGCGGCATCCAAGGATCGCATCATTTCCGACAAACGACATGATGGCTCTTGCAATGAATCCAAAGATACGGTAACAAATTGCCAATCGATCCATTCATTCTGCAAGGAATCCAGTATCGCCAACCCGGGCTGATAGGAAATGGGATGAAGATTCACGATGGTTGCCGATTTATGAATATAGCGCGGCAATCGATTCTCCACAATCAACTTGTCATTGGAATTAGCTACGAGCAGGGCCACCTCATAGACAAACTGCGCGACTTTTCCCAGGAGATCGGCACTGATTTTCTCTACGTCATCGCCAGGCTGATGATAATCCGTATGGGCACTCCAGGGGGAAGTCATCAATGCAAAGGCTGGGACGCCGCGCGTGATGAATGGTGTATGATCGCTGCCACCCGGTCCACCGCGGCTCGGCTCCAGAAAATCCAACGTCTCCTGGGGAAAGTTCTCTTTGATCAGAGTCCAAATTTCTGGCGCATAATAGATGCCAGGAAAGCCAAGTTTATTCCCCTGACCCACCATATCCAGATTGAGATTGAGCACGGTTTTTTCAATGGGAATCACCGGATGAGCCGCATAATAACTGGAGCCTAACAGACCGCGCTCTTCGCCTCCCCAACAGGCAAAGATGATGCTGCGCTTCGGCTGGATTTTATTCGCCATCATGACCCGAGCCACCTCCATTACCACCGAAGCGCCGCTGGCATTATCCTCCGCGCCGTTATAGACTTGGCCGTACTGCACACCGACATGATCGAGGTGACCACCAATCACCACCACCTCATCTCCAACCAGCGGATCCGTCCCTTTGATGATGCCCAAAACGTTCTTACCAATCCGATTGGGATCATAAACAACCTTCACGGCCAGGATTGCTTTTTTCCCAGTTGAATAGGATATCGGTTTCAGCTCTTTATTTAGTTTCTCAAATTGCTCGCGGAGCCTCTTTTCATACCCTTGGTTCGTCTCATTTTTTGCCCGCAATAATGATTTCACCACACGTTCAGTCACACCAAAAGAAATAAAATTCGGCCGATAATTACCAGGCCTCAATGACCAGGCCCCTAATCCGCGCTCCTCTGCCCCGAAATCGGCGCACAACAACATCCCTATGGCACCATGCTGCTGGGCAACGGCTGCCTTGGCGCTATCACTATGCGTTCCCTGCCACTTTTTCTCATCGTTCTGAGGACAGCCATGCATGACCAGAACAATTTTGTTCCTCACGTCCATGCCAGCATATTCATCCAAACCTCGCTCTGGAGCGCTGATGCCAAAGCCAACAAACACCACTTCAGCAGCCACTTTTCCTCCGCCGGAGTACCGTAGCACCGTGAAATCCCGATCTTCGAAATCGAACGCCCGCTTGCCAACCATTAGCTTCGGCAATTCAATTTCCGTTTTAAGGTAAGAGAATGGAAATGATTGAAAGTAGCTTCCGTTATCCCCAGCAGGCATCAGGCCCCAGTTTTTGAATTGTTCGGCGACCCAGTTGGCCGCTCGTTCAAATCCTGGGGTCCCAGTATCCCGACCTTCCAAAGCATCGCTGGCCAGATAAGCGACATACGATTTGGCCGCCTCACCGCTCACTTGCTGCTGGGCAAATCCAACCGTTGGCGTCCAATAGGCCAATGCCATGAAGATGAAAATCCAAAGATAAATTTGTTTATTTTTCACTGTTCCTCCTATCGTTTTTTAATGAACCCCCAAGCCATCCACCTTGCTCAAATCATTGCAATAAAGATGATTCCCACTAGGCCATTTCGCTGGACCGAGCCACTAATTGATTCAGCATCATCATGGCGGCTTGCTGGGAGGCTGCCTGGCGAACGTCCGCGCGCGAACCCTTAAATTGGAACCGCTCGATAACAACCTGATCCCCGATCGCAATTCCGATAAAAACGGTCCCAACTGGTTTTTCTGGAGTCCCCCCACTTGGGCCAGCGATGCCGCTCACCGCAATGGCACAACCCGCCCCGGTTTGTCGAAGAATGCCATCCAATAACTCCGCGACGGTCGCACTGCTTACCGCCCCATGCCGATCAAGGGTTTGCTGCTTCACTCCCAACCATTTCATTTTCATCTCATTGCTATAACAAACCACGCCACCAATAAAAACCTGGGAAGAGCCAGCAATATCGGTGATCAGCTTGGCAATTAATCCCCCGGTGCAGGATTCGGCTGTAGCGATGGTTAATTTTTTTTCTTTGAGCACTTCGATCAATTTGACGTAGTGATTCATGCGTGGATTCAGCCTGAGTTCAATGTTTGAATTGCCTGAATATATGACATCTTCGTTAAAAAATCAAGCATATAAATTAAAAAAAACAACAAAGCCATATTTCACCGACGTGAAAATGAGTTGGTCGATCAGATGATTGATTGGTTCCATTCACAGATAAAAGCAATTCACCCGAACCATCAAATCATTGCCGCACGATTCGAACGAATCGGCGGAAACTCGACCATCAAAGCAACCGTTGCGGATGAACGTCTCATTGAATTTAAAATTGTAATGATAATGCCATTTCACCCTCACCCACGAGACAAGCAGAAACACACCAAAAGCACAGCCATTGGAATCTGTCTTTTGAGATGATCGGCGGGTTTGAAGGAACGAGAGCTGTGACTTTTTTACTGCAAAAGCTCGCTTTAGCGATTTAAATTGAACCTAAATTTCTAAAATAATGAGCAAGGGTGATGGAAAATGATAATTCTCTACCCACGAAATACATGGAATGAAACGAAAGTCAAAATAAAAAGAGCTTTCCGTGTTTTTTCGTGGGTATCATGAGTCAATCATTGATAATCATTTCTATTTTAAAATATCAGGCATTAGCCAATTCTGAGACCTTTCGATTCTGAGACCACTTATTTGTAAATTCGATCCGTTAAAGGACGGACCGCTAACAGCCAGTTCTACGGGAGAAAAAAATAGGGACACAAAAATAGAACAACCACAAAAATCTCTTTGATCTCAAAACCGCCAATGGACGGTCAACCTTTTGGTGGAATGAAAGATCATAAAATGGAATTCTTTTGGCTTTTTTCTGAGACCTTTCGATTCTGAGACCACTTATTTGTAAATCCGATCCGTCAAAGGACGGACCGCTAACAGCCAGTTCTATGGGAGAAAAAAATAGGGACACAAAAATAGAACAACCACAAAAATCTCTTTGATCTCAAAACCGCCAGTGGACGGTCAGCCTTTTGGTGGAATGAAAGGTCACAGTAAAAAATTTAATCTACATTTCTAAAACGAGCCGTGAAGCTGAATAATGATAACTCTATGCACAAAAGATACACGGACCGACACGGAATTCAAAAAATACGAATTGCTTTCAAGGTTTTTTCGTGTGTTTTGTTTGGCAGTCATTGATAATCATTTCTATTTTAGAATTTCAGGTTGAATTTGAAATTTTGATGCGAGTTGATCAGTGATCAAAAATTTTCATCCATCATCACGCTCCCGAGGTAATTCCAAAGAACGCATCGCTGGCAATGGAAATACATCTGGAGCGCTTTTTCAACGATCATTGGACTACAAGATAGCGATAATTCAACCAGCTTTGTTTTTCCGCAGTCAAAAGAGCTAATGCAGAGATTAAGCTCAACATTGGATGACATGAACATTATGCCCCATTGCAACTCTAAAAAAAAGCTTGAATGAATAGCCAAATTTTATTAATTTCACCTGAAAAATAAAATTTGGAGAATTGCATGAATAAAAATTTCAAACTATCTTATACAATTGGCATCGTTGGTGCTCTCTTGGTTGCGATCATGGCGTTGTATGTTCTTGTGTTTCATCGAGAACCGGGGTTGATTGAGCGACTCAGCCGTGCAGAACGCCAGCGGCTTGCGGAGCATCCGGGAGTTCCAACCTTCGTGGTGGGCGTCGATACCACCCATGCAGACAGTCTGCTGATCCAATTTTATCGGGGCTGGGACTTTAAGCCGGCATGGATCGATAATGCCGGGGTGAAGGCCATCACCGATAGTCTATTAGAGGCCATTCGTGGGGCTGCTGATGATGGACTCAATCCCAAGGATTATCATGTTGAGACAATCGACTCGCTGCTGCAAAGACTGCAACTCCGCTTGAAAGCTAGAGCTCCAGTAGAGATCGATGAGCTTTTTAATTTGGAAATATTGCTGACGGATGCGTTTTTGCTTTATGCCAATCATCTGCTGTCCGGTCGATTGAACCCGGAGACGATAGATCGCGAGTGGGTGACCTCTCGGCCTGAGGCTGATGTGGTGGCGATTTTAACGGATGCACTGAGCTCTGGCCGGATTCGTCAGACGTTGCTCAGCTTGATGCCGCAGATTCCCTGTTATCTTCAGATGCGTCGGGAGATGGTTCGATATCGTTCGCTGGCATTGAAGGGTGGCTGGCCAATGGTGCCAGCTGGTCCGCCGCTCAAAAAAGGCGATCGTGGGATGCGAGTAGCGGCACTCAGTGCTCGACTCATGGCTTCAAACGATCTGAAACAGCGTCCATTGTCAGCAATCGCGATTTTTGACGATTCCTTGGAGCTGGCAGTCAAAAGCTTTCAGCAGCGCTATGGCATGGAGGCTGATGGCATCGTCGGGCCAATGATGATCAATGCCCTCAATATCCCGGCGCTGGAATATTTCCGCAAGATTGCAGTAAATATGGAGCGATGGCGCTGGTTGCCCAGAGAGCTGGGTTCCCGATACATTATAGTCAATATTGCGGCGTTCACCCTGGAGGTCGTAGAAAACGGAGTGACAGTGATGCACATGCCAGTGGTGGTGGGCAAGGATTACCGTCGCACCCCGGTGTTTAGCGCCAACATGACGTATTTGGTGCTCAATCCCTACTGGAACGTTCCGGAAACAATTGCCACTGAGGATATTTTAAAGGAAGCGAAGCGAGATCCGAACTATCTGGTAAGGCGAAATATTGTGGTATTAAGAGGCTGGAGCGATGACACCCCGATCGATCCATTTCAGGTGAATTGGGCTGCTATCACCAAACAAAATTTGCCTTATCGTTTTCGGCAAGAGCCGGGTCCGCTCAACGCGTTAGGGCGAATCAAATTTATGTTCCCCAACAAATATGATGTCTATATCCATGACACCCCAAGCCGGGCAGATTTTCAACGCGATCAGCGAGCGCTGAGCTCGGGTTGTATTGGCGTGCCCGATCCAATCCAATTGGCCGCCTATGTATTGCGCGGCAATCCCAACTGGACCAAGGAAAAAATCGAATCAGCACTGGAGAAACTCAAAAACCACACGATCCCTCTGCCCGAGCCAATTCCAGTGCATATCTTCTATTGCACTGCCTGGATCGACGACCAAGGACGTGTCCAGTTTCGAGAGGATATTTATGACCGCGACAAACTGGTGCTGGAGGGATTGCGCGCCGAGCAAATTCTGCTGGATTGAGAGAAGGCAATTTCTCGGTGCTTATGAAGATGTTGTTGGGCAAAAGCGGCTGCCCTCACGAGCAATAATCTTTGTGCCTGAAATGCCGCCAATAGAAAGCAAAAACCATCTTATTTGAACAAAAGCCCGGATCAGGCATGCCGTCTTGATAGCATTTTTTATGCTCTGGATGCTTATAGGGAATTTGGCTACTAAAAATAGCATCATCCGGGCTAAAATGTTAGCGATTGGGATCGATCCAACGCTCCCAATCTGGGTCACTCAGCTCCCCACGAGCGGTGGAATGAACCAATTCCAGATTGCCAAACCCCTGCTTGTCCACGAACACAAAAATAATCCCCCCTTGAATCGAAAAGTATTTCCAGATATGATGTTCTTTATGCTCCATATTGAGCGGGAAACGCTCAATTTCATCTGGAACGCCATACAGCAATAGCACTCGCCCCCGATCGCTTTTATAACCTTTTTTGAATCCCGAGAACTCTTTGTTGGCCGTGTTTACTAATTTCAAATAGTCATCGCGGAATTCATTTTGAGGTGTCTCGGGCGATTTATCGCGCTTGCGCCAGAATTCGATCAAGAACGCCTGCTTGCCTTTAACATCCAGCGTCTTATAGATCTCTTTTTCTTCGCGCGTTGCGATATAGGTCGCGGCGTCGAACTCCTCATCCAGCGTCTGAGCTGACATGCCCTGATAAATCCGCTCCATGGCAGCCTGAAATTTCTCTTCGGCACGTTGTTTCGCAACGCTATCGCTAACGGCTAAATCTCCCTCGCGATACACAAAAAACTTCTTCCGCTTGGCGATTGTCGCTCCGTTGAACAAATCTTTCGCCTCTAACTCAAAAAAATAGGTGCCAGAATGAAATGATATAATATTCATCCCGCTCACCTCAACCGCCGATTCCCCAGGTTTCTTCTTCAACCGCACCGGAAACTCCCGCACGATCTGCCCGTCTCCATCGATGACTCGATATTGGACCGAATAATCAGCAGAGTCACTGGCATTCGGCTCGGATAGGTTATAAATTTCCGCATAAAACATGAGCATTGGCATTCCAGTGCCATAGAACTGATCTGGATTGGGAATTACCTGATATCCATTTTTATAGAATAAATTTCGTTCGGCGTTGGGCCGAATTTGAGTGGCCAATTCAATATCACTCAGGCTCAGTTTGCCAGTATCAAATGACTCGATGGTCAGCGGCAATTGTTTCTCGCGCTGGAGATGGGAATTCTCATCTCGCAACCGCACTTTCAGCAAATACTGACCAGGTTTTACAGCAAAATAGCCAAGACCAAATAGCTTCTGGTTGGACGTAAGTTCGGCCAAGCTATCCACTCGCGTAACGCTTTGCCAAGAATCGGACGCCAGCAGCGAATCCTGTTGCCAGATCTCCGCCTCAAAGGAAAATACCGCCTTCCATGCATTTTCATCCGGAATAAACTTCAGATGATCCCGATAGATTGAATAATATAGCTCCAGCAGCACAAAATCATCCTGAGCTCGAAAACGACCTATATCGAATCCAAAATTGAACTGTTCACTTAGCAGCGAAGAATCTGCCAGCGACTGCCCATAGCCTGGAGCCAATAACAATAGCACACCGGTCACAATGAGCAATAACATGCTGGACAATTTGAAACAATACATTTTCATCCCTCCAAGACCATCATTATACAGCCTTCTGCAAAATACGATATTTTTTATGGCAACGAACGATATGCCGGGGCATGGCTGTCGCTTCAAAAATTATTGAATTGTTCCCTGCCCCGTAGCAACTATATTGATCGCATCACCATGTTGCCGATGTTCACAAATTGCAGATCATTCCAATTTAACCGACACGATCTTTGAAACCCCATTCTCTTCCATGGTAACCCCATAGAGACAATCTGCCGATTTCATGGTCAATTTATTGTGAGTGACAATAATAAACTGGGTTGTGCTGGCAAATTGCCGGATGGCATGAATAAATCGTTTGACATTATTATCATCCAATGGGGCGTCCACTTCATCCAGAATACAAATGGGACTGGGTTTCACCAGGTAAATGCCGAACAGCAGCGAAATCGCAGTCAAGGCTTTTTCTCCGGTGGAGAGGAGCGAAAGCGATTCCATCCGCTTGCTTTTGGGATTGGCTTTGATTTCAATGGAAGCCTCCAGCGGATCTTCATCTGGTGCGATGATCAGATCAGCGTCCCCCTCAGGGAAAAATTGGTTAAACACTTTTTTGAAATTCGTTCGAATATCCTCGAACACCGCATTAAATTTTTGCTGCGCCGTTTCGTTTATGTGGGCAATCGTCTCCTTTAAATTTTGCTCGGCCACGATGAGATCCTCATGCTGCTTTTGCAGAAAATCGAGCCGACTTTTTTCTTCCTCATATTCCTTTAAGGCCAATAGATTCACTGGGCCAAGGGCTTTGATCTTCTCACGGATAGCATTCACCTGACTTTCATCCACTGAGACATCGTAGCTTGGATCCATCGCCTCCCGCTTCAGTTCCACGTCATATTCTTCCATGATCCGATGATACAGGTTATCGGCAGTGATCCGCAGCTCCGATTTTCGGAGTTCGATGTGATGCAATTGCTCAGCCACAGCCTCCCGTTCCTTGCGCAGTTGACTGATGGCACGGGTCTTTTCGTCGACTTTATCGCGCAACGAGCGATAGCGCTGCTCCAATTCGTTCACCTGAGCCTCTGCTACTTCCTTTTTTGTGTAATCTTGAGTGATGATCTCGCCCAGTTCCTCGATTCTTTGTTCTAAGTGCTCTCGCTGCTGAGCTATGTCCACCAATTCTTGTTCATGACGCTGGATGGTGCTCTCATACTCCTCGATCAATCGCTGAGCTTGTTCAAATTCGCGCCGAAGATTGCGCATATTCCCGTTTAATTCCACCACGGTCAAGTTCAATTGATTGACTTGTTTCGATCGCTGATTGCGCACATCCAGGATCGATTCGATCTCCTGGCGTTCTCCTTGGAATTGCTGGTTCAACACGGCGTAATTCTCCTGATGAACCGCCATTGCTTGCGACAATTGGTGATGCTGCTGTTGCGCCTGTTCCAATTGGGCGTCAATCTGAAGCTGCTGGTTTTGACAAAAATTAAGTCGTTCATTCGCTTGTGCAATTTGATATTGGATTTGCGATCGTTTCAGTTGCGTATCGGAGAACTGTTGCTGGATCCGTTTGATCTGTTGTCCCAGATCACCCTTCCGCCGCAACAATTCCGCTCGTTGGGCATCGTAATCGCGAAGTTGCCGCTCCAGCGAACCAAGTCGCTGCTGCAGTTGTTCCACCTGGTGCTGAAGTTTTCGTACCTGATCTTGACGGCCAATCACGCTCTCCGATTCCGATTGCTTCACGCCTCCTTTAATTCCGCCCCAGTTGAATACCAATTCGCCAGACAGAGTGACGAAATGGACGTCTTTTCCTATTTCGGTTTGGCGCAATTGATCCGCAACGGAGCGGTCTGCGACGATCAGATAGGAGCCAAGCATCAATTGGATAGCTGGGAGAAATTGGGCAGGACAGTCAACCAAATCAGCAGCCCATCCTTCAACACCTTTCTCGGAGGGAACAGGTCTGGTAGTTCGATCTTTTGGCAGGCGCTGGAGGGGCAGAAAAGTGACAATGCCCTGCTGATGCTCGGTCAACTCCTGGATGCCCAAATATGCGACCTGATCGTCCGCGACCAATAAATCCGCCGCTCGCTCGCCTAACGCCGATTCGATCGCCTTGCGATATTTCTCCTCCACGGCGATCACCTCGGCCAGGGTGGCATAGAACCCTCGCTGTTGCCCTAGTCGATCCATTAAATATTTGATCCCTGGGGGATAACCAGCGTAACTCTCCATCAATTCTTTGATGAACACGAGGCGCTGCTGGTGGCGCTCGATCTCAGTAGTCGCTTTCAGTATGGCATCTTTGGTGGCATCGATCTGCTGTTGCACCTGTTCCGAGTCAAGTTCCAACTGTGCTTGCAGTTCCGCCTTTTCTTCCAGGTCGGACCGAAGTTGTTCTTCCTGAATCGAGAGCTGGTTGTGCTGCTGTTGCAAATGTTCGATTCTCTTCGCCAGCTCTTGTTGTTCGCCGATCAAATTGGCTTTTTGGGTTTTTAGATGTTCGATTTGCGAGATCAAACGTTCCAAGATTCGTTGCTGCTCTGAGATCGACTGCATTTGTTGCAGAAGTTGTTGTTCTGCCTGCTGATTTTTTGTCTTTTGGGCAGCGATTTGATCGTCTAAGGTGTGGAGTGCTTGCTGTTCTTGCTCAAAATCGCGCCGGGCCCGGTCCAGCTCTACCGACAAACTGGCAAGCTGCTGTTCAATTTCTGCTTTCTGCGCTTGCTGATGCCCAACGCGGCCCTTAAGAGTCTCGATACTATCAAGAATCCTGGTTTTTTTATCGGCCAAAGCTTTCAACCGCTCGCGGCTCAACAGAATTTCTTCCTCACGCTTTCGGATCATATCCACGGTCTGGTTCAAATTGCTCTGTGCCTGGCGAAGCCCTTCTTCCAATTGCAGAACATCGGTTTGAAACGCCTCTACCTCAGCTTCTCGAAATGAAATCTGGGAAGTGAGGCTCTCTCGATTGCGAGTGAGCGCTTCATATTTTTCATTTAATGGAGCCAGCTCTTCGTGGATCCGACTGAAATGGAAGGTCGCCACCCGAAGCTCGGTCTCTTTCAATTCCTGCGCCAGCTCTTGGTAGCGCTGCGCGCGGCGCACCTGGCGATGCAGCGAGTTCACTTTGCTCTGCACTTCAGTAATGATATCCGCTAATCGGATCAGGTCCTGCTCGGTGGCATCCAGCTTGCGCAACGTGAGCTTGCGACGTTGTTTATACTTGGAAATTCCAACCGCCTCTTCAAAAATCCGGCGCCGGTCTTCCGGCTTCCCATTTAAAATTGACTCCACCATGCTCAATTCGATCACCGAATAAGCATCAGGCGCCAATCCAGAATCCATTAGCAGGTCAGTAATATCCTTCAAGCGGCAAGGAGTGTTATTGATGAGATATTGGCTCTCCCCGGAGCGAAACAAGCGACGCGTGATCATCACTTCAGAATATTCCACTGGCAAAACATTTTGGGTATTGTGGATCACCAGCGAGACCTCGGCCATGCCCAACGGCTTGAGATTCTTTGAACCGTTAAAGATCACATTTTCCATTCGATCACTTCGAAGCATGCCAGCCCGTTGCTCACCCAACACCCAGCGAATGGCGTCAACCACATTGCTCTTGCCGCAGCCATTCGGCCCGACCACCCCGGTAATACCCGGCATGAAATCAAACACAGCTTTCCTAGCAAATGATTTGAAACCGAAAATATTCAATCGTTGAATATACACAACATCCTCACCGCAATAAATTCATCAGGAGCCCCATCAGATGTTTTATGATGAAGCATAAATCAATCTTCCAATTTTAACATAATAATTAATAAAAGTCAAGTTTTTTTTCGGCCAAGGCTTTCATGCGGCACTTTCGCTTTCGGTTTTGACTCATTTCAATAGAAATGATCCTGACCTAAACGGATCCAGTTCGATCCAGAGCCCGCTATCATGGCATTTCATTTTAGGAAATGAAATATTGCTTGATTTTCTGCTATAATTTTGTTATTTTCAGGCCATTCCATTGACATCATAACTTTTCGGATGCTCACAGTGAACCAAAAAAAAACAGCCCGATTCTTGACGATTCCTAATCTGCTTTCTCTGATTCGCATCTTCCTGGTGTTTCCCATCGCTTACTTTGTTTGGCGGGATGAGTTGCGGCCAGTGATCGCGTTAGCAGCGCTATCAATCATCACCGATTATCTGGATGGGATTATCGCGCGTCGCTTCAATCAGATTTCCGATTGGGGCAAGATATTGGATCCATTGGCGGATAAATTAGCAATTGCTGTTATTTTGATCGTGCTGTATCTCAAACAACACGTTCTGCTGTGGTTGGTTTTGATTGTCATCGGCCGAGATGTTGCCATCGCCACGCTGGGCTTGTTTCTTGCAGGCAAATATAAATTTATATCTTCCTCAAACATGATTGGCAAAATCACTGCCAACGTGTTAGCCCTCATGGTGGTCAGCTATATTTTCAACCTGGTATTTTTTGAGAAAATCTTTACCGTCGCAGCGATCTTGATGATCGTCATTTCGAGCTATAGCTATTTGAAGTACTTTATCTCAATTTTAAAGCAACCGCAAACTGGTTCATGATGTGAATCATGGCTCTGTCTCGCACTATCCCTTTCTTCATCATACTCCCAACAAGAGAGAATTAGATTTGTTTCGCACGAGTGTGTTTCAGCTATCAATGTTTAGTCTCATGGACAATTTCCATGAGATCTTAATTATCTCAGTCGCCGATGAGGATCCGACGATCGAGATCCATATTCGCTCATTGTTCGATTGCTTCATCTCTCTCATCAGGCAAGAAGGTTCGTGAAGTGTTACTCGGAGTTGCTAATAAGGGAAACAACTTTTCTCTCCGCAAGGAGAATTGACCAAATTCCAATAGACCATGTTGATCCTGGTCCCGGATTTCATCATTTTTGGCAGGATGAATTACGGTATACCAGCATCATATAAGAAGATTCTCTGTGCAGGGACCCAGCAAATTATTTTGGGAAGGCGAGCCAACGAAAATAAATCAGTCGGATTTTTTCATTTTGGTGCTGCCGGAGAAGATATAACCAGCGCTCCTGACGCTTTTAATATAGATTGGTTTGGATGGCTCTGGCTCAAAATATTTTCTCAACCGTGCGATAAAATTATCCACGGTGCGAGTTTCAAGATCAGGCCGCAATCCCCAAACATTCTCCAACAGTTCATTCCGCGACACAATTTTCCCCTGATGATCGATCAGATACCGCAATACCATCGCTTCTCGCTTGGTTAATCGAAACTCTTGTTCCCCGGCGCGACAAACGAGGTTTTCGAAATTGACCTCATTTTCTCCAAACCGAACGACCGGGTTTTGAGGGATGACCTGCCGATACCATCTTTTTCTGCGCAGCATGCGCTTCACTCTCAACAACAGCTCTTTTAGATGAAATGGTTTGGTCAAATAGTCATCAGCGCCGAGTTCTAATCCGCGCACAACGTCCTCCGCTGCATTTCTGGCAGTCAGCATTAAAATAGGTACTTGGGGCGACTTGGCTCGAATTTGGCTGGCCAACTCAAAACCATCGTCTTGATACGTCAGCATAATATCGAGGATGATCAGATCGTACTCATTCTCATTGAACAATCTGATCGCCTCAACACCATCGCGTGCAATGGTGACCTCGTATCCTTCTTCCGTTAAATTGTACTCAAGCCCAACGGCCATGGACTGCTCATCTTCCACCAAAAGGATTCTACTCCGGGCCGCTAACTCAGGCTCTTTATTGTCATGCTGCGCGCTCAATCCTTTTTTTCCTCTTGATCGTTTCTTTCAATAATCGATTGGTGTATCGCTTATGCGCTTTTTTATAAATAGGGAATTCCAGTTGAATCATCGTTCCCTTTCCATTTTCCGCGCTCAGTGCCCTGACCTTAGCCTTGTGATATCGGATGATCTCTCGGGTAATATAGAGCCCTAACCCAGTGCCGCTAATATTTGGCTGCTGCTGGCTCATCACCCGGTAGAATTTCCCAAATACGCGCTTCCGTTCGCTGGCGGGGATGCCCATTCCCTGGTCAATGAATTCGACTCGAAAATACTTTGCCGTCCGATAGCTCTTGATCCGCAAAGCAAAGTGCCCTCCAGCGTATTTTACCGCATTATCCACCAAATTGCTAAACACCAATCTCAATGAGTTCCTATCGATAACACAGCGACAGCGCGGTATCGGATCTACCGTTACGTTGCTCGCTACCTCAGTCGGATATCTCGCAATCACCTCGTTGACAAGCCTGGGGATCAATTTGGCTGTATTGTATACCTTAAACTCAAACGCCAACCGTTTTTGATCGATGCTAATGGCCTCCAAGATCCCATCGATCACGCTCTGCAAGCGATGGAGATCCTGCATCATGAGTCGAATGAACTCATGAAGCTTTTGCGTGGGGACTGGTCGGGTCTCAATCGTCTCGAGACATAGCTGAATTGAGGCTAACGGCGACTTCAATTCATGGGTAATTGTGGTAATAAATTGATCCTGCATCCTATTCACCATGAGTTGCCGATTGAGATAGATGTAAATAAAATAGAAGCCAGCTTGCAATAGCACCAACAGAATACAACCAAAAATCAGCACCAGAACATGATAGCTTCCCGGCCGTAATGCTGGCGATAATTGATCCCCCACATTTTTGATAATAATGTGGTTCGAGATATAAAAATAAATCCACAATGCGGCCAACGACAGCCAGACAAGCTGAACCGCAATTAATACGACAATCGGACGAATGATTCTCGGCAGTTGTTTTCTCATTTCGTTTGAAGTTTAATGACTCGATTGTTGCAATTTTATTTGCCCAAATTTAAAAAAAAATTCCATTTTAAACAAGCAGAAAATTTATGCTCCCTCGCACCAATTCCGGTTCGCAATTGCTATGGATCATCAAATTTCGCCTAAAACTCTGAGGGATCCATGATATTTCTTTGCATCTGATCGGCCCAGCGGTTCAACTATACTTCCATTATGCCCGCTAATTCCATGTTATTGTCCGTTTGCTCAATTCTTATGGCTACCACGCTAAACTACGCCAGTATAGCTGGCTCCTTTCGAATGATTGCTGTTGCAATATGGCACAACTTGTTTCTGATTTGAACACCTCAATTTCAATATAGTATTTTCCAAAAATCGAAATGCCACACTTATTCCGTAATTAACAACATCGGTTTAGTTAACCACAGCACTTCGTTTTTTATGGCATGTTTTTTGTAAAAAATATCTCAAAGCTTTGGATTTCTATGCTTGCTTGTTGCGGCCTTTAATTTGTTTCATAGATGGAGAAAAAAATTCAGGCCAATAACCCATTTCATCATGAATTTTGGTGGAGTCATTTCTTCTGTGACAGCCGCGAAACTTCGCTTGATTCGACAATGCAAAAGGCCAAATTATTTTTGAAAAGCTCGCTGCATTGGAGAAGTGGCTTCATTTAGCAAGAAAATCGAAAGCATAGTATGCTCTGTGTTTGCCTTCGAGCCATTTATGCTTTATCAAATAATATCGTTCGGTGGTCTGAGCCTGAGGCCTTCATGCACATTCAAATATCAAATACAGTTTTTGATCGTTTGGCAGAACCAAAGCTGAAAAGCGATCCCAGGATGGAAAATTTGCCATTTCCAAAAGAGTTCAAACGGACTTTGCTCAGCCGATATGATCCTCGGTTCATGGGAATTCTTTTGGCGACGTTTGGGCTTTTCGTGAGTTTGACTTGGCTTATGGCAACCCATCTTGTCAGGCAATCCAGCGAATTGGACTATAGCTCGCTACAAAAACGCTATGCTCATCTGTTATTGGATCATTCTGGCGAGGTTGACTTTTTTAACAAGATTTCCAAGAAGCAGGATACATACCTCTATGACGCTGTCGAGACAAATGAAACTTCTTTTTATTCGATTGAAACATCCTCGAAAGTAATAGAAAGAAGTGGCGGCCTCAATAGCACCAGGGGAAGATCCAATCGAGAGGGCTCAGAAATCAATACCAGCGGCTTAATAGGTGGTTCAGCTCAACGGGGAAACGGAAGCGCGAATCAGTCGGGTTCAGGAGGGGCGGCTCAGCGGATTGCTGGCATAGGAATTTTATCCTATATTTTGGATGATCCTCATGGCTCGAGCGGTGAAGTCAGGGATGTATTAGCCTATCAAGGGGGCGGCAATGGAAGTTTGGAGGGCGCATTGGCATTGGCCAATTATGGACATACTGGCGCTGGCGGCGGGCAGGGCGCACTATCAGGCATTGCTGGACCAGGACACATCAAGGGAGCTAAAGTTGTTATTTCGGACCAGGAGATATTTGGATCATTAACTCCTTTGGATAAAGCGAGTTTTAAAACTGTCACCAAAAATACGGAACTGGAAGCGACTCAACAATCGCTATTGGCTCAAAAAGCCAACAAAGCAGCCGCTCGCAAACCCGAACAAGTCACTCGGGTGGTCATACAACACAATCGCGCCATCCAAGATTGCTATAAACAGGCACTGCGACAGCAACCAGATCTGAAAGGAAAAGTGGTGGTTCGCTTTTTTGTCTCACCTGATGGAAAAGTGGAACAGGTAGAATTGATCAGCAGCACCATCGATTATGAACCAATGATCCAATGCATGTTGAACCGAATCCGACGCTGGAATGATTTTGGGGAGTGTGATCTTTCGTTAGGCACGGTGGGATACCGGCAGACTTATGTGTTCGGTTATTAACCCCTCGCTGAACAAGAATCAAAAATCAGTTGAGGGGTTGTCCCTTCGGCTTACAATTTAATTTTTTTCCATCCTACCTACTGGTCAAAGATCGTCTTGATCCTTCGGTCCAATTCAATCGCCTCCGGCGTCACTTTTGCCCGATAGGCCAGGACTTCGACGCCATTCCGATACGCCTCCCACAACGTCGCGCTATACACTGGATCGATCTGACTGGCGGGCTGGAAATATTGTCCATCCATTCGCTGAATAATAAATACAATGACCGCCCGATGTCCTTGTCGCTTCAGTTCCATCAGTTCCGTAAGATGTTTGTTCCCCCGAGCGGTCACCGCATCTGGGAACAATGCGACACGATCCTCCAGCAATGTTACGTTTTTAATTTCTACGAAACAGTGACGATGACCCGCCCGTAGGAGCAGATCCAATCGACTATGAGGTCCAACCTTCGGTTCTCGAATGACTTCATGATATTCACTGAATTCCGCAAGCTTTTTTCGGCGAATCGCCTCATCGACCAGGCGATTGGGGACCAGGGTATTGATTCCCACCCAGGTAGAATTGACCTTGATCATCTCCCAGGTATGGGGGTATTTGCGGCTTGGATTGTCATGGAAGGATAGTCTCACTTCGCTTCCTGGGGCATTGCATGAAAGCATGCTACCAGAATTCGGACAATGGGCAGTAACGATGGCACCATCGTACAATTCGATATCGGCAAGAAACCGCTGGTATCTTCGGATGAGTCTGCCTGGGATCAATGGCTGATCAAACTTCATGATTCATCTTTTGCTTTGAAACCATTAAACCAAGCGATATCTGTCAGCTCGTACCGCTTGTGCGGTCGCGTGGGTCGGTGCTCTGGATACCCCATGCTGATCAGCGCCACGATCTTGTAGGAGCGCGGGATATTGAAAAATTTTCTGATCTTTTTGCCATTGAACCAGCCTATCCAGCAGGTCCCTATCCCCAGCTCCTGAGCTTGCAGCACCAGATGCTCGCCAGCAATCCCAATATCCAACAAATAAAAATTGACCCCTTGAATTTGACTGCCAATCCGATTAGCTAAGATGTCCAGTTTCGCAAGGATAATAACGATGACTGGCGCTTTAGCGGCAAATCTCGTGGGAGCATAGATGCCTGAGAACGCTTCCTGGGAAAATTGTTGAATTACGCGGGGATCGTCTAAGACGATAAAACGCCATGGCTGAACATTTTCGGCAGAGGGGGCCAACCTCGCCGCCTCCAGGCATAGCAGAATTTTCTCTCGCTCGATGGGCCGCTGCTGATAGTTGCGAATGCTGCGGCGCGATTTGATCAACTGGAGCAATGAATTCGAGTTCATAGGCGAATAATTTTATGAATAAATCAGTCATCCAGGCCCTGCACCAGAACAAAAAATAGGACACAACTGGCCTCAGTCAATCCAGAGGTGGAAGCCTCTGAAGGTGAAATCTCCACATCTGGCGAATGACAATCCAATGACAAAAAAGGAGATTTATTTTTCATAAAATCTCCTTGTATTTATCTTCGACGGTATTTGTTAAAAAAATTCAGCGGATGAACCAGAGTAGGGATTCATCAAATTTCCATGATCTCTTGTTCTTTGATCTTCAGCATCTCATCGACCTTTTTAATATAATTGTCGGTCATTTCTTGGATTTTCTCCTGAGCGCGGCGGGCGTCATCCTCAGAAATATCGCCATCTTTTTCCCCTTTTTTCAGGGCTTCGTTGCCATCACGCCGCGCATTGCGGATCGACACCTTGATCTCTTCACCCAACCGCTTCGTCTGCTTCACCAAATTGACCCTTCGTTCCTCGGTGAGCGGAGGAATTGGCAGTCGAATGATATGGCCGTCACTCATGGGGGTTAGGCCAAGATCGGATTTTTGAATCGCTTTTTCAATCTCATTGATCATACTTTTATCCCAGGGCTGCACCGTGATGAGGCGGACTTCGGGGACAGAGATGTTAGCCACCTGTTTCAGCGGAACCACTGAGCCGTAATAATTGACCTTGATCCCATCCAAAATCGCTGGAGAAGCTTTGCCAGTTCGAATTTTATTTAATTCATAGCGAAGGCTTTCGATGGCCTTTTTCATTTTCTCTTCCGTTTGATTTTGAATTTCTCTAACCATTTTGCTCCTCGCAAACTTTAGTTCCGATGGAATTGCCCAGAATGAGTCGCTTCAAATTCTCTTTGACGGTCAAATTGAACACGATGATCGGCAGATGATTGTCCATGCATAATGTCACCGCCGTGGAATCCATTACCTTCAGGCGCTTTTTCACCACATCAAGATAGCTGAGTTGATCGAACTTTACGGCATTGGGATTAATTTTGGGATCGTCATCGTAAACGCCATCGACCTTCGTGCCTTTGATGATGGCATCGGCCTCGATTTCAATGGCGCGCAGCGCAGCGGCAGTATCCGTGGTGAAGTACGGATTTCCGGTCCCCCCAGCAAAAATTACCAGTCGCCCCTTCTCTAAATGACGGATCGCGCGCCGACGAATGAACGGCTCCGCTAATTGCTCCATTTTAATTGCGGTCAAAACCCGTGTCTGGACGCCATAGCGCTCCAGATAATCCTGCAGCGCCAAAGCATTGATCACCGTCGCCAGCATCCCCATATAGTCTGCCGTCACGCGATCCATCCCTCGCGCGCTAGCCGATAATCCGCGAAAAATATTGCCCCCGCCGATGACAACACCGATCTCAACGCCCAGGTCTTTCACCTCTTTCAATTCCAGAGCAATTTCATTCACCACCTGGGGATCGATTCCTAGCCCCTGTTTGCCCATGAGGGCTTCGCCACTCAATTTCAGAAGAATACGCTTGTAAATTGGTTCAGGCATCATGACCTTTCGTTTACAGCGCGCCCAATTGAAATCGAGCAAATCGCTTAATGGCTATATCACTGCCAAGCTTTGCGATCAGCTCATTCAACAGCGCCTGAATGGTTATGTTCGGATCTTTGATAAAACTCTGCTCCAATAAGCAGACCTCTTGATAGAATTTCTCCATTTTTCCCTGAGCAATCTTTTCAGCAATGTGCTCTGGTTTCTTTTGCTCCATTACCTGGGATTTGTAGATATTCATCTCGCGTTCCACTATTTCTGGCGCAAGATCTTTTCGTTGAACAACCAGAGGATTGCTGGCGGCAATCTGCATGGCAATATCATGGACAAAATTGGTGAATTCACTTCGTTGCATCACCCCATTGCTCTGACAACCTATTTCAACCAACACACCTAATTTGCTGCCGGGATGGATATAACAATCGATCATCCCGTCGTTGGATTCATAGCATTCAAACCGCTTGATCGAAATATTTTCGCCAATTTTGCCAATAAGCGATTTTTGAACTTCCTCTACCGTTTTGCCAGGATCGCTCAAAAAATTCTGCTGCAATAGCGTGGGTAAATTTTTTGGCTTCTGAACCCCGATATGCCGGGCCAAGTTAGTGACGAAATTCTTAAAATCATCGGTCTTGGCGACGAAATCGGTCTCACAATTGACCTCCACCAATACGCCAAGGCGATGATCTGGTTGAATGTAACTGGCGATCAATCCGTCTTTGGTCTCGCGGCTGATTTTTTTCTCTGCTTTGGCAATGCCCTTCTTTCGCAACAATTCAATTGCTTTCTCAACATCGCCATTGCTCTCAGCCAACGCCCGTTTGCAATCCATAATTCCCGCGCCCGTCGTTTCTCGCAGGCGCTTTACATCATCTGCTGTGATTTGCATTATCTGCTCCTATTCAACTGATATCGTTTGCTATTCAACTTCTTCTAATTCAACCGCCTTCTTCTCTTCAATCAATTCCTCTTCAACTTCCTCATACACCTGTCCCTGCCGTGCTTCAATGATCGTATCCGCAATGGCACGGGTGACAATATTGATGGACTTGAATGCATCATCATTTCCAGGAATCGGGAAATCGATCAGATCGGGATCGGAGTTGGTATCGACCAATCCAATGATGGGGATATTGAGCCGGTTCGCTTCCTGAACCGCGATGGCTTCTTTTTTGACATCAACAATATATACCGCGCCGGGCAACTTGCTCATCTCTTTAATTCCACCCAGCACTTTCTCTAATTTCTCTTTTTCACGTTCAATTCGTAATACTTCTTTTTTGGTCAGCCGCTCATAGCTACCATCTGTGGCCATTTTTTCCAGATTCTTCAGCCGTTTGATGCTTTTCTTTACCGTGACAAAATTGGTGAGCGTCCCGCCCAACCAGCGTTCGTTCACATAGAATTGGCCGCAGCGTTCTGCTTCAATCCGAATAATATCTTTCGCCTGTTTTTTAGTGCCGACGAACAATACCCGTTCCCCGGAGCGAACAATATTTGCCACTTCAGCACAGGCGCGCTCCAGCATGGCGAGCGTCTTTTTGATATCAATGATGTAGATACCATTTTTTTCCATGAAGATGAACTTCTTCATCTTCGGATTCCAACGTCTTGTGAGATGGCCAAAATGAGTGCCAGCCATCAACAGATCTTGCAATGTGACATTCATGAAAATACTCCTCGTTTTATTGGGTTAATCCTCCACGGTTGCAGGCGAATCAGCCCTGCTGAATTTCCGCTTCGGTGCGATGGGCTTCCGAAACAGCATCTCGCACCACGAACCGAAAATAGAGGACGATTCCCGTCGTCTGAACCACTTCTGGCACCCCAGACGATCGGCAACCGTGTGTGTTGTTTAACTTGAGAACTATCGTTTTGAAAATTGGAAGCGTTTTCTGGCGCCCGCCATTCCGTATTTTTTCCGCTCGGTCTCGCGCGGATCTCTGGTTAAAAATCCATTGGCGCGCAGAATTGGCCGCAAATCCTCGTTATATTTCAGCAGGGCACGGGAGATGCCCAATCGCAAGGCACCTGCCTGGCCAGAAAGCCCACCACCATAGACATCGGCAACAATATCAAATTTGCCGATAGTTTCGGTTTGCGCTAACGGCTGCTCGATGATCATTTTCAACGTCTCCCGTTTAAAATAATCGAGCAACGATTTATTATTGACCACAATATTTCCTGTGCCCGGCTTGATTCGAACACGAGCAATGGATCGTTTTCTGCGACCGGTAGCCTGATACTCTAATTCCTTCATAATTTTCCTCGAAATGATCCTTTAAAATTCGCCATCCTATTCACATAATTAAAAGACCAATGGTTCTGGTTGTTGGGCGCTATGGGGATGAGTTTCTCCGGCATAAATGCGAAGCTTGGTGAACATCTTTCTGCCCAGACGATTTTTGGGCAACATCCCGCGAATGGCATGCTCCAATACTCGTTCTGGCCGTGAGGCCATCAGGCTCTCAAACGATGTTTCCCGTAACCCGCCAGGATAACCCGTATAGCGCCGATAGCGCTTCAAATGCGCCTTCTTACCAGTCAATCTGATTTTATCCGCATTAATAATGATCACATGATCGCCAACATCCATGTGCGGCACAAACATCGGCTTGTGTTTGCCTCTGAGAATCCGGGCGACCTGACTGGCCAGTCGACCCAGAACTTGATTCTTAGCATCAACCAGATACCAGCGTCGCTGAATATCTCGCTCACTTGGTGAATACGTTTTCAATTTCGATTCTCCTAACTTATTTGATCACCATCGATGAATTGAATATATATGCTCATTTTAAAAGTTCAAAAGATAAGCAAATTTAATCTAATAAGCAAGAAATTTTTCATGCAACATTCAATTTAATGCTTTCACCACATCATCAAATCCCTTTAATTGACCATTTTTTTCAACGATCTCTTTGAGCGTTCGCTCAGAATCCGTCGGGCTTACCCCTTTCACCGCATCAATCAACACGGTCACCTTGAATCCATGATGCAGCGCGTCCAAGGCAGTGGTACGAACACAATAATCCGTGGCAATTCCCGCAACGTAAAGTTCTTTCACCTGCCGTTCCTTTAATAACTCCAGGAAGAATCGATTTTCCGCATCCTGCGCATCAAATACTGAATAGCCATCTAACGATGGATCAGTGCCCTTCGATAGAATGATTGCCGAGTCAGGAATCTGAAAATCGGGATGAAATTGCGCACCTCGGCTGTTTTGAACGCAATGGACCGGCCAAGGACCACCGAACGCTTGGAAATGCGTTGTTTCAGGCGGATGCCAATCCCGAGAAACAAATATGGGAAGCTGATGCTGCGAAAAAAGCTCGACATATTTATTGATTGTTGGAATGATTTTATCTCCATCAGCCACGCCCAAAGCACCTCCCGGGCAAAAGTCCACCTGAAGATCAACCACCACTAATGCTTTGTCTTTCTTCATGGCTAAAACCTCCCTATATATCTGCAATGCCCAGTTGCCAGTCATTTCCGGTTCGCTCATTTCGCCAATCCTTCATCATACTCATATCCGTGGAACCATGATTTCGCAGGGTAGGCGCGATCGGCGAAACCGATGATGATCTCAATGGGCAGCTGGTTGTCGTATTGACGGTGAAACTTTCAAAAATCATTTGTCGCATTCAAAAAATGCCTCAAATTATAAAGAAAATAAATGAAAAATGCAATTATAATTTTTCTGGTTTAAAGCCGGGACGAGGCAAAAGTTCCAGAGAGGGCCATGTTGCGGCAAGCGAATGGGTCAGGATGTGACGGTCTAATCATCCGACGCAGCCTTTAGGAGCGGCAAAAATTTATGAACGGCGGCGTGAAACGGAAAATTTTTCAGTTCACTCAAATCGATCCAGCGGTATTCAGCAGCACCGGCCAGAGAAATGGTACCAGAACGCATCTGACAATCAAACACATCCATAATGATCTTAAAATGGGAGTAAGCATGATGCACCCGAGTGATGAATTGATTTATTTGAACTTCGAGATCAGTTTTTTCTTTGATTGTTCGAATGCAAGCGTGCTCGGGCGATTCCCCGGGTTTCAGCCGACCGCCTGGAAATTCCCAAAGACCCCCTAACAATCCGTCAAACGGGCGCCGAGTAATTAATACATGACCATCATGATGAATTACGCCAACAGCAATATGGTAGGTCGGCGTCTCTCGGCGACGAATCGACTTGGGATAGCTATTCTGCGCTCCAGTGCGAAATGCAAGGCAAAACGACGCAACCGGGCATTGGGAACATCGGGGATGATTCGGACGACAAACAACCGCCCCTAATTCCATCATCGCTTGATTAAAAGCGCCTGGATGGTCATGATCAAGTAATTCATCCATTTGTTCCAGAAACATCCGAGCGCTACCTGATCCATTCACGGGTTGATCGATTAACAACAGTCGGGATAACACGCGTTTCACATTTCCATCGACGACAGCGTATGGAGCATCGAATGCCTGGCTCAAAACCGCTGCGGTGATGTAATTGCCTGCTCCAGGAAGAGCGCTGAATTCCTTGAAAGTAGTTGGCATTTTGCCATCATAATTTTCCGCTATGATTTGCGCTGCTTGATGGAGATGTCTCGCCCGCGCATAATATCCAAGCCCCTCCCAAGCCTTTAGAACCTGCTGCACCGATGCCTGGGCTAAGGCGATTATCGTTGGAAATTCCGATAAAAAACGATGGTAATAGTCCAGTACTTTTTTCACCTGGGTCTGCTGCAGCATCACTTCTGCAACCCAAATATTATACGGATTCTTGGTTGCTCGCCAGGGGAGTTGGCGCTGGTGCTTCTCGAACCAGTCTAACAGCTTAGCTCGAAACGAAATGATTTGATCTTGGGTCATGATCGACTGCGGCCCGCTCGAAAAATTCTTGGATCAACTTGTCAGATTTTTTGTTCGCATTACGAACATGCTCTCGAACGATCAAATAACCAACCAGAGCTATCAGATTGACAGCTATGGGAATAATTTTGGCTTCAGTTGCTTTTTTAGCATTTCCCGCGCGCGGAAAATGCGCGCCTTAACCGTACCCAGAGGGATATTCAAAATTTGACTAATCTCCTCATAGGATTTCTCTTCGGTATGGCGCAAGATAATGGAAACTCGGTATTTCTCGGGCAGATTTTGGATGGCCTCTTCAATCAATTGTTCTTTTTCTTTTGACAGCAAAGTATTATCGGGCTGATAGCTGGCATCCGGAAGTTCGCGCCGGATCTCCCCATCTTTCGCATCGATGGGCTTATCCAGAGAAAATGTCTTGAGCCTCTTCTTTCGAAAATGATCAATGCAATTATTAATGGCAATCTTAAATAGCCAAGTCGAAAAAGCATACTCATCATTAAAAGTTGCCAATGCGCCAAACGCTTTGATGAAAGCCTCCTGGACCAGATCCTCCGCTTCCATTTTATTGTGGACCATTCGGAATAGCAAATTGTACAACGGCGCGCGATAGCGCTTTAAGATCTCTCGATAGCCTTGCTGGTCGCCAGCCAATGCCCGTTGAATAAGCTCAATGTCAGATAACTCATCTATCATGCGCCATTGACATCCTTTCACCCTGTTTGTTTGCAAGCAATGGCATAGAATGGTTTTTCTGCTTGCGTGATGTCTGTTCAAAGGTGCAACAAATTACATGAAAAAATTTAAACTGTCAAGGAGAAAATTGTTGAATCTAAAAAAAAATAATGCTACTTTTAAAGGCATCCTTTATCGAGCCTGATAGGCTTATCCAACGGATCGGTTGAAAAAATCTGAACTGCTGCGATGCAGGCGTTGGAGCAATGAAAAACAGTGTCCGTCACCACTGGTGCGATGCGAAGAGGATCAAATTTAGGATAGCCGATTAAATTCGTATCAGAAATATTTTAATAAGATGAAATAATGATTTTCTTTCATGGAGATCCAACAATGCGAATGGTGTTCAATGCAGCAGAAATGGCGGCCATTGATCGAACGACAATCGAACAATACCAAATTCCTGGCGTGGTGCTCATGGAAAACGCTGGCCGGGCAGTGGCTCTTGAAATCGAAAAGTTTTTGGGCTCGGTCGCCGGAAAGCACATTGTGATCTTCTGCGGCAAGGGTAATAACGGCGGCGATGGCTATGTGATCGCCCGACATCTGGCCAATCGACAAGCCTGTGTGTCCGTGTTTCTGGCCGGAGAAAAAAGGCAGGTGAAAGGAGACGCTCTGGTCAATCTAACGATTCTGGATCGGATGGCAATTCCAGTTCAGGAGATATCATCGTTAGATCAAATTCCGGCGCTGAATTCGATCGACTGCATCGTGGATGCTCTATTGGGCACTGGTGTCACTGGACCGGTGGGGGGGGTTCTTGGCCAATTAATCGATTTCATCAATGGCCTGGGAGCGCCAATTATTTCCGTCGATCTGCCTTCGGGAATAGAAACCGATACTGGCGCAGTCCATGGAGCTTGCATTCACGCAACATTAACCGTGACGATGGGGCATCTGAAGACGGGGCTGTTGTTCTCTCCGGGGCGTGATTTTGCTGGACACATCATCCTTGCCGATATCAGCGTGCCCCACCAGGTCAGCCAGCAATTGAGCAGCCATCGTTTTTTATTGGAGGCGCAGGACATCTGTCAGCGGCTGCCAGTTCGCGCCTCCGACGCCCATAAAACCAGTTGCGGCAAAGTGGTAGTGATCGCGGGTTCCGTTGGGATGACTGGCGCAGCGACCTTGGCCTCATTAGCCTCGCTTAGGATCGGCGCAGGATTGACCAAATTGGCCATCCCAGCCAGCTTGAATCCGATTATGGAACAAAAATTAACCGAAGTCATGACCGTCCCCGTACCGGAAACATCAAGCCAATCCATTAGTTTAAAGGCACAAGATCACATCTCCGAGCTATTGAATTGGGCAGATGTATTGGCCGTTGGCCCGGGTCTCTCCACCCATCCCGATACGGTTGCCTTTGTGCAATGGCTGTTACGCACGCAAAATAAGCCCATGGTGCTGGATGCCGATGGCCTCAATGCGCTGGCCAAAATGCCTCAGCTCATAAAAAATTACGCTGGGGATTTGATCATTACCCCACATCCTGGCGAATTCGCCCGATTAATCGGCGCACATCTCGGCGAGCTTCAGCGCAATCGCCTGAACATTTTGCAGCACTATGCCAGCGATTGGGGCAAGATTATCGTTTTCAAAGGTGGACCCACAGTGATCGCGGCTCCTTCTGGAGATGTCTTTATCAACTCCACCGGAAACGCCGGGATGGCCACTGGCGGCTCTGGCGATGTACTGACCGGGATGATCGGAGGACTGCTGGCACAAAAATTGTCGCCGCTGGATGCGGCGCTGACGGGCGTTTATCTGCATGGACTGGCTGGCGATATCGCTGCTGAAAAACATTCGCAAATGGGAATGATCGCCAGTGATATCTGCGACAATATCCCAGAGGCGATCAAGCTATTAGCTTCATCCGCATCTGAATCGCCGACCTCGCCAGCCAAAGACAAAGCGAAGGGATATTTCTTCAAATCGCCACTTCTCTGGCAAAGATGATTTGAAATTTTGTCCAGCCATGGCGATAATTCGTGGCTGGCATATAGGGAATCCACCTTTTTTAACGTATTGAATAAAACATTGAATCAACATCTCAGGATAGACATCATGAACAAATTTACGCAAGTTTTGTGGTTTCAGGGACCAGCGATTGCCTGGGCGCTGGCAATTTTCATCCAATCATCGATCTCCTATTTGAACGCACCGAACCTTGGCTTCGATTGGCAGGATAAATTTTATCACGCCATCGAGTATGCAATTCTGGCATTCTTCATCCGGCGGGCGCTGATTTATCAGCCTAATCTCGGGGTGCAACGTGATGCCGAGTGGTTGACGATCCTCATCGCCTCCGTCTATGCGATCTCGGATGAAATCCATCAATATTTCGTCCCGGGGCGATCCGCCGATCTGAGCGATGTGGCGGCCGATATTATTGGAAGCATTCTGGTCGTACTCTTCTATCTGGTGGCCCGACAACTTCGGCAGCAAGGAATTTCGAATTAAGACATGACCATTGGCCCGAGAAATCAGGTTCATCCTCAGCTTGGATTATTCAAATCGCTCTGGACATTCGGATTCGAAATATAGCTGGCTTAGCTTCTGCGAAGATCATTTTGAAAAGGCGGCTGATCAAAAATCATTTCCGTTCATGAAAGATGCTGGAACTTGATCAGCAGATTGGAAACGAGAAGAGGGAATTGGTTGTGGCCTTATCTGGCGGTTCCACCATAATACGCCGACCACCAATAAAATTATCCATGCGATGAGAAGTTTCCAATTCAATCGAAACGGGGGACGCCAAAAAATAATAAACGCAGCTAATACGATGATCACCAACGTTGACATGCTCAGTCACCTAACAATTCGTCGGTCAATGGATTGTTCTGATGATAAGACAGGTGGACTCTTAAAAAGGTTGCTTCTCTAATTGAATTGTGTGCAAAGATGAAAGCATCGTTTCGCAATGTGGAGGGAGCAAAGTGAGAATTCACAGCCGAATTTCCTTAGTGATCCTGGTGTGGTTTGTCGCTTGGGTCAATAAAGCAGAAGGACAGGACATTTTTGTACGGATACCGACCGTGATCCTCGGTGGATCGGCTGGCTACTATCGGGCGTCTTTGGACAACTTTTTGCACTATTATGACAGTCGCTGGGGAGGCTATTTTTCAGCTCAAACGAACCTCCGAGTCTATCGCATGAACTACCTGTCCTTGCAATATGCGAAATTTCAAAAGGAGCAAACGAATAAATCATTGGGCAAAGCAGAATGGGACCAACACTTTATCAATTTAGGCATCCGCTGGTATTATGAAGGCCGAAAGCGGTGGCGCAACTATGCGGGATTTGGCTTTACATTTGTCACAATTCATGAAAGGCCGGAGTTTTCGCTGCTCAGCCCCCAGGCATCTGATAAAACAACGACTCATGGCAGCGGTTTTTTCTTAGAGATCGGTTGGGATTATATCGTTTTGTCGCCATTGGCGCTCAACCTGGAATTTGAAGTCAGCTCGGCTGGCGAAGGAGGAAATCCAGGCATTGCTGGATCCAGCCTCGGCGGGTACGCCCTTTTGGCCGGCATCTTGATTCATTTTTAAGCTAAATTTCTAAGCTAAGCCATGATGATGGAAAATGATAACTCTCTGCCAATAAAATTGCACAGGATGACACGATAGTCAAAAAATAAAAAGAGCTTTCAGTGTTTTTTCGTGGGTTTCGTGAGTCACTCATGAATAATCGGTTCCATTTTTAGTAGTACTTAGTCAGATTAAAAATAACCAAATAATTTTCGGTACTCACACATCTCAACATCTCCCTACCTCCCTCCGCTAATTGGCGGAGGGACTTGTTATCGTTCCCCCCTTTGAAGCGAGCGAAGGAAGTACCCGCCAGGGTAGGGCGCCAGGGGGGATGTAATGTAGTCCAAAAAAGAGTGATTATATTAATCTGACTGAGCAGAGTTAGAATTTCAGGTTTAATCTAAAATCATTGGATCAGATGATACCATCGATGGCGCAGAATAGAAAATCGGATCGCCCAGATTAAAGCGATGGCGCGTGAAGCATGGAATCGTGTGGATATTGACCATCGCAAATTGCGAAGGCCTGAGAAGCAACCTCCGCATTATTTCGTTGCAGAGATAAAATTCCAATAACAGGCTGACGAGTCCTGCCTACGAAATCAGGCATCTCGATGTTGATTTGACTTAACAAGCGGCTTTGAATGAGGTCACTATATTCGCAGGAATGACGCTGCCTAATCGAATTCCGAATTTTGCACCAGCAATTCTTTCACAAGGAAAATTTGTTGGCGTCTTTGCTTGCTGACGGATCCGCGTAGGGGCTGGTTTCTTCTATTTTGTGTCGATCTATGGATGATTATGGTGTGTAGCGATCATTTATTGCCATCGTCTTATACGCTATCATTTCGCCCAAATCAATATCTTGGTTTTCTCAAAATTCAAATAGAATTTTGCGCAGAGGTCGATGATCGCCGCACCAGCCTGAAAACTGGATCTTGACGGCGAAAGTTCGAAAGCGTTCAATCAAAACGAGATCAAGCTATCTTTAAAAAGCGAATGACAGAATCGGAACTGCTGAAAAAAATCGGCGCCCTGGCAGATAAAAAACATATTGCCCTATGGGCGGTCGGCGGGTTTGTTCGCGACAAGCTGTTGAACAAAACCGTCAAAGACATTGATTTTGCCGTTGTGGGGGATGCCCCGCGCTTTGCCAAATCTGTGGCCAAAGCACTTGGCAGTCATGACGTGATCACATTCCCCAAATTCGGCACCGCCATGATCAATTTTGAGGACTACCGTTTGGAATTCGTCACCGCTCGAAGTGAAAGCTACTTCGATGATTCCCGCAAGCCGGTGGTCACCCGCTCCGATCTGGATGCTGATCTTCTGCGACGGGATTTTACTATTAATAGCATCGCGTACGGGTTGAACGCCCACAACTTTGGCCTGCTCTACGATCCACTCGGAGGGCAGCAGGATCTCCAAGCCAAAATCATCCGCACCCCCTTGGATCCATTCGTCACCTTCAAAGACGATCCGCTTCGCATCATGCGCGCGATTCGCTTCGCTGCGCAGTTAGGATTCGAGATTGAGTCCAAGACCTTTGCGGCCCTGAAACAGATGCGCCATCGGCTTGAGATCGTCTCACAAGAGCGGATTACCGACGAGCTCAAAAAGATCATGATGACGCCCCGACCATCGATTGGATTCTATTTGCTCGATGAGGCAGGAATTTTGGAGCTCATCTTTCCGGAATTGGTCGCCATGAAGGGCGTGGAGCAGCGCGAGGGCTACCATCATAAAGACGCCTTCCACCACACAATGATGGTGCTCGATAATGTCGCTCAGGTGAGCGATAAATTTGACCTGCGCTTCGCCGCACTGGTGCACGACATTGCCAAGCCAGTCACGAAAAAATTCATTCCTGGCACTGGCTGGACGTTTCACGGCCATGACGAGATCGGCGCCCGAATGCTGCCCAAAATCTGCCAGCAATTGCGACTTCCCAACAGCACAATGGAATATGCCCAAAAACTCACGCGATTGCATTTGCGTCCAATTCATCTTTCTGAAGAAAGCGTCACCGACTCGGCCATGCGCCGGCTGCTGTTTCAAGCCGGAGACCATCTCGAAGACCTTTTGACGCTATGCCGCGCCGACATCACCTCGGGCAATCCTCAACGGGTGAAGCAGCATCTGGCTAATTTTGATTTCGTGGTCCAGCGACTCCAGGAAGTGGAAGAAAAAGACCGCATGCGCGCCTTCCAGTCACCCGTGCGAGGAGATGAAATTATGGCCGTCTGCGGTATTCCGCCCGGTCCTTTGGTCGGCAAATTGAAAACCATGATCGAAGAGGCTATTCTCGATGCCAAAATCCCCAACGAACATGATGCTGCCCTGCATTATTTGCTGCAGATTAAAGATGAAGTGCTTGGCGCTGTGACTCCGAAATGATTTTAGAAGCATTGTCCTGTGATCCGCTATCCATGGCGATGAGATTCAGGGAGCTAATCCTTGCCTATGGCAATGGCAAGCAGAAGGATTTTAAAGATAACAATCGATAACCAGGAACCAATATGGTGAATTTCTAAAATAAGCGCTGGGGATGGAAAATGATAACTTTCTGCCCATGAAATGCACGGAATGACACCGAATTCAAAAAATGTGAATTGCTTTCAGTGTTTCTTCGTTTGCTGTGTTGGGCAATTATTGAAAATCATTTCCATTTTAGAAGATCATGGATTAACCAATTCTGAGACCCTTCAATTCTGAGACCAACTATTCTTAAATCCAATCCATCAACGGGCGGACCGCCAATTGTCGGTTCGGTGCGAGAAAAAATAGGGACACAAAAATGGAACAACCACAACAGTATCATTGGCCTCAGAGCCCGCCAGTGGACGACCAACCTTTTGGTGGAGTGAAAGGTTACAGAATCCAATTCTATTAGCTTTTTTCTGAGACCCTTCAATTCTGAGACCAACTATTCTTAACTCCAATCCGTCAAAGGCCGGACCGCCAATTGTCGATTCGGTGCGAGAAAAATAATAGGGACACAAAAATGGAACGACCACAAAAGTATCATTGGCCTCAGAGCCCGCCAGTGGACGACCAACCTTTTAGTGGAGTGAAAGGTTACAGAATCCAATTCTATTAGCTTTTTTCTGAGACCTTTCAATTCTGAGACCAACTATTCGTAACTCCAATTTGCCGAAAGGACGGACCGCCAATTGTCGGTTCGGTGGGAGAAAAAATAGGGACACAAAAATGGAACAACCACAAAAACCTCTTTGATCTCAAGACCGCCAGTGGACGGCAGTCTTTTGGCGGGATGAACGCTCACAGAAGTATTCTATTGGCTTTATTCTGAGACCTTTCAATTCTGAGACCAATAATTCGTAAATTCAATCTGCCGAAGCAAGTCAGCCACCATCAAAACGCCAATGAATGGACGAAAAGAATAGCGCTTGACGAATATACCCATCACATCACACCACAAGGCACATTGATTTCGAAATCGCCAAATGCTTTGCGAAATTGACGAGAAGACATATTGGCGTTTATTTATTAGAAAAATTTTTTAATGCTGATAATTTTATCGTCTCTATGTTCAATTATGACATTTATAAATGGGGCTGAGATTTGTATCTATCCAGAAGGGATAAGGAGAAGGAGTTTTAAGGATTGCTATTCTTTCGCGCGGATGAGTGAACCGATTCTCTCAGCAGCATTGACTGCTGATAAAGACTTCGATCAATATGGCTACAAAATTCTTAGAAAATAATGATCGCTGGTTTAGATAAATGTTTTTGACCTCCTTTGAAATTTCAGCACTTGTAGAATGGCTCATTTGATTTAGTCGGGGCGCCGAGATTTGAACTCGGGACTTCCTGCTCCCAAAGCAGGCGCGCTAGCCGGACTGCGCTACGCCCCGTTTTGCCGAAATATAGTGTATTTCGCTCTAAAAATCAAGCTTTTTTTTAAAGCCTGATTTCTGAAACATGCCTGGTTGAAGGACTCTCTTTGTCAAGCATCTCCTGTAAGATTCTCCGCGCCTGTTTCAATGCTTGACCGCGATGACTAATATCATTTTTCAATGACAGTGGCATCTCGGCAAATGTCTGGTGATATTCTGGCACCAAAAAAACCGGATCATAACCAAATCCTTGATTGCCGCGCTTCTCTTTCGTAATAAAACCTTCGCAAGTTCCCTCTACCAGTTTTTCGATTCCCGATCCTACCAGGGCGATGACGCACCGAAATCTCGCGGTCCGAAGGTGATCTGGCACGCCGTTCATCAGCGCCAATAGCTTGGTGCAATTATCATCATAACTCGCAGTCTCCCCCGCGAACCGACTGGAATATACTCCCGGCTGGCCATTTAAATAATCCACTTCCAAGCCAGTATCATCGGCCATGGTGAGCACCTGAGTGACTCGAAAAATCTCTCGGGCCTTTTTGAGCGCATTTTCGGCCAGCGTTTTTCCATCTTCGATTACCTCTGGCGCTTGAGGAAATCGATCCAGCGTCAAAATCTCGATTCCTAATCCCTTAAAAGCCTGGGCAATTTCCCTGACTTTATCTCTATTTCGTGTCGCCAGTACAATTTTCAATTGGCATCTCTCATCTATTTCATCACACTGGGATCACAATCGTCCCTCTCCCACCTCGCCTTCAAGGTAAATTGAGTGCTTTGAGATTTCTGGAGCTTTTTATTCCATTACAAATTGAAGCACTTTCGGCCGGCGCTGCGGAAGCCAAAAGCTATTCTTACAAAAGAAGTTTATCAAGCATATACCTCTTTTTCATTGCACTTGCATACTGCTACAAATTTCTCTTTGAAACGCCAGGTCCCTGAATCTGCTCTCTTTTCTGAGGTGATAAGCTTCATCATATTGATCACTTCCCCGCATTTGGGACATTGTTTAGCCTTCAATGCCTCTTTAGCACCTTTAGCCACCTTAGCTGCAAAACTTCGATCTTTTGCCATGTTGACTCTCCTCATTCATCCATGAATCTTTTACACAGAATTTCAAAATTTGAGCTCTATAATTTATGAAAAAAAACGAGAAAGTCAAGAAAAAGCTCGCGTTCAATGAAAAATAATACTTGTTTTTTTGGGTGAATTTAATTATGTTAACGGCAAAATCGCAAGAGGTAGGTTCACCAACGAGACGCATCGAAACCAATCGGTCATAGCTTTTCTCAAAATTTCGACAGGAGCAGTTATGTACCAACGCATCAAATATGATTTCAAACAAGAGTTAATTAAAATCAAGGAATCAGGGCTTTATAAGGAAGAACGGATTATCCTATCGGATCAAAAGCCCACTATTCATGTATCGTTCCCGGCTGGAGCTGCGCCGAAGGAAGTACTGAATTTCTGTGCCAATAATTACCTCGGGCTAGCCAATCATCCCCGGCTGATCGAGGCAGCTCATGAGACATTAAATAAATATGGACTGGGATTGGCTTCGGTACGGTTTATTTGCGGAACGCAGGACTTGCATAAGCAATTGGAGAAGAAAATTACAGAATTTTACGAGACCGAGGATACCATTCTCTATTCCTCGTGCTGGGATGCCAATGGAGGGTTGTTCGAAAGCTTGCTTGGCGCGGAGGATGCCATTATTACTGACGCACTGAACCACGCCAGCATCATCGATGGCATTCGCTTGTGCAAGGCCAAGCGCTTTATTTATGAACATTCCAATATGAACTCGCTGGAGGAAATGCTCAAAAAAGCGCGTGAAGGCATGGATATATGGGATGGCCCGGGACTGGGTCGCGAACCCGTACCAGCCAGAAATATCATCATCGTCACCGATGGGGTATTTTCCATGGACGGGGACATCGCGAATCTGCAAGAGATCGTTCGTTTGGCCAATGAGTACGATGCTCTGGTGATGGTGGATGACTCGCACGCCACTGGTTTTTTCGGCAAAACCGGTCGCGGCTCTATCGAGTATTGCGGTGTAATGGGTAAAGTGGATATCATCACGTCGACGTTGGGCAAAGCCATGGGCGGCGCCTCGGGTGGATTTACAACTGGACGTAAAGAGATCATCGAAATTTTGCGCCAGAAATCCCGACCCTACTTATTCTCCAATACGGTAGCACCAGTGATCATCGGCGCTTCGCTGGCCGCATTCGATCTCATCTCTGAAAGCGATGATTTGCGAGTGAGATTGATGGAAAACACCGCTTATTTTCGCGAGCAAATGACCGCATTGGGCTTCGATATTAATCCCGGGGTTCATCCCATTGTTCCGATCCTTCTCCGGAAATTTGATAACGATGCCCATCTCTCTCAACTCATGGCCCGCGACCTTTACGAAGAAGGTATCTATGTCATTGGATTTTTCTTCCCAGTGGTGCCAAAAGGGCAATCCCGGATTCGCGTGCAAATCTCTGCGGCTCACACTCGAGAACACATCGATAAGGCGATTGCCGCGTTTGAGAAGGTGGGGAGAAAGTACGGAGTGATTTAGCTTGATTCATCCGCAGGTCACTTATGAGTAGTATTCGACTAAGCACCCAAGGATAATGGGGCTGACTGAGCAAGATGAAAACAATGGGACTGAGCCAGTCCACTTCGTTGCCGCTTATGTTGCTTGGGGCATCAGGTCGGAATCTCTTGGCGGATGATAAAAAGGTTGATGTCACCGTCGTTTCTGCTGGAGCATTCAAAACAGGAGGGAATCGTTCGTATTGGGCAATTAGTTGATTTGACAGAGCTGTTCCAAGATCGGATTCTCCATTCCAATACGCCGCATTGTTCATGGCATTCGATAGCAGCAAGGAGCACAATGAAACCGCAATTATTCGCATTATTCACGGCCATCGCCTGGGGCGTTGGTGGATTTTTTGAGAAGAAAGGATTGCACCTGGGTCATCTTTCGCCGCAGGTGGGGATCACCATTCGGACGTTGGTGGCGCTCATCATTTTATCCATGGTCAGCTACCCCCACTGGAAATTGATCCCTCAAGCAGGGTCCAAAGCGTTGCTGTATATGATTATCGGCGGAGGCGTGGTCGCTGGTTCGATGGGAATGTTGTTCTTTTATATGGCGATCAAAGGAGCGCCGCTCAGCCGAGTTATGCCCATCGCGTTCACCTCTCCACTCTTTGGAGCACTGATGGGGATTATCTTGGGCGGCGAGCCGGTAACCCTAAAATCGGTCCTCGGAATGCTGATGACGGTCGGGGGAATTATTCTTTTAACCATGGGTTAATGGAATGATCATCTTTGAAGGAAAAAAATCAGGGAGAGTGGTCACTGTGGCGCTGATTTTCGCAGCTATCGCACAATGGTTCTATTTTTATCCCATATTGCCAGATCAAATTATCTCCCACTTCAACTTGACGATGCAACCAGATCGTTGGTCATCCAAGAACGCCGTGATGTCGCTTCACCTGGGGCTTGTTTTCGGTTTCGCCCTGCTGTTTCATTTCATGGCCTGGTGCATCGGCAAAATTCCGACATCCTGGATCAATCTGCCCGAGAAAAATTATTGGCTGTCTGCCGAACGAAAAACGCAAAGCATCCATTCATTGTCTACGTTTTTCATTTGGCTCGGCAATGTCATCTTGATTTTTATTGTCGTGATGTTTCATTTATCTTATCAAGCAAACTTGTCCCCGGTCCCAAAAACCAATAATTTTTTAGCGGCCCTGGGACTTTTTCTTATGACGATCGGCTTTATGATCTATCATCTGTTCAAACGCTTTCATACGAAAGGTAGATCACAATGATTTTCGAGGCGTTTTTAAGTGCGGATCTCAACCGAGCAGTAAGCCATTCGCTTTTCGATAATATGAATGCGGGTAATCACTCTGGAGCAACCACCTTAATTTTGTCTCGCTTTATGGTTTAGCTGCATCATTTCCAGTCGCTCCTTCATGTTCGGATTGTTAGATAAAAAATTGGTGGTTGGAAAATGGGGGGTCAAAATTTGAGTGGTGTCGCGATCTAAGGGAATTGCGAAAGTGAGAAATAAAAACAATTTGAGAAATCTGAACTTCATTTTTAATCCATGGACGATTGAAAAATGATAAGAATGCTCTAAGCATGGAGTTGTATCGTTCCAACGATGCTCGAAATTTCTCTCCGTCCGAAAGTTAGCGGCTGAGAGGAATAATTATCTGTTGATTTTTTGCAGATCCTTATTTGAACGGTTGAAAGGAGAGAGAAGAACAGATGCGATTTACCATCAGGCTAACCGCGCTGGAACAACACGCTGTTGGAAACCATTTGCCATCAGCTCCGAAGGAATTCCATATATCCCGTGATGCACGGGACAAATACCAGTTTGACGAATCGATTTTCACGCTGTCGGGAAATGTCATCTTTGCCAATTTCCATGCGGCTCGGAAATTCGCCCAGAAAATGAACGCGAAACGCGATTTAATTAATTTTCCGGAGCAAACGATACGTGCTGGCCAGCTTAATGCCATGGGATTGATCGATGAGATTCTTCATTACGTGGTGGAACTGTACCGCCAGCAGGCCCAGCCCCGGGTGATGAAACTAGCGCTGGAGTGGTTGCACCATCAATTGGGACCAGCGGAGCTGGAGCGGACCTTGCGTAAGTTCGCTGAGCAATTTCCAGTGGTGGCGGTCTATCAGCGGAAGCTGAGCCTGGATGACTACCTCGCTGGCGAAACCAATGGTGTCCCCAATCTCGAGATCGTGCTGGAAGAGCTGATCCTGCTTTGGCTGGCCAACCAAAACTTGGCGTTTTCGCCTTTCGCCGAATTGTTCAATGATGAGTCATTAGTCCAAAAAACCAGCTATGTGAAACTGATCGAGCAATTGAAGGAATTTTTTGAACATCAGCCTCACTTCGGCCCGGACAATCAGAACCTAATCGATATGTTGGCCAGCCCGGCCATCGCTGTACCAAATTCGCTCTCAGGCCAGCTTCAATATATTCTGGAAAAATGGGGAATGTTGTTGGGCAAATATCTTTATCGACTGCTCAGCAGTTTGGATTTCATCAAGGAGGAGGAAAAGCTGCGGTTCGCCTTTGGGCCTGGCCCTTCTTATGTGTACGAGTTTCGTGGGGCTGAGTTAGAGCCAGAGCGATTCAGCATGGATCGGGATTGGATGCCGCGGTTGGTGCTGATTGCCAAAAGCACATTGGTATGGCTGGATCAGCTTTCGAAGAAATACCGTCGGTCTATTACGCGACTGGACCAGATTCCGGATGAGGAACTGGATCAGTTGGCGCGCTGGGGATTTACTGGGCTATGGTTGATCGGCATTTGGGAGCGAAGCAAGGCATCGCAGCGGATCAAACGGCTCTGCGGCAATCCGGAGGCTGAAGCGTCGGCCTATTCCCTGCACGATTATGTGGTGGCTGCCGAGATCGGCGGCGATGAGGCATTTTTCAATCTCAGGGAACGTTGTTGGCAGCGCGGCATCCGCCTCGCCAGCGACATGGTGCCCAATCATACCGGCATCACCTCCAAATGGGTTATGGAGCATCCCGATTGGTACATTTCGCTGGATTACAGCCCATTCCCATCCTATTCCTTCAATGGTCCCAATCTATCGGAGGATCAACGGGTTGGCATTTACATCGAAGATCATTATTATAATCGAACCGATGCTGCTGTGGTGTTCAAGCGGGTCGATTTCTGGACCGGGGATGTCAAATACATCTATCACGGGAACGATGGCACCAGTATGCCGTGGAACGATACTGCTCAATTAAATTACTTAAAGCCGGAGGTCCGTGAAGCGGTTATCCAAACGATCCTCTATGTGGCGCGTCGCACGCCCATCATTCGCTTCGATGCCGCGATGACGCTTACAAAACGGCATTATCAACGGCTGTGGTTCCCAGAGCCAGGCACGGGTGGCGATATCCCGTCCCGTGCCGAACACGGTCTCACCAAAGCGCAGTTCGACCAGCACATGCCCAACGAATTTTGGCGAGAAGTGGTGGATCGGGTCGCCCAGGAAGCGCCCGATACCCTGCTGCTGGCCGAGGCGTTCTGGCTCATGGAGGGCTATTTCGTCCGAACCTTGGGCATGCATCGTGTTTACAACAGCGCGTTCATGAATATGCTGAAAAACGAGGATAACGCCAAATATCGCAGTGTCATCAAAAACACCATGGAGTTCAATCCCGAGATTTTAAAGCGCTATGTCAACTTTATGAACAACCCCGATGAACAGACCGCGGTGGCGCAATTCGGCAAAGACGACAAATATTTCGGCGTCTGCACTATGATGGTCACCATGCCGGGCTTGCCCATGTTCGGCCATGGCCAGATCGAAGGGTTCACCGAAAAATATGGCATGGAGTATCGCCGCGCCTATTGGGACGAGCAGCCAGATTGGGCATTGATCCAGCGCCACGAACGGGAGATTTTTCCGCTGATGAAAAAGCGCTACCTGTTTGCCGATGTGAAAAATTTCCTGCTGTACGATTTTTATGCTCCGGAAGGCTACGTCAATGAAAATGTGTTCGCCTATTCCAATCGCTATGGCGAGGAGCGAGCTCTGGTTATCTACAATAACAAATTCGAACATGCCCGCGGTTGGATCAAGATGTCAGCAGCCTATGCGGAAAAGATTGCGGGCAGCGATGAAACAACCTTGGTGCAGAAAAGCTTGGCCGAGGGTCTGGCACTGACCAATCATGCTGACTATTTCACCATCTTTCGTGATCATGTGAGCGGATTGCAGTACATTCGCAGCAGCAAAGCAATCTGGGAGCAGGGCCTCTATGCGGAATTGGGCGCGTTCAAATACCAGGTGTTCCTCGATTTTCGTGAAGTGCAGGACAATGAATGGCATCATTACGCGCAGCTCCATGCCTATCTGGATGGCCGCGGCGTGCCCAATATCGATGAAACATTGCGGGAATTGTTCCTGCGGCCCATCCATCTGAAATTTACTGAATTGATGAATGCCCATACCATTAAGCAGCTCTTTGCCGGGAAAGCCGATGTCGAGACCGATCTGCTACCCAGGATAAAAGTCAAATACCTCGAACTGCTGAATGAGGTGCGCAATTTCACCGGTTCGGATCGGGATATTCAGCCAATTGCCGATGATTTCGAGCTTGGGCTAACTTTAATTTGGCATCGGGATCCCGTGGAGCAGCGCTTGGCTTCCTCCCGTTCGCGAACTTCAAAAGCAGCGATCCATTATCTCAACCAATCGTCGCCCCGCGATCTTTTCCACTGCGGCGTGCTATTTGGATGGGCGCTGATTCGCCATTTGGGACGCGTGATTACCGACCAGGATTATGCCGCTCAAAGCCGGAGCTGGATTGATGAATGGCTCTTGGGAAAAATCATCGCCCCCGTCTTGCAGGATCTTGGTTTCAGCGATCAGAAATCCTGGCAGGGTATCGCCCTGATGAAAATCCTGACCAGCCACCAAAATTGGTTCCGATTGAATGGCCCAAAACCGGGCCGTGCCTATCGCATCTTCACCCAATTCCTGGAAGATCAGGAGTTCCAACAATTTCTCCAGATCAATCGCTATCAGGATATTTTGTGGTTCAATAAAGAGGCGTTTGAAACCGTCATCGCCTGGCTGTTTGAAATTGCTGCTATTGAGCTTCTGGCCGATCACAGGCTTGATCCGCGCCAACAAATCTCGCAACTTCTCGACAGCTTCGAGATCAACCAGCGATGGCAAAAAGCCGAGGAACAATCGGGCTTTCAATTAGATAAATTTTTGGAAGGGCTGAAGTCAAATTGAGAGATCTGCACACGTCATCAAAAAACAATTATCAGGTCAGAAACTTTTGGCCATAAAATAACATCAAAATTCACCATGCCCCTTCATCATTGCTGATGAAGTTCCGCTTAGCAATGCTGGAAGCGATGAACGGTTGAGTGGCATGATCATCGGAAATTTATCGATGGCTGAATGGATGTCGGCCGTCAAAATCGAATGGATTCATTTCGTTGGAATGATGCAATGGCTATATTTCAAAAATCTCGTCGTCGGAAATTGATGAATCAACCATTTCCGATTGAATGGCTGGCATTTCTCCATCGCAATGTGCCTTATTATCGCTGCCTTTCGACAGAGGAACAAAAGGAACTGCAGGGGTTGATCCAGATTTTTATTGCTGAAAAGGAGTTCGAGGGGTGTGCTGGTTTGGAAATCACAGATGAGATCAAGGTCACCATTGCTGCTCAGGCCTGTATCTTGCTCCTGGGCCGAGAGACGGATATTTATCCGACACTCCGATCCATTCTTGTCTATCCCCGCGCCTATGTCGCTCCAGTAAAATATGTGGAAAATGATATATTGGTTACCGAAACTTTGGAAGCCAGGAGTGGGGAATCCTGGTCTCACGGCTACGTCATCCTGTCTTGGAATGATGTGTTAAAAGGAGCATCTGATATCCACGACGGGAATAATTTGGTCTTTCATGAATTTGCACATCAATTGGACGAAGAATACGGCTCAGCAGACGGGACCCCAATGCTTCAGAATCGTTCCATGTATCTTGCCTGGGCCCGTGTTCTGGGACGAGAATACCAGCAGCTCATTACCAGCATCGAAAAGAATCAGCCAACATTGTTGAATCAATATGGAGCGACCAATCCAGCTGAGTTCTTCGCCGTCGCAACGGAATTCTTTTTTGAAAGACCGCGGGAGCTGAAGCAAATTCATCCAGAATTGTATCAGCAACTAAAGCTCTTCTATCACCAGGACCCGGCCAGTCGCGAGATTAACAGGTCATGTTACTGAATGGCCATCGGGCTCGGCTTTATTTCGTTCTTACCTCCTTCATCTCATAGACGACGATCCCATCGCAGACCGGGGTGAGACTGCCCTTCTTTCGTTTCTTGGAATATCGCAAAAAATCTTCTTTTATCAGTTTGCCGGTGTCCCTCGAGGCATGGAAAAAATCGGTTTGATGGAACAGGATCCCCTCGTGCGCGATCGCAATGCCTTTTGGAAACAGCTCTTTTTGAATCACTCCAATCCCGCAGACGCTTGGAAATTTGCTCAACAACGCTGGCGTGATGAACTGCCGGGGAATATAGGGCAGCGTTATCTCTTTCTCCCAATCAATCGGCAGAAAATGCGTGCCATCGCTCTGTCGGTTCAATACCAAATGGATTGTATCCAGTTGCTCTGCTGGCACGAGACGGTCGGTGATCAGCTCGAAATACGGAGACGTCAATAGACGATCCGAGGTAAAGTGAATCCGATTTTGATAAGTCACCGAATTTCTGCCATCGGGCTGGGGATAATAATTGAGATAGGTCATCAACGATTCGGCCTGATGATAGCTTGTGGCGTTGGCCAATGCCATATTGGTCAAGACAAAAGCAGTGCAATTGGTTCGATCGATTCGGAACACTGGTTTCGGCTCGACACCACTCCCATCGCCGATCGCTTTAAAATCATAAGGAGTGGCCAGTCGTAATTGGGATAGCACATACAATCGGGTTTTGAAATCCGAGAATTGGCGATGAAGACGAACCAGGAGCTCATCGACCTCTTGGGGCGTTAATTGAAAGAATTTTTTTTCTGGGGGCAGGAAATTTTCCACAGCACCGATTGGAACCAGTAAGTTCAAAATGCAAACCCACGTCATCATCGAGTCGTCAGCGATTTGAGTAATTGTCCAAAGTGATGCATGTCATTGCAATCCAAAGATCAGAACTGATAAGAGAACGTGGCGCGATTCAAGTAACCGATAGCGCCGAATGAAGCCAGGCCGTAATCAAAGGCCATCTGCTTCCACTGAAGACCCAGGCCTAAGGATAGTCCAGCAAATTTGTCGTCATTTGTCCCAATCTTCATATTGCGGCCCAACGAACTATATCCCAACCGCAAAAACACACCATCCGCCAATGTGAATTCACCGCCGATATTAAACTGGACGTCATCGTCGATGTATTTGTTCGCAGCCACCGAGTACATCAATGGCAGATGGGCCAGTTTCTTAGAAAAGCCGACAACAAAGTTCAACGGCATTCGATCTTTGTGATCCAAGAAGGCATCGATGGTGGTTCCTAAGTTAAAGATTCCCAAACCGATATTCATGTCCTCAATAAAAGGCAGTTGATAGATAAGTCCCAGATCAATGGCAACACCTGTGGCGGAATATTGATGAATGGACGAATAAATGAGTTTGGTCGACACCCCAAGCATCAGATTTTGTCCAACTGACCGACCCAGCGATGACTGGATAGCCAAACTACCCGCACCGAAATCCCCTAATCGATTGCCGAGGTCATCGGTCTCCTCAAAATGACCATAATTCATGTAAGCGATGGCGACTCCCACCTGTCCTAAACCTCGAATCGGCTGGGTAAAGCCGATGAAACCCGAATTGAAATCGAGCACGTGATTAAGATAGGTGGCCGAGGCCAGCCGAGTGGCAATAGGCGCCAGACCGGCTGGATTAAAGTAGAGCGAGTGAATATCACCGGGAACGGAAATAAAGGCACCAGCCATCGCACTGGGACGAGCGCCAGGAGGCGTCCTGAGAAATTCAAATCCAGCCGTGCCGACTGACGAACCAGCGAAAGATACTCCCCCCATAATCAGCAACACAACGACCACACTTGACCAACCCCAGCGATATCTCATCTCTTTCTCCATGAACTTCTGTGAATGAATTACCGTGATATTGTTCGCCTTCAAATTTCCTTGGCGCGCTTCATCCTATTCGCACAAACTTTAAACAGCTTTGCTCGAAGAAGATGATCGTTTTTCATTGCCTATTAAACTTTTCAGCCCTGGTTTTGTTCACACCAAAAGCGGATCGCATGGTGATTGAAAACGAATAGCGTTACCACGAAAATTGATGGCTGCTGAAATGTCTGTTTCGCCTACTCGATGACCTGAAGGCCTGATCTCGGCCGGCCCAGCCATCGATAACACGCTCCTTGTCCACCTCTTTATGCGCCAAAAAGAGATGCTTCATCTTCTTTAGCAGATTGGGCGGCAGATCATCGAGGTTCATGATCAGATTCGAGTAAGGCTCTCCAATCGGTATGCTGACAGCCTGCTCGTCCGACTCTCGGATCCCCAATTTTGAATAAACCGACGAATTTCGATTCAGAGAGACAGCCTGGAAATGTGTGCTCGGTCACCAGCACCAGCGCGTCCAGCAGATCCTCGTCCTCGTCAAGAGTCACTTAAACACAGCTGCAATCGCAAGGAGAATGGACAGCAGAGAACAGCATGCGATCGCTTTTAATCGCCTTTTTCTCCGGATCGTGTTCGTATTTATTGCAACCTCCATGGTGAATTCCGATCCGAGCATCCATCGGCAAGGCGATTGAATGGGGCTTCACGTTTGTTGACTCATTTGATTCGAAATAAAACGTTTGCCAAGCCCAAGTGGCCTGACAAACGTTTCGTGCGAACAATCAATTTCCAATTTGCAGCGCCAGATAATTTTCGGTGCCCATTTGAGAGATCTGATCCAATTGGGCTTCGATCTCGTCGGCATGGCCCTCTTCGTCCTGTAACAGATCCACGAACACCTCCCTGGTGCCTGCATCCCCAACCTCGTTGCAGACCTTGATATATTCTTGATAGTTTTTAATCGCGTCGATTTCAGAAGCTAAGTCCTTCTGAAATTGCTCAGGAACGGTTTTGCCGATATGGATCGGATTCAATGCCGATACAATCGGAATTCCTTCCAGAAATAAAATTCGTCCAATGAGCCGCTCGGCGTGCTTCATCTCCGTGATGGCTCGCTTCTCGATTTTCTCATGAAGCACTTTATAGCCCCAATTGTCACACATCTCGCTGTGAACCATGTACTGGTTAATGGCGGTGAGTTCGTCGGCTAATGCTTTATTTAAAGCATCAATAACTTTTGGATTGCCTTTCATTTCAACCTCCGATATTATTGGTTCATTCCACAAGTAAATTGTTAGATTCCATCTCATCCAGGTGCCGTTTTCCTCGGCAATTTATTTATTTTTTAGCCGCAAAAAACTCTCTTACTTTTGCTGCCATCTGCCCCTCGGTCATTCGATCGGCGGCGTCAACCGCGGCAATTTTCGGAGCGAGACTTTTCGATTTTCGCATCTCTTTCTCAAGCTCGAGCTTGGCATTTCCTGGGCCAAAAATATAGATCTTCTGCGCGTCTTTAAGCTCATCGATGATCTTCAGATAATATTTATGGAGGTGTTGTTTTCGTCGCTCCGTTAGCTTTCGCTCCGTTGCAATCTCCTGAGGGCCATAAGGAGTGGCACTTCGCGAACCTCCAAGCGTCTTAATATGGCTTTCGACCTGAGATTCAATTCTATTGACCGACTCATGCCCATCCATCAGAGAAATGATAAATGCTTTCTCATGATCGATCCAGATTCCAATATTTTTTGTCATAGGACCCTCCGTTTTTAAATTTTTGATTCACCGCGGCAACTTCTTGCCATCAAGTTTATCAAGGGATTTGAGACGAAACAATGGGTCACTTTTATCCACTGATTCAATTATCCCACGATCCATCATGATCCGATCGGCTGATGAGCTCGAATTTCAGCTTGTCCAGTTATTATTCAATTGTCCCGCAATCATATTCACTCCGATCCTTCTCATAAAGGGCAGCTCATCAAAAAACCTGTCAATTCAATAGATTGTTGTCATAGTAAAATTCCAATGTCCAGCAAAAAATCATGCCTAAGGCGTCCGATATCGCTATTGAGTATGTGATGCAAACCGGAAAATACCACGAAGCCGCAACATGCTTGCGGATGCAGAATACTCATTGGAAAATAGCTGTTAAATCAAGCCAAAATCGATCTCCCTGCCTGCGCAGGCATGACATTAAAAATGTTGATTGAATCTTTCAAAAAGAACTATTGTGATGAAATAAGCAGTGTGCTGCCCAAATCTTTGGCACTTTTTGAACGCCCTTTATCCGATTCCGTTCCCAATAGACATCGCTCTGGACTCATTCTCCCCAGGTAGCACAATATCCGCGAACATCTACATGAACAAATGGGCCATGAGAGGCATTGGCTTTGTAACTGGCTAGCCCACCAAGAAAATGGCGATATTCCGATCGATCATGAATTTTATCGATGATCTTCTGAAGCAGCCTCGCGTCGCGGAGGTCGATCTCACCATCCCCATTGAGATCATCCATTATCCCGTCTTTCGGATTTTCGTCGATAAAAATATCTGCGGCAGCCCCCCAACAATGTCGGCTATACGTAACGTTGCCAATGGCCTGATTATAATGCGGTGTCCGATAGCCGCTCATAATGTGAAAAGTAGAACATCGATACCCTTGCTCGTTCACCTTTTCGAGGATCAATTCTAATTTTAAAATAAGGCGTTCCTCCAGAACAATATATTTGGGATCCTGGCATTCTTGTTTGCAGAGGAATTGGTGCAATTTGAAGTGGGGCGAAATGGGCGTCTGTTCCAATTCTTTCGTCACCTCGATAAATCCTCGCGGCGGTTGATAGATCGGCTTTCCTTTTAAAGGCTTTGCTGGATAGGTTCCAACGCGATAATGATTCAGATATTCACCTCGGAGCTGGTCGAATGGGATCATGACGAACACATTCAAATGGATGGAATCCGGATCGGTGCGGCGAAGGATCTTGAGCGGATAGAGACCGTGCTTATCGGGCGCTTGCCATTGCCAACAGTTGCCTGTCGTCCGCAACAATTTCCCCGCTGCCATGTGAAATTCATAAGCTCGATGGTTCAAGGAATCGGTGACGCTCAAACAAAGCACCTCATTGGGAAGGACAAATACGCCGGTCACGCGGTAAGGCGTCAGTTCATCTCGAAACAGAACAGCAAAACTGGCCCGCTGAGATGAAAATTTTGGGGGATTAGCTGCGCTCGAATCCTGCCAAATAGTGAAAAAAATGAGGATGGCCAGCCCCAAATAATAAATATGCGTTGGTCGTTGCTGCTGAAGTCGATTCATTATATGATAACTCAATCCATGGGTTCATCGGATCGTCAAGCAAACCTGGCTTGAACATCTTTCTGAAGCACATCACACGGGATCATACATCATCAGCATACTTCTGGATCGATCAGCTTTGGACTACCGAAGCGCTATCCCGAGAATGCATCAGAACATGGCAGCATGATGTTGCGTCAGCGAACTCTTGCCTCGGTTCGCTGAACCAGCAAGAGCCCGCTGATTATTGCTTGATTCAGTGTTAAAGCAATTGTTTGAGTTTATTCAAGGAGATTTCCTGAACCTCCTTGTGGAGGGAGTTGCCATGGGAATCCATGGTAACCACCGCAGGGAAGCCCTCGACCTTCATTTCCCAGACGGCCTCAGGGCTGCCAAATTGTTCGAGATACACGTTCGGGATCTTTTTGACACATTGAGCATAAATCTGGGCAGCTCCTCCGATAGCATGAAGATAGACTGCGCCATAATTTTGGCACGCTTTTAGCGTTTTAGCTCCCATACCACCCTTGCCGATAACCGCCTTAATGCCAAATTTCTCGATGATCTCGCCTTGGTACGGCTCTTCGCGGATCGATGTGGTCGGGCCTGCCGCCATGGTCTTGTATTCGCCATCCTGTTTGAGAATTACTGGACCACAATGATAAATAATCCCATTTTTGATCGGCTCCAGTTCCCCTCCCTCGTACAGATATTTGTGCACGGCATCCCGACCGGTGAAAATAGTGCCATTAAGAATCACAATATCCCCGACTTTCAATGAGCGGATATCTTGTTCGCTCAGCGGAGTGGTAAGCGTTTTGATCTCGCCAGCAGGAATTTTAAATGTCTCTGGCAGATCCAGCGGCTTATCGAATTCATCCATTGGTTGATAGAGCCATTCCACGACCTCGCCCTCTTGGTTCAAAACGAACCCGCGCCGTCGATAAGCCCAGCACATATAGGCAATGGTCACAAAAAATGAAGCTGGCAAGCGGTTGCGCAAACCGATTTTGCAGCAGCCAATGGTCATTTTGCCACCAAATCCCATCGGTCCAATCGCTAACTCGTTAGCCTCTTCCATAATCCGAGATTCCAGGGCAGCTAATTCGGGTACGGGATTGGTATCATCCACCTCGCGAAGCAATTGGTATTTGGCCCACTCATAGCCGCTGGCCCGATCCCCTCCGATACACACGCCGAGAAATCCGGGGCTACAGCCTTTGCCCTGAGCTTGATAGACAGCATCCAAAACACACGCCCGAACCCCTTCCAAATCGCGTCCAAATTTTTTGCCATTGAATTCACCAGGAAGCTTGTACTGCGCACTCATGTTCTCGCAGCCGCCACCTTTTTGAATCAACCGAATATCGATATTCTTATCGTAGGTTTGGACAAATTTAAAGGTCGGGCTGCCTGGCCCAAGATTGGTGCCAGAATTCTTGCCGGTCAGGCTATCTACGGAATTCTGCCTCAAATACCCTTTGGCCGTCGCTTGCGCCACGGCATCTTCCATGGCCGCTTGCAGGACAATCTGGTCAAATCCCACCGGACATTTCACATAGAACGTCAATAACCCAGTATCCTGACAAATTGGCAAAGAATTTCGTTTCGCCAATCCAATATTTTGCATCACCAGGTCCAATGCAAAATCGGCTTTTGAGCCTGGAGTTTCGAGTTTCTTCTTCAGACTCAAGACCTGTTCCACATCCTGGGGCAAAAAAGCAGAGGTCCTTCGAATAAGCTCGATGATTTGTTCGGTGAATTTCGCCTTATTCATCTATCCTCCTATGAGTTATGGTAGGAAAAAAGCTTGTGGTGCTCTCTCAGTAGCTGATCTCATCGCCTGTCATTTGTGCCTTTTAATCTACTAAAAAAAATTCTCTGGGTCAAGCTAAAAAATCAGACTATCAATTTTCATGGGACAAATTCGCTCTCCTCAATGCACCACTCAAGCGAGTTTTGACTCACCTCTGGCAATCTGACAATTTTTTTCTATCAATCTGACAAAATGCTTTGAGTCTGACATTTTTTCGGCTTTCGAATGAAAGCTTCTTAACAAAATTTGATCGGTTAATCGCCTGAATTCAAGAGATTTATTGACATGACCAAGCATGTGGCATATTATTTGCGAAATTTTTAGCGTCCATAAATAATCCAATCATTGTCCATGAAGGAACGATCAATTTGAACTTTTATGATTTTCGGGTGTTATTTAATTGGCACATTAATGCATCAATCAGCGCTGGTGTGATGGAATTATGAATATCAAATTTCAAAGAATATCAGCAGTCTGGTCTTTAACAATTCATACAATTTTCTGCGCATCAAAACCAACTGAGTGAGAGGATTGAAAAAACCATGTTCAGAGGACTTCAGCAGCATCGCATACGAAACTGGTTCAACAAGAGGTTATGTACAATTTATCCATAATAAAAATTGCGAAAGTTGCTGACAGGAAACTGAGAAAGTGATTCATTGTTTTTCAATTTTCACGAACAAAGTTCAAAAGATCACGATGCTAAAATTTAAATAGAGGAAATCGAGTATGAGTGAATATAAAAAAGATTTTTCGCCTCGAATACCGACCGTTCTTCCAATTATTCCGCTGCGAAATGAAGTGCTATTTCCGCAACAGCTTTTGCCAATCACCATTGCACGCGAGCGGTCCTTGAAACTGATTGAGGAGAGCGGCAAAGATGATAATTTGATTGCGATTCTGACGCAGAAGGAACAAACGATTGAGAATCCCACGACCGATGAATTATATCATGTTGGCACTGCCGCGCGAATCATGCGGACGATCGACATGCCAGATGGCAGCAAGACCGTCTTGATTCAAGGGGTCTATCGGATTAAGCTCATCACTTTTATTCAGGAGACCCCGTATTTCAAGGCGATCTTTGAGCCGTTACGGGATATGATCAACGAAAAAGATCGTCCCGAGATCGATGCATTGGCTGCGAATCTAAGAAACATCTTTAAACGCGTGGTGGATCTATCAAGCGAGATCACCTATGAACAGTTGGTCATGATCTCTAATATTCGAGATCCTGGCGTGTTGGCCGACATGACCATCGCATTTGCCAATGTGTCCATCGAAGATAAGCAGGACGTGCTGGGCACGGTCGACGTGAAAGAGCGGCTCAATAAGGCCAATATTATCATCAATAAGAAACTTCAGACACTGGAATTGGGCGAGAAAATCCAGTCAGATATCCAGAGCAAATTCAGCAAGACCCAGCGCGAGATGTATCTGCGCGAGCAATTGAAAGCGATCCAGAGAGAGCTGGGCGAAGATGCAGACACGTCTGAAATTAAAGAGCTCAAACAAAAGATTAAAAAGGCGAAAATGCCCGAGGAGGCGAAAAAAGTTGCCGAGAAAGAGCTTGAACGACTGTCCCAAATGCACCCGTCTTCGGCTGAATATACGGTTTCGCGAACCTATCTGGATTGGCTGATCGAATTGCCCTGGAGCATAACCACCAAGGACAATTTGGATATTAAAGCGGTTCAAGAAAAATTGGACGCCGATCATTACAATCTAGACAAGGTGAAGAAACGGATTCTGGAATACCTGGCGGTAAGAAAACTGAAGGACGATATGAAGGGTCCGATCTTGTGCTTCGTTGGACCGCCTGGAGTTGGCAAGACCTCGTTGGGACGTTCGATTGCCGAGGCCATCGGTCGCAAGTTCGTGAGAATTTCGCTGGGTGGCATTCATGACGAGGCCGAGATCCGGGGACATCGTCGCACCTACATTGGGGCGCTGCCGGGAAGGATCATTCAGGGGATCAAAAAGGCCGGCTCCAATAATCCCGTGTTCATGCTCGATGAAATTGACAAGGTTGGGCACGATTTCCGCGGCGATCCCTCATCCGCATTGCTGGAGGTGTTGGACCCAGAGCAGAACTTCTCATTCAGTGATCACTATCTCGAGGTCTCCTTTGACCTATCCAAGGTGATGTTCATTGCCACGGCCAATATGTCAGATCCGATTCTGCCTGCTTTGAAAGATCGAATGGAGATCATCGAAATTCCCAGCTATGTGGAAGAAGATAAGGTGCACATCGCATTCGACTTTCTTATTCCCAAGCAGATCAAAGAGCACGGCCTCAATAATGATCTGATCGAGTTTACCGAGGAAGCGGTTAAGACCATCATCAATTCTTATACCCGCGAAGCCGGGGTGAGAAATTTAGAACGCCAAATCGCTTCCATCTGCCGCGGTGTTGCCAAAGATGTGGCGCAAATCGATGACATCAAAAATGCCACCAAGCGCATCATCACGGAGAAGGAAGTTGAAGAATATCTTGGACCCAAGAAATTCTTCCCCGAAACCGCCGAGCGCATCAATGAGACCGGAATTGCCATTGGTTTGGCCTGGACGCCGGTCGGCGGGGACATCCTCTTCATCGAGGCATCGAAGATGAAGGGCAAAGGGAATCTTAAGCTCACGGGTCAGCTTGGCGACGTGATGAAGGAATCGGCGCAGGCAGCCCTGTCTTACATTCGCGCCAAAGCCGATGAATTAAAGATTGATGATAATTTTTATGAAAATTACGATATTCACATTCATATCCCGGCTGGCGCGATCCCAAAGGATGGACCGTCTGCGGGGATTACGCTCTACACAGCGCTACTATCCCTGTTGACTGGAAGAAAAGTGCGCAGCGACATCGCGCTAACGGGCGAGATCACGTTGCGCGGATTGGTGCTGCCAGTGGGCGGCATTAAAGAAAAAGTATTAGCTGCCCATCGCGCCGGCATCCGCACTGTGGCTCTGCCAAAGAAGAACGAAAAAGACCTGGTCGAAATTCCTGATCAGATTCGAACCGAAATGAATTTCATCTTTATTGAAAAAATGAGTGAAATTGAGGATATTATGCTGGAGAAAGAAGAACAGCCTCGGATGGCGCTGAGCGCCGCCGGTTAGTCAGCACCTCAAGCAGCAGTTCGCACCATCGATATCGAATCTGATCGAAATTGGCTTTTTTCGGTCAATACCAATGGTTGTCGCCCTTGTTGATCAAGGATGAGGCCAAGGCTGGTGCTGGTTTAAGGCGATTATCGACCCAAGCATTGCCCATAAAGTGCTCCCAAACAAGCGCTCTATGGGCTTTGTGTTTTCCCGGGTTCGCTCATCCCTCCATTTCGCCCTATGGTGAATCATGGCAAAAACTAATAGATCGAAAAAATGATGCGGGGCCTCCCATAAGGAAGGGAGGAAGACGATCATCTATGGGATCCGCCCCGTTTCTTTTTTCATTTGAGCAAAAATCGGGTGCATAATGACCAGTGCAACCACCAACGATTGTCGCCTTCATCACCCTATCCTAAAATGAGAATAGGGAGCCGCACGTTTGCTCATTTTTGCAATTGACCGACATCCTTACATTTGGTTCATCAGCTGAAATTGGCTTTGAAATTTTCTCAAACAAAAAGGTGCGCTATTCCCTCTTTGTTTCATGGGAGTTTCATGGCATGTATGACATATTCGATGTTCAGGCGGAGCGCCGTTCCAATAAAGCAACGACTTCCCCATGAGCGGTATGTGGAAACATGTCGATCGGTTGCACCCTGCGGATTTGATAATTGCCATTCACGAGCATTTTCAAATCGCGGGCAAGCGAAGCTGGATTGCATGAGACGTAGATGATTTTGGATGGTTCCAATTGAAGAATTCTGGCTGGCAATTTGGGATGCATCCCTGAGCGCGGGGGATCGATTATTACAGTTGTCGGACGACCATAAACCCGGGCCATCTCCGCCGGGTCCGCTAATTGATCCTTTAAATCTCCTTGGATAAATTCGCAGTTGTCAATCGAGTTCAATTGGCAATTTGTTATCGCATCCTGAATCGCCTGCGGGACTAATTCCACACCCACGACACGCTTTACCTGTGGCGCAATGAAGATAGCGATGCCGCCACTGCCGCTATAAAGATCATAAACGATTTGCTGCTCGTTAAATTCACCCCAATCCAAGATGAGTTGATACATTCGCTCTGCTTGCCGGGTGTTTGTTTGAAAGAATGAATTGGCAGAAATCCGGTAGCGCTTATCCCCCAACCATTCTTCGATATATCCTGGCCCAAAAAGGATGTGCTCTTCATCGCCAAATGCTATTTGAGCTTTTTTGCGACTAATGTTGTGAACCACAGTGCTAACAAAATCAAACGAGCTGGTCAGCTCTTGCGCCAATTGCCGAACCAACGGCTCCCCATCGGGATGATCTGCCGTCACCAGATTCACCATCATTTGCTCGGTCCGTTTCGACTGGCGAATGACCAGGAACCGCCAAAAACCGCTATGATCGCTGGTACAATAGGTTGGCAATTCAGACCGCAAGGCGAAGGATTTCACCGCATGGAGCACCTGATTGCTTTGTTCGGATAACAATAGGCAGGCATCGATATCCAGCACTTTATCGTAATATCTCGGCACATGAAGGCCCAGTGCAAAATTCTTTGTCAATAATGGAAGGCCAGATTGGATCTCCCCGTCGGTCAGCCAACGGTGTCGTGCAAAAGAAAACTCCATTTTGTTTCGATAATAATAGAGATCAGGAGATGGCAGAACGGGGAGGACGTCAAGATTGGCGAATCCACCAATGTGAGCTAAGCTATCCGCTACCTGGCGCTGCTTTTGAACTAATTGCTGGTGATAGTCGAGGTTCTGAAACAGGCAGCCACCACAAACACCAAAATAGCGACAAGGTGCAGGCACTTCGTATGGGGAATGCGACAAGACTTTTCGCAGCCGGGCTTCGGCGTAGTTTTTTTTCTGGCGCACAATTTGGGCCTCAACACGCTGGCCTGGCAAGCCCCGTTCAACAAAGATGGTGTACCCATTATGATGAGCAACCGCCTGACCACCGAAGGCAATGGACTCCAGGTCCAATTCAACAATCATTCGTTTCTTTAGCTCAGTCATCTCCCTTTCAACTGTTATACAATAAAACACTGTATCATGCTGATACGACCATCCATATTGTGCTATTGGCATTGCGCTATCGAAGCATCTTCGATAACTCTCAAATTGTCCAGAGCTAATCTCTCCTCGTCTCGCACAAACATTTTGCCCATCCTGTGGCACGCGATTTGTTGAAAAGAGTAGCGAATTGCTAAATCACCAAGTTGACGCTCTGAATTGTTCCAAAGGAGTTAGGTTATTATAAGCAGGAGGTACCCGATTTAAAAAACTATCCAACCTAAAACAGCACATTTGACCCGAATACTGCTGTTCCGCAATACGACGATGGGTTCTCAGCAAACAAAAATTCCGCATTCCTTCCTTGTTTTTGAGAACCCATTTTTTTTGCCCTTTTCAGCAACTGATACGCAGCCTTTAATGTTCTCCTTACGAAGCTTGCAACTTCAGGGACATCCCACTGACAACTCTCTGTTTCATCCATTCGATTAAACAATTCGAATCGCTGGCAATCGATCCATTGTCTCCATGAAGCGCTCAGCGATTTGGTTTTCGCATACATTCTTTTTCACATTTCGAAGGACCGGGTCAAGACCTGCTTGAATGTCAGCGAGCAATCACCAGCTTTCCAATGTACTCGTCTTTCAAAATTCGATCGCCAGTTTGGGTGCTCGCTGCGATCTGGTAAAGATACACCCCATTGGCCAATTGATCTCCGTCCCGATCTCGGCCATCCCAATACACCTGATTCAGCCCAGCATTGCAGGATAAATTCGGGAGTGTTTGAATCAATCGACCCGCAACCGTGTAAATTTTGATTTGACATTGAGATGGATGACTCAACGAAAAAATGAAGGTCGTGTTCGAGCGAAAAGGATTGGGGTAGTTATAAACGCCAAAAATCCTCAATACATCATTGGCGATCACAGTAAAGCTGGCGGTAGCTATGGACGAATTGTTGAAATTATCCCAAGCCTTAACGCGCACAGTATGTTCGCCTGGCGCTAAGCCATAGCGCTCGATCAGCATGTTATTTTGATCATACGAGAGGCTTTTATAGCTGGCAAGGGGATAACGGATTTTTCCTGCTTTAAAATTGTCCTCGTAATAGTTGAATTGATCGGTTAAAATGATGGCTTCATCCTCCCGATCATCGATGACCATGGTGATATGATGCCCGATATCGCCAGCGATATTCACCCCACTGACGCTATCGGCAATCTCAATTTCAAGGATGGCATGTTCTGGGATATAGCTTTCGGCCGTCAGATTGCCGCCGGCCACTCCAATCTTAATGATCGGGCCTTCATTGTCCTGCAACATGGCCGTCCCACCAACAAGAATGTTCTCGCGATAGGCAGCTCCGTGCTGCTGTTCATTGGCAAAGTAGAGGCTGATCCTTCCATTGAGACCACCATAAGAAATATCCTTTGGAACGATGAAACGAGCATTAAACTGACCTTGCGCGACATTGACGATCCCTCTGAAAATGGTTCGACCAGGAGCAACGTAGGCGATTTCGCTGCCAAAAGGGGTGCGATAAATCTTCGTGTTTTGAGAATCGAAGATTTTGAGCAATGCCTTACCCTGAAAACTTTGCGGCGAGAAGTTCGGAGCTGTTGCTTGGCCTCGAATGACGGTTTCGCTTAACGCCTTGAGCGTATCGGGCTGCATGGAGGCAATACGGCCAATTAGCGTCGGCATGGCCAACCGCATGGTGGGATCACCATAGAGATGATACTTCTGATCATTAATGGTACTATAGTTGTTAACCTTCGCTCGGATCAATGCCACGCCAAGTCGCTCGGTAGGGCCATTCGGATTGAGGAACAATTGCTGAAAGAATTTTCGATTCAGTTCGGTATTATCGGTCGCATAGGCCAATCGAGCGGATGTCATGAACGCAATTCCCCCTCGGCGTTTTGCGACAAATAGTTTTTCAGCCGTTCCCCGCTCCATGGGATCATCAAAACGGCCGAAATCGCAGGTGGCGGCTACCCAGAGCGGCAACTTATCCTGATTTTGAATCAGCTCGAAATCGCGATTGTCCAACAATACTCGTTCATCCGCCCAGATCGTGGGAGCCCCATGTCCCACATAATTCAAAATGAGGGTCCCTTTATTGATCCGATCCAGCAGGGCGGCAGTCGCCGCTGGCTTGCGAAAACCAGAGAACGCCGGCTCTCGGATCGCAGGATATTCAATCAAATAGATCTTCTCCTTGTTCAATGACCTGGGAATGGTGGCTTCCATGATGGTTTCCGCATCTCGGGTGTGCATGACTTCATTTTGACTTGCAGAGTTGTGGTATTCATCATCCGCCACCATGGTCACAATATTTCGCCAATCCTCCACTGGAATATCCTCACTGGGAAACCAGAACGGCTGCGTCTCATATCGAATTATTTTCTCAACCACATTTTGGGTTTCCTCGACCGATTGCACTGGAAAGCGACCAATCGCCAGATCTGGATGGCTGTCGTCCCCACTGACTAACACGAAAAATTCGTCCATGGTCCGATTGCTCGTTTCATCGAGCTCGGCTGTTTGATACGTCGGGATCCAATTTCGATCAAGATTGCTCTTGATGTTTTTATAATCATAATCGCCATCGCCGCATAGCAAAACGTAACGAGGCGAAGGTACCCAGTAATCATACGCATATTTTATGAAATCCCGAATGGCAATAGGATCGAACAATCCCCAGGAAAACTCATGATACACATCGGAAATTTTGATCACTGCGGTTTTCAGGGTGTCATGGGATTCACGGTGCTGTTTCAAGGGAAGCACCGCGTCGTAAAAATCATCATGAGCGATGATGATGAACTCAGCACCTTGCGCGGGATTTCTCAGATTGGCTGGAGCTACAGCCTGAATTTTCACTGGCTGCAACCAGGCTTCTGGTGTGGCTGCAAAGTAATCCTTATATGGCAAACCAGTGCTGGTGTCGCCAAAGGTAATGGTCCCAGAGGCGATAGTTGCCCCGGTGATCAATTGAATATTGAATGGATCAGTGATGTCGTAAAGCTCAATTTGATTATTTTTGAAATTGGAGACCTGATACATTTGCGGCCCATTTGTGACCTGATTGAACGTGAGGGCATTATCCGTAGCGATGAATTTTCGGTGATATTGAATCTCGAACCAGTCGACGTAACTTTGGCTCTCGGCTGAGCCGCCGGTATAATTGATTTTCAGGGTGTTAACGCCGTTCTCCGCCAAAGCAATCGTCGTTTGCGTCTCAAACGTCCGAAGTGCATATCCCCCGTAGAAAGAAAAATTGCCCAATAGTTGGTTATTCAGCGTAATGCTAAAACTGTGATTTCCTGGTGTTATACCAAGCAATTGGATTTTGAAATAGACATTGTTTGAACCGCTCGCTGGTTCTGGCAAAAACACGCTATAGCTGACTTGGTCGCTTTGTCCGATCATTTGACGACCGAACCAATGGATACCAGATTCGAGATAATTGACCGATTCATCTTCATTGAAAAATCGACCAGTAAAATATGGAGCTGGCGCTTGGCCTGGCAGCACCACGGAGGGCTTAGGCTGCATCCGTTTTCCGAGTGTGTTCCCCCAGGTCAGCCAATAAATATTTTCTGAGGCATAATGATGGATGTAATGCTGATAGAAGCCAGGCCTGTTTTCAAGTCGAGCCCAACTATTCACCGCTTTGCCATAAAACAAAATATAATCCGCGTTATCGAATTTGCCATTGTTATTGAGATCGACCACTCGAATGGCATTTTCGATCAGGCTATCCGGGCGCCATTCTTTTAAATTCTGGGGGAGTTCTCGACCGCCATTGTTAAAAATCTGGATGGTTTCTGGCCTAATCGCGCCGATACTAATGCCCTGGCTCGCTAAATATTCGCCAGTGATTTTATAAACTCCTTCTTGTCGAATGGCAATTTTATATAAATTTTCATTAGGAAATCCACCTTTCGCTCGCCTGGCCTGAGGAGGATGCGGTTTGCGCCATTGGCGCGATTGCGAATAATTGGCAATGACCCCGCGGTAGAATTCCTCTTCACTCACCGAGATGGACTTTGTTTCACCGGCCTGGACATTGCCAGTGAAAGCCACATGGACGATCATTTTTTGGTGCAACAAAATTTTATTGGTGGCACCATACATCTGCACAGCAGCAAGCCGAAGTTTCATCACCCGCTGATCCCGAATAAACCCCGGTGGATCAAAAGATATAATTTCCTGAGGGAAGGAGCGCGACGATTCATAAATATCTGGATTGGGCCGATATTCATAGTTGCCAGCACGATCAATCGTTGGAATGGGCAGTAACCGGCCTTCTATGGTATGACTCGTTACCGAAATCACTTTGGCGGTAACCTCTGAGGTCAAAGGGATGCCGATGTTCACGATTCTTCTTGGAATGGCGGGGTCGCCTGGCTGCCCAATAAAGCTCCCGTGGGTCAATTGTATTTTTAAAAATGATTGCTGGTGAATTTGAACCGTATCAATGCGCTCGATATCCAGCGATACTTCAAACGTCACGCCCATATCTGTGGCATCCAAAATTTTCACCCCATCTTCCCCTGCAGAAAGCATTGAACGGAAGCAAAAAAGCAACAGAACCGCTGCGAACGAAATGAAACAGATATTTTTTCTGACTGAATGCTTTATCATGAAATCATACTCCAAATAAAAACTTCGCAGTTAGCTTGGCTAATGCTAAGCGGATTCGAATTGATTCTCTGGTTAAAAGCCACTGCTATCCAAGATAAGTTAGGTTTTTAAGTTTTCTCCTCATAAAATATGCCGTTGAAAGCAAATTTATTTATTCTTCAAAATGAGGTTCTATTTCCACTTGTCCGCAAATTGGCGGATGATATTTTGCTGTCCCGAATGCTCGATGAGAAAACCTGGTTTGGACAAGAGTGTTATTCAATAAGCTAATAAGCTTCTACGATCACGAATTTTTGGATGTTACTAAGGTTTCAATCAAACTGACAAACAAGACAAATTCAGAAAACCTGATTCACCTTAGTAACCAATGGAATCCCCTAACGATTTAACCTTAATCGCGTATTGATGCATGTTGCCATACACAATGCTAAACGGGAAATCCCATTTTGGACAAGGATGGGCGAAAACCTTTTGCTCAGGACAACGAAAATGATCAAGATGCCAGCTCTTCATGGAGTCGAGCATTGTCGCTTGGGTGTCGGATGCCTATCCGACCTGATCCGTCACATTGGACCATGCGACAATGCCCAGTTCCCCTCACGCAAATCAAATCGTTCTGTTGATAGACCCGAGACGATTTCTGCGACCAGATCACCGAGGATTTCAGCGACAGTCAGGACTCAGATTATTCATGGTAGTGATTTAACCATAGAATGGGGCTTAAAGATTCACCGCATCATGACACATTTTTCGATTTGCTCCACCTGAAGCAAGTGATCGGAACGATAAGCTTTAGCCCAAATTTTGTAGAGGTAAACACCATTAGCGAGCGGGTCGCCGTCTTCATCTCGGCCATCCCAGTAAAAATGATTGAACCCCATCTGCGCATGAAGTTGATCTAATCTGGCGATTAATCGCCCAGACAATGTAAAAATTTTAATCTCAACGTCACAATCCTGATTTACCCAAAAGGTGAATTCGGTGCCATGAACGAACGGATTTGGAAAATTGAAAACATCCCGGAGCACCAATCGATCGCTCGCTGTGACGAAAAAGTCGGCGGTGGCAACGGATGAATTGTTGCAATTATCCCAAGCCTTGATGCGCACCTGGTGAAATCCCTCTGCCAAACCACCCATGAGATAGCGAATCCGGCCGGTGTAATAGCTATCGCGATCATATTGAAAAAAATCGGTCAGATCAATTGGATGGGCATCGTCATCGCAGATCATGATGATGCGATGGCCAATATCACCGGCGATGTTGATCCCGCTAAGGCTGTCGACCAAGGTGATCGTTAATACTGGCTCTGAGGGTACAAATCCACCAGGAATGAAGTTCACTCCCTCGAAGCCGATGATGATATTGGGTCCCTGGCGATCCTCTAAATCATGATAGCCGGCGCTGATCGTGAGATGCCCCATCGCAGTGGCGCCAAATACATGATCATCAAAATAGCCGGTGCTTAGCCGAGCGTTCTTTGCCCCGTAGCTTATATCCTTCGGAACGATAAATTGACCGATATATTCCCCATCGCTCAGCGAAACCTCGCCTCGGAACAAGACACCTCCCGGCAAAACATAATGGTAAGTTTTCCACTGGTTGACCCGATATTCTCGGTCCCGTTCCGAATCGAAGGCCTTTACAATAACTCTCCCAGGCAACGTCATCGTCGTGTCGCTCGCAGGGCGCACCCTGCCTTTGACGGTCATTTTGCTCAGTGCAATGAGCGAATCTGGCTCGAGGTCATGGATCCGAACGTCGCATTGCGGCATCAGCACTCGCAACGTGGGATCGCCCAACAGATGAAAGAGCTGATCATTGGTTCCATTTCCGGTCGAATTTTTCGCCAACATCAGCACATCGCCCAATCGAACTGGCGTTTCCGATCGATCGAACAAAAAATGACAAAGCGCTCGGTTCAGGCTGACATTAGCGAACGGCTCTGCCAAACGGACCGTCGAGATCACAGCGATGGCGCCAGCCGTCGGCATCACAAGCAATCGCTCAGCGAAGCTCTGAGTCAATGGATGATCGAACCGAGCAAAATTGCAGGTTGCAGCGATCCAAATTGCCTGACGTCCATCATTTTCGATACTCGAAAGATCATTGGCTGAATTAAGGATCCGCTCGTGCGTCCAGACCTGTTCATTTCCATGTCCAATAAAATTGATCACCAGGCTGCCGCGGTTGATCAGTCGCATCAACTCATGGCGCGCTCCTGGTTTGCGCAAATCGGCGACCAGGGCATCATGGCCAATAGGATATTCGGTTAAATATACCTTGTTGACATCATATCGATCTGGGATAAATTGAGCGGCAATCGCCTCCATATCAGGAATATGGTCAAGGGGATCATATTGGCCGGCGGCTCCGAACTCATCATCCGCCACTAAGGTAATCGTATTGCACCATTCCCCAATTGGGGGGGAATTCTCGTAATGAATGATTTTCTGGACCACCGCCATTGCCTCATCAGGATTTCGGGCTGGAATGCGACCGATGGCGAGGTCCATCAAATTATCCTCACCCTGGACACAGACATACCAGTCGTCCCGGGTCCGAGAGGCCAGCTCCCTCAGCTCCTCCGTCTCGAACGCTGGGATCCAATTCGGATCATGAGGAGAAAGCCGATTCTTGTAATCATAATCCCCATCTCCCAATAAAAGGACATACCTCGGTGGCCGTTGCCAATGCTGATAGGCATATTGGATAAAATCACGGATGGCGGTTGGATCGGTCAATCCCCAGGAGAACTCGTCGTAGATGTCGCTAATTTTGACCACGGCCGTCAGGAGGCTGTCGCAATTCTCGCGCAGACTCTTTAGCGCCTGAGCGGCCTCATAAAAGTCATCATAGCAAATAATAATGAAATCGGCCTCATGGCCTGAATCGCGCCAATTTGAAGCGATGTCGCGCTCGATCTTTACCGGTTTCTTATATGAGCTGCCCGGTACCACCGCGTACCTTCTCGGAGATCCCTGCTCAGCGGCATCAAAAAAATAAGCCTTCCCACTCCCCTGGCGCCAGATTTTCATCCGCTTTACATCTGCAAAATTAGTGATGTCGTACACCTGAATTTCATTTCCATCTTTTGTTTCGAGCTCATATCGATAATAGCCCGACGAATCTGGCCCATAAAAAAACAATTGGCTTTGCGTAGCAATTAACTTTCGATGCACGTTCAATTCAATCCAATCTAAATAGGCCAGGCAGGAGCTATTGCTGGGAGTGTAACGGAGGGTGAGCCGATTGGTCCCATCACTCATTGCGCCGCGAAAGCGGTGAGTGAACTGCTGGAGTGTAATATTCAGATATTCATTACTACTACCATAAAAGGCTGGAAATTGTGCAATGAACTGGTCATTAAAATAGCATGAAAATTGTTGTGCCCCTCCAGTTATCCCAGCCAAATTGATGCGCATCCGTAACTCTTGTTCAGGCATCGCACCAGAAAGGTTGAAAACAAAGTCCCGTTCTGGAATATCCGCCGAAAAAGCACTTCCCAGCCAAAGGGGGCCTGAATTCAAAATATTATATTGTTCATCTTCAATAAAAAGCAAGTCGCAAAAGAAATCAATGGTTATCGGCGTTTGAAACGAATCCGCCGTCGCTTCTATTATCCGACGGCCTGGTTCTGTGCTGTCCCAACTTAACCAATAGATATTTTCTTGGCAATAAGGATGCAAGTAATGGGAGAAACTCCCCTGTTCGCGATCATATTTCCACCCATTCACCGATTTGGCGTAGAACAAAATAAAATCGTGAAGATCAAAACTGCCATCTTGGCCATCTTCAATCCAAATGGCGTTTTCAACTAAACTTTCATGCCGAGGCTGATAGAGTGACCGAGGCAATGCTTCTCCGCCATTATTATACATCTTTATGTTCTCAGGCCGAATAGACCGAAGATCAATCCCAATAGCTTGCAAGTCTTCGCCGCGAAGCTGATAGATACCTTCATCGCGAATCCAGATCTTATAAAAATTTCGGTACAACGGCATGGCCAGATTTTTTGTTGTTGGCTGGGATCCTTTACTTGCCCAGGTTGCCGATTCAGGGTTGATCACCAACCGCTGATGGACCAAATCAGGGGGCCGCCTTTGGCGCTTGGGTTCTGTCGTTTGCTCCCGAAAGCTAATCCTCGCTTCAATCCGTCGATAGAGGACGATTTGCTCCTGGGCGGGATAAAATTGAACTGGAAAAAACCGAATAACGATCACTGAAAGGTCACCAGATAATGCCGGGGCACTCACTTCAACGAGCCGTTCGGGAAAGCTGTCCGCTGCACGGTAGATGCTGCTGTCCTCAATGAATCGAGCCGTCGCAGGGAATTTGCCCATTGTTCCTGGGCAGGGCAATAACTTTCCGCGCATGATTTGACATGGCTCTGCCTCCACCCTTTCGATGGAGGCATCCGTGATTTTGGGGACACCAACAATCACCAACCGCGCTGGAATTAGCGGCTCCCCCTCCGAGCGATTGAAACTGGAATGATCGAATTGCAAGCGATAATAGGAATTTCCTTCAATGTACTCTGGAATGATCTGCCAGCTATTAGGAATGAATTCGATAACCATTTCTGAAGCGGAGAGCGCTGTGACCCGAACATCTTGTGATGCCATCATGGGCGATGGTGAGGACCATGCAAGCACTGCGCTAGCTACCATTATCACCACAGAGCGCCCCCAACAGCCATGTTTGCCACACAATGCGAGGAGTGATAGCCCATCAAATTGGTATCTTGATCCAAATGTCCCACAGCCGGAATTGCACATGGATAGCATCCCTGTTTCCAGTTAAAGCACGCGACGGATGGAGGCTGTGACCGATTGGGAACGGCTGATCAGCCGATCATAACCGACAATCCCAAGAAAACTGATCAACATCAATCCAAGGCTACCGATAATACCTGCGGCTTCTGCCGAAATTCCCAGCACGCCAAGCCATGAGCTGCCGACAAAATATCCGACAATCAAAGCGATCACTGGCACAAGAAATACAATAGCCGAATATTTCACCACCTGCTTGGGGTTTATCTCTACTTCAACATTGTCCCCAGGCCGGGCGCCAAATGGGTTCAAAGCAACAATTTCGAAGCGACCTTCGCCGAATGATTTGCACGCCGTGCATCCAGCGCATTGCTCACCTTTGGTCATTATCACCCACGCCAGATTGCGCTCCGCCTTAATGACTACGCCATTTTCCACCATATATTTTATTCCCCTGATACCTAAGTGTTCATTGTTAAAAGTTAAAATATAATGACTCACTAATCGAAATCCAATTCGCCGATCAACGCTTTTTGAAAACGAGCCATCTGGGGCCATTGCCGACAACAAATTATGCTACGAGCACCAGCTTGTTGAGCTTCCAATGGAACCAGATGACCTGCTATCCACTTCTTTGTTGGATTCGAATCCTACGCTTTTTCCCTGCGGTCCAAAATGCTGAACAGCAAATCCTATTTTGGACAAGAGTGACTCTTTTTATCATCTTAAACGATTCATGAGATTTTGAGTTCAGTGGGAAATAAAAAAGCCCTCAGGGATTCAACTGAGGGCTTGGCTACTGTTCAGCGAATAAATTATCCAAGATATTTTCTCAAGGGCTCTAAACGAGACCGGTGGCGCAACCTCCGGAGAGCCTTCTCTTTGATCTGGCGCACCCGTTCTCGGGTGAGACGAAAATGCTCACCGATCTCCTCCAGCGTTAATGGTCGATCTCCCTCAAGACCAAAATACAGGCGAATGATCTCAGCCTCCCTTGGCTTTAGGGTCGACAATATTTTGTCGATTTCGACCTGGAGCGATTCTTTCATCAAGGTGCTATCGGGTGGACTATATCGATCGCTTTCAATGACATCCAGCAAACTGTTTCCATCTTCTTCCTTAAACGGCTCATCCAGAGAAAGATGCCGCGCCGAAGTTTTCAGCACATCCGCCACCTCGAAAGTCGACATGTCCATCTTCATGGCGACTTCATCCATGCTGGGTTCGCGACCAAAAGCTTTTTCCAATGATTCCAGGGCTCGTCCAATCTTATTAATTGCCCCCACACGATTCAATGGTAAACGAACCACCCGGGATTGTTCCGCCAGCGCCTGTAAGATGGACTGTCGGATCCACCACACGGCATAGGAAATGAATTTAAATCCGCGCGTTTCATCAAAGCGCTGGGCTGCTTTGATCAGCCCCAGATTCCCTTCGCTGATCAAGTCCTGCAACGGCAGGCCTTGTCCCTGATATTCTTTCGCCACACTGATCACAAAGCGCAAATTAGCTTTCACTAATTTATCCAGCGCTTCTTCATCGCCACGGCGTATTCGTCGCGCGAGTTCGATTTCTTCTTCTGGCCGCAGTGGCGAGAAGCCACCGATCTCCTCAAGATATTTTTCGATAGATTGTTTCGTTCGTGATCCAACCACTTTTTTCTTCTTAGCCATACAACTACCAACAAATTCAAATCTTAGTTAGAATACAATACAGACCAACAAATGCCATTACAGAAAAACTTTTGCTATAAAATTGTCATCATATGAAATCGTCAACATTCTTTTAGAAAAAAATTTAAGAAATCACCGGACGGAGTTTCGAAGCAAACGAAAGAAGCACTGTATCTGAACCCTATTCGCATCGTTTAATAGCCGTTCCCCATGTTCAGTTCGCATCAGGTTGAATGTCCCTCAATCACAAGCTTTTCTCCATAATCTTCTTTATCCGCCGAATCGCTTTATCATGCTTTAACCGTTTGCGCTGACTCGGCTTTAGAAAATAGCTATTCTTTCGGAAATCCCGCAGAATGCCTGCTTGCTGGCATTTTTTCTTAAAACGAGTTATGGCGCGATCTATCGGTTCTTTTTCACCAACGATCACTTTGATCATATCAGATCACATCCTTTCTCTCCCTCATTTTTGCCACAATGATAATTTTCATTCGGGATTTATACTCAAGCTCAATTTTAAAGTTCCTCGCGTTTTAAAATATTTTCACAGCCACAGCTATTATTGAACAAAATTTCATCGCTTTGACAATTTTAAAATAATCGAGACCGAATCGGTTGGATCAAAAATTTTGATGGTGTTTTAGCGAATGAGCAAGAGAAAATCAAATCCGCCTACTTCATGACGCTTCTTATTATTTGGTTTCCGATCCCGATACGAAGTTCCTTGCAAAATTAATATACTAAATAAATGACCAGAAGTCAAGCGATTGATGGAAAATTTTATATTTTTTTCCCACTTTTCAACTTTTTTCTTTAATTTTGGGCAAAAAAACTGAGAAAGTAGAGCCAACATTGACCTTGCTGGTGACCTCAATACGACCACCATGCTCCTCAACAATTTGTTGAGCCACCGAAAGACCCAATCCAGTACCATTCGGCTTGGTGGAAAAATAAAAATCAAAAATCTGACTTAATAATTCGCTGGGGATGCCTTTGCCTGTATCGTGAAATTTGATAACCAGCCATTCCAATTTCTCGTCCGGTTCTTTGGTGATCAACGATTGAATCTCAACCGTAATCACCCCACCGCCTGGCATAGCCTGGATCGCATTGACCAATATGTTTAAAAAAACCTGACGCATCTTTTGGTCGTCAATGAACAGTTCCGTATCATTTGACCGATATTGCCGATTAATTCGAATCCCACATTGTAATGCCTCGGCCTGGACCGAGAGGATGATCTCATCGATCAGTTGATCCACCCTCACCATCTTGCGATCAAGTTTCCTGGTTTTTGAAATCATTAGAAAGCTATTCACCAAGTCATCGACCCGCTGAATTTCACTCGCCACGATAGATAAATAATGGCGTAGCTTGGACAATTTTGGCTCCGGCCGATTGAGCTCTCGTTCCATGACCTGCATATTGACCACCATTGCGTTGAGTGGATTGCGGATCTCATGCGAAAGTACAGAGGCCATGCGGCTCAACGTCTCGAGCCGTTCGCTGCGTTTCAATTGTTCTTGAAAGAGGGTTAATTTTTCTGCCATTTCATTAAATCGCTCCGCCAACATCGAGATCTCGTTCGCACCAAGCGGCGGTATCCGATATTTGAGATCGCCAGCAGAAAATTTGTCGATGCCCGACACTAATTGCTTTACCGGGGTCACGATGCGACGAGTAAAGATATAAGCGATCATGGACGAAAGCAGGACGCTAATCCCTATAAACCCGATAATTTGTAGCTTCATCTTATCGGCTACGGCAAACGCTTCGCGCAATGGCTGTTGAATGACGACTCCCCAGCCCAGCTCTGGCAAAGCTTCGTAGGCCGCAATCATCCTTACCCCCTCGCGGTTGGTATAAATCCGTTGCCCAGCCTTATTATTATTGATATCCGCCAGAATTTCTTCCTCAAGAAAGCTTTCCTTCAAATACACCTTTCTTGGATCAGAATGCGCGATGAAACGGCCATTTTTCTCAAATACAAACGCCTGGCCATATTTGCCGACAGCGCTGCTATCAACCACATCCCACATCTCTTTTAAATTAACCTGGGCCAGCAGGATCATATCTTTCTCGTCATAAAAACGGATCACTTCTGCCATATCCATTACCGGCAACTGATACTCGGTAAGGTATACTTCAGATCGATATCCCTGGCCTTGTTTCACCAGCTGAACAAACCGCTCATTACAATATCGCAACGAATCGTCAATCGGGGTGGTGGCAATCAAAATTTTACCACTATCGTTCAGGATTTTGATCGCGCTAAATAGCGGAAAATTGGCAACCATCTCATTGATCAATAGATCCTGAGCGAATCGTGTTTTCAAATTGTTCAACACGTTAAACGCATTGAATTCCAGGTTCTTTTTCGCGTTCTCAATTCGGGTTCGTGTGATGCGCGCCAAATTCCGGGCCAACTCCGTATTCCGATCCCGTACCGTTATCTCCACCGCATTCTGAACCGTATGAATTAGTACCAATCCGGTAAAAAAAAGTGGAATTGATGCCACCAGGATATGAGAGATCAACAATTTGGTGATAAATTTATGTTTGATTTTGATACGCAGTTGGGGCATACCAACACTCTTAATGCTCAACAGCTCTTTAACCCGATGCTCATTAAAATTGAGCCCAAAAAGTCAATATTTTTCCAGTTCGATCAAATGATGCTCTATGATCGCATAACTACTTATCTCTTATCTGCCCATTCTCCTCAAGGAATAGTAAGGCTCCTAATAGTGAAGCCTCTCTTGGCACAGGGAATTATTTTCTGAACTCCCATTCAGTAAACGGCAGCAGTTTGCCTTTGGATTGAAAATTGGTAAATTTATGGCGATTCACAAAGTAGCGGTCCAGCCATAAGAAGAACAAAAATGCACCAGGCTGGTCATAATTGATCTGCTTTAGAATTGCTTGCAGTAACAAGCGACGCGAATTCTGATCCGACTGAATCCGATAGAGGGAAATTAATCGATCGATCTTTCTGTTTCGATACCCAAAAATATTATCGTTGCTTTTGGAACTAAAAAAGCTTTCAATGCTCTCAATGGATTCATCAAACGCCAAAGTCGTTAAAATGACATCATAATTTTTGTCTGCCAGACATTTTTTGATCTCGCTTTTTATCATTGGTTTTCGGATCACATCAATCCCAATTTTGTTCCAAGCGAGCTTGATCCGCGTGGCCAATTGTTCTTCAAGCGAGACCCCTTTTTCGTAGCCAAGCGCGATGCGAAATGGAATCCCATATCGATCCAAGATATCATCGCCATCTGTGTCGAACCAATTTTCCTGTTGAAGCAATTGGATCGCTTTGTTGGGGTTAAATTTGTATTCCTCCAGATCAGAAAGATGAAGCGGAGATTCACGTGACAGCGGGCTATCAGCCAAATCGGCGGTCCGATTTAGGATCTTTTCGAGAATGGCGTGTCGATCGATCAAATAGGTGAGCGCTTGCCTGACAGCCGCGCTTTTGAGGATCCCATGTTGATTATTAAAAACCAACGTTTTTACTTCATTGGGCTTTTTATAACGAAAGTGAATGGCATACGCGTTCGTCGATTTGTGAACCTCTTCAGCCGTGCTATAGCTCTCGGTAATAGCGAAATCAATTTCCTCCTTGATGAGTGCACCAATCAGGCTGTGTTCCGATTCATAGAATCGAAATATCACCTGGTTCGGATGGTTCGAAGCCCCAGCACTACCATAATAAATGCGGAATGAGACCTCCTGCTCCGTTTCGGAGACCTTTTCAATTTGTTGCGTTCCGCTGGCTGATAACACCGGATAATAGGCATTCTGAATATAAATGTCCAGATCTACTGGATCCACCTTGCCAACTATTTCTCCCACGACCAGAGGCGGCGATCCCATCTGGAATTGATTCTGAGAAAAAAGCCATCTGGGGAGAAGATAGTGCCACCAGAATAAGCATAGCAATCCCAGATGAAAGAAACGGACGATTAATATGGCGTTTGTCCTATTCAAAATAGCTTGTCACCTTTGATTGATCAAGTTCTGCTACAACGAGTTAAGTCACCTTTATCCGTTTGTACGGTAGCATGGGATCGATTGTAGCATTCGCCAATAGTAACATCGCAATAAAACCCGATTACAATTGACATGCATGTTTATATTGATTACCAATTCGACAGCGAACTGAAATTATTAAATAACGATTTGCTCTTAATCTGATCCACGAAATGCACCGAAAAGCACGGAAGGTGCTGATTCACGAATAGTTTTTTTGCATAGCGCTGCGATTTTCATGGGCGGAGTGTCACGATTTTTTCACCCCTGGAGTTCCCTTTAGAAATTTCGCAGGAAAAACACGCCATACGATTTAGCCGAAGCTCGAATGTGAAAATCGTCTTTGGAAAGCCATTCAATCGGAAAATTGCAAAGAAAGTCCGCGGCTGCAACCATAATGAATCATCTGCTGACAAATCATTTTGCAAGCCGAACATTTATTTTAGCATTTTTATTTCAAAATAGCAAGCAAAAAGTTAACATATATCAATTCATATAAAAAATGATAAATATAGCCGTGCGGAATCGTTAAAAAAATCTTGACATTCATCAAAAATATTTGTTAATTAAATCTGTCAAAAAGGAAGCATGAACAGGCAGGAGAAAACATTCAATGAATGCATTTCGTTTTACTTTGATGATGATTGCATGCCTGATCCTGCTTCACCTGGCGTGCACTGAAGAGCAACCTTTCTCTCCTCAAGAAAAGCCGGGAAGGATTGTCGGTAAAGTAATGCCCGAGGGTATCCACGCCATTGTGGAACTGTATCAGGGCCGGCTGATTCGAACAACAGCGTGTGATTCATCTGGTTTCTTTGCGCTGGATAGTTTATCCGCTGGCATCTATAATCTTGAGATCTTCGCCCCAAATTACGGCCGACAAGTGATCACCCAATTGGCGGTTCATCCGGGTCAGACAACCACCATCGCTGATGTGATGCTTCGTCCCTATCCCGAACAAATATGGACGTTCACTCCTGTGAACGGCGCGCTAAATTTCCCATTGACAGCGCCGATTCAAATCCAATTCGCCACCTTGATGGACCATCATTCCGTAGAACAAAACTTCACTCTAACGCCTCAAACCGAAGGCCGTTTTACTTGGACGCTCGTCTCGGGAAATAGCCAATTGTCGTTTTTTCCTGAGGATCAATTTCGCTCGCAAACCGTTTATACAATCACCATTAGCCCAGAGGCGCGGACCAGTGATGGAAAGCATTTGCCTTTCCAGTTTACCAGCCAATTCACCACTGAAGGCGTAACAGTGACCACCACGATCCCGGAAAACGAGGCAACTTTTGTCTCGCCGCAGACCGATATTTTCATCGGCTTTAACTCCAGAATGGACCGAGCCAGCGTGGAGCAAAATTTCGCCATCCAACCGACCAAAATCGGCAATTTCCAATGGTTGGATTCCCGACGATTGATCTTTCGTCCTGGGAGCTTTTTGGCAAGCAATACCCAATACATTGTCACGATTGACCGGGAAGCGAAGGATACCTTTGGAAATTTTCTCCAACAGGTAGCGACAATAAATTTTTCTACCGAGCCACTCCGAATCAGCTCTCATTTCCCAGAAAATGGGGCAACTGGAGTGAGCCGCTCAGGACCGATTATCATCAGCTTTAATACATTCGTTGATCAATTAGCGACGCAACAGGCATTTCAATTAACGCCAGCGATTGATGGATGGGAGTTTCAATGGAGTGATTTGACGCAGGTCCAATATTCAGGCACGGCCCGGCTGCAAGCCAATACGTTTTATATGGTGACAATTGATACTACCTGCACCGATGCCTGGAAAAATCCTTTACCGTCGAATTATAGTTTTGTCTTTAAGACTGGAAACTAAAATCGAATATGTTCTCGATAAATATTGGCGCGATCTGGATCCAACTTGATCAATTTCTCGAAGATATCCGTCTCCTCAGAGATTTTGAATAATTCAACAATTTCGATGTGATGGGCTTCTAAAAATTTGGTGCATCGTTTATATTTTGGATCTTCAACCTTTTGAATTTCTTCAATCATATTGATCGCTTCCCGGATGTAAGTTCTGGCTTTGGCAGGATCTTCTTTGGAGAAGTACAGACCGTAAAAATAAAAATCTTTCATCTCGCGATACTTTTTGGTCTTATCATTCATGAGATCCGTTATCAATTCTACACGAAGATCCCAACCCTCGATAAATTGTCCCAGACCAAACCGGGCTTGCTCCGCAATTAGTTTCGCTCTTTCGAAATACGGGGTGCCCAAGAGATGACCAAATTTGTCCATCTCTTCAGCGATGATAATGTTCATATAAAAATCTAATAAGCTGGTCAACGAATCCCAATGGTTATCAGAATGAACCGGAATTTCGCCTTTTTGATAAGCAAATCGACAGCGCCGATCGGCATATTGAACGTCACTATTATTGCTCACCAATATTTGCGCCTTGTACCGGTCCTGATAGCTCACACTAATGTCTTGCAATACCAACGACCAGCTAATTTTCAATTCGCCAAGGAACTCGTCCTTGGTCCATTTATAATTATTGAGATAATCTTCCAGCACTTGTTTAAAGTTCTGTAGCTTGTTTCGATTTTCATCAGGAAGCGCATTTAATTCTAAATCAACCGTGACAATAATTCTTTGAGCAAATAGCTCACTGGGCACAATCGAAATGAAAAGCATTAGGGCAATCGCAATAGCCAGAGAATGGTATAAGCGATAGCCATTTTTTGGATTACGAAACGGTAGTCCTTTAACCTTAAAAATCATGGTTAGCATCCTTCCAGTTGCGATCTTGTTCAAAAGATGGTCAATTGTGCTTTTAAAAGATGAAATCCATGACCGTAATGACAATTTTACTCTTGTTTCACATGAAAGTCAAGCAAATTATTTTTCCTTGTTGCGTAAAGATCGGTGTCATCGGTTGTTGTTTTTTGCTATTGATTTCATCTCCGACCTCTGCAAGTTTTGAATTAAAAGGCAGTAGTGCCAGAGCTCAAGCGATGGGCTTAGCGTATGTTGGTCTGGCCAATACACCGGACGCGATTTTTCTCAACAGTAGCGGCCTGGCCCAATTGAACGGCATTGCATGCTCCATCTACTACACACGGCCGTATGGCTTAAGAGAACTTAGTTATGGTTCGATTGCCGCCACGGCTCACACGCCTGTTGCTAAAATCGCTGTCGGTGCAATTCAATTTGGAAATGAACTATATGGCGAGCAGTCCCTCTTGTTCGCGATCAGTCGCTCGCTCCGGCACAATCTCTTCTATGGAGCGAACTTGCATTACATGAAACTACACATCGCTGGTTATGGTTCAGATTTTTCTTTCGCAGTTGATGCTGGATTTTTGATGAAACTGAGCGAGCGCCTGACATGGGGATTTTTTGCAACCAATATCAATCGTGCCAGCATCGGCCAAATAAAGGACCAATTGCCCCAAACGGTTAGCTTTGGTATGAGTTTCTCGCCTCATGACGATTTGATTCTCAATTTTGATATCTTTAAAGATGTGGCTTTTCCCATGGAGCTCCGCGTGGGCGCAGAATATCTGATATTGAGGCGGCTAGCGCTCCGCTCCGGCATTATCAATGAACCACCGCAGTTTGCTTTTGGCTTTGGTTTCTTTTTCCCCGGGGCGAGGGTCGATTACGCCCTAACCACCCACCAGAGTCTGGGAATGAGCCATCATCTCTCATTGCAATTGCAAGTTAAATCCAGCAAATCCCCCGGGGCGCCAACTCCGCTTGAGCCACCGAAATCCCAAAGTTCAATGGAATTCAAAATAAACATCAATTCAGCGGACGAACAGGCCTGGCAGCGAATTCCAGGGATCGGTCCGAAGCTGGCTCGGCGAATCGTGGAATATCGAAATCAAGTTGGACAATTTCATAGCATTGAAGAATTGTGTCAGGTGAAAGGCATTGGCCCATCAAAATTGGAGCGAATAAAGCCTTATCTTACCTTGGACCAAAATTAATTCCTATGGTGACCCAAAGAATATGCCTGTGGGCTTGCACGCTCTACTTGACATTATCATTCTCAGCTCTGGCTCAGGAGCAGGAAATCGAGCAATTGTTAGAGACCAATTCGGCTTATGCGGATCCCTCAGATCTGCTTGAACTGCTCGATGAATTCGAAAAACATCCCATTGATATTAATAAAGCGACCGAAGCACAGTTAGCAGTTTTTCCCCTGTTGACCCCGCTTCAAGCAAAAGCGATCGTTCAGTATCGACAAAAAATCGGTACCTACCGCTCCCTTGCCGATCTCACTCAAATTGATCTCATTGATCCAGCGTTGCTTCCTATTTTGAAAAGATATATTACTGTTGATCCAAACAGTTCGCGTGAGCCGTTCTCCATTTCTTCAAGAAGCCGGTTCAGCAAAAAAATTGGGGCTTCGCAGACCGCGAAAGATAGTGTCATTGCTGGATCGCCGATCAAAACCTATCATCGAATGGATGTTCGCTACGGCGATCAACTGCGTGCTGGGATTTTGGTGGAAAAGGACAGTGGCGAACGTAGGCTTGACGATTTGAGGATTTATTTCCTCAGCTATTTCAATCGTGCAACTGGAAACCGACTGATCCTCGGCAATTATCGCCTGGAGTTTGCTCAAGGGCTGATATTTGGAAATCCCTACGGCTATTATAAGGGTAGTGCCGCACATTATTCGGTAACACGTCGCAACCGGGAATTATTCGAATATACGGGAGTGGACGAAAATGCTTCACTTTATGGCGTTTCAGCGAAACTTTGTTTTAAAATTTACCAGTTGTTTTTGTTTCTTTCGCATAATAAATTGGATGCCACGCTCAATGATGAAGGAAAAATTAAAAATTTTTATAATACAGGACTGCATCGAACTCCCGGCGAATTGGCGAGGAAGGACCAATTAATGGAACAGCTTTATGGAGGACGATTGGTCATCAAACCAGCAACCTTTTTCTCACTGGGAGCGACCTATTATCGATCCGCTTACGATCCCGCCATGGCTATTCAGGACAAGGAGCTCAATCGTTTTGCGCTCCATGGGCGTTCCAATTGGCTGATCGGGATGGACTATCAGCTCACGCGGAAGGCTGTGCATTGCTTCGGTGAATGTGCCAGATCTCAAAATCACGGCCTGGCGCTGCTCCATGGTCTTATGTTCCAATCCAAATCGCTTCAATTAGTCATCTCATATCGTCACTATTCTGAAAAATTTATTAGCCCTCATGGCAATAGTTTTGGCGAACGGGGGGATCCGCCTCAAAACGAACAAGGCTTCTTTTGGAGCATACTACTAAGGGCAATTTCTCGGCTTCATCTCTCGTTTTATTTCGATCAATACAGATTCCCCTGGCGAAGTTATTCCATCGCCATGCCATCGAACGGCAAAGATGCTTTATTTCAACTCGAATATCAGCCGGCAAAAAATGTAAGGCTGACCACCCAATACCGATTTGGACAAAAAGATCATCAAATCAGCGAAAATCGCCAGATCGTTCCGCGAATCGAACATCGGCTGAGGGCCCAGCTCGAAGTTCAACCCGATGATCATTTCACGCTGCGTGGTCGGATGGAGAAAAAATGGGTCAGGTATCGATATTATAGCTCCATGCCATACACTCATGCTCAGAAGTTCAATGGCATCGTGCTATATCAGGACATGATTCTCCGACTCAACCAAAATTTTGATCTGGCATTGCGCCTTGGATGGTTCGATACAGACAGCTACGAGAGCCGTCTTTATCAGTTTGAACACGATGTCCGCGGCATATTGACTAACCAGATGTTGTATGGGGCAGGGACCCGACATTATTTGCGGCTGCATTGGCAACCCTATCGATTTTTGGAGCTATCGCTGAAATGGGGATCAACCCAATATAGTTATCTGCCTGACACTGGCTTAAACTATGTAGGAGATGCAACCACATTAGAGAATTCACTGAATTTCCAAATTGAAATGCACTGGTAATTTATATGCCTCAGTCCGCCAGTCACCCAAACCTTTCATATATAAAGCCAGATCGATTCAAAATTAAAACTTGACTTATTAGGATTAATATTTTATATTGGTATTCTAAAATTAACTAAAGAATGTCGGAACCAAACCCTACGTGATGCTATGGAGAAGTTTGTAATTGCATTTTTGAAAATGACCAATCGGATGAGCAAGAACCCGCCCGTGGTCGATATCTTTGGTACTTTATCTGACGCGAAGTCGATCCTCGTTTTGATGCCCAAAAAGCTGGAAGATTTTGGGATTGCTCGCCGATTGATGAGCAAACTGGTTGAAGATTTTGCCCCGGCCCGCTTCGTTTTTGTCATGAAGCCCCAGTATCGCAGCCTCCTAAATAGTGAACAAGACTATGGCATAATATTTGTATCTGAGAACGATGTAAATTTCTGGGGGCTTCCAAAAAAAGAAATCAGCAAGAAGATCTTTGCAACAGCCTATGACATAGTCATCGACTTGAACAATGATTTCGATCTATCAAGTACGTATCTATGTCTCAAAAGCAGAGCTTCATTGAGAATCTGTTTTGATCATGAAAAGCGTGAGCCATTCTATAACTTCTATTTCAGAACACCGTCGGATATTGGCCTGAACAGCAAATACAAAAAGCTTCTTCACTATCTGAAACATCGGGTGACGGAAGAAACGGTTGAGGCTTGATTGAGCGTTGAAGTTCTGCGGTTGCTGCTGATCTTCATCAATGATCGGACATCATGCCAGTGGCAAACATGGAGATTGGGGTTTCATGGCAGAAACTTTTGACAGCTTGAAAAATCAATGTGAAGAACTTCAACAGAAATGTGCAGAATTGACAGCCTCTAATCAGATTTTAAAAAATAGATTGGCTGAACTCAATTCCCTCTACCTCATTAGCCTGACGCTAACTAGAACTTTGGATTTACCTGAAATCTTGAAGTCAATTCGAAGTCTCTTTCAGAAAAAAATTAAAGTCGACCATTTCGGCCTTTTTATCCTCGATGAGACATTAAGCTATTTAAGTTTGCAGTCCCATTTTGGCCTTCCAAAAAGCATGGATGCGCTGCCGGCGATGAAATTTGGGGAAGATCTATTTGGAGAGGTTTTGGCATCCGAACAAATGATTTATATCCCAGATATTGAGCGAGCCACTCAATTTCAATTTTTTAAGTCAATTCCGATGTCGGGCTCATTTTTGGCGATCCCGATCTCAATCCGCAAAAATCACCCTTTGGGCGTGCTCAGCTTGCAACGCCGAAAGATCAACGGCTTCAGCAAAGAGGAACGTGAATTTTTCAAACGTATTGCCCTGGAGCTTGCTAAGGTATTGGACAAATCGTTGCTATTCCAGCATACCAAAGAATTGTCCATTACCGATGATCTCACCGGGCTTTACAATCGACGCTATTTCAATCAACGGTTCGAACGAGAAGTTCTGCGCGCCAAACGCTATCGACGTCCGCTTTCCATCCTTCTGATCGACATTGATTATTTCAAGAACTACAACGATATTAATGGTCATCTGTTGGGCGACGAAGTGTTGAAAAAGGTCGCTTATTTGATTGAATCTAATCTCCGCAAAGCCGATATTGTTGCTCGCTACGGCGGAGAAGAATTTGTCGTATTGCTTCCAGAGATCGATAAGACGCACGCCGATCAGGTCGCGGAAAAATTGAGACGAACCGTGGAATTGCGGCATTTTCCTAAGGAGCAATATCAGCCCAATAAAAATCTCACAATTTCCATTGGACTGGCAACCCTGCCAGATGACTCGACCAATCCGCGCGAATTGATCGAGTTTGCTGATCGAGCGCTCTATCGGGCCAAGGCGGAGGGTCGCAATCGGGTAGTCGCTTATCACGCTGCCATGATGCCTTACAATCCATCTCACATCTTGCATCTGGAACCGAAAACAATTGCGCTCGCAAAATAGTTATTTACACCATGTGTCGGCATTCCCTGGGTGAATAGGCATGCTTCTCATGTTCAATGGTTGCCCCAGGATGGCTGGCAATCAATCGGCTTCACCCCCAACTGACGCATTTCTCCGATGCATGGCAACATGCTGATCATTGATCATCATGACAATCGGGTTATGAATCTCAACCAAACTCCTCTTGCCCAATACATCACGGACTCCTGCTGAATACACGGATCAGTTATTGCGCTTCGCTCGCTCATCGCAGATAGGAGCAAATTGATCCAAGTCGCTTGATGGCAAAATTGGCAGCACAGTTATTAGGGCTTTTGATTGCTCGATTTTCATCGCAACAAAAAAGAAAAAAAGGTTTTTGACGGGTTAAGATAAATGAAGTTTGTGCAGAGTCACTTCCAGGTGAAAGTTCTGATCGCCCTCTTGCTCTCTTGGTTAGCAGCGACCTCGGCGTTCGCCATTTACCAGCCTTCGTTCCAGCGCAATTATGATACTCAGCATATCCAATTAGTGCTCAAAATTGATCCTTGCCATAGATCGTTACATGGAAAAGCCAATATTACGCTGGTTCCATTGACCGATAGCCTCGCATCTGTTGTTTTTCACGCCTGCGACATGGAAATCAACCATGTTGAATGGAGCAAAGGAAGATCGCTTTCTTATGTTGCCGATTCTGAGACCGTTGCCATCGCCCTTCCCTATCTATTGGGACGAAAAGATACCATAATCATCACGATCGATTATTTCGCCATACCCAAAAAGGGGCTATATTTTAATATCCCATCAGAAGCGAATCCCAATATTCCGCTCCAAATTTATTCTCATTCCGAGCCTATTGATGCTCGCTATTGGTTCCCGTGTTATGATGAGCCGGATGATAAAATGACCAGTGAGGTGATTGCTACCGTTCCGGATAGGTTTTTTGCTCTTTCCAATGGAAGACTTGTGGGAATTCATCACAATCGGCAGGATCGTACCAAGACCTATCATTGGTTACAGAACAAACCGCATGTGAGCTATTTGATCTCATTAGTGGCCGGCATATATGCTGAAATCAGGGAAGACTATGGTTCCCTCCCGCTGTACTACTATGTTTATCCTCATCAAATAAATCTGGCCAAAAATAGCTTTGGAAAGACCAGGAAGTTGATTGAATTTTTCGAGAGGACGTTCGGCCGCGCCTATCCATGGGATAAATACGCGCAAATTATCATTGCCAATTATGCAGCTGCGGGAATGGAACACACCAGTGCAACCTCGTTCTATGATCGGATCATTCATGATGATCGGGCGCAGCTGGATGAAACCAGCGATGATTTGGTGGCGCACGAACTGGCCCATCAATGGTTCGGCAATCTCGTGACATGTCAAAACTGGGCGCATCTATGGCTGAACGAGGGCATGGCAACCTATGCGGAAATATTGTTCAAGGAATTCGATGGTGGCAGTGATGAGGCGGAGTATGCCGTTTATAACGATCAGCAATTCTACCTCGAAATGGTCGACAAGAAATTTTATCAACCGATCGTTTTCGAGGCGTATCTTCATCCTGAGGAAATGTTCAATTATATCGAATATCAAAAAGCTGGCTTAGCCCTCCACATGTTGCGCCATACCATCGGCGATTCGTTGTTCTTCTTAAGCCTGAAAACTTATTTGGATCGCTTTCAATTCCAAACGGCGGTTACCGCGGATTTTCAAAATGTAGTCGAACAGGTGAGTGGTCAGCAGTTGGATTGGTTTTTCGATCAATGGTTCTACCATGGCGGCCATCCCCAATTGAATATCAACTACTCATGGATCCCAGAAACCAAGCAGGTGAAGTTATTTGTGCAACAGCTTCAGTCCGATTCGCTGGGTTTGGTGCCACTCGTTTTTCAAGCCCCGGTCGAAGTGGAAATTATCGGTGCAACAGAGCGGCTATCAAAACGAATCTTCCTCCAGGCGCGACAAGACAGTTTCGTGTTCGTTGTTCGAGAACAGCCGGAGCTGATTCGGTTCGACCCAAAAAATTACTTGCTGAAAGAAGTGAATTTTATCAAATCCCAGCATGAATGGATCTATCAACTGCTCCATGATCGCTATGTGGCTGGTCGGCTGGAGGCGCTGACAGCCTTGCAGCGAGTTACTTTTGACACTATGCAAACCATCACTGGTGTTCAACAGTGCCTGCGCTACGATCCATTTTGGGGAGTTAGAAAACAGGCAGCTTATTTTTTGATCGATTATATCCAAACATACGGTTCACGATTCAAATCCGCGCTAGTAGATGCTTGTTATGATGCCCATCCCCAAGTGCGATCGGCCGCTGTTGCTGCGTTAGGATTCTATTATGACGCCACCTTAAATCCACTGCTGCGAAGCATTGCCTACCACGATTCAAGCTATAAGGTCATCGCTGAGGCCATCTATTCTCTTGCCAATGTCCCTGATGATAGCAGCTTTTATGTGTTCAGCCGATTCGTTCACATGAATTCTCACAATGATGTTGTTCGCAGTGCCGCATTACATTCGCTGCGTCAATTGAAAGATGAACGTGCCATTCCCATTGCCCTCCAATTTGCTGGTGACCGGCGTCAAGCGGAGGATATTCGCTTCAATGCCATTGCGATTTTGAAGGAGGTTGGCAGCAATGATCCTCAGGCCGAAGCGCTGCTGATCGAGCTATTAAATGACAACAACAATTTTATCAAGAAAAAAGCGATCGATGCCCTGGGCCAGTTTCGCTCTGCCAAAGCGCTGGAGGCGCTAAAGCAATTAGCCAATCAGGTCTTGCCTGATGACACTCGGCGTCGCCTTAAAATCTCCATCGAAAAAATCGAGCGACACATGCAAGATTGAACACGGTTTGCGAAGAAAACGTCTCTTGCCCGTTTTTTTAGATCCTATCTTTTTGGTGCACACCAAAAAGCATCGATTTTTTTGCCATTATGCCACTTATTTAATACAAGATGCAGGTTGGCTGAGAGGAGGAAATGTCCTATTAGTTTTCAATGAATTTCCCACTGACCATCATCGGTTATAGATTGACATTACTGATCAACCGCAACTGGACCGGTGCCAAGCCAATATTAGCTATTTTTCGTATTGCAACTGCACGAGATGAGCCGATCGCTGACATCATGGCAATCGGCCAAGGCTCTCGATCCGCTGACGTCAGATAAGAGAAAACCCTTTTGGCTTAAGAAATTTGGGCGTTATCTTGACGGACCGAGCAGCAATCCGATAGTCGTGAAGATTTCAATTCTCTTCTCGGCAGAAGTATGGTCTGATGAAACAAGGAAGGATGAAGAAGCTACTTCACGACGAATTGCACCTCTGAGGAGCGACCTTCATCATCCAGGCAGATCAATCGATGGGTGCCGAGTTTCGGGGTGATGAATACCTTTTGGGTTGGGGAGCCTGAGAAGATGAGCTTGCCATCCAAAAACCAAAAGATCTTTTGGATGCTATTTGGAACCGATGCATCCAGTAAAATTTTTTGATATTTTAGGCTCACCGACGGTCGGATTTTAAACTCGGAGTTATCGGATGGGGAGCGAATGATGGGTTGATCGCCAGCAGCCAATTTCGAGCAGCCGGGAAAATGTTCTGGCAGTTTCTCAATGGGATATCCGTTGCGCTCCATCCAGGTAGCGATCTCTGCTGGCCATTGTTCGACGATTCGTTGTTCATAGCTGCGGCCAACCCGGCAATGGGAACATAATCGCTTGCCAGTTTTCTTGTCAATCAGAATGACCTGATGAACATTGCATGGCAAATTGGGCGAGATGCCAGGGAGATAGAGCTCATTGTTAACGACAGCGCAGTGTTCAGTGATCGGCATGCCACTCACCGCGCACACTTGGCGTCCTGCCACCGAGGCGGGTTGGATGAACCAGCGCGAATCAGAATTGCTTCCCAGTGCGGTAAATAGAGCAAATAAAACTGGCGCAGCCACCTCCGCCCCGACCAGGGCTGGTGCGCCCTTGCCGTCGAAATTGCCGATCCACACGCCGATCGTATAGTCCGGCGAATAGCCGACGCTCCAGGCATCGCGATGTCCATAGGACGTCCCGGTTTTCCAGGCGATTTTGGGCAAATTCATCGAGGATTCCCAAGAGCTCGGCAGATCGGGTCGGCGCAATTGGCTGAGCAGCTCAGCAAGAATAAAGCAGGTGCCCTCGCTTAGCAACTGCTTACCAGAAGATTCGGCTTGATCTATCAGCAATCGATAGGGACGAAATGTGCCCCCATTGGCCAATCCGGCATATAAATTGGTCAGTTCTAACAGCGAGACCTCGCAACCACCAAGGATCAATGACAAGCCGTAATAATCGCGATCGCGCTTCAGCGTCGTTATCCCAGCATTCTTCAGAAAAGCATAGATGCCATCTTCGCCCAGAGCAGCCGACAGATTCACTGCTGGGACATTCAGAGACCGCGTCAGCGCCTCTGTGACGGAAACCACACCATGAAAGGTGTTATCGTAATTTTCAGGACAATAGCCAGCGTACTCCACTGGAATATCATAAAGTCGGCTCTGGGGAGCGATCAGGCCGCGTTCGATCCCAAGAGCATAAATAAAAGGCTTCAGCGCCGAGCCTGGGGAACGCGGCGCCATGGCGCCATTGACCTGTCCCTGATTGGCCGTATCGAAAAAATCTGAAGAACCTACCAGCGCCAAAACCTGAGCCGATTTATTCTCGATGATCACCACCGCACCATTATTGATCCCATGCGGTCGCCACGGTTGCAAATGTGTCTGCAAAATCGCCTCGGCCAGATTTTGAACCCTTAAGTCAATCGTGGTTCGAAGGCGGGGCGACCGCGAATAATTTTGGATGAGATAGGCTGATAAATGGGGGGCTAAGAACGGGAGATCATGTCGCTGCTCTGGGATTGGCTCGGCCAATGCCTCGTTCAATTGCTGGGTTGAAATTTTTCCGGCACGATGCATGATCCACAGGACTTTGTCCCGCGCTTTTCGAGCGGCACCTTTGTTACCATCCGGCCGGAATAGCGCGGGAGAATTTGGGATCGCAGCGAGTAATGCACATTCCCCTAAGCTAAGCTGATCTGGGCTTTTATTGAAATAGATCTGCGCCGCCGCAGCAACGCCAACAATATTCCCTCCATAAGGAGCAAGGTTGAAATAGAAATTCAAAATCTGTTCCTTGGAGAACCGTGCCTCGATTTGCATCGCTCGGAACATTTCAATTAGCTTATTGCCAATTGTCCTTTCCTTTGGCTCCATCATTCGCGCCACCTGCATGGTCACGGTGGAGCCCCCCTGAACAATCCGACCAGCTTTGAGATTGGCCATGGCAGCACGAACCAGCCCGATTGGATTGATCCCCCAATGCCAGCGAAAATATCGATCCTCATAACAAATGACCGCCTTGACTAACTGAGGCGAAATCTTCTCAGCAGGCACTGGAATATGCCACATTTGATCAGAGGAAAGAAAGACGCGTAGCATGGTCCCATGCCGATCCAGGACGACGGTCGATGGACTCGGCTCAAGCCTTTCTCGCGGAAATGGCACCACCCACAACGCTCCAATCAGAATTATTCCTGGAAAAGCCAACAACAACCACTTGTTCGCTGTCTTTGAAATTTTGATTGCTCGATTTTTCACATCACATCATTCTTGTTCAAAATAGAATTTCCTGCTTAGTATTTTGGACAGCACAATTCAATAATAATCGAATAAGGTTGAGCCGTTAGTGATTCAGCTGGTTATTAAAGTTAATCAGATTTTATGAATTGTTGTAGCATATCAGGCTAATTAAATCTTTAGTAACATGTAAAAATCCGTGGTGGTAGAAACCTTATTACCTTATTGAAAAGCACTCTTGTCCACAATAGGATTTCTAAGTTAGCATTTGGAATAGCAAAAAATAATCTGCCACCTGGCTGAAAGGTGGAAACAGAACCTGCTTTTAAAAAACGAATAAATCCGATTTCAACGGCCGATTTTACAAGGAGCAAATTTACAAATGTAAACTATTTTGGACAGCAATGACATCCACTATCATTTATGCTCGAGTGACCACAAAATGCTGTTGTGCTACTAACGCCATTCGACTTCGTCGACCAGGCAAGAAAAAGCAAAATGCTTTCCCTATTAAATAGCCAAAATCCAAGCAAAATTTCCTGCCGTCAACCAAGTGGCGGATAGCCACCGCTCTGGACATTCGACAGTGAACAGCAGCGTTTATTGGAGTTGCTGTAAAGGACAACGAGGCTCAGCTTCGCTAATTCGACAGGTCCACGAATTGGTTCCAGTTACAGCATCCGGAATTCTTTTAAGCAGCGTCATGCCCGCATTGGCAGGAATCTTTTCAAGTAATAAATAGCTGTATTCGCTGGCATGACATATCAACCAATTATTTGAATTTTGTGATCGGAAATCATAGCGACCGCTTCGGCATAGCACGGCTCGAAATGACTCCTTTGGATAAAATGTTGTTATTTTCCACTTTCATCATAGATCAGACTCGTTCGTTCGCAACCAGAACTCTTATCCCCGATCACGATGATGCCTGGAATGACTGAATTGATGGCCGAAAATTATTCACGCTGAACCAGCTTTGCCCAATGAAACATTGAATTCGCCATATCATGCAAGCCACCATCTTTGACAAGCGCTGGAGGAAACGATCGTCTCTCACCAAGAATCCTCACCCCTGACCCGATTTCATTTTCTTTTGCCCCCTGCTCAGCCTATCGACCAGAATGGGGTCACCATGATCATGCCCAGGTGGCAGATGTTCATTTTTATATCACGGTTTCCCAATGACAATTTTGCCGCTGGAAGCGATTGAGGCCTTCATTGGAGCATACATGGCCTCTGCTTGAATGGGCGGCAAAATAAAAGTCCCTTCACTGATAGCGCGCAGCCCGTAATAAAAGGTCACTTCGCGACCATAAGGCACATCACCATAAAGGATCAGACGATCGTCGCGCATGTCGATGTATTTTGGCTGCCAAGATCGGTCGCCGATCCAATCTACCCCGCGGCGCGACTGCAATCGCGGATTTTCAATTTCAAAGCCCGCCGGCAGCATATCGACAATGGCCACGTTTTCCAGCGATTCGGTCATCGCCTTGAGCGTGATCTTGCCGATAATCAGCTCGCCTTGCGTGAAATGATCATAATCGGCCGGTATGCCCTGCTCGTTTAGATAATGCCGGCGCACCATGAGATCATGATCAAATTCGTCAACATTCAATCGGCCCGGGATTCCCTCTGCTCGCCAGGCATAATAACAAGTCCCTTGCCCCTGAATTTCAATCTTGACGGTTTTGCCCGCCCAGCTTTTATCGCTGTACCTATAATTTTGGGTATTAAATTGAGCGTGAAGCTTGCCATTGATCGCTACGCTACCGGTGTAATTGACATCGGTTTGCTGTTTAAGAATTTTTCCCAGAGCAAGAAACGCCCAGGCATTCTCCTGCGTGGTATACCATCGCCCGGCGTCACCGCAGGATTGCATCAGGTTCTGGACCAAAATGGGGACATTTGGATTGCTGGGATCTATTTCAGCCAGAACATCCAACATGATGGCCTGGGCTCGGATGGGTGAGTTGAAATTGCCACCGCTCTCCCACTGCTGGGACTGAACACGAGTCACCGTTTTCGGCAATAATGCGCGCCCGGTCTGCAGGTCCCCAGCCAATGCATAAGCTCCAGCCAATTGGCAGCGGGAATAGTCGGCCAGTTTATCCAGCAAGCTGTTCTTGAAATAGAGCATGGCTGATTTGTCGGGCTGTCCCGATAGCGCCAAAACATAGAGGGCATACACCGGCGCCTGGAGGCTATAAGCGTCATCGCGCTGAAATTCGCGCAATTGGGAACGGAGCGCCTTCAGCATGCGGTTATAAGTGCGATCGGAAACAACGTATCCTGCCTTACGGGCTTCCACTAAAAAATGAGCCGCATAGATGGAACTCCAATTATTCATGTAGTCTCCTTGGGGCCAATAGGAAAATGCTCCGGATGGCTGCTGCAGATTCTCAATCTTTGCTATTCCTTCCTCGATGAAATAATCCGCACTATTGGCTTTGAATAGGGCTGGTTCTGCCACTCGAGCCAGCTCATTGAAATAGAGCAAGGGAAAAACTTTGGAAACGGTTTGCTCAATGCAGCCGTGGGGATAAGTTAGCAGGAACTGCAAACTGTTGGCGAATCGAACGGCTGGGAACGAGGATAGCGTCAATGAAAAATTCGCAGTCCCGTCGATCCAATCCGCTGGAAAAGTGAAAGAGGCGGGTTTGCTGGCTGTGACAGATCCCTGGCCGGCCAGGGTAATGAATGGAACTGGTGGCCGCAGCGGGACATCTTCGGTAAGACTGGTAGTCTCACCAGCCCCTTTTGCTGAGAGTTTGAATTGCAAAAGGCCCATGGTAGGCTCGGCGCGCAATTGGAAATAAACCGCTCGTTCCTTTCCAGCTTCTACCATAAGGTTTTTGGTGCCGCTGTCTATCAATTGGATCGGGCCAGCAGCCTGGAGCGTCACCTCAAACTCCGCTGTTTTGCCTGTGGCGTTATAGAGACTTACTGGCACAACAAATTGGTCCCCGCTGGCAACGAATCGGGGGAAGGTGGGTGTCAGCACGATTGGCTCGCGCACAAACATCTTTTTTTCCATATTGCCAAATTTATTGCCGCTGAAGGCCACGACCATGATGCGCAGAGTCCCGTTAAATTGCGGCACATCAAAAATAACGCGCTTTCGGCCACCGGCATCGGCTTTGACCAAGCCGGACCAAAATGCCACCGGCTTCACCCGCGTCACGCTCACCGGGGTAATACGACGCTTCCTGGCTGCTTCGATATCTCCCGAAGCGGAAGATTTCGCTGCCTTGATCTCAGGAAGCACCACGCCATACATGTCATGCGTCTCCACGGCCAACCGCTTTTTGGAGAAGAAATAGCTATGGGCATCTGGGCTTTGAAAATCGGTCAATTGCAAAATTCCTTCATCCACAGCAGCTATGGTCAGATAAACCGGTCCGTTGGTTTGCCCCATCGTTTCGCAATCCACTGGCAATTTGGATTTGGGACGAATCTCATCTGGGCAGCGGACTTTCAGTTCGAGCCGATTGGCGCGATTGTCCACCATCAGCGGGATGACGCCAAAGGCGCGCGATGGCATATCCCGCTCCAACGACTCGGTGGATCGGATCAAATGGGCGGACACATAGACATTGGGCTTGAAGCTTTCCAGCACTGGGAGATCGATGGTGCCAGTGTTCTCCGGCAGGTTCACCACTTGGGAACTGAGGATCTTCTCTCGCTCTACGGTCAACAGTAATTTTCCTGGGAACGGCGCTCGAACCTGAACCCGCGCTTTTTCTCCAGGCAGATAGCTATCTTTATCTAAGTCCAATTGAATCCGATCGGGATGATCCATCGCCCAGGGAGCATACCCCCAACCGCTGGCGTAAAACTCCAGCGAAGCCGTAGCGCCAGAGCTCAGCTCTCGAGCCAGAATACGATAGCGTCCGTAATCGCGCGGCATTACCGTGAAACTGCCAATATCCGACTCAGAAGTAACAGAAAACCGATCGACCAGCTCTTCGACTTCCTGGGAGACATATCGGTATCGGCCCGATTCGTCCTCCTTTTTGAGGATCGAATGCCAGACAATCCGGGAAAAAGTCACTTCCACGGTTCTATTAGAAAGCAACTGCCCCTCGCTATTGACCACCACAAATTCAACGGGCATCTTCTGATCTGGTTCAGCGTAGCCTGAGCGCGCCGCACGTAATCCCACATACGCTGGATAGCGATGAATGATGATCCCTTTATAAGCGCTCACGCCACGACCGCCTGGTTCTAAAACCGTAGCAGTGATGATGCCGCGCAAAGCGGCTGGCGGCTCCATTGCTGTGGGGATCTGGTAATTAAATCGGAACCGACCCTGATCATCCAAAACCTCACTGCCAAGATCAGCCTTGATTTTGGTGAAACTCTTTTGTTCATCCTGAAACGAGAACGACTTCCACTGCTCGGCCGAAAAAGGGAATGACTCAATCTCGATATCTGCCTCAACGCGTCTCCCCGCCGCTGGGGGACCGAACAATGTCATTGCCTCGACATTTATCGAAATGGTCTCCCCTGTCCGATAGACATCTTTGGCCGTCGACAAGCTCACCTTCATTCGGTCCGGGATAAACTCTTCCACACTAAACTCGGTGCGGCCAATCTCCTCATTCTCACCGATCAATAGCCGGGCTGTATACTGTCCAGTCATCGCGTAATCTGGGATGGAAACCGAAAATTCTGCTCCGGCCTGGGCATTTAAAGTCGCCCGTTGCTCCTGCAGGATCTTATCATCCGGACTTTTCACCTGAAACAGCACGGGAAAAGGGCTCGGCAGCGATAAGTTTTCGCCTCGAACAATTGCCGCCAGATGCGCTGTTTCCCCAGGCCGATAGACCCCTCGTTCATTATATAAATACGCCTCATAACCATGTTCCAGATATGCCGCTCCGCCCACATCAAAATCGGCGGTGGCGATCTGACGCCGCGTCAGCTCTAAAAATGAAAAATCATCCCCAGCGGTAACCGTCAACAGGTACGGCGGCATCCCATCGGACTCGAACCGGCGATAGGAAGCCAGCACCGCCACTCCCTGGGGGTTGGTGGTGGCTGTCATCAGAATTTGATTGTTCCTGCTGATCAAAGTGACCAACGCGTTTTGGACCGGAGCCAGCGTGGTCAGCGAATTGACCCAGACCCAGAGATCCTCTCCCGCCTTTTTGGCGATGATTCCCAGATCCGTTGCCAGAACCCATTTGGAGGCACGTTGCCAGCGATGCTCTGTCAGCCGCGCCGTCACATTAAAAATCCCAGTTCGCTCGTCCTTTAAAAATTCTTTGATGTTAATGGGAGTAACCACCTCGTCATTGTGCACCGGATGAATCACTAAGTCTGTCTGATAGATCGATTTGCCCAGCGCTTCGGTATCGTACCAATAATAATCATATCCGCTACCCAGATCATTGTTATTAAGCAAATACACCAAATTATTGGCGTAGATCTTGTCGACCTCAATGGTCACTTTGTCCACATTGATGGTAGCCAGCCCAATATTTAAGTTGCCGCTTTTGGTTAAATAAAATCCCTGACCAACAAAATCGAGTTGCGGCGGAATATCTTCGCTCCGAAACTGGACCGTAGTGGAGAAATCTTTCTGAAGCTGGCTGCCATCAATGGCGCGCAATCCTTTTCGAACCAACAACCGATAGCTCGCCCCAATTTTAAAATCGCCTCGCAGTTCCAAGTACGTGTGAGGCGCACTGATTTGATACTTGGTGATAGGTTCCACCGAAATAAATTGGCTGGCGGTTTCAACATTCACCGGGAGATTGAATTGAATTTGGAGGTAACCGGCCCGAGGCGAATCCCAGCGCACGGCTGCACCCTCCACCTTTAGCTCCTGCTGCCGCGGCATCAGGATTGGCTTGATATAATCCTGTTCCAATCCCAGTCTCCCCCCAATCGGAATGAGCCCAGAACCAACTTTCAACTGGATCTCTCTTTCTTTTTCCCCACGCGGGACTTGTTCTGCAACAAGCTCAATAATTCGGGCTGGCTGAGCGGTGATGAGCTTAAAAGGGATCAGCTGGTCATCCCGATACTGAATGGTGATGAACCGCATGGCGGCTTCCGGAGCGACCTCATAATTGAACTCAATCGTGGCCCTCAAATTGGCCGCTTTGTCATTATTCGGAATGAACTCGAACGTCAATGCCGCGCTGTTCACGCGAACTCGCGGGGTATGGAATTTGAACTGCCGTCGCCCTTTCAATGAAAGCCCAAATTGAGACACCAGCCGTAGCAAAACTTCGGCCGTGTATTGGACCGATGGCAGAAGCTGGGCCTCCGGATAAAACCGAATTTTATTTCGCTCAATCCACTGAAATTTTCCCGGAATGGGAGGATTGAACTGAATCGCCGCTTTGGGCAACCAAACATTCACCAGCGAGTCATCTGCCACATCGCGCGAAAAGCTGATGGTAAAATTGGTGGTCAAGGGGACTTCCTCTTGGGGCGCAAATGATTCGATGATCACCGATTCTTTTTTGCCCGATACCAGAATATAAATCAAAAACATCAAGATGATGGCAGCCAACACGCCAATGATGATGTACAATCGGGTGACAGACCTTTTCTCAAAAGAAGATAGATCGCTTGATGCATGATTGACACTGGACTTTTGGGGCTTGTTCATAGGTTAACCTCATGGCTAAGGGGTTTTGGTTTGGATAGGGCAATCGCTCAATTATCCGATTGGGTCGGTGGCGCAATCTATTGATTGAATCTGATTGAACTTTAATCCCCATGATGCTGGCTGGCCCATCGATTCATCCCCATCACCAGTTCCAAACAGTTGGGGATACTTTGCCTGCAAATATACTGAAATATTTCTGAAAAGTCAAGCAACAGTTCGCTGGTGTTTCCCACACCTGAAGCGCTTGATCAGCATGGCTGCGGGCATCCAGTTAGTTTCCATTGAACCTATGATGAAGACCAAGATGGATTGCGGAGCATTGGCTCCAGATGTAATCGGGGAGCCCCCCTTAAAACTTTTCTCGTTCCAACATCGTCTAACCAGTAGAAAGTAAAATATCGAAACGCTGGCGAGGGTTCATGACTGATAGCGAATTAATAGCGAGCATTCTGAATGGCGATCGATCTCGATTTAACGCGCTGATTTGGCGGTGGGAAAAACCGATTTATAATTTCATTTTGCGCTATCTGGGAAACAAAGAATCGGCCCGGGATGTGACTCAAAAAGTATTCATTCGGGCTTATAAAAATCTTTCCAAATTGAGGGACCTGGACAGGTTCGCTTCATGGATCTATCAAATTGCCGCCAATCTGTGCAAGGACGAGATCAAAAAGCATGGGCATCGCGATTTTGTCTCATTGGATTTAATCCATGAAAATTGCGAGAATAATGGCCACAAGCTGCCTGGGGAGTTGCTGGAATCAGAGAGCCAGCAGCCGGATGCGCATGTGAATCGAAAGCAATTAAGCCAATTGCTTCAAAAAGCCTTGCAGCAACTACCCGAAGAGCAACGCGTCGTCATCATCATGAAGGAATACCAGGGGTTGAAATTTAAGGAGATTGCCGCAGCCTTAAACCAGCCGATCAATACAATCAAATCTCGGATGTATTACGGCTTGAATGGCCTGCGAAAGATTTTGCAGCAATGGCAGATCACAGAGGAGGTGTTGAATGATGAATTGTGACCAACTGCGACAATGGATGATGGACTACCTGTATGACGAACTTGCTGAAGACGATCGTCGCCTGCTGGAAGCGCACCTCATGGCATGCCCAGCTTGCCAACAGCAAGTAGCGGCTTTGCGGCAGACCTCAACGATCCTTCAGCAATGGGAAGATGTCGATCCCGACTTCCATGTGGTCATGGTCGCTCCAAAACGATCTTACCTTGCTCGGGTGAAGCAGTGGTTCTCCCGACCGGCGCTCCATGTGCCTCGCCTGGCTCTGGGGTTTGGCGCCGCCCTTATCGTGGGATTGCTTGTTCTGGCCATCGCCAATACCGAGATCTCCTATCGATCTGGTGAATTCTCGTTCCGAACCGGACTATTTCCGCGGCCACAACAATCAATCCCAGCGGAACCAATCCTGACCCAGCAAACCATCGAACGGTTGCAACAGGAAAACTATTTTCTGATGACCAGATTGATTCAGCAAAGCGAAGCGCGACAGCGCCAGGAGCTCGCAACGAATCTATTGAAGCTCAAAAGAGATTTGGAACGACAACGATTGGAAGACCTCCATCTGGTGGGGCTTGGCTTGGAAGATATCGAACAGAAGACCGTTAAAAAAATCGAACGAACGGATCGATCATTGAACGAATTTATTCGACTAATCAGCAGTCAACCCAGGTAAAATGGACCTCCCTCCATTTGAAAACATAATGAAAATGCAACAAGATGGCTGCTGCGCAGTAAGGAGATTGCTTTGATCTATAAATTTTAGACGGCAACTTCAGTGCTGCCCTGGATTCATCGGGAGCTCGCGGCAATCGAAATGAATCGATGGGAAGATGCCGTCGATCCACTTTAAGGTCGATGCTTCGAGGCAACCGCTGACCGCCATGGCAGCGAGAAAGGAAAATATGTGTTGGTTGCAACGATCTATTTCATCATAGCATGGAGTGCAATATGATATCGAAGATACGAATAAAGCGAATGCTGATCATTACTGGCATTGCGTTGGGATGGGTTCCTGTATTGCTCAACGCCCAATCGAAATTACCCGATGAGCAACTGCTCAGGGACATCGAGATTAGCGCCTCGGTGCTGGACCAGATGATTTATCCTGAAAAAGCGCCCGGCCGGTTCTTTGGGAGCCCAAGAACCAAAGGCTATTATCTCAGCAATCATGGCGTGATATTTAATGTCAATTATTCCCTTTCCGCTCATTCCACCGACATACCTAACGTGGAATTGCTAAATGAGCAACTAAAATATCTGAGGGACAATGCTGACTTTCATGTGGCTTTTCAATCGAAGGTCGAAAATGTCACTCGGGAAGTGGAAACGGAACTGGAGAAATTGAAAAAGACGATCATCAGATTCTTGAGCTCCTGGACCGCATCGCTGATAGAAAGAAGGGGGGCTGAAAAAATCTCCATTATCGTGGATATCGATAATTCGCTATCCCATTGGCCGGGAGAGCCCGCCAGGTGGTCACGCTACATGATCGCTTCTGTGGCCATGAGTGACATTCGGGCGTTTCGCAAGGATAGCATCACCGAGGCGGAGTTCGCCCGGCGCGTGAAATTTGAGCAATCCGAATCCAGCGACGAGGAAATGGCCATTCTGTCCAAGGTCATCGAAACAGCCTTAGATCACGAAAATCAGTTCCCCTCGGAGGTGGTCGGTATTCATCTAAAAGACTATGGCGCTATTTTTTTCGCCGATATTCCATTTGGAGCCGTTGCCTATAGTAATCTTAGCTCTATCTATAAACGCTTCGAGGCGATTTACTCTAAAACGGCCAAACAGCATTCTACCAAAGAGAATGAGTTGATCGCTGAGAAAATGGACTCCAATAAAGTGATCCAAAAGATCGAACAAAAGCTCATCCAGCTCCTTTCAAATTACGGATATAACCTCAAGCGACTCCAGCCGGATGAATGGGTGGAGATTCTCGTGGATTACCGCGTTGCTGCGATAAAGGATCGTTATTCTAAAAGCGTCATCAGGGTGCAGAAACGGACGATTGATGATTTTAATCGGGAGAAAATCAATTTCGATGAGTTTAAAAAATTGGTGAGTATCAGCTACTATTGATCACAATTTTTGTTTCATCTGGTCGATTTTCTGTTGAAGTCGGGTAGTGGTGAGCCGAAGCTGGCGGTAATGCTTGATATAGTCGTAGATTAATCGTTTGAGGTCCGAATCATTTTGTAATTCAATGATAATTTCCTCAAGCTGAGGATCGAGCTCCAGATCTCGGATGGATAGGGCTTGTTTTTCTCCGACTGGAGAATACGTGATCGGAGAAAGAAACATGCTCCCCTTTCCAGTGAGCAGCCAGTTGATATTGACATCGTATCGCTCTACCAGCTTAATCAAGTTTTCCCAGGTTGGCACAGTTTCGCCGCGTTCGTACTTGCTGACATGCTGCGACTGAATCCCCAATTTCTCCCCAACATCTGCTTGCGTGATCCCCAGTCGTTCTCGAATTGCCCGCAGCCTCTTTCCGATTTCTTGTCTCATTATAACCAAAATATATTTTTTGTCAAAAAATATATTGACAATTTAATAATTTTTTATTATATTTTCCAGCGCTTCGCATGCCTTATTTTGGTTTTTATAATAACACTTTTCTCGGTTATTGTCAACAACTATTTTCGAGTCGGGAGAAAAAAATGGAGAATTACATCGCTCAACGCCTCTCCGAGATCGCAAAGCTGCTACACATCATCAACGAAAAACTTGAGCTACTCCAACAATCGGTGTTGCTCAGCATCCGCATCAATGGAAAATTGCATGGAGTGGATTTCAAAAATCCTCCGACCGATATTGATGAAAGCTTGCTCAATAATTGATAAAGCGCAACGAATTAACAGCCAACGATTTTTAACTCTTGCGCTGTTTCATAGTGGCTGATCCGAAATTGCGTTGATCCGCGTCTATGGATCGATGATGGGTGCTTCATGCCAGGCGCGAATGCATCGTTCTAATCAAGTCGATGACATTATCTGATGAGCGCTCCCTTGGCATCTGTTGCTCAAAAAATTCAAAAAGTTCTTGCTATTTCCCCCCAGTTTAATTATTTTTAGCTTCCAATTGAGGCGCGACTGCCGAAATGTTAATTACGCGATGCGTTCTTCGCACACATCATAGCTTTTATGCTGTAGCGATCACCTTTTACTGCGGCAGTCGTCACCATGATCAGAAATCATAGGGCAGAACGACCATGGATCACAACCTGCATCGAACGATCCTGTTGGCTGGGATCATACTATGGCTTGCCTGCGCCAAACAAATGCCACCACCGGGCGGACCGGTGGACACGATTCCGCCAGAAATTGTGCGCAGCATTCCAGCTCCTGGCGAAACGAATGTGCCAACCCGAACAAAAGTCGAGATCACCTTCAGTGAAGCCATGCAGCATAAATCGGTGGAGAATGCCATTTTTATCGCCCCGTGGCCTTCGGAACGTGTGTGGTTTCGCTGGTCGCGAAAGAAATTAACCATCCAATTTGGCGACACCCTGAAAGAAAATCGAACGTATGTGGTGACCATTGGCGCCAAAGCCAGTGATCTACGCAACAATCAGATGAAGGAGTCTTTCTCGCTGGCGTTCTCGACTGGGGATCACATTGACGAGGGGGAGATCCGCGGCGCAGTCTATGGTGCTATGGGACTTGAAGGCACGCTGGTCTGCGCTTATGCGCTCCAAGAGTCCAATGATGTCGATCCATCCAGGCTGCTGGCCGACTATTACACCCAAACCAGCCAAAACGGTCGCTACCAATTGCGTCACGTAGCTCCTGGCAGATATCGCCTCTTTGCCATCCGAGATCGCGATGCCAATCGAAAATATTCGCGCGGGATCGATGAATTGGGTATCCCCACCAGGGACGTGGAATTGACATCGGAAAAACTCTCCATCGGGGACATTAATTTTCAAATCTTCATTGAAGATACTATCCCCCCAGCGCTAAAATCGGTCTATGCCCTCCACTCCACGGCAATTGTGGTGCGCTTTAGCGAGACATTAAGGGAGTTTGATGAATATCAACCAGAAAAATACTTTGACATTGCGCTGGCGAAAGATTCCATCCAAAAGTTGTCTATTCGATATTGCTATCAGAATCGCTTTGACCCAGCCACTGTGGTCTTAACCACAGCGCCCCAGCGTCCAGAGCCCTACGTGTTATCGGTGAGCCATCTGTTCGACCTTGCTGGCCTTGCTGTGGATAGCACACAAAATCGGCTTGAATTCACTGGCAACGTTGTCCCTGATACAATCCGGCCTACTATTGTATTTCGCTCAATAGCGGACGGAGCGACAAACATCCAATTGAAGCCAGAAATTCGATTCGGTTTTTCGGAGCCGATCGATCCGGCGACCTTTGAGCGATCATTGTCATTGCGCGAACGGGATAGCTTATTCGTTTCAGGAAAATTTCAGTGGAATAACCCAGCGGACGTCATTTTTCAAGTGGACAATGTGCTTCGCAGCGCCTGGGAGTATGAAATGCATCTTGAAATCGATTCGGTTCAGGACTTAGCTGGCAATCGGCTGGCCGATAGTTTGGCCCAGATCTGTTTTCGGACAATCAATCAAGATACACTTTCCGCCATCGCTGGCACCGTGATTGACGAGTCTCCCAACGCAGCAGGCAAAATTTATATGACCGCCAAAAGTGAACGCAATACCTATCAGCTTGTGCTTGGTGGACCAGGCGAGTACCATTTCCAAGACATCCTGCCTGGAATTTATATCATCACGGGTTTTCGAGATGCCGACAGCAATGGCGTTTATAGCTACGGCCAGATAATGCCGTTCCGCCCCGCTGAGCGCTTTTTTTATTACCCAGATTCCATAAAAGTTCGCTCCCGATGGCCCAATATTGGCAATGATATCTTGTTGAAATAGGGTTCGAATCCTAAATGCTATGACATTGGCACGGATAAACCTTCGCCCAAAATTTGGATAGGAAAATGGTAAGAGGTCACTCCAAGGTAACGATCATTGGTCATCATAAACACAGCTATCAGCAGAAAATTGCAAAGACCACGATCGAGAAATGATACAATTATTCTTCGAACGACTGAACCAAAATTGGAGCAACAATGAACCGATTTGCTTATTGGGATCAAGAGCTTTATTGTGAGAACCTGAGCATCGCAAGTTTGGCGGAAAAATATGGGACGCCACTGTATCTTTACAGCAAAAATATGATCATCGACAATTTTCGGGCGGCGGATCAAGCATTTGCTTCGGTGCCGCATAAGATCTGTTATGCCATGAAGGCCAATTCAAATTTTCAGATTTTGAAGTTGCTGGCCTCGCTTGGCAGCGGGGGTGACGTTGTTTCTGGAGGCGAACTACTATTGGCGCTTGAGGCCGGTATCCCTGCTGAAAAAATCGTCTATGCCGGTGTCGGGAAAACCGATGCCGAAATTGAATTCGCCATCGATCATGGCATCTTGGCCTTAAATGTCGAATCCGAACCAGAGTTGGAACTGGTCAACCACATTGCGATCGGCATGGGACAGATGGCACCAGTGGCCATTCGCATCAACCCTGATGTCGATATTCATGGTCATCCCTATATTTCCACTGGCAAAGCGATCAATAAATTTGGCATCGACATCCACCAGGCGCTCCAGGTATTTTTGCGCGCAAAGGATATGGATGGAATCGATATTGTCGGCGTGCATTGCCACATTGGCTCTCAAATATTGGATCTGGAATATTATGTTGCGGCGGCGAAAAAGCTATTCGAGTTTGTGCAACGGCTGCGCCAGGCTGGCATTGACATTCAGCATGTCGACATCGGCGGAGGCCTGGGCGTCCATTACCCCGATCTCATCCCAGATTATGCTGAAATGACCGGAGAACCCGTCCCATCGCCAGCCGAGCTGGCACAACGAGTGCTCTCGATATTACAGCCACTTAGCTGTGAGATCGTGTTCGAACCAGGCCGCTCCATTATCGGTGAAACCGGAGCGCTGATTTGTAAGGTGCTTTACGTAAAAAAATCGCGCGATAAAAATTTCGTTGTGGTTGACGCTGGGATGAATGATTTAATTCGTCCCAGTCTCTATAATGCCTATCATCAGATTGTGCCGCTGCGCAAACGCGATGATGCATGGGAAATATATGATGTGGTTGGCCCGATCTGTGAGACAGGTGATTTCCTGGCAAAAGATCGCCGGCTCCCCCGAGTCGAGCGAGGCGATTATCTAGCGGTTATGACCGCTGGCGCTTATGGTTATTCGCTGGCAAGCAATTATAACTCCAGACCGCGGCCCATTGAAGTCTGGGTCGATCGCAATCGCGACGAAATCATTCGCGACAGAGAAAGGGTGGAAGATTGGATCTCTGCTTCAGCTTAGTCGATGAATCAATTGCTTTCGATGGCTGTTCTTCAGGCAACACCTGCCATCAAATTTGATCGGGAATTTTGGGAATGAAACGAATTTCGCACATTATACGGGATTTAGTGCTTGGACGAAAACGGCAAATTTTGGGTGACCCTGTCATTGCGAGCGGAGCGAAGCAATCTCTTTGCTTTATGTAATCCAATGAGATTGCTTCAGCATCAGCCAACTGGCGGACGCCTCGCAATGACCAGAAAACCCAAAAATGAGCCTTTTCATTCACACACTATTTGTTCAGGTTCGCTTAAGCATCCTTCTAAATCGCTTATCTTGGCGACTACAAGATTGAAAAGTGGCTTGCTATTGGTCATCTCTTTGAAGTGGCGTCAGGGGATGTTTAGCGGCTTGAACGTGTAAAATGTAAAATAAAAGTCGATTAATGCAAGCGGATTATGGAGCATTTCATTATCATATTCAACTGAGCCAAGAAATTCAATTGAATCAGGTGAATCTGTGTGAAGAGAGGTGAAATTTGATCCCATTTACCAAGCTATCAGCTACTGGGAACGACTTCATTTTATTCGATAATCGGGACGCGAAATTTCGCGGGGATGAACATGCATTTTTCCATGCCATCTGTCAGCGCCGATTATCTGTTGGAGCCGATGGGATATTATTGTTGGAAAACAGCCAGCAGTATGACTTTTCATTGCGCTACTATAATTCTGATGGTCATCTCGGTGAGATGTGTGGTAATGGTGCTCGGGCCGCGGCTTACTATGCCTGGTATCACCGATTAGCGGGTCCCAGCATGAAATTCGATGTGCTCGGCGTGGTCTATGAAGCTAGCGTGAACGATCACTGGGTGAGCCTGCTCATGCCTCCTCCAGTCATGATCCGAGAATATCCTGGGGTGGCAGATTTGGCTGATGGAGTCGAAGGCGGTTATCTCAATGTGGGCGTGCCACATTATGTATTATTTGTGAAGGATGTGGAATCGATCGATGTAGAAATGATCGGAAAGAAGTATCGTTATCATCCAGCATTTCAACCCTGGGGGACAAATACCAATTTTGTGCAGGTCCTGGATCGGGCCAATCTGAAAATTCGGACCTATGAGCGGGGCGTCGAGGCGGAAACCCTTTCCTGTGGGACGGGTACGATTTCGGCGGCGATCCTCGCTGAACGACAGCAAGGGATTCAGCTTCCAGTCACCGTCCATGCGCGCGGTGGTCAACTGCGAGTTTCGTTTGAACCTGATATGACGAAAATTTTACTTGAAGGTCTGGCTAAAATTGTGTATTATGGTCAATTCATCGATGGCTAACATACCACCGGGCGCGCAAAATTATTGTCATTTAATCCTTATCGCATCTTAGATTCATCGTTCGGTGGCTCTTTTTCACAACGATTGGCTGCTGATGTGGTTCGTCATCAGCCGCTTATCGTTGGAATGATTCCCTTCAATGATAGCTTCCAGGGCTTTCGGCGCTGGCAAATTGCGCCGCTGCTGCGGGGCAGTGTGATTCACAGGACGATGCTTCATGAAAACCAAGACGCTGCGAGCTTTCTACATCGGGAATTTGATCGGGCTGGCAACAGCAGCGGTCATTATTCTGGTCACCGCAGGGCTATTTCCTGAGCTATTCGATGGCTTTGAAGCAAAAACGCTGGACCTTCGCTATATTTCCAAAATTCGAAAGCAGGAGGCCATGCGGGCCGGCCAGACCATTGACGACATCGTGATCGTCGATATCGATAACCGAAGCCTCAATCAATTCGGTCGCTTCCAGCAATGGCCAAGAGATTATTACACCGACGTGCTCCATTTCCTGGCCGAATCGGGAGCACTGGTAATCGGCTTTGACGTATTGTTCATGGAACCTGATATCGATCGCGTGGCAGATCAGCAATTTGTTGAGGCCACAGCCAAGGCAGGGAATGTCTGTCATGCCTTCTCATTTTCTCGAGCTGAACCAGAGGCATTTCTTTATAAAATGAACAGCCTGCCAGAGCCGTTGGACAAATCTGGATTCAGCTATATTTTCTCAGAAAAGATCGTCAACAAATTTTTAGCCGCCGATCGCTTCGACGGGAAATTCTATCCCCTTTATAATGCGGCCAAACGGATTGGCTTTGTCAATTTTCAGCCAGATAACGACAGTGTGATCCGAAAAATGCCGCTATTTATGAATTTCGCCGAAGAACTTTACCCGTCACTGGCTATGGCCATGGTGCTGTATTTGTACGATGTCCATAATAATCAGATCGAGATCAAGCCAGGGAAATATATCCAATTATCGGTGACTACGCCGAAGCACCAACAGCTCATCACGATACCGATCGATGAACATGGTCAGATGCTGATCAACTACATGGGAAGCTTTCAGACGTTTCGATACGTCTCGTTCTATGATGTCTGGGCGAATCGTGTTCCGAAAGAATTCTTCAATGGCAAAGTTGTGCTGATCGGTGCATCCGCCCCAGGATTGTTTGATCTACGACCGGTGCCTTTTCACAATGCGCTCCCGGGCGTAGAAATCCATGCCAATATCATCTGCAATATCATTACTCAGAACTTCATCCATCGCACCTCCAGCATTGTCAATTGGCTCATTCTGGCGTTTCTGTGCATGGGGATTAGCACCATTGCCATTCTTGTGCGGATAAAAATAAATATCCCCGCGATCCTGGCGATCCTGGTCGGATTTATGTTCATGACTTTTTGGGCATTTACCAATTATAACATCTGGATCGAGAATGTCCGGCCGATGCTGGGAATTTTATGCAGCCAGATTGTGGTATTGACCTATCGGTATCTGAATGAAAGCAAGGATAAGCGGAAAATCAAGGTCATGTTCCAGCACTACCTCTCTGCCACGGTGGTTAATGAGCTATTAAATAATCCCAATATGTTGAAATTGGGAGGAGAGCGCAAAATCGCCACAGCCTTTTTCTCCGACATCAAAGATTTTAGCACGGTGGCCGAACACCTGGAACCTGAGAAGTTAGTATCATTGTTAAATGAATACCTTTCGGCGATGACCGAGGTGGTGCTGCGCTATGAAGGCTATCTCGATAAATATGTGGGCGATGCCATCGTGGCGATTTTCGGAATCCCGATTGAGCATCCAGATCATGCGGTGCGGGCCTGCCATGCGGCGCTGGATATGCGGAAACAATTGGTCATTTTGCGACAGATGTGGAAACGGGCTGGCAAACCAGGTTTCGATGCTCGGATCGGCATCAACTCTGGGCCGATGATCGCTGGAAATATTGGCGGCACCAGCCGTTTCGACTATACTGTTATTGGCGATAGCGTGAATCTGGCATCGCGATTAGAGAGCGCCAACAAAATATACGGCACGTCCATCATTATTAGCGAGGATACTTTCTTCTATATTCATGATCAGTTCTGGTGCCGCGAGTTGGATGCGATACGGGTCAAAGGCAAAAGCAAACCAGTTCGCATCTATGAATTGATTGGCCGAAAGAACGAAGAGATCGACCCGATTCGCGCCAGCAGCCTCGAATATTTTTTGAAAGGACTGGAAATTTATCGCCGGCGCGATTGGATCCATGCCTATGATCTGTTTCAAAAGGCATTGACGTTAAATCCACAAGATGGCCCATCCCGCGAATTTATCCGGCGCTGCAAATTGTTTATCGAATATCCGCGCCCCGATGATTGGGACGGCGTATTTGAAATGAAAGAAAAATAATTTGATCCAATGCATCCACATTATTTGATTGATGGCTATAATTTGATTCATCTTGTTTCTGACCTACAGCAATGCCTTGATCGCGGGTTGGAAGAGGCCCGAACCATGTTAATTCATTATATGCAAAGCTACCTCGCTGCCCATCAGGTCAGAATGACCATCGTGTTCGATGGCGATAACGTTGGCCGTGCTGAACCCCCAGTGAGAACATCCGGCCGCTTGAAGATCATCTATTCCACTCCCCCAGAGAAAGCCGATCCAGTGATCAAGCGACTCATCGATACAGCCAAAAATCGGCGGGCAATGATTTTGGTGTCGGCCGACCATGAATTGATTCGCTACGGCACTCGATCTGGAGTGCAAATTCTCTCGCCACAGCAATTTTACGAACGGCTTCGCCAGCCAATCCATCAGGAATCGATGGATCAGAAATTCAATTCAAAGCTGTTCGATGAGGAATTGGCCGATTGGCTGAAACTATTTGGAGCGCCAGACCAATGAACCTGAAGCGAACGACACAAGAAAAGTTGTTGCTCAAGCAAAAATTCTATATCCGTTCGCTTATCCTGATCACGGTCATTGTGCTGTTCGGCCTCAATCTGGGAAGCTGGTTGTTTCTCAAACGAATGGATCGTTACTTAGAGGCTGAATTGGAGAAACGCCTCACTTCAATTGCCCGGCTGGCTGATCGGCTGCTATTGAAGCAATATATTGATGATCTGCTCTCCAATATCGAACCAGCATTCGCTTCTTTTTATATCAAACAAGATTTGAATAACCTGGTTGATCATCAGGAACTTCAAGCCGCATACATTATCGATCGGGATTTTCAGGTGCTTGTCGCCGCCGGCCAGGTATCCATCGATGAGCCCCGACGAACCTATTTACGGCAGGACAGTGCCGCCATTGCCGTGGCCTGGCAGGGATCCGTGGCTGCCGCACCTCTTCATACCGTAGCTGGTAATCGTTTCAAAAATGTTTATGCCCCGCTGCGGGATGTCTCGCTCGACGTCGTCGCCCTGTTGGTATTGGAGGCCAATGCGGATTTCTTTGAAGTGCTTGGTATGTTCAAACAGGGGCTTATTATCGCCGGACTGATCAGCTTTGGCTTGATCGTGCTGTTCGGATTTTTCATCTCTTGGATGGTGAGACTGTTGATTCGGAACCAGGAAGCACTGAAACATGCGGAAAAATTGGCTGCAATGGGACAGATGGCCGCCTCCATGGCGCATGAAATCAGAAACCCGCTTGGAATCATCAAAAGCACGGCCGACGTGCTCAAGGAAAAGTACGGCCAGCTTCACCCATCCGATGAATTGTTCGAGTACATCTCCGATGAAGTGAAACGGCTCAATCTGCTGGTGAACAATTTCCTGTCGTTCGCCAGGGAACCGAAATTGAATCCCAGACTTGCCGATCTCAATCAAACCATCAACCGAGCCATCGCGGCTATCCAGCGGGAATTGATCAACAAGGCGATTCAAATTCATTTTCAACCATGCCCAACATTAGGGCCATTTTATTTCGATGAGGATGCGATCCACCAAGTGCTGATCAATTTGTTGCTCAATGCCATTCAAGCGATCGCTGCCAATGGAACCATAACAATCGAACTGGCCGAGGTTGTCGTTAAAAATCGTCCCTATGCCAAATTAGCTGTTATGGATAATGGTTGCGGGATCGAAGGTGACATTGCTCAGATTTTTGAGCCCTTCTATTCTACCAAATCTTCGGGCAGCGGACTGGGCCTAACGATCAGTCAGCAATTAGTTCGGCAACACGCCGGCTGGATCGAGGCAGAATCCAAACCAGGACAGGGAAGCACATTTCGGATTTTCTTGCCCATGATAAGGTGATGTGGGAATGGATGATCGTTGTGAATTGCGATTCTGTCATCAAAACCTTGTATCGTGCAGGTGATGCGATTTGACCTTATCGAACCAGATTTCAATCCAGATGCTTTAAAACGGAGGGAAGTGAGATGAACGGAAATATTTTGATCATCGATAATGAAAAGCGGATGTGTGGCGTACTCAAAGCGGCGTTGGAATTGGACCGTCACCATGTCGAAGTTGCTTATGATGGGGAGAGCGGGATGGAGAAATTCAAGCATGGCGAATTCGACGTGGTGATCACCGATCTGAAAATGCCGGGGAAAGATGGCATCGCGGTGCTGGAACAGGTGAAAAAACTGGCGCCGGACACAGAAGTGATTCTCATGACGGCCTATGCGACAGCCCAAACCGCAGTAGAGGCGATGCGCAAAGGGGCTTATGATTATTTGATTAAGCCGTTCGAAATGGTCGAGATGAAGCTGAAGGTCAATCAGATCTTGGAAAAGAAACAATTGGCCGTGGAGAATCTCGATCTAAAAAGAAAGTTGCGGGAAAAATATTCGCTCAGCAATATCGTTGGTCAGAGCGAGGCCATGCAGCAGGTGTATCGGATGGTCGAGAAAGTCGCTCCGCGCGATGCCACGGTCCTGATCCGTGGCGAAAGCGGAACTGGCAAAGAATTGATTGCCCAAGCGATTCACCAATTGAGTCCCCGAGCTGATCGAGCATTTATCGCGGTGAACTGTGCAGCGCTCCCCGAAACTTTGCTGGAAAGCGAGCTGTTTGGACACGAAAAGGGCGCCTTTACCGGAGCGGAACGACAAAAACGGGGGCGCTTTGAATTGGCTTCCGGAGGCACAATTTTTCTCGATGAAATCGGCGACATCTCGCCCGCTACTCAAGCAAAATTGCTCCGCGTGCTGCAAAATAAAGAGATCACCCGACTGGGCAGCGAAGAAACCATCTCTGTCGATGTTCGCACCATCGCCGCGACCAATCGAAATCTGGAAGAGCTAATCAAACAAGGACTGTTTCGGGAAGACCTGTACTATCGGCTCAATGTATTCCCAATTGTGCTGCCGCCCCTGCGCGATCGGCGCGAAGACATCCCAGACCTGGTAATGCACTTCTTGAATAAATACCATCAAAAAGCCGATAAAATCCTCCCCGCCACCATAAGAGCCCTGATGAATTATCATTGGCCCGGAAATATCAGAGAATTAGAGAACATCATCGAACGAATGATCATTCTCAGCGGCGACGATCCCATCACGCCAGAGCTGCTCCCCCCTCAAATCAAAGGCCTAATCAGCACAACCGATTCACCGATCATCGAGATCCCAGATTCTGGCATCTCCATCGATGCGCTTGAAAAACAATTGATCCAACAAGCGCTCAAAAAAACAGCGGGCAATAAGAGCAAAGCAGCCAAATTGCTTGGCATCACGCGACGTCGACTCTATTCGATGATGGAGCGCCTGAATCGCTTGTAGCTGTACCTCTCATCAGCGGCTAGTGTTAGCCAAACTGATAATGTTTCCGAACATCTTTCACAATTTGCCAGGTGCAACGCATCCCCTTAGGAAACGTCACCAGATCTCCCTTGGCAATTCTCACCGGCTCTCCATGTTCAGGCGTCACGATCACCTCTCCCTCAAGAAAGTAGCAAGTCTCGCTCTCATCATACTCCCAAGGAAATTGAGAGACTTCTTTGGTCCAGATTGGCCATTCTTGAACGCCGAGAGATTTCAATTGCTCCTCATTCGGGTTATGTTCGATTTTGATCCTATTCATCATCTATTTTTCCATTCGTAAAAAATTCTTGAGCTATAACCGAACGATTTAATTATCTGGGCCTTTAACCGTTTAAGCAATGGATAGGCAGTGAATCAGAAAAAGGCTAATTTTTTTAGGATTCTAAAGAAACTCGCGCTCCAAAATTTCCACAAATTTTCGTGCATCAATGATTTGATTTCTGTTCTATGATAAAATCCGAGATTCAACCAGTGAGCTACTCATGAAACCACATAATCCGTGTTTCTTTCTAAAACCGTGGCTAAAAATTTGTTCTCTTTTAGATCTGGGGAACCCGACTTAATCGAGTATACTTCCTCCACTATTATCAAAGCTTCCTCATAGAGCCATGCGCCAATATCATCAATGATCTGCTCGGTTCAAGGTTCTTCTGATAGATATGGCGGCGATACCATACATCCAAAATCTATTTGTTGATTGAAGCAGAAGTCAAGAAAACAAATTTTCCGCGTTATCAGCAACGACGATTTTTCGTAGCGGTCGGTTCGATGAGAGCACTCGGATAACTCGTCCTTGTTGCAAGACTATCAAAACAAACTAAATTGTCATGCCGTCCGCCAATTGGCTGATGGCATGAGAGCGTTTTTATGGTGCTGATTTTTGCAACAAGCACCAACCAAAACGTTCGTATCAATCACAGCTTTGATTTTGGCAATCACCAATCGCCATCCCTTCTTAAGAAGTTCTTTCAACATCCGATTCTACTCGGTCAAATGGGATGTCTTCACTTTGTTCGTCAAGTTGATCAATCGCCCGCTGAAATCCTGCCTTGCAAGAGGGTTGTGTTTACTGTTCAATTTTTTTTGCGCAGGACCAACCGTTCTTGTTCCTTCAACCCGTCAGTCGTCTTTAGGAGCGGTTGAAACGGTAGTTTTAGAAATAACAAAATCTCAGACATCTCGAGGTCATCGACCGTTCATTTGATATTAGCTATCGAAATTCTGTTATAAAAATTACAAATAAAAATATCGACTGTCAAGCAATAATTTTTCTTTATCGCTCATCTGGATTGGAAAACAGAATTGGTTGAAATGGCGACAGATCAGACGATTGCCGAAATATTCTCCATGAAGCATTCAGACAATTTTTAGAAAATAAAAACGGGCGGAGACAAAGGTCACCACCCGTCATTATGCGAAATAGAAGATTGCTCAGAAACAAATTTTTATACCGAGGCTGCCGCTGCGACTGCGATGGGTTCTGTTTTCTCTTTTGCCAGCTTCGCCCCCTTCGGCTTCTCCTCCTCTCTCAATACCCTCATGGTGTATTCAACCTCTTCTTTGGTTACCTTCTGCCGCATTTCTTCCACAGCCTTCATCACCGTGGCCCACTTCTGGCCTTCGGCGGCACTGACCCATTCTAATTGCAGCCGCTCGGGACGAATGCCCAGCTTTTCTAATTTATCCCACAGCTTTTCCACTCGCTTCTGAGTCCAGCGGTTGGCGTCGATGTAATGGCAATCGGCGAAGTGGCAGCCAGAGACCAGCACGATCGGCGCACCCAATTTGAAGGCGTGAAGGACGAATTTATCCTTCACCCGGCCGCTGCACATGGTGCGAATGATGCGGGCATTGGGGGGATATTGCAGCCGCGACAAACCCGCTAAATCGGCGCCACCATAAGAGCACCAGTTACAGGCAAAAGCGACGATCTTATTCATTGGATTTTCCGAGAGGATCGACTCGATCTGGGCGTAGATCTGCCGATCGCTGAAATGCTGCATGGTGATGGCGTCGAACCGGCATTCGGCGCTGCAGGTGCCGCAGCCTTTGCAGGAGGCCTCGATCACTCGGGCAGGTGTCTTAGCGCCCTTCTCAAACACGATGGCATTGAAGGGACACACATCGGCGCAGATGCCGCACAGCTTGCATTTTTCTGGATCCACCACAGCGGTGATGGCCTCGATCTTGATCTTTCCTGCAGAGAGCAAAGTGGCCGCCCGTGCTGCTGCGGCGCTGGCCTGAGTCACGCTATCTTTCACATCCTTGGGATATTCGGCGCAGCCCGCAAAATAGACGCCGCCGGTCGGGGCATCCACGGGCTTCAGCTTGGGGTGCGATTCCATGTAAAATCCATCCGAAGTGCTGGACAGACTGAAGAATTTCTTGATGATCTCATTATCCTGCCGAGGAATAACACCAACCGACAATACCACCATGTCCAACTCGTGCTGTTCCACGGTTCGAGTCGTAGTATTTTCAACTGTCAACCTTAAATTTTTGGTCTTCGGATCCTCTTCGATTTCGCCAGGGATCCCGCGGATGTACATCACTCCGGCTTCCTTGCTGCGCATGAACAGGTCCTCGAAGCCCTTGCCAAACGCTCGAATATCCATATAGAAAACTTTAATCTCGGTATCGGGATAATGGTCTTTGAGTAGCAGACTGTCTTTGATGGTATTCATACAGCAGATGTTGCTGCAATAGGGATTGCCGCGTGTTGGATCCTGAGTTCGAGAGCCAACGCACTGGATAAATCCAATCCGTTTGGGTGTCTGATGATCCGTTGGCCGTATGAAGTGGCCTCTGCTGGGGCCCTCGGAACAGATCAGTCGTTCAAACTCCATGCTGGTAATGACGTTCTCGAAACGCGTATAGCCATAATCATCCAGCTTGGAAGGATCGTACACATCCATCCCAGTGGCGACGATGACCGCACCGACTTTGACGTCGATCAGTTCGTCCTGCATGTCGTAATCGATACATTTTTTATCGCAGGCTTCGTAGCATTTGCCGCAGGCAATGGGGTTATTCCCCAGGCAGTGATTCATGTCCAAGATGTAGGCAGAAGGGACGGCTTGTGGGAATGGGATATGGATGGCTTTGCGCAGCGATAGCCCCATTTGAAATTCATTGGGCACAACAATGGGGCACACTTTGGCACATTCACCGCAGGCGGTGCAATCCTTCTCCCGAACGTAGCGGGCTTTCTTCCGAATCCGGACATTGAAATTGCCGATGTAACCCGTGACATTTTCAATTTCGCTATAGGTGAACAACTTGATCCGTGGATGTCGACCGACATCCATCATTTTCGGCCCCAGAATTCATATCGAGCAGTCCATGGTAGGGTAGGTCTTATCGAGCTGTGCCATAATCCCACCGATGGATGGTTGTCGCTCCACCAAATACACCTGGTAACCTGTATCGGCCAGATCCAAAGAGGCCTCGATACCCGCTACGCCGCCGCCGATGACCAAGGCTTTGCGCTCCACTGGCACTTCCAGTTCGTGCTGGGCCGAGAGGTGGCGAGCCCGTGCCACCGAAGTTTTCACAATATCCTTGGCCTTTTCGGTTGCGACCGCTCGGTCATATAAATGCACCCAGCTACAATGTTCCCGAATATTGGCCATTTCGAACAGATAAGGATTCAATCCTGCCTCAGCCACGCAATTGCGAAATGTTGGCTCGTGCATTCGCGGCGTGCAGGACGCAACGACTACACGATTGAGCTTATGCTCGATAATATTGCGTTTGATCTCCTGCTGACCAGGATCGGCACAGGTGTAGCGATTGACGCAGGAGAACACCACGCCAGGCAGGGTGGCAGCGTAATCACTGACTGCCTTACAGTCCACCGAGCCAGCGATGTTCAGCCCGCATTCGCAGACAAACACCCCGATCCTTAAGTTATCCGTATCCGTCATGAATTCTGCCATGGTCTGTCCTTTGAAATTTGGTCACTAACTATTTTTATGTTCTTCAAGGTATTTTTCAATTCTTTGAATAAATTTCTCTGCTTGTCTTACTCGAAGATCAGCTCGCTCTTTGCCGATTTCAATGTCCGCAGCATAATCAGCAATTTCTCTATCTTCATATTCAGCAGTGAGGATTTTTGAAAATTCTTTTTCGATTTTTCCGGTTTTGATGAAAGAGAGTCCAAATAATCGTCGCACAGCATCATGAGATTCTGGTTCAATTCCTACAATTGCCAGGGCTGCTTTTGCAGCATGAAGCACAGAATAATATGTTCATGAAACACAGTCTTCATATAATCCTTCTTCAAATAGCTTATGTGCTGCCAGTAATGCTTTTTTAGCACGAGCTAATTCTTGGTCGTACGGTTCGGCTTCCATACTGAAATTCCATCACGAATGACATTTTTGATGAATGGAGTTTTTGCATCATATAAATATTTATATCGTTTCTGACTCATTACTTTTGGAGAGATACAAACATCTTTTTCAAGAAGGATGTCTGTCGCAATATCGTAAACTATATCACAGACTCTCCAATCGTCGGTAGCAACTATAACCAGCACATCGATATCTGAATCCTTTCTGGCATCGCCACGAGCTCGGGAGCCAAATAATTTGACCTCAATCAAATCATCTTTGAATTCTTTCTCAAGAGCAGCTTGAAATTGCTGGAGCGCTGATTGTTCATTTTTATTTAATTTCATTTTAATTTTATCATCTCTCTAAAATCTACTTTCATGCATTGCCTTTTAAAACACCGAATACTTCGTCCCTACTCACTGATTATGTAGATTCACCTCCCTTAATCGCACGAATTAGGGCAATATCTTCCAATACCTCGGCTAATAATTTAGAAAATAAACCCCTTCTTTCTTCCAATACTTCAATTAAGGCACTTTTCAATATTTCTTTTAGACGGCTTTCATTTATGGCGGCATGTACCACTTTTCTCTCAAGCATAATTTGATAATTGTCCAAAATCTTCTATCCTTCAAGTACTTTCTGTACCTCCGCCTTCAAAACTTCAGGCGAAGGCAGCGCCAATTTAAATCGCCCCATTAAAATCAGATTTGCAATGCCCGCAGTGGCATATTACACATAAAGCTCATTTCAATCCAGACAGAGCAGGATCCCGATTAGAGGCTATAGTTTTAATTTTGTTTTTCAACATTTGCCTAAAATATAAAGCCGAGCCACTTTTTTGATCAACTCAATTCGGCAATCGGTGTTTGCCGAATGTTCATAAAAGTTCGTTAAATTGCTTAACCGTCAAATCCGCATATTGCAAAATGTTTTTTAAAACCCTTGGATGAAGAACCTTGCTTAAGTGATGAGGAACAGTTACTCTATTGCCTTCCGCATTTTTATAGATCTTATGTTTTCCGCTTTGTCATACTAGAAAAAATCCCGCTTTTTGCAGCGCCCGAATCGCATCGCCAGCAGTTATCCTCGGTAGTTTCTCAGTCATACTGCTACCTCTAATGAAGTCAGGCTAATTGACTCAGGGAGCAGTATCTGCTCGCCATCTGCGATTCTGTCTTCAATATGTAATTGAATCGCATCCTTGATATTCTCCAGAGTCTCCTCGTAAGTATCGCCTTGCGTGTAACATCCCTGGAGCTCAGGACAAAAAGCAAAATAGCCATCGCTATCTTTTTCGATGATCACTGAGAAACGATATGTTTTGATAAGAATTCCTTTTCAAGCATAGCAATTCGGCAAACGCTGTTTGCCAAATTTCAACTATCTCCAATTAGTCAGGCATTGTCTGACGAATTCAAAACAAGATCGACTTGCCTGAAATTATCTGGCATTTTTAAAAATTCCCCAACTGATCGTTGATTAAAAAATGTGGAGCAAATCATCCTCTTGCCAGGGATAGCATGGTCAAATAAAACAAATCTAATCCAAAACTCCATTACTCCATCGAAAAGCAATTGACAATTCAAATGATTCGCCTACGCCGCCACCTCCACTGAACCTTCTTTCGCTCCGATCATCTCCATAATCCGATCGATCTTGATCCGATGCAAATGCAAGCCCACTTCTTCAGGCGCCAATCCCTGCGCCAATCCCAGCAATTGACAAAAATAAATCACAGGCAAATTGAATTCCCGATTCTTCTTTCGGGCAATGAGAATCTGTCCCATATCGAACGAATTAAAGCAGGTGGGACAGATCAGCCCCATGCAATCGGCGCCGACCGATTCCATGGAGTCGAAAATTTCATACGTCATTTCCAGTGGCATCTCATCGTCCATGCAGCCCTTACCGCAACAGAGCAGTTTTTCCGTGTGCGTCAGCGGCGTGGCGCCCAGCGCCTGGGTCAAATTTTCCAGTAAACTGGGATAATCGGCATCGTCGATGTGCATGATCTGGCTCGGCTTGAGCAGATGACAGCCGTAATGAATGCCCACCTTCACGCCCGTCAGCGGTCGTTTGATTGACGCCTTGATCCGTTCGATGCCAATATCATCCCGCAGCATCACCACGATGTGCTTCACTTTGACCGTGCCCTTGTATTCCTTATTGATCCGTTTCAGTCGCTGGTTTATTTGCTTTTTCAGTTCTGGGTCTTCGGCCAGCATAAAGCGGGCTTCCTGCAGCGTAGAGGTGCAGCCGCTACACATGGTCACGATATCCAGTCCTCGCTCTTCCGCCACAGCCAGATTTCTGGCAGCAATGGTCAGCCAGTTCATTTTATCACGTGCCTTGAAATAAATCGGATCAGGGCAACAGGTAAATTGATCCAGGTCGATCAGTTCGACCCCGATCGCTGGCATGGTTTTTCTGACCGACAACTCCATCTGCGGATATTTCACAGGAATCATGCAGCCCCAAAACGGCGCTACCGAGATTTTTTTGGCCATATCCAGTCCTTCTATTCGATAATCGTCTGCAACTCTGCCATATTGACGTCTTTCAATTCGGGCAAGCCCAACTCCTGGCGACGGCGATTGACCGTGCTGGTGAT
>Ga0209162_1000014_pt1 | contig 177608 bp, 144 predicted proteins | sample YNPNPMetaG_FD_187121 | JGI IMG/M metagenome (GOLD analysis project Ga0209162, IMG submission 187121) | Anoxygenic and chlorotrophic microbial mat microbial communities from Yellowstone National Park, USA - YNP NP MetaG (SPAdes) (version 2) ...
CCCTTGTTTTCATGGGTAGGAAGGGCGATCTTCATCGCGAAAGTGATCCTCCCTGGAGAGTGGGTCTGCAAGAAAGAGCGACAAGCAAGAAGGATACGGGCTGACTTTGACCATGTCAAATTCATCAATGCCATGACAGAGCGGCTTGCGGCCATGACAGAGCATGGCCCTCCAGCCTGTCCCTCTGTTTGACAGGGCTGCCTCTGCGCTCCTAACATCGGATACCTACGGTGGGGCCGGGCTTTTCCCGGCCGATGGACATGGCTTTAGCGCGACCAGGGATCGAAAGGAGTGACCATGGCCCGTCTGAGTGAGTTGGTCAAAGACTACGTCCTCTTGGAAGGCGCCTGCGCGGCCGGGATTGCGACGACCGAAACCCTGCGGGGCGGCCCGCCCTCTACAGATCTCTCCTACGTGCTGCCTGGAGCCAGGTCCGCTGTCTGCTTTGCCCTGAAACTCGACCAGACTCTGATTCCGCCCTACCTTTCCAAAAAAGACAGACTTTCGCACGAGAAGGACAACTTCCGCACGAACTTCCTGGCGAGCGGCATGGCCCTGGGTCTGGCCAAGTACCTGGAGCAGAAAGGCCACCCCTCGGTTCCGATTGCGGCCAACGAGGTCTACCGGCCCGAGACGCCCCGCGGCCGCCTGGACATGATGCCGGACATCTCGCTCCGGTATCTGGCTGTCCGTTCCGGGGTGGCCAGCTTCGGCCTTTCGGGCAACGTGCTGCGCCGCGACGGAGGCGCCGGAATCATCCTGGGCGCGGTCGTGACCACGGCTGAACTCGAGCCCACGGATCCTTTGCCGGAAGAGGAAAACTACTGCGATGGTTGCCGTCTCTGCATGGCTTCGTGCGCGTCCCAGATGATGGACCCGGACGTGAAAACCGAAGTCACATTGGGCGGGAAAACCTTCACCTACTCGAAACGGCGGGACTATCTCCGTTGCGAGTTCGTTTGCGGTGGCTTCACCGGCCTTCACTCATCCGGGAAGTGGTCCACCTGGTCCCCGGGCCGGTTCCGGATTCCGGATCGGGAGGAGGATTTCCTGCCCGCGCTGGCTTCCAGCGTGGAGGCCTACAACCGCAGGCCTGTCATGGAGGGCGGACACCTCCACGTGCTCATGGATTCGAAGCTTTACATGACCTGCGCCAACTGCCAGCTTGTCTGCGTTCCAGACAAGGAAGAAAGGAAGAGGCGGCACCGGATGCTTGTGGAGGGCGGATGCGTGGTCCAGAATCCGGATGGAACCCTGGAGGCCGTGCCGCCCGAGGAGGCTGCCCGACGGGTGGCCCGCATGAGCCCGGAAGTGAGGAGCCTATACGAGAGAATCTGAGGACCCACGGGCGAGCCAGCGCGCGAGGAACCAGACCCGGCGGGCTGCGATGCGTCCAAGGGAGAGCCTCCCTCTGAAAAACCGGGCCGGATGAATCAGGGCCGGGTCGAGGGCGGTCGTTGTCCCCTTGAGAAGGATCTCTGCCGCGATCCTGCCCATGGCCGGGGACGTGTTGATGCCGTGGCCGGCCTGGCCCGCAAGCCAGAAAAAGCCCTTTACGGCCGGATCCTCGCCCACGACCGGCGCCCTGTCCGCCGCAATGGTCCTCAACCCCGCCCACTTGTTCACGATCCTGCCGGGCGCGATCGCGGGCGCGAAGCGGGTCAGAAGGTCGGCCGCCTGGGCCACCCGCAGATCGTCCGTTGATGCGTCGCAGGGCTCCATGGGATCCTGGTCCATGGGGCTTACCAGAATTGCGCCGGATTCCGGCCTGAAGTAGAAGTTTCGGCTCTGATCCGTGGTGAGGGGCCAGTCGTCAACAGCAAGGGGGGTGGCGGGCCGGACGACCACAATGTGCCTCCGGCACGGCGTGAGGGGCAGCGGCCGCGCCCCGGCCATGGCCGCTACGCGATTCGCCCAGGCGCCGGCCGCGTTCACGACCCATCGGCACTGGACAGGGCCGTCTCGAGTTTCCACCGCGGCGACCCTTCCTCCTTCGACCCGGATGGCCGTAACCTCACTTTTGACGCGCAGCCGGGCGCCCGCTCTTCGTGCCGCCCCAAGATAGCCCCAGAGGATCGCGTGCACGTCGAGGAGCCCGTCGGCCGGGAAAAACACTCCTCCGTCGAGGAACCTCCTTTGCAGAGCCGGGACTTTCTCTACGGCCTCGTCCGAAGATAAGACGTTCGATTCGATGCCCACCCGGCGGGCGAGCGCGGCGGCCGCACGCAAGAGTTTGAGTCTTGGGCCCTGGGCCACCATGAGCGTGCCGTTGGGACGCAAAAGCGGAACTTCGGAAAACCCCTCGGGCGGCGACTGGAAAAAAGGGGCGCTCAGAACGCTCAGCCGCACGAAGACGTCGTCATCGGTCAGGCGGGTGAAAACCGCTGCGCTTCTGCCCGTTGCGTGATAGCCCGGGGACTCCTCGCGCTCGAGGACAAGAACGTCCGAGCATCCCGAACGCGTGAGATGGTACGCCATAGTGGCGCCGGCAATGCCTGCGCCGATCACGACAACTTCGGCTTTTTCCATGTCCAGGCCCCCGGAAGAGTGTTTTTTTCATCCGGTCCGCTTGAAATCTGGTATCATGATAAGAGGAAACCGCGAAAAAGAAAGGAGGTGATTTCGTCATGTTTATCCGGGAAACAGATCTTTTCTCGGAATTGCCCTCCCACATCATCGACGAGATCGCATCTTTGGCGGTGGAGGAAATCTATCCTGCCGGGCACGTTCTGTTCCGCAGGGGAGAGACGGCGGATTCGCTTTACATCCTGGAGGAAGGCGCGGTCGACATCACGATCAGCGAAGGGGGCCTGGTGTCCTTTCCCTTGACCTCTTCCGGGGACGTGTTCGGGTGGTCGGCTCTGGTGGAGCCCAACCGGTACACGGCCACAGCCGAGTGCATGAAGGAAAGCAAGGTGATCCGGATCGACGGCGGGCGGCTCATGCGGGTTTTCGAGAAGCACCCGGCCGAAGGGCTCCACATCATGAGGAGGCTCTGCGGGGTGATCGCCTCGCGGCTTTCGGAGAGTTACAAAGCGTTGATGAGCGCCCGCGAGGAGAGCCGGGTCGCGTCTTACGGTTGAAAAGATCTGAAGACGGACGCGACGGAGCGCGTCCCTCCAGGGAAAACCCCGTGGAGGGCCATGCTCCGTCATGGCCGCACAAAAAGGCATCCGCGGGTTCTCGTGGATCAGGGTTTTAGGTCTGGCCCTTAGAGGACGCGACGGAGCGCGTCCCTCCAAACCATGTGCCCCTGCTTGCGTCGAATCCGTAAAATGAAGGACTGACCCCTGCTGGCCGCCCTCCTCTTCTCGGCAGGATGCATCTGCTCCGAATCGAATCCGGGATCACCCGCTCCCGGTGTCATGCCCCCGCAGGCCTTGGCATCCGGCCTGGGAGAGTGCATGATAAGCGCAAGACGTCCAAGCGGTCCCGGATCGTTCCGGCCGGGGTCGGCCATCACGCATCGAAAGGGAAGGACAAAACCCGTGACCGAAGCGAACGACCTCGAAACATTGAGAAAAGCCATGGAGGAGGCCATCTCGCGCATTCCGGTCCGGGAGATCGCGGTCCCTGCGGCAAAGGTGCGGGAGTTTCGCGAGATCTTGGGCCGGGAGGGTTCGGAGCCATCCGCCGAGAGTGCGGATCCAATCCCGGGAGGGGAGAGAGTCCCGATCCCTGAATCGTACTTCTTGACGCTCCTGGCGCCTCTGTCCCACGATCTGTTCACCATCGGGATCGGCCGCCTCCTCGGCGACGCAGTCCTGGGCATCATTCACACTTCGTCGGTCGTGGAGTTTTACGACACGCTCTATTGCGACACCCCGTACCGGCTCAAGCTCGGCTTTTCTGGCCTGGCCCGCAAAAGAGGCCGCATGGGCGGCTACCTGGTGGGCACGTTTCCCCACGAGGTCTACGATCGCGAAGGCAACCGGGTCGCGTCCGATCGGCACGTGTTCTTTCTGCGCACCCGCGGGGAGATCGGCAACGAGGAGGAGTTGCATGGTTGATCCGATTCGGGAGGGACTCGAGATTCCTCCCCTCGCCGTTCATTTCTCGGCCGAGCGCAACGGCCGTTATTGCCAGCTCGTCAACGAGATCAACCCGCTCCACTTCGACGCCGAGTACGCCAGGTCTTTGGGGTACCGGGACATCGTGATCGCGGGCGTCTTCACGGCGAGCTATTTCCCGGAGCTTCTCGATCGATGGCTCGGCAGGGCCGTGCGGGTCGAAAAAATGGTTCTCAAGTTCCGATTGCCCGCCTACCTGAACGATACGGTCACATACCGAGGCAAGGTGACGAAGGCAACAAACGAAGGGGCGTGTCAAAGGATCGAGTGCGACCTGTGGTCAGAAAACGCCTCTGGCGAAAGGCTCGCCCAGGCGACCGTGATCGCTCGCCTGGGATGAAAGAGACCCTTTCGATTCAGACAACACCCTTCTGCCTGAGAGCCGCGATCTCCTCGGGCGTCAAGCCCGCCCATTCTGACAGGATGGAGTCCGTGTGCTCCCCCAGTTCCGGCGAGGCGCGCTCGATACGGCATGGAGTCCTGGCGAACTTCATGGGCGTGCCGACGACCCTGCGCCGGTTGCCGTGGGAATCGGCCACCTCCACGATCATTTCCCTGTGCCGGACGTGAGGATCCGCCGCCACCTGGGCGATGTTGTTCACAGGGCCGCACATCACGCCCGCAGGCTCAAGGCAGTCGAGCCACTCTCGGGTGGTGCGGGTTCTCATCAAGCGCTCCATTTCCTCCACAAACGCGGCGTAATGCTCGAGGCGCGCCTCCATGGACCGGAATCGTTCGTCCTCGATCCATTCGGTCTTGCCCGCGGCCTGGCAGAACTTCTTCCAGTCCTGTTCGAACTGGGCGATGAGCACGATGTAGCCGTCCTGGGTGGGGAAGGCTTGGAAGGGAGTGAACAAAGGATGCCGAGACCCGGTGGGCCCGGGGATTTCTCCGGTGGCGAAGTACCGGGCGAAGGCGTTTTCACACAAGGCGACTTGAGCGTCCAACATGGCCACGTCGATGCGCTGGCCCAACCCGCTCCGGCTCCGCTCGTTGAGCGCGGCCAGAATGGCGATGACCGCGAACAGAGAGGCGCCGATATCGCCGACCGAAAAGCCCACCCGAACCGGGGGACGGCCCGGCTCTCCCGTGATGCTCAGGACCCCACCCATCCCTTGGGCGATCATGTCGAAAGCGGGCTTTTGAGCGTAAGGGCCGTCCTGGCCGAACCCGGAAAGCGAGGCATAGACGATCCCCGGGTTGTGCGCCCGGACCGCCTCGTATCCCAGGCCGAGCCTTTCCATGACGCCGGGCCGGAAGTTCTCCAGGAGAACGTCCGCCCTTTGGGCCATCCGGAAGACCACGTCGCGGGCCGCAGGGTTCTTGAGGTCCAACGTGACGCTTTTCTTCCCCCGGTTCACGCTCAGAAAATAGGAACTCGTCTGGTCGACGAAGGGGCCGGCATACCGGGCCATGTCCCCCATGCGAGGCTCCTCGACCTTGGCGACCTCTGCGCCCAGGTCACTGAGGAGCATGCTCGCGTAAGGGCCGGCGAGCATCCGGCAGAAACTGAGAACGCGGATTCCGGCGAGCGGCCCGGCCATGGCAAATCCTCCTGTCCGCCTCGGGCAAACCGCGCGGCATTGTACGAGACGGTCGGCCGGGCCGTCAAAGGGGATGGCAGACAGCCTCGCATCCGGCCTGCGGGCGCTCCCGTCCTTTGGGAAGCCCGTCCTTGTGGCGGCCGACAGGTTCCGATACAATCCGCTGCGTGCCTCAGAGACCACTCCAACAAGAAAAGGAGGAAGGCGATGTCTGTCACAGGAGCCGGGCTTGGCCTGACGAAGCTCACGGACAGGGCCTACGCGTACCTCCAGCAAGACAAGGGCCTCGGTTGGAGCAACGCGGGGCTCATCGCCGGCGCAGACGAGTCGCTGCTGGTCGACACGCTTTTCGATCTGTCCCTTACCCGCAGGATGCTCGACGAGATTTCGAGGCGGGTGGGCAAGCCGATCCGACGGCTCGTGAACACCCATCACAACGGGGACCATTGCTGGGGCAACCAGCTCGTGGAAGGAGCCGAGATCATCGCGCACCGCAGCTTCCGCGCCGAGCTGGCGAAGACGCCCCCGGAGATGACCCAGGCTCTTCTGGGGCTTCCACCGGACTCCTCGCCCGGGATCGCCCTGCTCCAAGAAGCCCTGGCTCCGTTCGATTTCAGCGGGATCAGGCTCACCCCTCCAAGCCTGGTGTTCGATGGCCGCCTGACCGTGTACCTCGACGGGCGCGAAATCGAAATCTTCCACGTGGGACCGGCCCACACCTCGACGGACGTGATGGTGTTCCTCCCCGAGGAAAAGGTCCTTTACGCCGGGGATATCGTGTTTCGCCTGTGCACGCCCATCGGCTGGGAAGGGACGTTCGAGAACTGGATCTCGGCCCTGGATCGCATCGAAGCCCTGGCGCCAGAAGTCGTTGTCCCGGGCCATGGCCCGCTCTGCGGCGTGGAAGGGGCCCGGGAGATGCGGGCCTATCTTGAGTACGTCCGCCGCGAGGCCCGAACCTGCTACGAGCGGGGCCTTTCGGTTCCGGAGGCTGCCCGTTCGATCGACCCGGGGCCGTACGCGGGCTGGACCGAGCCCGAGCGGATCGTCTTCACCGTGGCCAGAGCCTACAGGGAGTTTCGTGGGGAGCCTCACGACGCTCCAGTGGATTTCCTGGAGATGGCGAACTGGATGGCCGATCTGAGAAAAAGGGGACACGCCCAGAAGGGATGAGAAGCGGCGCGAACAAACGGAGCAGCAGGGAGGTGACACCGTGGTCGAACAGTCGGACATCATGCGGAAAAAGAACAAGGTGGCGCAGTGGGCCTTTGATACCCGTCCGATCCTGGGCCGGTTCCATCTTTGGCTCGAGGACGTCCGGGTGGAATGGTTCCGGGGAAAGGACTCGGTGGGGTTCAACGAGAGCATTTCCTTCGTGGAAAGAAGAATGGAGAGGCTGTTCATTCTGACCGCCGCGGTCACGGCCCTCGGCACGAGGCTCTTCGGCCGCTTCGGCGAAGGCAAGGGCCTGGACAAGAAAGCCGTCAATCAGGTCAAGAAGGATGCGGACTCGGTCTCCGCCTATGCGATGAGCGAAAGCCTGTGGTTTCTCTCGAGGTCTCTTCCGGAAAATCACGCCATCATGGTCTGCCTGGGCGAGGGGCTCATGCCCAAGGGAGGAGAAACGCCGGAGATGGGATCGAACCCCATGCTGGGCTTCGGCCGGATCTACGCGAGGCCCCAGGTGGCCAAGTTCCTGGACGCTCGGGTGCAGAAACTCATCAATTCCAGTCAGTACCGCTGGAAGGACTTCTACGACGAGATCCGGCAGGCCGGCATCACGGTCTGGGGCGCCGCGATCGACACGCTCGAGAACACCTCCCGGTTCGCCAAAGGGGAGCCCAGCGGCCCTCTGACCGTTCTTCACCTCTTCGACCAGCCTCTTTGCATTTCAAAACCTTACGAAGGCTACATGGGCAATCTTCTGCTGCCAAAGGTCGTTGTGGAAAAGGCGGCCGAGAAGGCCGTGCTCCTGGACTTTTTCGCTCCCCGTTCCAAGGTCCTGGCCGCCATTCAGGATGCCTATCCGGGGATCAAACCTGCCAACGTGCACGTATGGACCCTGGCCGGCAAGTCCCGGGAGCCCCGCATCGGCAAGCTTTGGCAGGAGTGGAAATCGCTTGGCGTGCACCTGGTCGAAGACGGCTGGCTCCTTCCGACCGGCCGGGCCGCGTTCACCGATTCAGGCACTTACGCACCCACCTTTGCTGTCAAGGCGTGGCGCGACGAAAGCGGCGAAACCCACCTGTTTCTCGTCGACGGGTACGCCGCGTCGGCCGAGGCTATGCAGGCGGCGAGCCTCTGCCCCCTGCTCGACCTGGACGTGTCTCTGGCGATCTTTACCTCCCGCTTCGAATTGAGCTACGAGCGGGAGGCCCAAATCATCCGGCTGGATCCGAACGGGCCCGACTTCGCCGCCAAGCTCGGCGCCCTGCTCGGCAAGGAGCCGGACGCCGCCACAGTGGCGCTCTATCGAAAGATGATCGAGGATGCGGCCCGGGCCGGGCTTCCGACCCGCAAGCGCGTGATCCGGGCGGACGACTTCTTCCCGGAAAAGGAGTGGAGCGTCCTTGCGGTGGCCGGCTACATGCTCCCCGATCCTTACTCGGGGGCCCCTGGCGTGCGTCAGATCGCGCCTGACACGTTCGAGGTCTCGGTCCGCCTGACCACGCCCCGGGGCGACAACTTGACGACCGTCGCGCTGCGCCTCATGGAAACCTTCGAGGAGAGCCGCCTCGTGTTCAATCCCCTGCTCAACCGCTTCATGCAGGGCGAAAACTACCGGAGCCGTCCCGTAAAGATCTCCGATTCGGGTCGGATCCGCAATGAGCTTCAGACCCTGTGTTCCGAGGCGCTGGAGCATTTCAACGAGAACTGCATCCGGGTCCATTTCGACCGGATCCCCCCGGACGTGATCTCGCCGGAAAAACAGGTTGTCCTGCGGGAAATCCTTGAATGGTACCGGCAGAACCACCCAGCGTGGTTCCACTGGCTGGAGCTGGCCTGAGACGGAAGGGAGCGATCTCCGAACCTTTCAGGGGACGCGCTCGAACCGGACAAGGGAGCCGGCCATCGCCGGAAGCGGCCGGCCAACTGGCGCAGAATCGGTTTCCCTTCGCCGGCTCAGCCGGACGGCTCCACGCGCCGCAATCCGGATCAACGATCGATCCAAGGGAGGGAGACTTTTGGCCTCAGGGCTTGGGTCCGCCCCGTGACAGCCTGGGGCCGGCCGGATCGTCAGGGCTCGCCGGCCAGGACGGTCTCCAGATCCTTGACCAGGCCTTCGGCCTGGGTCCAAGGCAGCTCCACGACACAATCCGTGTTGTCCGCGCAGGCCAAGGCCTTTTCTTTTTCCCCGGTCCCGGCTGCCCTGTACAGACGGAAGAACCCGATCTCCTTGTTCCCATCGAAGAACGTGAGAGAGAAAACCTCCTCGGCTCCGGTCGGCGCCGAACAACCCATGATCTCCGACGCGTCCCCGGGCTTCACGTAGTCCGAAAACCGCAACGTGAAGTATTTCTGCATCCAGTTTCGAAGGGCCTCCTTGGACTCCGTCGGCGACGCGGCATCGGCCCATCCCTTGGTCTTACCCCCCTCGGTCACCGGTACGATTTCCGCTGTCCGTCCGCCGGACTGCACCCGGACAAGCGTCACCCGCTCCCGGTCAAAGCCATGGAAATTGCGCTCCATGAAGCGGCTTTTCGGATACTCGAAGTCCCGCAGATCCTGACCGCGGACAAGATAGACCCGGCCGGATTCCTCGTCCTCCACGTACCGGTCCTGACTTCCATAGACCGCGGTCCCGATCCGGAAGGCCTTCTGCTCGGCGCCGACCTTTAGAACGAGCCGGTCCTGACTGCCCGCAAGGCCGAACTCCTGCTTCTTCTCGTCGCCCGCAACGCCAAGGTCTCGCGAGGCCATCCAGGGGCAGAACCGCCCGAGCGCTTCGGTGAACCTTTCGGAGGCCTTAAAGCCCTCCCCCGCCGCATCGATCCACCAAAAGGATTTGTTCGAATAAGCGCTCTTCCTCTGGAAGCAGCGCACGGTCCTGTCGCCCACCTTGAGTTCCAGGCCCGACAGGCCCTCCCTGGGGCACGGAAACACTGCCACGCTTCCGGACAAGTCCCGGCCCGGCTCCCGGGTCCAGGTGACGTAGGCCACCCCGAAGCTCAGAAGGAGCAAAACCAAGTACGCGAAAAGAACGGACCTTCTCACTTGGATCGGTTCCCTTGCCGCCGGCGCGTCCGGAGGCGCAAATAGCCGAGCCCCGCTCCGAGAACGAGCAGAGGAACGGCGAAGACCGTGCCGTAGAACCACCAGACGTCTTCTTTCTTCGTGTGTTGGATCCGCACGTCCTGGCCCGGCAAGATGGTGCCGAGTTCTTTTTGTTCACCCACGAGCCACTTGAGGCCGTCCTCCAGGAGATAGTAATTGCCCAGATTGGCGATGACCTGGTCCGAAAGGGCATCGCCGTCGGCCAGAACGATCATCCTCATTTCCGGTTTGCCGCCTTTTGACGGGGGCTCCTCTTTCCGCTCGACCGGCTGTCCCTCAGGTTCTCCGACCGGCAGGCTGACCGCAGCGCACAAATCGAAATTGCCTTTCGCCTCGCCGGGTCCTCCGGCCTCAAAGTCCCGGTTGTCGTCGCGCCAGGTCTCGGGCATGCTCCGGAGGGTCATCTCCACGCGGGACTTGGCCCCCTTTCCTCCCTCGCTCTTCTCCAGGGAGCCGGCCCCAAGCAGAATCACGGCAAGCCGGGCCGAATTGTTGCTCAGAGTGCGGACAGATTCGTGGGAGGTCGGCCTGTTGGTGTAAAGATTATACCGGTCCGCCTTGCTGTATGAGGCCCGCACATAGTAGGTGTCGTTGGCCAGCGGCGTGCCGACGAACCGCACGCCGTATTCGGGCAGCAGGTCCGCCACATTGCTCCGGCGGTCCGGATCGAGGACCACCCACATCCGGCCTCCCCGGTCGAGATACCGGCGCAGGGACTCGATCTCCCCGGGCAGGAAGTCTCCCCCCGGGTCCACGACGAGCACGACAGAAGCGTCGTCAGGAACCTCGGAAGCCAGCCCCTGGGCCACGCCCAGGATTTTGAGTTCGAAGTTCTGGCCCTTGAGCACGCTCCTGAGTCCCTTGAGCGGAGCCCTGGGGTCCTTCTCCGAAGCGCCGTACTGCTCGTAGGAGCGCTCCCCGTGGCCCACGGTGAAGTAGGCAACCTTGCGGGTCGAAACCAGCTCGAGAAACTTCTCCTGAAAGATCTGATCCAGCTTGGCCAGCTGCGAGCGGGCCTCGGCCGCCGTCAGGCCGAAGCGAACCACGCTCTTGCGGTCGCCGTACCGGAAGACCACCGAGCCGTTCTGGTTCACGCCGAGTTCCTTGGCCAGTTTCGGTTCGAGCACCTGGTCGACGCTGCGCACCTGGAACTGCTTTGAGACCCTCTTGAGCCCCTCGAAGTACCCGGCCAGTTCCTCCTTGACCTCGTTCACGTCCGGATAAAAAAGAAGCACCTCGAAAGAACCCTCAAGACCGGACACCAGACGCCCGGCCTCCTCACCCGGGCTGGACGTGCGGCCCAGGCTCAGATCCCATCTGCGGTTGTGCCCCTGGGCCGCGTAATTGACGAGAAACAGCGAGGCCAGGACCCAGGCGATCGTGAGGCCGCTGGCCGCCGAATAGGCCACGCGCCGTTTTTCGATCCGGGGCGCCCGGGCCATGGAAGCGTACGAGACTTCCATGAAGAGCATGGGCAGGACGGCGCTTGCCCAAACAACCGGCCAGACGACCCCAAGGACGGTGCGGACCCGTTCCGCCTGGCCTTTTCCCAGTCCGAGCACGGCCTGGCTTTTCTTCCAGATCGGATCCGCCTGCAGGGCATACAAAAGGAGGGAAACCGCTCCCACGGCGAAACTGGCCAGAATCCGGCCTTCCACCGAGCGACGTTCCCCTTCTGTGCGAAGCCAGTTGGCGGCCCGGGCCGCAAGAGCCCAAAGGATCGCGGCCGCGCCGGCGGCGTCCAGAGCCAGCCGGGCCGCCTGAGGCGTTCCCACGAGGCGTTCGCCTGCGAAAACCAGGACCATCCCGGCCAGATACGGCACCGTGCAGGCGGCGCCTGGAAACAGCCAGGCCGATCCGGAACCGCTCTTCCTGCTCTCTATCGCCATCGTCTCGCCTCGACGACCCGGGCCGATAGCAAAAGGAAGAAATAAGTGACCGAAAGATAGTACACGAGATCCATCGTGTTCACGACGCCCTTCATGAAGGGCAGAAAATGCTTGTTGTGAAGAGCCAGGTACCCGAAGACCGACGAAAGGGGCGGATCCGTGATGTTGGCCAAAAGCCAGAAAAGGAGCATGGTAACCAGAAGAGCGCTCGAGACCACGGCCGCCACGACCTGGCTTCGCGCCAGGGACGACCCGAACATGCCGACAGAAAGACTCGCCGCCCCAAGGCACAGAAGGCCCAGGTACCCCGCGGCGATGTGCCCTGCTGTCACCTTGCCGTGCACGAAGATGAGAAGAGGCATGTAGACGGTCAGAAGGGTGATCAGGCACAGGAAGACAAATGCGGAAAGAAACTTGGCCGCAACGACCGTCCCCTCTCGGACCGGCGCTCCGTAGTAAAGGGACAGGGTTCCGGCCTGCCTTTCCTCGGCCAGGAGACGCATGGTGAGAAAAATGGAAGCGATCATCGTGGTCCCGCTGGAGAAGTAGAAGAAATCCCTCAGGACGTCGGCCGAGTATTTCGCGCCGCCCCCCAGGGCGTACACGTTGAACAGAAGGCCGTCCACGAGCAGGACCGCCGCCATCACCACGTACCCCATGGCGGACCGAAAATACGCGCCCAACTCGCGGACAAAAATGATCCAGAACCTTTTCATCCAGCCGCTCCGGTCTGCTCGAGGAGCCCGAGAAACACGTTTTCCAGCTCCAGGTCCGCCCGGGACATCTCGAGAAGGCCTATTCCCCCGCGAACCAGAGCCGAGGCGATTCGATCCCGCACGTCTTTCGACAGGGACAGAAGGAACGTGGCCTGATCCCCTTCCTGCCGAGCGCCCGCGATATCGTCGATGCCGTCCACTGCTGCCAGGCACTGGCGCACCCGATCTCCTCCGCCCCGAACCTGGATCCGGACCCGCATGCCCGGCCTGAGTTTTCTCGCCAGCTCTTCCTCGGGTCCCTCGGCGACGATCCTGCCTTCCTGGATGACCAGGATGCGGTCGCAGATCTGACGAATCTCGGAAAGGATGTGGCTCGACAGAAGCACCGTCCTCGAACCGCGCAGGCCCTGGATGAGTTCCCGCATTTCCACGATCTGCACCGGGTCCAGGCCGGCCGCGGGCTCGTCCAGCAAAAGAACCTCAGGATCGTGAATGAGCGCCTGGGCAATCCCCACCCTCTGACGGTAGCCGAACGAGAGCTGATCGATGATCTCGTCCCGAACGTGAGCGAGATCGACCTCGGCCTCCACCTCCTCGAGCCGCAGGCGAGCTTCCTTGCGCGTCAGTCCCTTGAGCCTGGCAACGAACAGCAAATAGGAAGCCACGGTCATGTCCCCGTAAAGGGGCGGCGTCTCGGGCAGGAATCCGATGGAGCGCTTCAGCCGGAACGGATCCTGGTACAGGTCCCGTCCCTGAACGGTCACGGTCCCTGAAGTCGGCAGAAGGTGTCCGGCCAGGATCCGGAGCAGGGTGGTCTTGCCGGAGCCGTTGAGGCCCAGGAGGCCCACGATCTCGCCGTGGTCGACCCGGAAGCTCACGCGGTCGAGAGCGCACCTGGACCCGTAATACTTGGTAAGTCCTTCGACCTGGACCATGGAATCGCCTTTAACCGGTCGCGCAGGGAAGGGTTATGATAGAAAGCGAACGCGCAGCCTGTCAACCGCTCCTATGCGCCCTGCGCGCCCAAAACCCAGGGGGTCGCGCCCAGAAAAAGATGGACGCGACGGAGCGCGCCCTTCATTCGGAACGGCCGCGCGAACTCGACGGGACGGATCGCGTCCCGCCGGCACGCAAGCGGCCCTATTCCTGGGTGGTCTTTTTCAGAGACTTCTCGATCTTCGCCCAGGTGTCTTTGAGGGTGATGGTCCGGTTGAAAACCGGAATCCCCGATTTAACCGTGTCCGGGTCCACGCAGAAGTAGCCCTGCCTCTCGAACTGGTAAAAGGCGCCCGGCTTCACCTTGGCCAACCAAGGCTCGACCTTGCATCCTCTGAGAGTGACCAGGGAGTTGGGATTGACGAACGAGAGGAAATCCTCCCCCTCTTCGCCCCGATCCGGGTCGGGCCTCGTGAACAGGTGATCGTAAAGCCGCACTTCCGCATCCGCGCTGTGTTCGGCCGACACCCAATGAAGGGTCGCCTTGACCTTGCGGCCGTCCGGGGCGTCGCCGCCCCGGGTTGCAGGGTCGTAGACACAGCGCAGTTCCCGGATGCGGCCTGTCCGCTCGTCCCTGACCACGCCTACGCACCTGATGAAGTAAGCGTACCGAAGGCGCACTTCCCTGCCGGGCGCCAGACGGTAATACTTCGGGGGCGGGTCTTCGCGGAAATCGTCCTCCTCGACGTACAGGACGCGGCAGAAGGGCACCCGCCGCGTGCCCATGGACGGGTCCTCGGGGTTGTTGATCGCTTCCATTTCTTCCACGCGGCCTTCCGGGTAGTTCTCGATCACGACTCGAAGAGGCCTGAGAACGGCCATGGCCCGGGGAGCCCGCTTGTTGAGATCCTCCCTCAAGCAGTGTTCCAATAAGGCGATGTCGACCACACTGTCCCGCTTGGCCACCCCGATCCGGTCGCAAAAGGTCCGGATGGCTTCCGGCGTGTACCCCCGCCTTCGGAGGCCAGCGAGAGTGGGCATCCGCGGGTCGTCCCAGCCGGTCACGTATCCCTTTTCCACCAGCCGCAGGAGTTTCCGCTTGCTCATGATCGTGTAGGTGAGATTGAGCCGGGCAAACTCGATCTGCCTGGGATGGCATGGAACGTCGAGCTGATCGAGAAACCAGTCGTACAGGGGCCGGTGGTCCTCGAACTCGAGGGTGCAGATCGAATGGGTGATCCCCTCCAGGGCGTCCGAGAGGCAATGGGCGAAATCGTACATGGGATAGATGCACCACTTGTCCCCGGTGCGGTGGTGCGGGACCTTGAGGATCCGGTAGATGACCGGATCCCGCATGTTGAGATTCCCGGAGGCCATATCGATCTTGGCCCGGAGCGTGCGCGAGCCGTCCGGAAACTCTCCGGCCCGCATGCGCGCGAAAAGATCGAGGTTCTCCTCCACCGAGCGATTCCTGTAAGGACTTTCCCGACCGGGCTCGGTGAGGGTTCCCCTGTAAAGGCGGATCTCCTCCGGGCTCAAGTCGCACACATAGGCTTTCCCTTTCCGGATAAGCTCGACCGCGTATTCGTAAAGCCTCTCAAAGTAGTCGGAAGCGTAGTAGAGATGAGGCCCCCAGGAAAACCCCAGCCAGCGGACATCCTCCTGGATCGACTCCACGTACTCGACATCTTCTTTGGTGGGGTTCGTGTCGTCGAACCTGAGGTGGCACCGCCCTTTCTCGTGCTCCAGGGCGATTCCGAAATTGAGGCAGATCGATTTGGCGTGTCCGATGTGAAGGTACCCATTCGGTTCGGGCGGGAAACGGGTAACCACCCGTCCAGCGTTCTTGCCGGCTTTGAGATCTTCGGCGATGGCCGCGCGGATGAAATCCATGGGTTTCGACGACTCGGCTGTGGTCATCTTCCAATCTCCGTCCCGGCCAGCCGCCGGGCTGCAAGGGCAGAAAGGCCTTGGCGGCCGCCGGGGAATAACCGTTCGACCGCATCGGCCGTCAGGCCGCGCAAGCACGCGATTTTATCACATTCGGCATTGGAAAGAAGGCCACCGGTTCACGGTGGGCGCTGAGGCGAGACCCGCGCGGTTTGAGGGGGCGAAGTGCGAAGTTGAGCCGCTGCGCGGTTCGTTCAGAGGGATTAAGTCTCGAACCGGCAGATGCCTTTTCCGCGGCCATGACGGAGCATGGCCCTCCACATCATCCTGCGGCCATGACGGAGCATGGCCCTCCATTGGGCGGCCACGAGGGACCGTGGCCCTCCATTGGTTTTCCCTGGAGGGACGCGCTCCGTCGCGTCCGTCTTTGGGGCCTCGGTCTTTGGGGCTCTTGCCCGCTCGCCCACGGGTGGATATAATAAATGCTCCGCAAGCCCAAACGGAGTGAGACAGCGCGCCTCGTTCTCCGACAAAGGCGGCCACATCGGGGCTCCCCTCTGCTGTCGTCCTTTCCCCGGCTTTCCTGGTCACGCCCGGCAGAGGCATCCTTTTGTCAGCCCCAGTAAGAAAGGAGGGAAAAATGGGTCCGCATCAAAAGACGGTCTGCCTGGTCGCTCTTCTGCTCGGCCTGGCCTCTTGCGCGGGCCTTGCGGCCTCCAGCGACCCGGAGGCCCTGGAGCAAATTAAGGCCGAAAACAAGCTTATGAAGAAAAAGATCTCGAGCCTGGAGAGAGAGAAATCCGTTCTGTCCGAGGAGAACCAGGAATACAGGAAGGATCTTGCCGCTGAAAAGGCCAAGGTGGAAGATCTCAGCGGAAAGTTGACCTCCCTAACGGACAAGTATCAGAAGGACGTGCAGCAGCTCAAGAAACAGATCCAGGAACTGGCCGAGCAGAACAGCCGGCAGCAGGAGGAGTATTCGCGCCAGATCGAGGATCTCGTCCGCCAGAACAGGCAGACCGAGGAGGCCTGGCAAGCGGAAAGAAAGCAGTGGAACGAGCAGATGGCGGCTCGCGAAGAAGCCTTCGGCCGCGAAAAGGAGGCGCTGCAGGCTGAAAAGGCACGCCGGGAGCAGGAGCTCACCCGACAGATCGAGGATTTGAGGAAAGAGCTCGCGGCCCGGAACGAGCAGATCGCTTCTTTGGAGGCCGCAAACCGCGATCAGGCCGCTAAGCTCGATCAAGCCGCGAAGGATCTTCTTTCCAAGGAAGAGAGCCTTCGGTCCCTGGCCTCGGAGATCCAGGGTCTCAAGGCCAGGCTCGGGTCCGCGGAAGAAGAGACGGCCAAACTCAAGAGCGAGGCCGCAGCCAGAGAGGCGGCCCTGAGCGCGGCCCAATCCGACAGGCAGGAGTTGAACAAGAAGCTCGATGAGGCGTTGCAGGCGCTCCGGACTCGGGAGAGCCGAATTCAGGCGTTGGAAAAAGACCTCCAGGAACTCAAAGCCACCCCGAGAGCTCCTGCAGCTCCTGCGGAGGCGGCGACCCCGGCTCAGCCCGCGGCTCCGTAGCGGCGTGGCCAAAGCCGGTTGGGAACCAACAAGCACTCACTCAAGTTACGGAGGCTATGGCAGGAACATGAAAGTCGGATCCGGATCTATTTTGGCTCTTGCGGTCCTTGCAGCGGTGCTCTTCTCCTTTTCAATTGCGACTCCGGCCTCGGCCGACGAAGGTCTGTCGATCCTTCTTACCTCGAATCTCGAGGGAAAATTCGCGATCGAGACAGCCGAGCGTCCGGACCAGGATCCCCTGCTCGTCATCGCCCAGGGAATCATGCGGGAAAGGAAGACCGGGCGGATCGGTCTCTATCTCGACCTGGGCAATGCCTTCTACCCAGGCCCTCTTTCCAAGTTTTCTTACGGTGCCGTGATGTCCGAGTATCTGGGCACGCTGGGTTGCGACGCGACCCTGGTTTCTTCGAGGGATCTGCAGATCGGCACGGACCATCTCGAAACCCTGGCCCGGGAAGGAAAGACCAAGCTGCTCTCGGCCAACCTCATGAGGGACAAACAGCCGCTTTTCGCCCCCTTCGCCCTGTTTCCCGCAGGCCGGGACACGGTCGCCGTGCTTGCCGTCAGCTCCACGGACATCCGGTTCGACATTGCCGAAAAGAAGCTCTACGGGGTCTACGCCGCTCCTTGGGAAGAAAGAGTGCCCCAGGTCCTGGAAGAGATCCGAAAAGCCCGGCCCAGGCATACGATCCTCCTTTCGGGCCTGAGCCTTCAGCACACGATCGCTCTGCTCGAGAAGAACCGGGACATCGGCATGGCCGTCTGCGGCGGCGACAACACCGGAGACCTTTACGGCGGCCGGGCCGTGCGCGTGGAACTGGAGGACGGAAGGCCGATCGTCATGCTCGCCCGCAGCGACGGGTACTACCGGCTCGACATGGCGACAGAACCCAGGCTGCGGGTGCGGGAGCTCGTTTGGAAATCTGCGGAGGAAATCGCGCAAACCCTGAGGCCCGGGGGGCCGGAGAAAGTCGAAGCGGCCTTTGCGGAGTTTTCCAGACGGCTGGCCTTCTGGCAGAAGCAGTTTCGCAAGGAGGAAGACGCGGTCGTCACAGAGGCCAGAGAAAAGGCCTTCCCCGTGAGCGACGCAAAACTCACGGGCCTCTTGCGGGACCGGTTCGACGCCGAGATCGCCATCGTGGAAAAGGGCACGCTGGAGCCTTCCGACTATCAGGGCGAGATCCGGCACGCCAAGATTCTGGATACGGTGAATCTCGATTACAACATTTTCGTTTACGACTTAACGGGCGAGGAGGTGCGGAAGATCCTGGGAAAGGACCCCTTGCTGCTTATCGACGGCGTCTCGGGCGAGAAAATCCAGGGATACCGAATCGAGGACAAGCGTCGCTACCGGGTGGCCTCCACGCAGACCGCCTATGACCGGATCGTCAAGATCCTTGCCAAGGAGCCGGCCTACCGGAACACCTGGCAGACCGTAAGCGAGCTTCTCCTGGCGGATTTGCAGGAGGGGAAGATCGTCTTTCGAGACGACTATCGGTACCTGGACCGCAGATTCCGCACCACTCTGGATGTGAAGCTCTCGAATTATCTGGACCACTCGACGGTCAGCAAAGGGAACGACATCTCGCCGCCTCCCGGCAAGCCGGCCGACAGTTACAAGAAGTGGGGGCTCGACAACCGGATCGATCTGACCCTTTACAACAACCTTCACCAGTTTGTCTTGACCCCGGAGCTCCGTTACGAGAGAACAGACGATCAGTACCTCCAGAATTTGCTCCGGGGCACCTTCGTTTACAATTTGAATCTCCAAGGGCCCCTCCAGCCGTACCACAAGTCCCAGTTTGAAACCGTCCTGGAGGAGGAGCGCTCGGGATACAGACCCATGCTCCTCCGCGAGACGGTCGGTTTGTCGGCGGTCTGGGGAATCCTCAAGGCCCGTCTGGGTCTCGGCTTCGAGAAACGGATCAACGATCCCGTTGAGCCCTATGTCTACGGCTTGGAAACCATTGGGAATCTCAAGTACCCTTTCTTGGAGTACTTGACCTACGGGCTGGACGTGGACTCCTTCTTCGGCGCCCAGTCCCGAGAGGGGGGCCGGCCCCAAGTGCGGTCCGAGATCACGAACGCTCTGACCTTCTCCATCAGCCGCTACGTGGGGTTCTCGCTCAAGCACCGGTGGGTTTATCTCTACTCGGCCGAGTTGGAGGAAAACTACTCGGACTCCCAGTTCCTGACCGCTCTGGACTTGGCCATGGACTACAAGATCTGGTAGGTCCCTCCCTCCCGCGCAGCGCTTGGGCGAGGCGCGGTCAGTTGATCGTGCAGAGCGCCTCCGCGAGCTCGGCGTAAATCTCCGCGGCCAAGCACACGTCGCGGAACGAGACGGATTCGTCGGGCACGTGGGCCTTTTCGAGCTGCCCGGGACCGAGCAGCAAGGGCTTGACGCCGGCGGCCCAAAGCTCGTTCGCATCTGAATGGCTGCGAAAGGCCTGGAGATCCTCGAGGGGCAGGCCGCGCTTTTCGTAGACCCCCCTAAGGGCGTCCATGACCGCGCCCTTCTCCGGAATTTCGTATCCTCCGTGGATCATGGCGAAGCGCAGCGAGGCGTCCAGGGAAGGGTCAGCACTCCTCTCGCGCGACACCAGCTCGTCGAGCTCCAGCGTGACCGCGCCGATGGGCGCCGAAGGCGGCAGATGAACGTCGAGCCAGGCCTCGCAACGGTCCGGAACCGCGAACCCGGCCCGGGAGCTGACGAGATCCCGCACGTTGAAGACGAACTCGGGATGCCGGTTCTCGAAAAACCGGGTAACCGTTAGAAGAAGCCGAAGCATGGTCTCCACGGCGTTGCGTCCCTGGTTGGCCAGGGAGGCGTGCATCCGCCTGCCCCGCGTGGAGAGCTGGATTTCCAAGTATCCGTAATGGCCGAGGCAGGGTCTGAGGTCCGTGGGTTCTCCGACGATGGCCCAGGGGAACCGGTAATCTTTGACAAGCCTTCTGGCGCCGTCTCCCTCTTCCTCCTCGCCCACCACGAGGGCAAGGGCAACCGGAAGCTCCGGGCCCCGGGTTTCCCAGAGGCCGAGATAGGCCTCCACCATGGCCGCGCATCCGCCCTTCATGTCGGCTGCGCCGAGCCCGCGGATCTGGTCGCCCTGCTCCTGGTAACCGTAGTGGTCCAGGTCGAAAGCAGGCACGGTGTCCACGTGACCGATCAGGGCCAGTTGGATTTCGCCCCCCTGCGGCGCCACCACGAGGTTGTATCGGCTTTCGTCCACGGGCTGCCGCACGACCGGAAGTTTCTGCCGCTTCAGATGCCCGTAAAGAAACTCGAGGATTTCCTCCTCCTTGCCGGACGGGCTGTAGATGTCCACCATCCGGCGAAGGAGACGCCGCACCCGCTGGGGCTTTATGCCCCCCTGGGATCTAGTCATCGCTTCGGAGACCGCGGGAACCTTCGGCCCTGCCGTTGCCTTTCCTCTCGGTCTGGTGGCGGCGCTGGGCGTCCAGGTTCAGCGTGAGGTAGATGTGCTCCTGGGGATTGCCGAAGCCGATCTTGCGGAAAAAATGAAGAGCCGGCAGATTGTCCGCCTCGGTGTCCACGAGGATCATGCGCACCCCCATTTCGACCAGCTGCTCCCGGAATTCGTTGAAGAGCCGCGTGGACACGTCGTTTCTCTGATAGGCGGGATCCACGCCGAGCCAGACCAGGTGGCCGTATTTCCAGGCCGAACGTCGCTTTTGAATGGTCGTGCCCAAGGCGAACCCGATGATGCGGTCGTCGGACTCGGCCACGAGGCAGAGTTCCGGCTCGGCCTGAAACAGTTCGATCACTTCGAAAGGATCCCACGTCCGATAGAGCGTGGGCATCTTGCTGGCGGTGAACAGACGCTCGCCGAGGTGGTACACGGTGGCGAGGTCGTCGATTTCCATGGCGCGAATTTCTACGTTCACGCGCTTCTTCCTGTTTGTGGACTCGTCTTCGTCGTCATCGTCCATGACAGAACATGATCCTCCTTTCCATGGGGTTCGATCGCGGGCTGCCAGGGAAACCCGGCAGCCTCTTGCCTTTACAGTTCTATTGGGCCACGCGAACGGCCTTGCTGTCAAGAATCGCCCGCCCGCGGCCGGTGTTGGCTGAACCGCACGAGAAGGGGCCTTGCTTTGAATCTGGGACCTGCACAGGGTTCTATCTCGGCAGCGTTTCGGCTTTCATGCGGCGCACGTACGAGGCCACCTCGCGGATCATCCTCCGGGGGTTGTCCAGGTTTCGCGCCAGCACGTCCACGACCGCGCTGCCCACGATGGCCCCGTCCGCGCCCGAGGCCGCAAGCTGCCTGACGTGCTCGGGCCTCGAGATCCCGAAGCCCGCGCAGACCGGCGCGTCGGTTCTGGACCGCACCCTCTTGAGAAGCCGGAGCGCCGCGGGATGCACGGTCCTGCGGGCGCCGGTGACGCCGAGCAGGGCCACCATGTAAAGAAAGCCTCGGGCTTTCTTGAGGATCGCCTCGAGTCGTTTGTCGGTGGTTGCGGGCGTCACCATGAAGATGGGGTCCACCTGGCAGCGCTCGCCGGCTTCCAGGATCGGACCGGCCTCTTCGATCGGAACGTCGGCAGCCAGAATTCCGTCCACGCCGGCATCCCGTGCCTCTGCGAAAAAGCGGTCGATCCCCCTGCGGTAAATGAGATTGCAGTACACCAGGAGACCGATCGGCGCCTGCGAGAAGCGCCGGACCTCCCGGATGAACTGAAAGGACCGGTCCACGGTCATCCCGGCCCGGAGGGCGCGGATGTCGGCGGCCTGGATGGTGGGACCGTCCGCGATGGGGTCGGAGAAGCCGATGCCCAGTTCGAGCATGTCCGCGCCAGCCGCCAGAGCTGCCCGGACCACCTCGAGAGATGTTTCGTAATCAGGGTCTCCCATGACGAAAAAAGGGATGAAGGCGATTTCCCGGCGGGCCCGCAGGGCTTCAAAGCATCCCGGATACCTGGTCATGTCAAAACACCCGTCCCATGCGCTCCAGTGCCTGCTGAGCGTGCTCGAGATCCTTGTCTCCCCTGCCTGAAAGGTTCACGACGACGATCGCCTCCGGTCCGAGTCGGCGGCCGAGTTTCAGGGCGTAGGCCACCGCGTGGGCCGACTCCAGGGCAGGAATGATGCCTTCCGTGCGGCTGAGCAGGACAAAAGCGTCCAAGGCTTCCCGGTCGGTCACGGCCACGTACCGGACGCGGCCCGTCTCCCTGAGATGACTGTGCTCCGGCCCCACACCCGGATAGTCCAGCCCGGCCGACACCGACCACGCCTCCTGGATCTGCCCGTCCGGGTCCTGCAGAATCCGCGTGTACGCGCCGTGCAGAACCCCGTCCGAGCCGCGGTTGAGAGGAGCGCTGTGGCGTCCGCTCTTCAGTCCTTCGCCGGCGCCTTCGACTCCGTACAGGCCGACCTCGGGCCGCGACAGGAAGGCCTGAAAAATCCCCAAGGCGTTGCTGCCGCCTCCGACACAGGCCACCACTGCGTCCGGAAGCCGCCCTTCCGCCTGCCGGAGCTGGCGGAGCGCTTCCCGGCCGATCACGCTCTGGAAGTGCTTCACCATCGTGGGGAAAGGGTGAGGCCCTGCCGTGGTGCCGAACAGATAGAACGTGTCCTCCACGTGGGCGATCCAGTCCCTCAGGGCCTCGTTGATGGCGTCCTTGAGCGTTCTCGATCCGGTCTTGACCGGCACCACCTCGGCTCCGCACAGGCGCATCCTGAGAACGTTCATCCTCTGGCGGTGTGTGTCTTCCTCGCCCATGTAGATTACGGTGCGCAGCCCGAACAGGGCTCCCACCATGGCGGTCGCGAACCCGTGTTGTCCGGCCCCGGTTTCGGCGATGAGCCTCTTCTTGCCCATGTACGTTGCCAGAAGGGCCTGCCCCAGGCAGTTGTTGGTTTTGTGCGCGCCACCGTGGAGGAGATCCTCCCGTTTGAGGTAGACCTTGCAGCCGGCCCTTCGGCTGAGATTGGCTGCGTAGGTGAGCGGCGTGGGCCTGCCTGCGTACCGCTCGAGCAGGGTCTTGAGTTCTGCCTGGAACTTCTTGTCCGACCGATACCGGTAGAAAGCCTCCTCGAGTTCCTCCAGAACGGCCATGAGGACTTCGGGGACGAAGATTCCTCCGTATCGGCCGAACTTGCCTTTCTTTTTCAACGCAGATCCCCTGTGGAACAGGCTGTTGTCTCAACGCGACCGGTCCGTCATGGTATACGGATTTCGGCGTGCATGCAATCGGTGCGGCACGATGATAGAATGACCCTCCAGGTCGCTTCCCGGCGTGGACGATGACGGGGGCGTTGCACAGGAGCCAAGGGGACATGGGCGGAGTTTATCTCATCTTGGGCTGCGCGGCTCTGTTTGCGTGCGCCTTCGTCTTTTATGGCGGTTATCTCTCCAGGCGGTTCGGCATCCGGCCCGAGGCGCCCACTCCCGCCCACTCGCTTCGGGACGGGATCGATTACGTGCCGGCCAGGCGGGAGGTTCTTCTCGGCCACCACTTCGCATCCATTGCCGGCGCAGGCCCCATCGTAGGTCCTGTGCTCGGCGCGCTCTTCGGGTGGGTGCCGGCCCTGCTTTGGATCGTGCTCGGAGGGATCTTCATCGGCGCGGTCCACGACTTCTCCGCCCTGGTCGCCTCGATCCGCCATCAAGGCCGCTCGATCGGGGAAGTGATCGAGCAGCACGTGGGGCGTCGGGGAAAAATCCTGTTTCTCGCCTTCTCCTGGTCCACCCTTGTGCTGGTGGTGGCCGTCTTTGCGAAAATCGTGGCGCAGACCTTTGCGGCCAACCCGGGCGTGGCCACAACCTCGATTTTTTTCATGCCCCTGGCCGTCGCCTTTGGACTCTGCAATTACCGCACGCGGCTTCCTCTTGCCGCGACCACCACGGTCGGCGTTGCGCTCCTTTTCGCCGCGATCCCGGCCGGAGCGCTCCTTCCGATCCAGACGAGCGCCGACGCTTGGATCGCCATTCTCTTTCTCTATTGCGGACTGGCCTCGGTTCTGCCGGTCTGGATCCTTTTGCAGCCCAGGGATTATCTGAATTCCTTCCTGCTCTATGCCTTGCTCGTGGGCGGCCTGGTCGGGCTTCTCTTCTTTAAGCCGTCTCTGAACCTGGCTCCGTTTGCCTCTTTTCACACCGAGCTCGGGCCCTTGTTTCCGATTCTGTTCGTGACTGTCGCCTGCGGCGCGATCAGCGGCTTCCACAGCCTTGTGGCCTCGGGCACCACGGCCAAGCAGCTGAACCGGGAGACCGACGCCCGGTTCGTGGGCTTCGGCGCCATGCTCATCGAGTCTCTCCTGGCCGTTCTGGCCCTGGTCGCCGCCGCCTACCTCACGCCGCACCAGTATCAGGATCTCAAAGCCGCAGGAGGTCCGATTCATATCTTCTCGCACGGGATCGGCTCTTTCATCGCCACGCTTGGGATTCCCGCAGCGACGGCGAGGAACTTCGCCGCCCTGGCTGTGTCGGCTTTTGCCCTTACCACTCTGGATACGGCCACCCGCCTGGCCCGGTTCGCTTTCCAGGAACTGGTCGGCACGGGTGCCCCCACGAAAACGAGGTCTTTCCTTACCCACCGCTACACGGCGACCGTGCTCACTCTGGCGGCTTGCGTTGTCCTGGTGACCAGCGGCGGAACCGAGCGGGTCTGGCCCCTTTTCGGATCGGCCAACCAGCTATTGGCCGCTCTCGCCCTTCTGGCGGTCTCGGTCTGGCTCGCCCGAAAGGCCGAAAGGAACTTTTTCGTGAAATACCCCATGCTCTTCATGTACGCCGTGAGCTTGAGCGCGCTGGGGATCCAGGCCTGGCAGAATTTCCGCCAAGGCCACATGCTCCTCTCCGGCTTGGCCTGCGTGCTGTTCGCGCTCGCCCTGTTTCTCGCCTGGGAAGCCCGAAAAGCGCTCGAGAAAAATCAGTTGACTTCCCTGCCGGAGGTTCCGTAACTTGGTGTAGAAGAACTTCAACAGCCCTTTTGCCCCCGAACCGCAAAGGAGGGTTCTCCCATGAAGAAAGCGCTCTACGCTTTCGCTGCGGCTATCCTTCTTGCCCTTGCTGGTGCCTCGGGCTGCTGCTATGACGTGCCGGAGAACGGCGAATTTTGTTTCATCATCGTGCCCATCTTCGGCGAAGGCTCCGGAGGCGTTCCTGACGCCACCGCACTGGAGCCCGTCCACTGCAGCCAGCTCCGTTGACAGAAGGCCCTCTCGGCGGATCGGGGCCCCGGAGGGGCCCGTTTTGTCTTTTCTGTCTTCACCTTTAGCCCAGCAGGGGAAGGATGACCGCAGCCATGAAAATTCTTGCCTTCAACTCAAGCCCCAGAAAGGAAAAAGGCAACACCGAGCGGATCCTGCGTCCTTTCCTTGATGGAGCCTGCCAGGCCGGCGCCGAAGTCGAAGTCGTGTATCTTTACGACAAGAAGATCCTGCCGTGCCTCGGCTGCTTCCACTGCTGGCTGCGGACTCCCGGCAAGTGCTGCCAGAAGGACGACATGGAGGGACTTCTCAAGGCCCTCACGGAAGCCGATGTGGCGGTCTACGCCACGCCGCTGTATGTTTTCGGCATGAGCGCGGTGATGAAGCTCTTCATGGACCGGATCGTTCCTTTGGCCGAGCCTTTTGTCGAACTCACGCCCGACGGTCGATCCACGCATCCCATGCGGGGCGAGAAGAAGAACAAAGGCATGGTCGTCGTGTCGAACTGCGGATTCCACGAGCTCTCCAACTTCGACGAACTCATGGCCCACTTTCGGGCGATCGCCTATCACAGCCGCGTCGAGATTTTGGGCTCCCTGCTCAGGCCCGAGGGGGAGTTTCTTGCTGTGGCCGAAAAACTCATGCCGGGAAAGATCGGCAAGGTGTACGAGGCCGCCCGCGAAGCGGGCCGGCAGGTGGTCACGGTCGGGCGGGTCTCGCCAGAGACCGAACGCGCGGTCTCGGCCCATCTCCTGAGCCGAGAGGAATTCCTGGAGAGCGCCAACGCGTACTTCCGCAGCAGAATCAAGGCGGCCCCGGGCAATCCAGCCTGAGCGGGGCCGGTCCGGGGAGGATCCGAGCGCCGCCCGGATCATGGCCCGCAGAACCCAAAAAGGGCGAGGAGGGCAGACAATGAACCGCAAGGGCGCGATCTTTGTTTTCGGTTTCCTGGGCATTGTTCTTTTCTCCCTGCCGGCCTGCTACGAGCCGGGAGGACCTGTTCCCGAGGCTCCTGTCGCCCCTCCGACGCGGGAGCCGATTCCGCAGCGGGTCGTGGTCGAACCGGTTTTCGTCCCGTCTCCTTATCCCAGGGACAACGGCGAGATCCCGGCTGACTGGATCACGGACTGGGACTGCGACCAGATCCGGTTTCTTCGGTACAGGCCGGATACGGGCTCTGAGCCTCCCAAAGCGGTCGACGCGGTGCTTGTTCTCATTCCCGGCTACATGGGCGGGGCCAACAGCTTCGACTATCTCGGCCGGCAGCTCGTCTCGGCTGCAGAAGCCGATCCGACCGTTGGAAGCCTCGAAGTCTGGGCCATGGACCGCAGGACGAACTGCCTGGAGGATCTGACGGGGATGAACGCGGCAGAGGCCGCGGAAGACACATCCCTTGCCATCGACTATTACTACAGAGGGGCCGAAATTGAAGGCCGTGCCTTTCAGGGGTTCCGCACCGACCAGGATCTGCCCTTTCTTTCCGAGTTCGGTCTGGGCCTGCTCATGCGCGATCTGTGGGCAATCCTGGAGCAAAAGATTCCGGACCGCCAGGTGCGCGCCAAGACCGTGTTCGTGGGCGGGCATTCGGCGGGTGGCGCGTACGCCTCTTACTTCGCCGGATGGGACTTCGACGGCGACCCGGCGACCACGGAAGACGCCGGATTCGCCAACTGCGCCGGCCTCATCGGCCTGGACGGTCGCGTGGGAGCCAGGCCCGCGGACTATATCGACGAGGCTGAATACCAGCAGAGCCTCCAGGCGATCCGTCTCGGCACCTCGCCCCGGTTGAGCCTCTTTCTCGGCGTGACGCCCGAGGCTTTGGCCCTTTTTGAGATCGTGGGCATGAACGCCCATTTCCGGCCGGACGCGGAATCCACCCTGGCCAAGGATGTCCCGTATTCTCCAAGCGTGGAGGGCCTGATCCGCATGCTCCACTCCAAGGATCTCGGCCACTTCCTGACCGGCGTGCCCGCCTTTGAGAACTTCCGGTACACGAATGAGGCCGTGCTCGGCATCTTCTTCGACGACAATTTCAATCCCGTGAGCATCCTTCAGGCCAGCATGGGCTTCCTGCAGGGCGGCCCCGTGGTAAGCAAGGTCTTTCCAGCGGATCTCGCCGATCTCATCGGATTGCCGGGATTCGACGCCCAGGGGATGTTCATCCCGTGGGACGCCGGGCCGCCCACCGCGCTCGGCACCGGCCCTCTGTATTCCTGGGTGAACTACGACCGGGTCGGAAACGCTTCGGATCCTGATTACCGGGACACGACAGGCTCGCTCGTATACACGACCTGGAGAAACGAGGTGACCGACATCCAGGACGTGGCCGTAAGCCTTTACCGCGGCCCGTCGAATTTCCCGGAGTGGTACTACACCTCGAGAATCAACTTGGACAGGCAGGCCGCGGCTGCGCCCTATAACGCGACCTACGGGCTCCACTTCTTCCACAACGACAGCATCGAGACCGTTCCGATTCTCAACGTGAACGCCTCGGATCGGGAGGGATACAATCATCAGGACGTTCTCTTTGCTGCGGTGGACCGGCCCAGCCACAGGGAAAGCGAGGTGCTGGGCCCTATGATGGATTTTGTGTTCTCCCACAGCGGCGGAACCGTCCAGGTGCAGTAAGCAAGAAAAGAAGTCGCGCCCAGGACCGTCCGTTCGTGGGCTCCGCTGCCTGCCGATCAGAGGGGGGGCGCGTGTGTTCGCGCGATGGTCGGCGAGGCTTTTTCTTGCCCTGTCCGTCCTGGTGCGCAAAGGCCGTGGGCCGCTGTCGGGATCTGCTTCTCTGATCTGGCGGGAGCAGGAATGCAACTCGCAGACTACGTGTCTAGAAATACAAGATAAATTGTCTGTCTCCCGCCTCAGATACCAACAGACGTACCAACAGAAAACGCGTCCAGGGCATCGAGGGAAGGCAAAAAAGCGGCCGAACGGCTCTACGGCCTACTTGTGGAACCTTACTGAAGTTAGACCAATTTACAGGAGCTTCCTGAACTCTCCAATAGTGAGTCCCGCATCCTGTACGATTCCTCCCATAGTGTATGCGTTGACGGGGTTGTGGCGAGGGATGGTGACGATGCGGACTCCATCCGACATGACAATGTGTTTCCCTTCCCGGACAACCCGGAAACCTGCCTTCTTGAGCGCATTCACCGCAGCGAGGTGGTTTATGCCGGCTAACTTTGGCACGACTATACCCGTACCTCGACCTCTCGGACTTCTTCTCCACTCACGATCTCTTCACGGGCGGCGAGGTACTCTTGAATCGCGATTTTGATGTTGGCGAGCGCCTCCTCTTCCGTGGCACCCTGGGACCAACATCCCGGCAGACCAGGACATGAGATGCTGAAACCCTCTTCGCTCCTGTGTAGAACAACCTTGTACTTCATATCTAAACCTCCAGCTGACTCAACCCTTATCTGTATATTACCTCCCCTTCGAGAATTCGTCTGACAGACTAAGAGATTTTGCAGCGCCTTGGCCTCCGCAAATGCTCAGTTGAAGTGAACCGCGGGGTGGAGGTCTGATACGCTTTTGAGATTTAGAGCAGGATGGCTGCGATGCTTGAGGGAATCATAATGCATTTTGAGGATCACGTCAAAGATTTAACCCGAATTGTGGGAGCAACGCGATTCCTTCCCCATGAAGTGCAAAGCTAATATGTCCCCATGGGCGGAGACAGAATCGCATTGAGCCAAGATCAGTTGAGGCGGTGGCATCTGTTGACGGTGGTTTTGGACGGGCGGATCTGCTTGAGGGAGGCGGCGGCGCGGATGGGGGTCAGCTATCGGGGAGCCAAGCGCCTGCAGGGGCGGGTAGCTCGGGACGGGCCCGAGGGGCTCCTGCATAGGAACCGGGGCAGGAAGCCGGGCAACGCCCTGGCAGAAGATCTCAAAGAGAAGGTCTTGCAACTGTCCCGTACAGAGTACCTCAGGTTCAACGATACCCACTTCTGCCAGCAGTTGGCCACCGCTGAAGGCATCCGAGTCAGTCGGCAGACCGTTCGGCGCCTCCGACGGCGTCGCGCCATTGCGCCCAAACGGTGCCGTCGTCCGGCTCAACACCGGATGCGAAGGGCACGCAAGCCCCAGGAGGGCATGATGGTTCTTTGGGATCTTTCACAACGGCCCGTGCGGAAGCCAGAGGCAAAAACCTGAGACGCGATTTGCGCTGGACGCTGTTGGACGGTCTCGGAGAGGCAGGTGGCGGAGGGAGCAGGATTCGAACCCGCGGCCCTTTCGGGCTCCGGTTTTCAAGACCGGTGCCTTAAACCACTCGGCCATCCCTCCGCGGAATCTCTCTAACGAAGGTCGTCTCTCGTCAGCCGGGCCCGCAACGGCCCACCGTCAATGTAGCGGCTCGCTCTCGGCGTTGTCAAAACCCGAGCGGAAGCGGTTCCTGAGGTATCGCTGGAGCGCCGGGTACTGGAACGGCACGTGGCCATGGAGGTCCATTTCGACCAGTGCCTTCCAAAGGGGCCAGCCCTGGACTTCCACGCGATAGAGGGCGGCCACAAGGCCGGTCTTGTCCGCTCCGGAATGACAATGGAAAAGGATGGGAAAGTTCCGCTCGTCCGTGAGAAGCGCCTTGATCTGCTGCCACTGTTCCTCGGGCATGTCCTGGCGGGTGCTCACAACGATGTGGTGAATCGCCACGCCGCGCCGGGCCGCGATTTCCTGTTCATAAGGCCGCAGCGTGGGCTTGAGAACGAGGATCGTTTTCAGTCCGTAACGATCGATCCAGGATTCGAGCTGGTCCGGCCCGGGCTGGCCTGAACGGTAGATCTTGCCCGGGACGACGACGTCGAAGTTCTTTTCGGCCAGGTAGCTCCAGAGGAACCAAGCCACGGCCAGCAGCACGGCCAACGCCAGAAGAACCGGCAGCGCGGCCCGGCCCGTTCTCTTGGGCCCTGGGGGGGTCGCCACGTCAGATCTCCACCTGGTCGCCACCGGAGTCGCTCTCTTCTCCGGATTCGGCGCCCGGCTCGTAGTTGCCCAGGACGACCATGGTTCTGTGGCCGACTTTTTTCCTCATGATTTCTCGGGCTCCGTCTCCCAAGAGGCCCGCCAGCTTTTCCGCGTGCCGTGCTTCCACGAGGCAGAGAACCTTGGGATGGGTCCGCATATACTCTTGGACGGCCTCGAGAGACTTGAGAACGTGTATAGGCCCCTTGGAATAGTAAAGGAACTGGGGCGGGACCTGCAGGTAGGCGATGAGTTGCGCCCCCCGGGCTCTTTCAGCAGCCAGGGGCTCGCAAACAAACCGAGCGCTCTTGTGGGTGTTTACGGCCGGATCCACGACGTGAGCCCTGAAAACGGTAAGGATCGCCGCGGCTAGAAGCACCGACACCCATCCGGTGCGCCAGAGCCTTCTTTTCTGGAGAGCCCAGAAGGCCAGGCCCAGGAGGACCAACGCAGGAGCAAAGAAAGCGGCGGGCCGGAAGGGAGGCCGGTAGTCGGAAGGCGCAAGAATCGCCGACAGCGGAGCGGCCGCTGCGAGCAGAACAAGCACGAGGCCCAAAAGGAGGTACACCCCGCGGGCATAGAGCTCCAGTCCCCCCTTGACGCCCGCCCGGTTCCAGTCGTCCCATGCGCCGGAGACATATACGGCCGCGGCGGGAAAGAGCGGCAGCAGGTAGTTGCCCCTCTTCTCGGTCGTCACGGAGAAAAAGACAAAGGCGACATAGAAGAATCCCATGAGGTATTGTTCCGCCGCGGCCGAACCCAGAAAGGCCTTGGCCTTGCTCCGGGTCGCGCGGTACCGGAGGATCCAGGCAGCCGGGAGCCAGAGGGTCCAGGGCAGGAAGATCGCCGGGAAATCGTAAAGGTAATACCCCAGCCCTTTCGGATGGCTGTACCCGTGGACGGCCCGGCTGTAGGTCTGTTTCCAGAGAATCTCCCAGCCGCCGTATGCTCCCCGGGTGGACAGAACGGCGGGCACGTACCACGCGCCGACCACGGCGACAACGGCCAGCATGCCCGCGAGAGGTCGGAGCCGGCCAAGAATCCTCCATTGCCTGTGGGCGGCAGCCCACACGAGAGGACCGCTCCAGCAGAGCAAGACGGCCACAGGGCCTTTGGTCAACGTGCCTGCGGCCATGGCGGCGTAAAAAAGAACCGGGAAGATTCGGGACGGCCGGCCCTGCAGGGTTTCGAAGGCTCCCACAAGAGCGAACAAGACAAAAGCGGAAAAGACGAGGTCCATCTGGCCGAACCGGGCGACCCATGTGAATTGGGCCGCGGTCGCCAGGACCGCTGCGGCGATCCAGGCGCGGCCGGTTCCCAGACGCCGGCTGCCCCAGAAAAAGACCAGGAGCACGGTGGCCGTTGCGGCCAGGGCGGACGGGAGCCGGGCAGCCAAAGGCGTGACGTCGCCGAAGGGAAGGCTCGCAATGCCGGCCAGCCAGAAGTACATCATGGGCTTTTGGGTGTAGATCTCGTCATTGAGATGCGGAACGATCCAGTCGGACCGGTCGATCATTTCCCTGGCCACCTGGGCGTAACGGGGCTCGTCGGGCGCCCAAAGGTCCCGTTCGCCGAGGCGATAGAAGAACAAGGCTCCGCACAAAAGCAGAAGCGCGGCGGTTAGAACCGCCCGGGAGGGCGCTGCTCCGTGCAGACGCGACTCGATCCGATCGAGGAAAGGGGCCGACGCAGGGGACATGGGCTCGTTCGTTTGCGGGGAAGGAGTGGACGAACACTTCGGGACCGTTTCGCATCGAAAAGCAAGGTAACACGGTCGAACGGGCCTTGCAAGGAACGCCAGCCTTGCGTGAAACTCCGGTCTGGAGCCGAGTTTGTGCGCCCCGTTCGATTTGACTCCATCCGGGCGAAAGGATAAAGAAAAAGAAACGTCGAGAACGCCTTTCTAGCCAGGGCTCGAGGAGGATGCAGAAATGGACGTCACAAGCAACAGAATTGCGACGGCACTGAAGACCGCCATTCGCCGGGAAGAGAGAACAGCCCAAGCGTATCAGAACCAGTCGAAGGCCACGAAAGACCCGGCCGCCCGAAAGGTCCTTGAGTCTCTGGTGCGTCAGGAGATGGCCCATGCGAAAAAGCTCAAGCTGATCCTGGACAAGGGGATCGACAGCTCCTTTTTGGGAAAGCGGGGACGGGATCTGGTTCCGGAGCTTCGAATCGTCAACGACGATGTCCGAAAGCTCGAGGGCAAGGGGGAGGCCGTAACAGTCCTTCGGCGGGCTCTCAAGGCCGAGGAGAACTCGGCCCGCTTTTACCGATCGCTCGAAAAGATCTACAAGGGAGTCGACGTGGCCGTGCTGTTCGGCAAGCTCGCCGAGGAGGAAGAGATCCACAAGGCCCGCTTGGAGAGAGTCCTGGCCAGGATGTAAAAGGCCTTCAGCCTCTTTTCAGAATCTCGCCCGCGACCTGGGCCGCAGACTGGGCGCAGGCCTCCACGCCCACGGTCCCAGGCGGCATGCATCCGTCTCCCACGTTGTACAGGTTCTCGACAGGCGTCCGGACCGGCATGGGGAACCCGGGCCATCTGTGCATGGAAGGCCAGTCTTTGTGGTGCGTGCCGGTGTGGATGATTTGGGCCCCTTTCCGGAAAGCCGGAAAGTTTTCCTCGATTTCCCGGCGCGCCCGCTGAATCGACTCCCGGAACTTTAGCGGAGGGCTCGAACTGGGGGGGACGCTGTAGGTTACGGTCAGGTGTCTGCCGGGGGGCGCCAGCTCCGGGCAGGTCAGGGTCGGGGTGGCCAGGAAACACAGGCTTTTCGTGTTTCCGAAATTCCAAACGCCGGCGCAGTCGCTGGGCGGCTCGGCCGAGGCGATGCAGAGGGAGATGACCGGAACCGGGTGCGGATGCGCTTCGAGAAGGGCCCGGTAACTTTTTTCGATGGGTTCTGCGCCCAGAAGTCGCACGGTCTGTCTGGGCCCGCAGTTGCTGATGACGTATGGAGCTTCGATGGTTTCCTCCTTGCCTTTCTTGTCCACGCATACGCCCCGCACGGCTCCTTTTTCGACAAGGATCGAGCGGCACGATGCGCCGGTCTCGACTCTGGCGCCCCGTTCGACGAGAGCCGCGGCCAAGTCGTCCATGAGCCTCCTGTTGCCCTCTGCGGCGATCCCGTAGCGGATGTTTCTGCCCATGGCCTTGAGGAATCGGAAGAATTCTCCGGCAGGCGTCTCGTCCGCATGGACGCCGATGTAGGCGGCGCAAAACCCTTCAAAGAGGGCGTGGACGCTTGCGTTGGAGGAATACTGGGCCAGCCAGTGGCGGAAAGAGATTTCGTCCGAAGGCTGCCACCAGGAGAGAGCGCCCGTAAAACGCCGGAAAAGTTCACGGGCCTCCTGGGGGTCCTGCAAGGCGAATTCGATCATGCCGAGCAGCCCGCCACCGCCGGTGGGAGCTTCGTAGTCGCCGTGGCGAAGCCTGTACCGGTAAGCCCCCTGCATCGGCCGAACGTTCATGGGCACGCCGAGCAGATCGAACGTTTCCCGAAAGGCGCTTCGTCCCTCGAAAGGCACGAGAGTCGCGCCGGTCGGGATCTGAAAGCCTTTCACGAGGCGGCTGGACAGGCGGCCTCCGAGAATCGGCAGTCTCTCGAGGACCGCGACCTTCATGCCTTGCTGCACGAGCCTGGCTGCCGCGCACAGGCCGCCCACTCCAGAGCCGATGACGACGGCGTCTACTTTGCTCCGCTTCATGTTTGGGCCTCGCGTGCTGGTTTGCTCCACCGGTGGTCTTGCGGGGCGCCGCCCTGTCCCCGCCTTGCCTCTTTCGCGTCAAGCCGAAAGGGGCGATCAAACCACCTCCATCAGGTCCCTCCGATAGGGAACGCTCAGAGCCCCTTCGGGGCAGAACTCCACGCAGCAGTAGCAGGCAATGCACTTGGCCGAGTCGACCTTTGGCCAGGGATCGAAGGAAATGGCGCCGGCCGGACAGGACTGGTCGCCGCAGAGCCTGCAAAGGACGCATTTGCCTTCGTCGAGAACCGGCTGGATCTTGACGATCTGCTCGTAAGGGTTGAAACCGGACTCGAGCGCGAAGGTCGGGGGCCTCTCGAAGGTCGACAAGACCTCGAAGTCGCCCTCCACATCGATCCGGTCCAAGCGGATTTCGCCGAGCCCTTGCTGGTGCGCCATTTCCAGCATCTTGATCCTTGTCGGATCCCAACCCATCATGGCCGTGATCACAGCGTCCACCTCGACCCCGTTTTTCCCGGCGACGATTTTCCCCACCTTTCGGGGCTTGCCGTGGGTCGGGCCGCCCCCCTCCATGCCGACCACGGCGTCCACCACGTGGAGATCCGGCGTCCGCCACTTGTACAGGTCCAGCCACAGTTGGGTCAGGCGTTTGAGATTCCCGGTCTCCAGATGATAGCGCGATTTCATCGCGCCGACGACATATCCGAACAGATTCTTGATACAGCACGAGATACCGGAAAGAACATGGGTTTTCATCTTGGGCACGTTGATCAGGAAGTCGACCTGCCGGACCTTGCGGGACACGAACACGCGGGGGAGAATGGCCGAGCCGATGTCGACAAACTCCCCCTCCCGGCTGATATTGCAATAGTGGTCGGGGGCGAGATCGAGGATGCCCGACATCCGGACCGAGTGCATGGCTCCCTCGTCCAAATTGCCGGGATTGTCCCCGATCGCCACATCGGAGGTTTGCTTGAGGCACTGGTCGAGCAGGGCCTTGACCAACCGTGCGTCGGTGGCGGCGCTCTTTTCCGGTCCCACGGCCGCCCCGAAGTTTGGCTTGAGCAGAACGCTCTTGCCTTGGAGATTGACGTCGAGCCGTTGGAAGATTTCTGTTAGGACCGATCCTGCGGAGTCGTAGTCGGCGTTGCGGACAAGGACAAGGGACATGGCGTGATCCTCCCCGCTTTCATCGTGGAGCGGATCCAGAACGAATGCAAGTCCTCCTCCCGGGGCCGGCAAGTCGAAGAGCCTGACAGGCCTGCGGGCTCAAGGACCTTGAGGGCGTCCCCCAAAAAAGCGGCCCCGGCAGGCGGCGTCTCCTCCTCTTCCGTCCCGGGGGCGGACCGGGACCCTTCTCCTCGCGAGCGTCCGGATGCCGGATTTGGCTTTCCCGGGAGGGGGGGACAGCCCTCCTTTCGGCAAGCTTCCCGGGAACTTGACAGCCCGACCGGACGCCGACACCGCCTGCCGGGAAACCGGCAGTCCTCCTCTGCTTGGCCGGAACCTCAGCCTGCGATTACTTGGCCTCCTGAACAACGGAGGTCATGCCCAAATCCTTGCGGATGTCCCAGAAGGCCGGGCATTGCCACATGCAAATGAAGCTCGAATGAAGGTCCACGTGGTCCATGAGGGTGACCATTCCGTTGAACCAGGAAGGCATGCCCATTTCTTCGAAGAAGTGCCACCAGACGTCTTCGGTTCTGTACAGGCGGCCCCTCTGGTCGTAGTTGGCGATGAAGTGGATCACGAAGGTCTCGGCGTCCACATACACCTCTCGTTTGCTGTACACATAGTTCGGATCCTTTTGGGTCATGGTCACGAGGTAGATGGGCCTCCGCTCCATTTTCACATTGTGATAGGCGAAGTCCTCGGAGCTCATGTAGTGGGTCCCATCGATGGTCACCGGCACGAGGAATTCCCGCTCTTCCACTTTGTAGTCATACGGGTAGCGAGTGGCCGACAGCTTCTGGGAAAAGAGGTTCATGTCGTCGTAAATCAGGTCCTGCCCTCCCACCTGGTCCTGCGTGTCGGTGGCGGACATCTTCCGGATTCGCCGTAGACTGGGCACGTACAGCAGGTTCTGATCCGGAGTGGCCTGGTCCATGTAGTTCAACATGTTCCGGGTCATGCCGGCGGAGTCTCGCGGCGTCTCCCACTTCCAGGCTCCGGTGATGAGCTCTCCTCGGTTTTTTGCCCGTTCGTCGTACCAGCCCAGGGGTGGGATGAGAACGCGCCCGGCCAGGCGGCCGAAAAGGGTAAAGGCGTCGGACTGATAATCCCGCTTGAGATCCCGGGTGTAAGCCCAGAGCCGGTTGTAGTTGACGAAATTCTGCTCCCACTGGCAGTAGCGGCCGAAGACCCAGTTCCACATCACCTGGATGGCCTTGAATTCGCCCTGGGGCCTCGGGAAGGGGAAACCCGACTCCCAGGTCGACGGGATCAGATACCCTTGATCGTCAAGTTTCGTCTTTCCGGCGTTGCGTTTTGTCGCTTCGGAGACCGGAAGGGGATAATAAAGCTGCCGGGTCGGGACAATCTCGAACTCCGGGATGTTGCCGATATGGGGCGGGCCGCCGGGCTTGATGCGATTGTACCACTGCGGGATCAAGAGGGCCTTGAGCCCGGGGTACTTTTCCAGATCCTGATAGGTGTACTTGCCCGGCTTGATTTCGGGGGCGATCTGGCCCACACGCTCCGGAGCCCGGAAGCCGATCACTTCGGCCCATTGGGTCTTCATCGCTTCCTGGTCGAAGCAGAGCCTCTTGTAAAGCTGAGGGGGGAGAAGGGTTCGAGGGTCAATCGGCGATCCCAGCCAAGAGCGTGGATCGTCGAAATTGTTTTTGTACTGCATGACCTCGGAGATGCTCTTGGGAAGATAGGTTGAGGGATGCGGAATGGCTTCATCGGCAGCCGCAGGAGCCGCAAGACTTGCCGAAGCCAAAAGAAACAGTGAAAACAGGACGACGGAGATCTTGATTCCACTCATGCGTGAACCTCCCATGTGGCTGTCTTTTGTACGATCGCGCCTGACCCGCGCGATCCGGGGCGCTCAGCATGAGCAGCCCCTGCGTTGGACTTCACCTTCCTTGCCTGCATCAGGAGAAGCGATACGCTACGGTGAAGTACACGAAATCCTTGTTGGAAAATGGCTGGAAGCCTTTGGCGACCCTGCGACCGTCGAAGACCATAAACCCCAACTTGTACTTCAGGCGGTCGCTCTGTTCCCAGGCAATTTGGGTCTTGAAAAGGTTCGCCCGGAACGTGATGTCGCGCTGCCAGAAGAACATGGGCTGCAACTTGTTGTGGAAATAACTCGTGTTGATCATGAATGTAGCGGTGTAGTTATCGTCCTCCACGCCCGAGAAGTAGAAGTCATCCGGATAATCGAAGATCTTCCGGTGGAAGAACTGCGTGGAGGTGGAAAAATAGGACTTCGCATTGAGCCAGTCGACCTTGAACTTCCAGTCCAGGCCCAGAGCGTAGCGGAGTTCGTCCCGTTTCTGGAGCTCCTTTTCTCCCGGCGGAATGATCGGCGAATAGATGAAGCTGCTGTTAAAAGCGTAGAAAACCTCGGTGCGCAGCACAGGCGCGACGCCTCCCAGCACGGACGCTCGAAGCGCGGGGAAGTCCCTGGAAAAGGTTCCGCCCACGAAGTGGAGTTTCGGATAGTGTCCTTTCTTGCCGGGATGAAGGATGAGATTGCCGTCCCAAGGCGAGGGTTCAGGGGGAACCCGTCCGGTGGTGGATTCGAAAATCGGCTGGTTATCCCGGCCGTTGAAGTAGTTGAGCGTGACGATCGCGTCGGCCACAATGCCCTTGAGGCGAACGCCGTATTGGAAGGTGTCCGGATCCCAGGCGTCCGGCTCGTCGAGTTTCACGATGTCGTAAGAACCCACGTGGCAGAACCCCAGGGCGGGATGCGTAATCGAGATGTTGGGTGCCCAGATACCGGAAACGTCGTTGCCCGGCAGGATGGGTTCATTGCCCCGGAAGTCAGCGTTGGGATTGAAGATAAATTCAACACCCAAGTCTGTAAGCCAGCTCGTCTGGGGCTGCACGAAATATTCTGTCCGAAGGAGCCAGATCGGGATGATCGTGGTCTCGAACTCAACGTCCGCAAGGCCCCGCCGGCTGTCGGCCGGATTGATCTGGTCCATCAAGCGTATGCCGTCGGTCTCCCCCCATTTGACGATCTGCTTGCCGATCCGAAAGAGAAAGTTGCCGGGCGTCCAGGTCAGGTGAAGCTCTTTCAGGAGATCCTGATAATCGTCGAAAACATACAAGGAGTCCCGAGACCGATCGAACTGTTTTTCTCCCCATTCGTCGCTCTTGCCGTCCAGCAGAGGGTAAGCCCAGTCCGTGTTGACCATGGTCGAGCCGAAGAAAGTCAGATTGTCGGCCATCTGAAGCTTCGTTTCGAGAAGAAACTGAAAGATCGCGGATTCAAATCCTTTCTTGGCGTCGTAGTGGTCTCCGCCCACGATGTTGAAAGCCACGCCCTGGTTGACATACCCCATCACCGATAAGGGCATGCCTCCCACGGTGAAGTCGTAGGCTCGGGCCGGCCCGGCGACGACTGCCCATGTCACCGATACGGCCAGGAGCATCGGCGCGAATCTGCTGCAAAGCCAAGGCGCGATTCTGTTCATCATCCCCCCTCCTTTGCGTTTCGAGTTGCCTGTTTCGAGCAACGGACACCCTTGAGAACGTGCGCCAAAGAGTGGACCGGTCCATGCGGCAACCAGTCCATGGCGTGATTCGGGTCAATTCTCTCTCGCCAGGGTTTCGGCAACGGAAATCCTCGACGCCTCCCGGCTCCGGAGAAATTTCGGCCGGATCCAGGAAAGCAGCAGCGGGTGGATCGTAAAGGCCATGACCATGTTCGAGAACAGAAGGATCGCCAGGAGCAGGCCCATCTGGGCCTGGAACTTCAGGGCCGAAAGGGGATACCAGGACAGAATGGGGAGAATCAGAGTCAGGGCGGTCAAGAAGATGCCGAAGCCGGCCGTGCGAACGGCCCTGAGGATCGTTTCCGTGTAATCCCTGGTATGGGGATATTCCTCGCGAGCCCGGCTGTAGAGGTAGATCGCAAAATCCACGCCCACCCCGACACCAACGGCCGAGCACGGCAGGGTGGCTGTGGTCAAGCCGATTCCGGCATACGCCATGTAACCGAAGGCGATGAGATTGGACAAGACAAGAGGCAGGCTGAGCATGGCCCCGGCCAGCAAGGAGCGGAAGGAGAGGGCGCACATGAGGAAAATGGCCGCCAAGACCAAACTGTCCAGAAGCAGATGGGTCTTTTTCATTTCCTCGTTCAGGGCGATCTCCATGCCGATACGGCCTCCAGCGAGCCTGAATTCACCCGTTTCCGTTTTGAGAGGGTGATTCTGGAAGAACCCATAGGCTGCGTCGCGGATGCGCTTGAGATTGTCTGAGGTATGGTCGGCGAAAAAGAGAGTGATCTGAGCCCGGCTCTGCTCCGGATCCACGTAGCGTTGAAGTCCGGCCATGCCCGCGCTGGACCGCAACAGCGCCATCATGCCCGTGAGTTTTTCCCGGTCTCGGGGCACTTCGTACCAGACAGGGTCTCCCTCGTGGAAGGTGCAGTTGAGCATTTTCATGAGGTTGGCCAGGGAGCTTGAGGACATGTAAATGTCCGGGAGGCTCTGGGCCATATGCTGGCTGAAGAGCTCGAAGGTCATGAGCACCGCCGGGTCGTACACCGACTCCGGGGCCCCGTCAAAGTAGAGGCTGAAGGTCTCGGAAGAAGCGCGGAAATTCTGGTTGAAGAAAACCTGATCCTGGTTATAGGGGTGTCTCTCCCAGAGGATCGGCGAGCCGGGCGTCGGATCTCCCACCTTCAGCTTCGAAACCTGCCAGAAGCCGTACGCAGCGATTGCCAGGGCGAGGATGGCGATCGGATACCGACCCGCGGCCATGGAGAAACGAGAGAGGCTGACGAGCCATCTGGAACGGTCTTTCCCCTGTCCTTCGGAGGGTTGTCCCGTCTTCAGACGAAGCAGGCTGCACAACAGGGGGACCACCGTGCCCTCTATGAGGATCGTGAGCATCCAGAAGCTCATCAGGATGGCCACCTGCTTCATCAGGCGGATATCGGCGATGCCCAGAACCAGAAACCCGGCCACATCGGTCGCCACGGCGGCAGCATTGGGTATGCTCATGGCCTGCATGGTTCTCTTGGCGGCGGTTTCCTTGGACGCGCTTGCCCTGTATTCCTCGATGTACCGGTGTGTGATCTGCACGGCGTTGCTGAGCATGCGGGAGACCACGAGGAAGGCGAGGACAAATTGCAGGGGGCTGAAGTTGATGCCGGTCCAGGCGATAAAGCCGAGCCCGAAGGCGGTGCATATCGCGGACATTGCGGCCGGGACGACCATTCCGACCAAGTTGCGGAAGGACAGGTACAACAGAGCGGCCATGAGCAGCACGCTTATGGCAAAGACTTGATAAAGCTGGGGCTTGTGGCTGTAAATCCACCCCATGAGCATCGGAAACCCGACGATGTGCACCGAGGTGTTCTCGTCGCTGTACCGTCGAACCACGTCCTGGAGCTTGTGGAAGATCCTTTCGTAGGAGACGGTCTCGCGCATTTCGGTCAGCACGAGAGCCGCCGAGCCGTCCCTGGACACGAGGGTTCCGTCGTAGGCCGGATTGGAGAAGATGTTCTTCTTTAGGAGCTGGATTTCCGCCTCGTTCGCCGGGATATCGGGAAACATGAGCGCTTCGAAGGCGATCTCCCCCCGGGCCTTGGTCTTGACGACCTTGGTGGCGTTGCTGGCGATCGAGACGGTTTGTACGCGGTAGATTTCGTCCCACAGCTCGATCTCCCGGGTGAGATCGCGGATTTTCCCGAGCATGGGGAGATTGAAGATGTCTCCCTGGCGAGCCCGAAGGGCGATGACGAGGCTCGTTCCGCCGCCTCCAAAGACTTGAGAAAAGCGCTTGTGGAGCGCCAGGTACGGGTGGTCCTGGGGAAAGAGATCGGAGAGGATCACATGGGTCTTGATGTTCGTGGCGCTCAGGGCTGAAAGGACGGCTCCAACCATTACGACCGCCAAAACAAGCCGTCTGTGGCGCCAGAAAAACTCGATCCGCCTCGAGAACTGAACCGGGGTGTCGTTCATGGAATTTCGCTCTCGGCTTTGAAAAACTCGTTACCTTCCGTCCGGAGGATACACTCGCCTCCAGGACGTGGCTGCTTCCTCGGACAGATAGATCCAACCGCCGCGGCCGACCGCGGCGAAACTGTCTTCGCCTTTCGGACAAAGTCCGTACAACCAACCGTAGATGACCGGGGGCTCGGCAGAGACGGCCCGGAAGGTCTCGCCCCCATCCGAGCTTGCCAAAAGAAGGCCACTTCCGGCCAAGAGGACGGTTCCGCGCAGATCGGCCCAGATGCCGAACAGATGGGCTTTCGGGATGTTGTCTGTTCGCTCCAGCCAGGTCTGTCCACCGTCCTTCGTGACCGCCGCATACCCTTCCATTCCCGCCACCCAAGCCGTGGAGGGACTGACGGCGCGGACGGCGAACAGGGACGTGCCGGCATCAACGTCGCCGGTTTCCTCCGAAACGCGCATCCAGCCGGCCTGATGCTCCCAGTGAACCCCTTTGTCGCGGGTGTGATAGATGTACCCGTATTCTCCCGCTGCCCAGCCGTGCTCGGAATCGCAGAAGGAGATTCCCTTGAGAATGATGTCCGGGCCCTCGAACTGGACCGTCCATGTCTGTCCGCCGTCCTGGGTGTGGAGGATTTGCCCTCGCTCGCCGGCGATCCACCCGGTCGACCGATCCACGAAGCAAACCGCCATGAGATAGAGTTCGACCGGGCTTTGTTGGCGATTCCAGGTCTGGCCTCCGTCGAGCGTGTGGAGGATCGTCCCCTTGTCTCCCACTGCCCAGCCTGTTTGGTCGTCCAGGAAGGATATGCCGGTCAGGGTGTAATCGGTTCCGCTTGCCTGGACGCTCCAAGTCGCGCCGCCGTCGGACGTGTGAAGGATCCGGCCCCATCGGCCGCAGGCCCAGCCGCGGGTTTGGCTCGGAAAGGAGACGGAGAAGAGATCCTGCTGCAGGATGGGACCGGTGCCCGCCGGGGGGCCCGCCCAAAGGACTGGGGCTCGGGAAAGGGCCAAAGCGGTCAGGAACAGGACGATTCCGAGGGGTCGCGTTCCACGAAGACGACAGGTACGTCCAGGCCAGGAGGGGAAATCTTTCTGCATCTTTGCCTCAGGAGGGAACGTCTCGGGGTCCCTGAATTTTACTGTTTTATTATTCATGAAATAGGATAAGGGTCATCAAATGACTTTGTACAGATAATATGACCCTAGGTCATGCTATTTACCAGTCTGGCCTCCTGCTTGTCAACAAAAAAATGAAAGGGGGGCGGCTAGCCCCTGACCTGGATCCCGCTTGCGGGCGGAGAAAGCGGTTTGACGGGGCCGGCCAGTTGGGGGATCCCGGAAGGAGCGCGGAAGGAGGGGACGGATCCTCAGGGGACCCGGATGGGCTTTTTCAAGTAGCCGTGGGCATGGAACCACCGGACGGCCTTTTTCAGGCAATCTTCGAGAGGGGTTAAAGTCAGGCCCAGCTCCTTAAGGGCTTTCCGGTTCGATGCGTGCATGGGGCGCTTGAGGAACCGCACAGAGGCCAGGCTGACGATCGAGGGACGGCCCAGGAGCCTTGCCAGGACAAGGTCTCCGAACAGGCCGGCGACCCAGGCGGCGGCGTATGGAATGGGCCACCTGGGAGCCGGCACGCCCGTGAGCCTGGAAAGGACGGCCAGAATTTGGCGGACGGTCACGTTCTCGCCGCCCAGAATGTACCGTTCTCCGGGTCTGCCTTTCTCCATGGCGAGCCGGTGGCCGGCCGCGACGTCGTCGGCGTCGATCACGTTGAGGGACATCGGCGGATAGAGAGGCATCCGGCCGTTCAAGAAATCCACGATGAGCTTGCCGGTCGGCGTGGGCTTGAGATCCCGCTCTCCCATGGGCGCGGTCGGGTTGACGACCACCACCGGAAGTCCCCTGGCGCAGGCCCGCCAGGCTTCGACCTCGGCCAGATACTTCGTCGTGACATAGGGAAGAAAGAACTCGCCCAGGTCCCAGACCGTCTCCTCGTCCGCAAGCCTTCCGGCTCGGGCCGACCCGACTGCCGCGATCGTCGAAGTGTGCACGACCCGACGGACGTCCGCCTCGAGGCAAGCCGCGAGCACGTTTCGAGTGCCCTCCACGTTGATCCGGTAGTAGGCTTGGGGCGGATCCGTCATCGTGTAAAGGGCGGCCACATGGTACACCTGATCGCAACCCCGCACGGCCCTGCGGACCGAGTCGAAGTCGGTGACGTCCCCCGGGGCTTCTTCGACGTCCAGGCCTTGCAGGTTGAGACGATTGGCGTTCGGCCGGACCAGGACCCGGACCTCCTCGCCGTTTCTCAACAGTTCCCGCACGACCGCAGATCCGAGAAAGCCCGTGGCTCCGGTGACGAGCGCTTTCATGGCGTCTCTTCTCCTGTTCGGTGCAAGGGCCTGAAGGACGAGGCTAGGCGGCTCCGCTTTTCAAAAGATCCTCCACGATCCTGGCTTGAAGCTCCCGGAAGGTTTCCGGCGGCTCTGCGGACTCGGGCCTTCTCTCCATCCGAAGGGCGTCCGCCGGGCACTGAAGCGTGCAGACCGCGCACCCGATGCAGCGGTGGGGCTCCAGGCGGACCACGTTCCCGTCCAGGCTCAGGGCTTCCATGTGGCAGGACTCCACGCAGGCGCCGCAGCCGGTGCAGGCCTCTTCATCGACGGCCACGATGAAGTTGGAGGTCGCGGCCAGGGAAGGCATTTGGGAGTTCTTTACGCTTGTCAGGATGCCGCAGCAGCACCCGCAGCAGGCGCAGATGAAGTCGATGCGCTTCTTGGTGTTGTTGGAGGTCAGAACGAGCCCGGCCTCCACGGCCCTGCGGACCACGGCGTGGGCTTCCTCGCGCGAGATCCTGCGTCCGAAGCCCCGCTCCTCCACGAAGCGGGCGAAGGGGCCGAACTGCATGCACACGTCTTTGGGGGCTCCGCAGCTCTTGCCCATGAGTTCTTTCTGATGGCGGCAGTAACAGGTGGCCAGACTGATCTCATCGGCCTGGTCGATGTAATGGGAGACCTGTTCGAAGGTGTGAACCCCGATCGAAGGCTCGATCTGCTGTTCGATGGGGACCACCCGGGCGAAAGGGGTGATCGCGGGAGGCGGCCCATCGGTGAAGGGCGTGTGAAGGATTTCGTCGAAAAGGCGCGCGAGTTCCCGGTCTTTCGGCGACGTTTCGCCCTTCATGAACTGAAGCTCGAACACGCCGGGAAAGAGCTGGAGAAGCTTGTATTGGTTCGGTGTGCCGGACTTGCAGTAAAGGAGTCCCTTGTCCGCCATGGCCTCGAGCCGGGCGGCCACCCGGGACGGGTCCTCCCCCAACCTGGCAGCCACGGCTGCGGCATCTTGAAGGATGCCGGGCGCCATGGCCAGGGCGGTTTCGGCTTCCTCGGGCGTGTAAAGCCTTTGGAGAAGCCGGGAGAGGGCTTCTCCTTTGGGGCCGCTCATGCCGATCGTGCGGTAGAGATCCGCGAGCCTGTCGTAGAGATCTGGTTCCTGGTGCGGTTGCTCGTGCATTCTGTGTTCTCCTGGGTGGCAGGGAAAAGGATCGGCGCGCACGCGCCGGTCAAGACGCAATCCTTCGAATCAAGCGGATCATGGGTTCGGCCGGGGCGTACCCGGGGATCCCTTCGGTGGCGTGGCGCGACAGGCGGCATGCGGTCCCGGGAAATCGTCGCAGAAGGAACGCCTGGAGGCTGTTGCGGAAAGGATTTCGCTCGTAAAGGCGCCTGCGGACCCAGGTGCGGCCATAGTTGCGGTTGATCCGTTGGAACTCGCGTTCGGCGGCTTCGCGGTCCCGGACGGCCATGGCCGCGATTTTTCCGGACAGGAGCGCTCCGTGGATCCCGAACAGGAACATGGGGTCCATGGACCCGGAGAGGCTTCCGGCCAGAATCCTCTGGCCGTGAAACAGCCTGGGGTTCCGGAAGCTCTTGGTCGGCACGCAGCCCGTGAGAAATCTCCACCCGGCGAGGCTCACGCCGAGTCTTTCCCGTACTTTCTGTACGCAGTCTTCCAGGTTCGCCCGCGACAGGGGCTTGCGGGAGAACAGGAGGGCGTACCAGAGATTGTTCACCGCGGTCGCGTAGAAATAGTCGTTGGTATAATCGTCCATGTAGCTGACCAGAAGCTGCTCGAACTCTGCCCGAAGGCTTCCGAAGAGCTCTTCGTTTCTTTCTGCCTGCATCCAGAAGGAGTAAACATTTTCATACGGGATGCCGGTGGCGTCGAACATTTCGGGGTGGAGGCCGGTGGCGAGGATGCTGCCCGGCGGTACTTCGTCGGGGCTTCGGACCAGGGTCCCGAACTGGAAGTTCACGCCAAGCCGAAGGCATTCCCGGTAGAGATAGCTGTCAAGGGACGTAGGCCGGTCGCCCCTTTCCACGCAGAAGAGCGTATCGGTCTCGCAGGAAAAGAGGCTGTTCTTGACCCCGAGCTGAAAGGACAGGATCGGCTTGAAACAAGGGGTCAGGTCGATTCCCACGTAACGGCTTGCCGCCTCAACGTGGATGGGCGTGCTGTGGCAGGAGGGGTGCAGGTGGCGCATCCCGCCGATCTTGTCGTGCCCTTCCAGGATCGTCACCTCGTCGCCTTCCCGGGCCAGGTGAATGGCGGCGACCATCCCGGAAAGGCCGGCTCCAACGATCGTCACTTTGGGCATGATCGTTCCTCCCAAAGGGTGCCAAAGGCCATGATACGGGTCTTTCGGGCATGGATCAACGCAGACCGGGCAACGGACACCGGGCAGAGGGGAACGAAAATGGCAAAGGAAGAGGGCAAGACGCAAAAGGGCGAAAGGGGGGAGAAGGTCGGATCGCGCGGCGGTGGAACACTTTTGGGTCCGGCTGGCTTCGGCTGCCTGACCCGGACAGACGGGCGGAAGGGCAAGGGAGGGAGACCTACCACCAATTGGGCCGGGTCCGGCCCGGGCTCAGTGGCTTGGAGATTCGCAGGGACTGGCGGGGCAGTTCAGGACCTGGCAGAGAGTCTCCAACTGCTCTTGGATCTTGCCGGCCCTTTCTTTGATCAGGCAGGCAAGTTGAATCCGCGGGCTCGGCGGTCCCTCATCCACTTCCAAGAGCAGGAAATCCGCGGCGAGCCGAACCTGGGTGCAGCACTCGCGAAGCTGCTCCAGGAGCCCCTGGGCCTGAGGGCCGAACTCCGTCAAGCAGGGAGGGGTGGGAAGGATCCAGTTCGATTGCGGGTTTCGGGATGCCATCTCGATCTCGTTCTCCCCATACGAGGATGAAACAGGCTGGGTTGCGTTCTTGAAGGCGCGGCCATTTTCGTACCCTGAGCAAGGGACGTGCCAATTCAACGGGCTGGGGCTTGCCTGAGGGGGAAACGGGAAAACCCCTCAATTTCAAATTGGAAACGGGCGGGATCGATTTGTCTGCGCCCCGCGCCGCTCGGAGCGCAAAAGCGTCACAACCTTGACGGGTGGTCGTATTTTGGCACGGGTCCAAGCTTTGCCAGACCGGTCCGTGAGATGCCTCGCGACTGTGGCGGCCCCTCGTGGCCGGAAACCCGGCGGACGCGACGGAGCGCGTCCCTGCAGGAGCTGCAGGGGGGGCTGGCGGGCTCAAGAAGGACGCCCGTCGAGGATTTACCCTTCGATCGCCTCGCGGACCTTGATGGCCAAAGTTTCGAGCGTGAAGGGTTTGGGGAGGAAGTGGACTCCTTCGTCCAGCACCCCGTGGTGGGCGATCACATCCGCGGTGTATCCGGACACGAAGAGGCATTTCAGACCCGGCCTGAGGGCGACAAGCTCCTGCCAGAGCCGGTGCCCGTTCATTTCGGGCATGACGACGTCGGTCATGAGCAGGTGGATCTCGCCCGTGTGTTGCCGGGCCACCTCGATCGCGTGAGACGGGCTGGAAGCGGCCAGCACGGTGTAACCGAGATTCTTGAGCAGGCGGGTGGCTAGCTCGAGAAGCGGCGTCTCATCCTCGACGAGAAGCACGGTCTCCGACCCGGTTCTCTTAGGGCCTGTCCGGACGGCCTTGCCCCGAACCGCACCAGCCGGTTCGCAGCGAGGCAAGTAGATGCGAAAGGTCGACCCTTGGCCGGGCTCGCTGTACACGTGGATGAATCCGCCGTTCTGTTTGACGATGCCGTAAACCGTCGCCAGGCCCAGGCCGGTTCCGCGGCCGTGCTCTTTGGTGGTGAAGAAGGGTTCGAAGATCCTCGCGAGGGTCTCCTGGTCCATTCCGGATCCCGTATCCGAGACAGCCAGCATCACGAACGGACCGGGCTGAAAGTCCGCGTGACGGACCGCGGCCTCGTCGGCGAGAACGACGTTGGCGGTTTCCACCGTGATTTTGCCCGGACCGGCCAGGGCGTCCCGGGCGTTCACGATCAGGTTGGCCAGGATCTGGTCGACTTGGGCCGGATCGATCTTCACCGGCCAGAGGTCTTTCCCCGGGCGCCACCGGATCTCGACGTCCTCCCCGATGAGGCGCCGGAGCATGTTGAGCATGCCGGCCACGGAGTCGTTCAGAACCAAGGGCTGCGGTGACGCGGTCTGTTTCCTGGCGAAGGCGAGAAGCTGGCGGGCGAGGTCCGCGGAGCGCGAGGCGGCTGTGAGAATCTGGTTGAGGTCTCGTGTCAAGGGGTCGGACGGTTCCAACCGCCTCAAAGCCATTTCGGCGTATCCTTGGACCACGGTGAGCAGATTGTTGAAATCGTGGGCCACCCCGCCGGCCAGCCGGCCGACCGCCTCCATTTTCTGAGCTTGGAGGAATTCCGCTTCCAGCCGCTTGCGCTCGCTTATGTCGCGGGCGATGGCCACGTAACCTGAAACGATGCCGTCGGGACGTCTCACGGCGGAAACGATGGCTTCGGTCACGAGGGGCTTGCCCTCGCGGTTGAGCGGTTCCCATTCCGTCCTGAAAAAGCCCCTTTTCTGCACCTCGCCGTAAACTCTCTGGCCGAAGGACCGGAATTCTTCGTCGGACCGATAGAAGATTCGTGCCGATTTGCCGATGACTTCCTCCCTGCTGTATCCGGTCATGCGCGCGAGGGCCTCGTTGCAGGCAAGGATGTTCCGCTCGGGATCCAGCAAGACGATGGCGTCCGGCGACGCTTCCACGAGGGTCCTGTACCGTTCTTCTGAAGCCTGTCGTTCCTGCTCCGCGAGTCTCTGCTCGGTGACGTCCCGGGCGATGTGCAGGGTCTCGGCGAGTTTGCCCTCGCGGAAGAAGGCCCGAGACCGAATCTGGACATAGGCCTGTTCTCCCCTGCGCGTCACTACGGGTATCTCGACCGCCGGAACCCGCTCGCCCTTGGCAACGCGCTCCAGGGCTTCCGCGGCAATCCGACGCGCTTCGGGCAAAACCAGGTCCAGGGCGGCCATGCCCTTCAGTTCATCCTCTGAGTACCCCAAAGCCCGGCACATGGCCCGGTTGGCGGTGGCGATCTTGCCGTCCGGGTCAACAGTGAAGATATAGTCGCTGGCCTCCTCGATATAGGTGCGATACCGTTCCTCGCTCTTCTGGAGTGCCGCCTCGGCTTGGGCTGCGATCTGGCGCGATTGGCGCCGCACGTGCAGCAGAATGGCGAGCCGCGCTTTGAGGTCCCCTTTCGGGACGGGGAGCCGGAGGCAATCGTCGAAGCCCGCGGCCAGCCAAGGGGCGCTGTCCTCGCCGGCGTGGAGAGCCACCAGGAGGGGCAAGTAGAACCTGTCGGTCCTTTTCCGGGCGAGCGCCTCTCGGCCGATGCGGCGTGCCCAGGACTTGTCCAGAAGATACAGGTCGCCCTCCGGGATATTCCCTTCCGTGATCTCAAGGGGCTTGTAGCCAAGCTCGGCGAGATATCCGCCGAAAAGCCTGCGGTCTTCGGCGCCTGCCAGGCCGAAACAAATCCGTTCGCCCCTGTCCGCCATCTCGCAGCTCCGGCTACGATTCGGGCGCCTTCGGCCTGTCCAAGATCTCGGGGATCCCGGTGAGAACTCCTCTGAGGCGATCGAGTTTTTCTCCCACCCGGATCCCTTCCCGCGTAATCACCAACTCCCTGAGCTGGGGCTGGAAGGCGCCCAGGCGTTTCTTCAGGCAATGGATGACCTTGATGATCTCTCCGCTGGATTCGGCATAGCGGATGCAGAGAACGTTGTCCGAGATGTAGCTTACGCCCACTTCGCTGATCTGGATGTCTCCGGTGATTCTTTCCTGCTCCACCACCAGAAACAGGCTCGCCCGGCGGCGGCGCAGATAATGGACGAGGTTCTGTACGTGGGCGTTGACCGCACCGAATTCCGCCATGGCGAGTTGGTAGCCTTTCAAGCTGTCCAGAGCGAACACCTGAGCCCCTCTCTTTTCCGTGTCCTGGCGTACCGCCTCCAGGAACTCATCGGGATACTGGATGAGGGGATTGATTTCCCGCACCTCGAGCGTTCCGTCCTCGATCCGGTCTTCGGCGCGGATTCCCACCTCCCGGCACCGGCCTAGAATCGAGGCGGGTGCTTCCTCGAAGGTGTAAAAGATGCTCTTCTTGCCCTGGGACGCTGCGGTGACGAGAAACTGCATGGCGAGCGTGGTCTTGCCCACGCCCGAGGGCCCGGACAGAATGGTGCATCCTCCGGCGGGCAGCCCTCCGCCGAGCAACTCGTCCAGCGAGGGGACTCCGGACGATAGGATGTCCCTCTCGTAGGGAACCTTCTTGAGGGTCTCGATCCAATGAGGCCAGACCACGATCCCCCGACTCGTGATGCGCATGGGGTGCCGGCCGGAAAGAAAGGAAGAGCCGCGGAACTTCGTGACCTCGATCGTGCGGTGTTCCACCACCCGGCTCGGCGAAGGCTCGTTCGTGAGAAGGAGGATCCCGTCCGTCGCCAGAGCCACGGACATGTCTTTCTGGAGTTCCCCCGCTTCGAAAAGCCACAAGGAGACGCAGCCTTTTTCCGAAAGACGCTGGAGGAGCTTCTGCATCTGCTTTCGAAACTGGTAAGGATCGGCGGACAAATAGAGAAGACAAGTGGCCGAATCGATGACCATTCGATCCGGGTGATGGTCTTCCACGGCGCGGTGCAGGGCTTGCCAGACCGGCTCGCTTTCGACCTCCTGCGGGGAGAATACGGAATATTCGCCTTCGGGTGTCCCGTGGGTCAGAGTTCGGCCGAGATCCGCGAAGACGATTTCCGGCGAGTCCCAGCCGAAGGACGAGGCGTTTCGCCGGATGGCATCGGCGGGCTCCGACAGGGTGACATACAGACAGCGAGCCTTGTGGAGGGCGTTCTCGTGAAGAAACTGGCACCCGAGTACGGTCTTGCCGGTGCCGGGTCCGCCAGCAATGAGATAGCTGGATGCCGGGAGAAATCCGCCGTTCATGATTTCGTCCAGACCCTGGACGCCCGTCGGGATGCGCACGTCGCTCATGCGGCGCTCCTTTTGTTGTGTTTTTTCAGGTCCGGCCTGCCCGGGGTCTTCTGTATTTCTATACCAAAAAGGTTCTGGAATGTCACAAGAATTTTTGCGGCTGACCGTTTGGCTGGGTTTTGCGTGTGGGTGGACACAATGGACTCCCCGGGATGGAGGGGGCCTTACGTCCCCACCTCCCCTTGAAACCCGGGCACGGAGTCGGCTTCCCGGGGACCCTGAAAGGCCCGGCCGTGGATCGCCAGTGGGAGGCGATGTATAGTGGCTTCGCCCCCTGAACCGGAGTCCGGAGAAAAGGAATGCAACCAGAGCGGGCGGAGCGGCTTGCGGAGCTGGACTGGCTGAGGGTGCTTGCTGTGCTTCTGCTCGTTTACTACCACACCGCGGCGATCTTCGTTCACTGGGACTCGGTCGTAAACAATCCGGAGCCGAGCCTGTGGGCAGACATTTTCATCCTGTTCGTGGATCAGTGGTACATGCCGCTCTTTTTCCTGATCGCAGGGGCCTCCACGCGCTTTTCCCTGGAGCGGCGGAGCGGTCTCGCTTACGCGGGGGAGCGCATGAAGAGGCTCTTTGTTCCCCTTGTCTTCGGCATGCTTGTCGTGGTTCCGCCCCAGGTCTATTTCGAGCGGCTCCAGGACGGCCTCTTCCGTGGGTCCTTCCTCGATTTCTACGGGCACCTTTTCGACGGCTTCTACCCGGCCGGCAACCTGAGCTGGCATCATCTCTGGTTCGTGGCCTACCTGCTCGTCCTTTCCTTGTGCTCCCTGCCGGTTCTCTTATGGCTGAAGGGCTCGGGCCGGCCGGTCCTGGAAAAGCTTTGCGGCCTCCTGCGCAGGCGGGGGCTCTGGCTGTTTCTGCCGAGCCTGCCGCTCGCTGCGACCGAGACCCTGCTCAGGCCGCGATTCTCGGGCCCGGCCAATTTCGTGGACGACTGGGCGAGCGTGTGCTTCTTCGGCCTCTTTTTCCTTTACGGAAATATCCTCTATTCGGACGAGAGGGCTCTCAAGACCGCTGAGACCCACCGGAGGTGGATTCTCACGACCGCCGTGGGCTCGAGTGCAGCGGGCATCGTCCTTTTCCTGTCCGGCCGGATCCCGGGCTACGGCAACCCCCTGCCGCAGGGCGTCTCGCCGGGATGGGTTCTCCTCATGCTCTTGAGGGGAGTGAACGCTTGGGCCTGGGTTCTCTTTTGGGTCGCCCTTGCGCGACGGCGTCTCGCCTTCCGTAGCCGTCTTCTCGCATACGCTTCCGAGGCGGCCTATCCTTTTTACATTCTCCACGAGACTTGGATCGTCGCGATCGGCTATCAGGTGGCGCGGCTGGATTGGGGTGTCGCGGCCAAGTACCTCGCGATCAGCACCGCGGGGCTCGCCGCGACCCTCTTCTCCTACGAGATATTGGTCAGAAGGATCGCGCCGATCCGGTTTTTTCTCGGGATGCGGCCGGTCCGGCCTCTTCCAGCCCAGCCTGGATGATCTCTCGCGTCCGGTCCATCAGGCGGTCGATGGTCGTCGTGTCGTACCCCGAAGTGTCGATGGGCGGGTGAATGCGCATCCGGGCGCGACCCGGGAAGAGATTGAGCGTTTTGGGCGGCAGGATGTTTCGAGTCCCCACGATCGTAACGGGCAGGATGGGAAGGCCCAAGTCCAGGGCCATCTGGAAAGCCCCTTTCTTGAATTTGCCGAGTTCGCCTGTGAGGCTGCGCGTGCCTTCCGGGAAAAAGAGAACCGAGGTGCCGTTGACGATTCTCGATTTGGCCGCCTGCAGGGAGGCCACGGCCGAACGAGGGTCGGACCGGTCGATATAGATGTGTCCGAGTTTTTCGCAGGCGATCCCCAGGACCGGAACGCGGCGGAGCTCCTTTTTCATGACCCACTTGAAATCCACGCCCAGCCATCCGTAAAGCACAAAGACGTCATAGTGGCTCTGATGGTTCGCCACGATCACGTAGGACTGTTTCGGATCGATGTGTTCCCTGCCTTCGACATCGACTCCCATGGGCGTGGCCCAACTGTTGAGCCTGGCCCAGAGGGTTCCGCAAAGCCGGCTGGCGATTCTGGGTCCGAAAAGGGCGGCAAGCAGCATGGCCACCGGTCCCAGGCAGGCTGTCGTGGCAGCCAGGAACGGGATGAAGACGAAGTACTTGTAAGGCTGGTACAGCCAGTACAGGAACCCTCGCATACCCAAACCTCTCAGTTGACCCAGTCCGGGACGACCCACAAGAGCATGACCGTGGAGCGCAGGCCGCGTCGAATGGCGTGGGGATTCGGTCAATCGGGGTCCGGCTCGAATCCCCACACGCCTCCAGAAAACCCTGGGACGTAGACCCATCCCTCTTCGGACATGGACGTGCCCACCGAGGCGAATTCCGTCGTGCTCACGATTTCTTCGTCCAGAGACTGGCCTGTGGCGATGTCCAGCACGTGCAGCCCCAGGCCGAGTAGTCTGCCGGCCTGGGCCGCGACCACATAGGCGCGGTCCGCCCCTCTCTGGACCGCGATTCCTCTGGATTCCAGGTCGGGTCTTTCCCAGAGAACCTCCGCGTGGTTCCCGGCGTCGCGCAGAGCAACAAGGGGCGAGCCGATTCCGCCCGTGGGCAGGATCACGCCGCTCCGGGATGTGCAGGCGCTTCCCAGGGGATTGTACCCCAGGTCAAAGCTCCACAAGGTGCTGCCGTCTTCGGCCGAGAGAGCCAGCAGGTGGTTCGCGTTGTCGTTCACGTAGAGCCTTAGCCCGTCGCCCGAGATGTCCGGGCTTGAGGCGCTGCCGCCTTCGAGAGCCTCATTCTCCCACAGAGGTTCGATGCGGGGGGGATCGCCCGGAACGTAGCGCATGGCCACAAGGGAAGTCTTACCTTTGCCCGGCCGGGAAAGGGTGAAATAGAATGCGCCGCTTTGAAGATCGATCGAAGGCGTATTGGCGCAGGGGCAGCTTCCCTCGGAGGAGCCGCTGCCGCAGTCCAGGTAGTCGAGAAAACCGGGTTCGTAAGAAGCGCCGGGCAGCAGCTCATACGGCTCCATGACCGGCTCGCCCGTATCGCGCCTGAGCACGTAGATCCGGCCGATGTGGGTGATGAAGAACAGATGGCCCTCGGGCGTGAACTGGGCGCTCAGGGGGAACCCGACGATGGGCGTCTGCCACCGGTGGACGCCCTGGGAAGTAAAGGAATGCATGGCCCGGTTGTCCCCCAGGTACACGTTCCCGTCCCGGTCGATCGTGGGTGAGGAGGCGATCGCGGAGTCGTTGACGAGGTCGCTGCACCAGAGGATGTCGCCCGTCGTGCCGTCAAGGGCGTACAGATGGCACCGATCGCCGCCGGGATCAAGGCCCACGCCCACGTACACGTTGCCCTCCGGCCCCACGGTCGCCGCGGCCGCGATGAGCTTGCCTTGCAGGGCGTGAAAGGCCGCGGATACGCAGGCAGGACCGGGCGTGTCGCTCGAATCCGAATTCCGGTTGTCGTGGTGGATCACGGGCCAGCCGCGGTCCGGATAGGCGCTCCGCTCGGAAAGATCGGACCTTTTGTCGCCCCGGTCCGAGTCGCAGCCCGCGCTGAGAATCTGCACCTGCAGGGCGGCCAGGCAGGCCGCGGCCAGGAGGAATCGCTTCTTCATGGGCTGGAACTCCTCGCGAAAGGGGGATCGCCTATGGGGGGCTCATCATAGCGGATGGAGCCGCCCGGGGACAACCCCGCCGCAAGGACGCACGCAAGCACGCCGCAAGGACGGGTCGGCACTCGCTCGGATCATGGCGTCAAGGGCGTTGCCGCAGGCGTTACGGCACGGCTTGTTCCCGGGCCCGGGCCGTGGTAAACAGGAAACCTCGACGTTGCCCTGGGCGATGCACGTTTCGGCGCTAGAAGAGGAGGAGAATCCAATGGCGATTCGAGAGATCCGGGCAAAGGACCTGAACCCGAGGGTTTTCATCGAAGAAAAGGTGAGAGAGATCCGCTCTGCCGTTGGCGACGGCATTGCCATCAACGCTCTGTCTGGAGGCGTCGACTCCTCCACGGTCACCTTGCTCGGCCACAGGGCGCTGGGGAGGCGTCTGAAAACCTATTTCATCCAGAACGGGCTCATGCGGGAAGGCGAGCCCGAGCGGATCGTGGCGCTTTTCCGAAGGCTCGGCGTCCGGGTGGAAATCGTGGACGCCCAGGCGAAGTTCTTTCGGGCTCTGAAGGGGATCACGGACCCGGAGGAGAAAAGGGAAGCCATCACGCAGACCTTTTACCGGAACGTCTTCGGCAGGCTCGTGAAAGCGAGCAAGGCCAAGGTGCTCCTTCAGGGGACGATTCTGACCGACATCGACGAGACCGTGGCGGGCATCAAGAGGCAGCACAACGTGTTTGAACAGCTCGGGATCGACCCACAGAAAGCCTTCGGCTACAAGATCCTCGAGCCCCTCGTGCAACTGCGCAAGGACGGAGTGAGAAAAGTGGCCAAGGCCTTGGGGCTTCCCGAATCCGTTTACGGCCGCATGCCGTTCCCGGGGCCTGCCCTTTCGGCCCGGGTGATCGGGGAGGCGAGTCCGGCGAGGATCCGGCTCGTCCGGCAGGCGACCGCCATCGTGGAGGAGGAACTGGCGAGAACCCGGGCGTTCCAATACATGGCGATTCTGCACGAAGACCGCGTGACCGGCGTGCGGGACGGGAAAAGGGAGTTCGGGTTTCAGATCGAAGTCCGTTGCTGGGACAGCGTGGACGCCCGCAGGGCCAGGCCCACCCGGCTGCCCTACGGGAAGCTCGACCGGCTCGCCAGGCGGCTCACCTCCGAGGTGCCGGGCGTAGTGAGCGTCACATACAACATCACGCCGAAACCCCCGTCCACGATGGAAGCGGTCTAGGCCGCCGAAGGGCCCGCGGGTAACCTGGCCGGGGCCGGCTGACTCTAAATCGGTAGGAGGGGCTACAGGACCTGCCCTCCTTTGATGGCTTTGGCACCGCGCCCTCCGAAGGCCGAGGGCACGCCGCGCGGAGGACGGCCTCCATGCAAGCCGAGCATGCCCCGGATTGGCCGGGGCCGATCGAAAGCCTGGACTCGTTCCTGGAGAAAGTCCGCTCCGACCCTCTGCTGCACCTGCTTCGCGACGGGATCGTCGTGATCGACGCTGAAAAGCGGGTCCGTCTCATGAACCGCGCTGCAGAAGACCTGCTCAAGATTCGGGAGTCGGATGCGCAGGGACAGTCCTGCTACAGGATCGTCCGGAGCGAGGTCTGCAGGGGCATGTGCGGCCAGTGCCTGAACCTGGAGGGATCCCCCTACCTCGAAAGTTTCAACGTGGATGTGCTGACCCATACGGGAGAGGTCATTGCCTGCTGTCTGCACACGGCGGTTCTCAAGGACCGTCAGGGCGCCACGGCAGGATACATCGAGCACTTCCGGGAAATGGGCCAGGTTCGGGAGATTATCAATCAGCAGAGCGAACTGCTCAGGCTGTACGCGAATGAGAAGGAAAAAGTTCAGACTTTGGTCAACAGCATCGAGGATGGCGTTTTCACCGTGGGGCTGGACGGCCGGATCCGCAGCCTGAGCCCCAGACTGGAGTCGCTCGTGGGCTGGAAGGAAAAGGATCTGCTCGGGAAGGAATGGAGCGACCTTCTGGTTTCGGGTGAGGCGGAAGGGGACTCGGCGCGGACTTTGCTTGCTGCGGATCGTCGTCTTGCGGAATTCCGCGACCAGCGGTTCGAAATGCGCACGGCCCGCGGGGTCCTCATACCGGTGTCGCTCAGCACGGTGCCTCTTAAAGGCCCTGAAGAGGATCGGATCGGCCTCCTCTGCCTAGTCCGGGACCTGCGGGAAATCGAGGAACTCAAGAAAGAACTACACGGACGGTACAGCTTCGGGAACATCCTGGGGACCGGGCCGCGGATGCGGGAGCTTTTCGAGTTGATCGAAAGGCTTTCGGACACCACCACCAACGTGCTCATCCAGGGCGAAAGCGGCACAGGCAAAGAGCTCGTGGCGCGGGCCCTTCACTATCACAGCCCGCGCAAGGACAAGCCGTTTCTGAAAATCAATTGCTCGGCTTTGCCCGATCCCCTTCTCGAAAGCGAACTGTTCGGATACGAGAAAGGGGCCTTCACGGGAGCCACCCACCGAAAACCAGGGAAATTCAAACTGGCCGACGGCGGCACGATCTTTCTGGACGAGATCGGGGATACTTCTCCGGCCTTTCAGGCGAAGCTGCTGCGGGTGGTCCAGGATCTCGAATTCGAGCCCTTGGGGAGCACTCGAGTCGAAAAAGTCGACGTGCGGATCCTGGCCGCTACCCATCGGGATCTCAAAGCCGACATCGCTGCGGGCCGCTTCCGGGAAGACCTTTATTATCGACTTTGCGTGGTGCCCATCTTCCTGCCTCCCTTGCGGGAGCGAAAGGAGGACATCCCCCTGCTCGTTAGCCATTTCCTGGAAAAGGTCGCCGCCAAACATAAGCCCCACAAAGTGCGAAAACCGTGGTTCTCGCCTCAGGCCATGGCCATTCTGATGGACTACGACTGGCCGGGAAACATCCGTGAACTTGAGAACGTGGTGGAGCGAGCCGTTGTCTGCTCCGCCTCGGACAGGCTCGACCCATCGGTGCTGCCGCGCGAAATTCGTGTCCACAGGACGGAGGCAGGTCAAGAGGCCCCGGGCTCGGCCGGGGCCGCGCGAGGGGCAGAGACCGACCAATGCCGAAAGATACGGGAAGTTCTCGATTCCTGCGGCGGCAACAAGACGTTGGCGGCCCGAAAGCTTGGAATCAGCCGCACCACCCTCTGGCGCAGGATTCGGGACGGAGAGAACTCGGGAGCTGCTCGTTCCCCTTGATGCTCTCGCACCTGTCTTTTTCCCGCCCCTGAGTGCTGGATCGCTCTTTCGTTATTTCCTGCTCAAGACTCATTCCGCAAGAACCTTTGCGAGGAACCGTAACGCCTGACTGTTTCATCTACGCGTGAAACAGTGTTGCATGTGTTTCATGCCGAGTTTTTGAGAATTTAACGAATAAAAGCAAATGATTATGAGGGAGGGTTGGGCTTCGTGTTTCATTTTCTCGGAATTCTTCTGGTTGCCTCTCCTTTTGCCACCAGCTCCCTTCCCAAGAGCAGAACCGTGAAAATTCGTTAATTTTTTCAGTCCATTACAGTGGATGTCCCCCTGGAGGCCTTTCCGGCGGAATGCTCTGGCACGGCCCTTGCCCTTTCAGGGCCTTCGAGAATGTGTTTTCGCTTTTTTGAAACATTCCAGCGGCCTCAGGAGGGAAATCGACGTGCGAAGAGCTTCGCCCATCCGACAGAAGTCATTCTTGCTCTGTGTCCATTTGGCGTTTTGGGTCGCTCTGGGCCTTTCGGGCGTGCCCGTGGTTCCTGCAAGAGTTGATGCCGCACAGGCAGAGGAAGGGACGAGCTTGGAAAAACTCCAATCTCAGATCCAGGAACTTTGGGACTCAGTGGATGAACTGGAGGCGCGGCTTGTCAAAGAGGAGAAAAGAAGCGCCTGGGACCGGATCCAGATGTACGGCGATTTTCGGATCCGCTACGCCTACGAGCACTGGAGCCTGCCGACTCAGTTCAACTTCCCGACCTTTGTCGAAATGATGCAATTCGGAAGCCTTCTTCAGAGCGGCCAGACCATTGAAGAGATTCTTGGCTTCCTCCTTGAGAATGATCTGCCCTTGCGAGAGCGAAAGGCCCACACCCTGAGCAACGACGAGTATTGGGATCTCCGATTCCGGCTCAAGATGCAGGCCGAAATCTCCGACACGATCCAGTTCCACGGCTGGATGACGGTCAAGCATTTCTTCGGGGCTGGGATCGTGGACCCAGTCTTTAACGGGTCCCCTAATACAGTTTACTACAGCTTCGACGCGGCCTCCATTCCCTCGGACACCACGGTCAAGCTGCAAAGGGCTTACGCCACGTGGAAGCCCAAAGCCGTCCCGATCATTCTTACCGTCGGCCGGCAGGCCGCTACAGAGGGACCTCCCCGGGAACTTCGAGAGAACCGCGTCCGGCAGGGGACGCCCCCCGCCCTGCTCATCGACGCCGAGATCGACGGGATCATGCTGGGGCTCCAACTCGACAAGATCTGGACGTCCCTGCCGCCCACCGTGGTCCGCGGCTGTTACGGCACGGGGTTTGAGTCCGGCTTCGGCGGAGGAGGAAGGATCGAGAAGTCCACGGCCAACATCGGCATGTTCCGGTGGGTGTCCGTGGAAGGGCTCAAGGACATGAAGGTGGCCGGAGGATGCGGTGACACGCAGCTTCCCTTCCTTTCTGACAAGACGCTGCTGAGTTTCGGCTATTTCCGCGGCATGAACATCACCGACATTCCGAGCGGGCTCACGGTGAACTTTCCCGACCCTTGGGGGTCCACGCCGCAGCGCGTGACCGCGACCGAGAACCTGGGCGATATCGACCTTTTCGGTTTCGTGCTGGAATCCCAAAACTTCGGCGTGGACTGGTTCGTCTCAGCCGGGGCCAATCTCTTTCACCCGAACGGCAAGCTCTCCCAGTACGGGTTCGGATCCCTGGGGAACAACGATCCGCGCTATGCGGTTCAGTTGGGCAGCTCGCCAGGGGGCAACCCGTCCGAGGACCATGCGGGATACGCAGTGTTCACCGGCCTGCAATTTCCCATTCGTCCGCTCCGGAGCAAGTTCGGCCTGGAGTACAACTACGGATCCAAGTACTGGTTCAGCTTCACCCAGGGTTCAGATGACCTCAACAACAAGCTCGCCACTCGCGGCCACGTTGTAGAGCCCTACTACATCCAGGACGTAACGAAGAATTTCTTCGTCCGGGTTGGGTACCAGTACTACCGCTACAATTACAGCCTGAGCGGCTGGCACATCGGCGAGCCGACCCGCGTGAAGTCCGGAGGCAGCTACTTCTACCCGACGCCGAAGGAAATTCACAACGCGTACGTGCTTCTCGAGTTTCTTTTCTAACGGGAACGGATCCCACCGGGTTGGGGGCTTCGTGCCTGCCGTCTGCGTGGGAGGGATCCAGGGGACCCCACTGAAACGAGGAGGGAAAAAGATGAAGGGCCACAGGAGAACCGGCCGGCCAACCGGAAGAAGCAGGGTAGGATCTGTAGCCTTTGCCGCGGCGGTCCTGGCGCTGGGATTCGCCCTCGCGGGGCCGGTGATCGGAGGCGAGGGCGAAGGAAGCTCCAAGCAAGGAAAATTCCTCTTCCGGTCCAAATGCAAGGAATGCCACTGGCCGGACAGGGAAGGGGGTGAGGTCACGCCGATCACCTTCACCCAGCAGCAATGGAGGGATTTTTTCGACAAGAATAAGCACAAGAAAAAGAAGGACGTCTGGGGCGAGAAGTTTACGGCCGAAGAGCTTCTCCACATCAAGACGTACCTCATCGAGCACGCATCGGACAGCCCGCAGCCGGAAACCTGCGGTTGAACGAACAGAACGGGACCTGCAAGGAGAGTAAGGCCGTGGGGAAGGAGAAGAAGCAAATCGCCGAACCTGGATCTCCGAAATCGGAAAGGGGGCGCCTCGTCATGGACCGGAGGCGCTTCCTGTCCCTAAGCGCTTCAGCGGCGGCGCTCGTCGCAGCGTCTGGCGGTTCGTGGCGGCTCCTGGCGGGGACTGCCCACGGGGGCTTGGACAGCGAGACGGTCCAAGGGGCGACAAGGGTCGTGCCGACCGTGTGCGGTCTGTGCACGAACAAGTGCGGCGCCTTGGCCAGGGTGGTGGACGGCGTCGTCGTCAAGCTCGACGGAAACCCGCGCCACCCCAAGTCGAGGGGAAAGCTCTGCGCTCGGGGACAGGCCGGCCTGCAACTGCTTTACGATCCCAATCGCCTCAAGGTGCCCCTGATTCGGTCCGGCCCGAGAGGGTCGGGCCAGTGGAGGAGGGCGAGTTGGCAGGAAGCTCTGGACTACACGGCCGAAAGACTCTTGCAGATCAAGGAACGATACGGGCCGCAAGGCGTGCTGTTTTCCTCAACCGAGGAATTTCAGGAACGGTTCTTCTTGGATCTTGCCGAAGCCTTCGGGAGTCCGAACACGATCCGCCATCCGACCCAGTGCCTGGTCGCGAACAACGTGGCCTTCTTTCACACCTACGGCACCGTCCCGCTGCCGGATCTGGCCAATAGTTGTCTCATCCTCATGGCGGGCGCAAACCGCGCTGAGGCGATCATCACGCCGGACACGCTCGATCTGTTTGCGAACCTGCATCAGAGAAGCAAGTTCATTTACCTGGATCCCCGCTACACGGTGACGGCCAGCAAGGCGGACATCTGGATCCCGATCAAGCCGGGCACGGATTTGGCCTTCGTGCTGGCCATGATCCATGTGATCGTCAAGGAGAACCTCTACGACCGGGCCTTCGTGGAACAGTACACCCACGGGTTCGACAAGCTCGTGGAGCACATTGAGCCGTACACGCCGGAGTGGGCCGCCAGGGAATGCGAAGTGCCGGCGGCGCAGATCGTCGAGATCGCCCGCATGTTCGCCTCGGCGGCACCGCGCGCCGTTTTCTATTACGGCCGCAGAAGCTCCTTCGACCGGAACCAAACCGCGTTCCGCAGGGCCTTGGCCATCGTCAACGCGATTGTGGGGAACTGGGACAGCCCGGGCGGACTCTTGCCGCCCCAGTCGGTGAGCCTCGGGTTCACGCTGATCCCTCCGTTTCCGGACATCGAGGCGCCCCGAATCGACGGCTTGCCGGAGAGCTATCCTTTGAACAATACCCAAGACGGCGTCTATTCCCGGGCTCGGGAAAACGTGCTCAATGGCGAGCCCTATCCAGTCAAGGGCTGGATGGTCTACAAGCAGAATCCCCTTCACGGCATGCCCGACAGAGCCAAGACCCAGAAGATGATCGACCAGATGGAGTTCTTGTGCGTGATCGATGTGCTTCCGTCGGACACGGCCTGGCAGGCCGATGTCATCCTGCCCGAGGCGACGTACCTGGAGCGGGAGGACCCTCTTCACACGGAAAGCTCCCTTCGACCCCATGTGGTGTACCGACAGCAGGCCGTAGAGCCCTTATACGAGAGTCGGCCCAATTTCTGGATCATGAAGGAACTGGCCGGCCGCTTGGGCCTGGGGGCGTATTTCGATTACGACCTGAAGACCTATATCGAAAACCAGATGATGACGCTGCCGGAAGAGGCCCGGCAGGCACTGCGGGAGCACGGCGTCTGGACCCGGGAAGGATATCCGAAGTACGGAGAGCACAGGGCCAAGGGAAGGTTTCGAACGCCCACCGGAAAGATCGAGATCTACTCGACCCGTTTCGAACAACAGGGAAAAGATCCTCTGCCCGTCTACCAGCCTCTGCCGGAGCCGCCGCCGGGACAGTACCGGCTCCTCATGGGCCGCAACGCCTACTTTACTCACGCCGCGCTCCAGAACAACCGGTGGCTCTTGCAGCTCTATCCGGAGAACAGGCTGTGGATCCATCCGGAGGAGGCCCGCAGACTGGGGATTCGGGACGGCGCCACGGTCGAGGTCGTGAGCCCGGTCGGCAGGGGGACCCTCAAGGCCTACGTGACCGAGGCCATCCGTCGCGATTGCGTCTACATGGACCATGGCTTCGGTCACACCTCACCGGCCTTGGAAGCGGCCTGCGGCCGCGGCGTGAGCGACCAGACCTTGATCGCCGACGCGGCCGACGAGGTGACGGGAGGAGTCTCCTACCATGAGACGTTCGTGGAGGTAAGGGCAGCCGGCTGATCCGGCCGGGGGCGCCCTGAGAAGCCGGGGAAAGCGCTCCGGGGAAGTCGTGAGAGAATTTGCGAGGTCGAGATGAAGCAAGGCCAAGGCAGAATCAAGCGCTACGCAATGGTGGTCGAAGTGAAGAAGTGTTTCAACTGCAAGGGGTGCGTGGTGGCCTGCAGGGCGGAGAACAACGTCCCTTTGCCGATTTCGAGGAACTGGATCGAGGAGTCCGGCATTCGGGGTCGTTATCCCTTCCTGGGGCAGACATTCGAGCCGGCCGCCTGCAACCACTGTGAGCGTCCGCCCTGCGAGCGGGTTTGCCCGACTGGCGCCACGTACCGGACGCCCGAGGGCATCGTGATGGTCGACAACCGCAAGTGCATAGGCTGCAAGTACTGCATCCAGGCATGCCCTTACCAGGCCCGTTCGGTGAACCGGCGAGACAAAGTGATCGAGAAATGCACCTTTTGCATCCATCGGCTTGAGGAAGGGCGCATCCCGGCCTGCGTGGAGACCTGCATGGGCGGGGCCAGACATTTTGGAGATCTGAACGACCCCGATTCCGAAGTGGCGCGCCTGTTGGCCCACAAGGACTCGTACGTGAAAAAGAGCGAAGCCGGAACCCGCCCTGCTTTCTACTACGTGTTCTGAGGAAAGGAAGAGGCATGGAGAGTTTCCAGTGGGGATGGTTGATCGTGGTGTACCTGTTCTTGGGCGGGCTGGGGGCAGGTGCCTCCTTCGTGTCGGGCCTGGCCGTGTACCTTGGAGGGCGGGACGCGTACCGCAACATTGCCCGGTGGGGGGCCTACATTGCACCCTTTCCGGTGATGCTGGGTTCAGGGCTTCTCATTTTCGATTTGTTCCGTCCCTGGAACTTCTACAGGCTTTTCCTCACCTTGGAGCCGACCTCCCCCATGTCCATCGGCTCCTGGCTTCTGCTGATCTTCACGGGTACGAGTCTTTTCAACGCATTTCTCTGGCTGCCGAGGGAGACGAAAGGGTGGCTCCTTTCGCGGCGCCGCCTGAGGCGTTGGATGAGAGGGTTGGAGTGGACGTGGCGGGGCGACAACGAGGAGAAACTCCGGAGCGTTCTGGCCGCGTTGGGTCTCCCCCTTTCAGCGGGGGTAGGCCTCTACACCGGGATCCTGCTCGGGGCCATTCCCGCAAGGCCTTTCTGGAATACGCCCATGTTGGCTCAGCTCTTCCTCTTTTCCGCCTTTTCCACCGGAACGGCGGCTCTGATCGTGCTCACCTCGTTCACGAGGGAACACGCCTTGACGGGCGGCCGGGATGCAAAGCTTCTGTACACGTTGGACATTCTCCTGATCTGCCTGGAGATCCTGATCATCGTCCCTTTCATTCTTCATGCCTACCTGGCGACCTCCAGCATCCAGCACTCCTTGCGCCTCATCCTGGGGGGACCATACACGGTTCTGTTTTGGATTGGCGTGGTGGGCTTGGGTCTTCTCGTACCTCTGGCGCTCGAGGCGTACGAAATCTACCCGCTGCTCTTTAAGCGGCAAGCCCACCATAGCCGGGCTCTGGAAGTTGCCAGCGGTCTCCTGGTTCTGGCCGGAGGCCTGCTGCTGCGGTACGTATTCGTCTTCGGCGGCCAGATGTCCCACTTCGATCCCGGCGCCGCCATCGCCCTGGCGGGCGGCGCTGTAGCCCTTCCCTGAGGGGCTTTCCGAACCCGGGGATCCACAGACATGTCCGTCGGGCATCCTTCAAAGACTTGCTCAGGAAAGGCGAATACGCCTCACCAGCCGATTTTTCTCGGCCCTTCCGAAAGAGCTGACCTCTACCGGGATCTGGCTTCCCTCTACCGGCCGCCCACGTGGGACAGGATCCGCGGCCCTCTTGACCGGCTCCTGATGCGGCATCCAGGGTTCCTTTTGGCCGGGCAGCCCTATATCCGGATCGCCGAAGAGATGGACCGAATGGAGCGGGAGGCCTACCACCTGGACATCGGGGTCTACGAAGCCGAGCACGTGCGGCTTTTCGTCAATGCCCTCGAAGGAGTGGCCGCTCCGCCGTACGCTTCCTTTTACCACGAAGGCCGGCTTCTCGGCCGTCCCGCTCAGGAAGCCCTTGCCTTCTATCGACGCTTCCAACTCGGCCAGGGCCCTGCCTGCACGGATCCGCCGGATCACATCGCCGTTGAACTGGAGTTCCTTAGGCTCTTGTGCTCCCTGCAGGAGGATTGCCTGGCAAGGGGGAGACGGGAAGAAGCAGAGTCCTTTCTGCAGGACCAGGCCGAGTTCTTTTTTCTGCACCTGTTTCCCTGGGCCCCTTCGTTCTGCCGAAAGGTTCTTGCGGCAGGTCGCCTGGCTTTCTATTCGTTGCTGGCGGCTTTTACCCTCGGGTTTCTCCTTGAAGAGAAGAAGTACCTCGAAGCGACCTGCCCCGGCGCCTGTCCGATCGGCCCTTAGCCGGTCTGAGCTGGAGGCGTCTTCCTTTCAATCTGTCCCAAAGAGCAGGCTAGAGCTGGGAAACCCTGAGGGCTCTCTGAGCGCTGCGCGCGGAGGAGAGGGCCAGGGGGCGGGCTTTGCGCTTGGCCGGAAGCCGGTGCGACGCGAACTGCACGAGAGCGCCGCACATCTGCCCGTAGGAATACCCGATCGACTCGGCGGCGCAGGCGAAGCTTGCGTCCGGACTGATGTCGGCGTTCGGGTTGACGTCCAAGACGTAGAAGACGCCGTCGCGAAGTCGAATGTCGATCCTTCCGTAATCCCTGCACCCGATGGCGCGATAGGCCGAGATGGCGACTTTCTGGAGCTTCTTTTGCTCCCCCTCTGTCAGGGGGGCGGGCAGAACCGTCCGGATTTCCTGGTAAGGTCTCGAAGACGGGACGAACTTGGCCGCGTAAGTGCAGAGGTGATCGTGAAGGTCGCCGAAGGAGGAAAAATCCATTTCCACTGGGGGCAGCATCTCGATCTTTCCGTTCCCCCATAATGGAACGTGAAATTCTCTGCCGTCGATGAAGTCTTCAACGAGAGCGGGCTGCCCGAAGACGTCCAGGACGAATTCGACCCTTTCGAGCAACTCCTTCTCGGTCAGGACCACGGAATCCCGGGTGAGCCCTTCGCTGCAGTGGGTTCTGGCAGCCTTCACGATGGCCGGGAACCGATCCCAAAGACCCGACTCCGGTCTTTCAAAGACCTTCCAGGCAGGGGTGTCGATTCCGCAGTGGTAGAGGATCTCTTTTACGCGGGGTTTGTCTTCGCTCAGGGCAAGGACTTCGGACGTGGATCCGGTGTAGGTGAGTTTCAGAACCTCCAGCGCTTCTGCCACCAGGGGCTCGCTGTGGGGAATGCCCGGGATGGATTCGCACCAGTTCAGGATCACCTGGGCTCGATTCGTTCCGAACCGCAGGCGGCCCAAAAGATCCGAGTCCTCCAGGGGCAGGAGGGTGACCTGGTAGCCGAGCTGCTCGATGCCTGCGGCAAGGACGTTCGCGCATTCCAGAACTGCTTTCTGGTCCGCGTCTTCCCAAGAGGGATCCACGTCGAACAGCACGACGACCGAAGGAAACGGGTTTTGGGCTTTCTCCGGCACTGGCCCCCTTTCTTGACCCGCTGAAGATCCTCAAGGATCCGAGGGGTTATCCGATGAGTTCTCCTGTTCTGCTAGAAGCCTTGAGGCTTTTTCGTAACACGATTTCTTATGAAAGAGATTTTTCGTTTTGTCAAGACATTTAATCTATTTATCGGAGAAAATGAAAAAAAATTGAAAATTCTCTCGAAAACCCCTTTTCCGTCCTCACGATATTCTCAGGAAATCCGTGGCCGGGCCCTCCCTCTCGCCCGGATCCGGGGGAGGGGGGATTCGAGGGATCCCGGTGCCGACGATTGACAGTTTCTTCGAGGGGAAGAAAGATAACTTGGCTCGTTTTGCCTTATGGGCTGGCCGGTGTCGGTAGAGATCGGGGGAATCCATGCCGGACGAGGGAACGCGATCGACACGGATGAGACGGTTTTGCCCGAGAAGAAGCAGGCTCGTTTTTCTCGAGCTTCGCCGCGTCCTGCGGACGCTGGCCGCCGCGTCTCTGCTTTGGCTCTGGGGCTCTTCTTGCGTGGTTTACGGGCAGGAATCCGCGTCCGAACCGGAAGGGGAGCAAACCCCTGCCATTCGAATCGCTGACGACATGGGCGAGGCCGTGCGCAAGGAGGCGGCGAAAGTGGGGAAGGAATTCCGCAAGGAGGTCCGTCCCCTTTTCAAGCGGACTCCCCTGGGATTCGACATGGGAACCATCGAGCGAGTCCGGGTGGAGGCGGTGAACCTCCCTCTGCGGGTGCCGGAACTCGTGGACCAGATCGTCCGCCAAAGCCGCCTGCTGGGCTTCGTGGGGTCTCTGGTCATGCTGGCCTTTCTGGCCGCGGTCTTTTACAGCCTTTTCGGTCAGAGGAGGGTGCTCAAGCGGCTCGAGAAAAGCGTGGCTTCGATCCGGGTGCGGATTCCGGCAGAGTTTCAGGTGTATTTCCTTTCTGCCCTCAAAATCCTGGTGGCCTCCCTGATCCCGCTTGTCCTGTTGGGCGTCTTCAACCTCATCCAGGCTTTCATCTCCCACAAGGGAGCATGGTTCTGGCTGACAGGCCAGCTCCTAAAACTCTGGGCGCTGGGCGCATTGATCCTTCACCTCCTGCGGGAGACTTTGACCCAGCGCGTTCTGTCCATTCCGGTCGAGTACGGCCGCCCGGTCTTTCGGGTTGCCCGATGGGTCGTTCTCTACATTCTCCTGAGCGTGGCTTTGTTCCAGGCGGCCGAGGCCTTTGACCTTCCCGAGGACTTTCTGGCCCTGCTCAAGTTCCTCCTGAGCCTGTCGGTCGTCTTTGTCTCTTTGCTGCTGCTGTTGAAGAAAAAGTCGATCCTGGGACTCCTGCCCGATCTGCCGTACAGCAGTTACAGGACGTTCCGGCAGGGGCTGGAACGCTACTACTTCCCGTTGATGGTTCTCACGTTTCTCACAGGCCTTCTCTGGTGCGCGGGCTACCAGAGGCTTTCGAAGGTGATCTGGACCAAGACCTGGGCCGTGGCCGGCGCCTTCCTGGCCATTCTGCTCGGATATCACTTGCTCCGTCGGCGCCTGGAAGCCTGGATCGAGAAGAAAGGGACGCCGGACGAAGCCGCGCGCTTTCTCTATCGGTCCCTCCGCTCCTTGCTCCTGTATGCCGCGGTCACGGTGGCCACGCTGGTCACGCTGGACCTGCTGGGCCTCAAGGAACCCGCCCAACGGGTGTTGTCTTTCCCGATCGTCAGAGTGGGGGATACGCCTCTTTCTCTGTGGACCTTGTGCAAGGCCACTCTCATCTTGTTGGCCTTCCTCCTTTTCTCGGGTTTCATCAGGGCTTGGCTCGACTACAAGATTTATCCTTCTGTGGGCGTGGACGAAGGGCTGGGGTACGCGATCAACACCTTCCTCCGGTATCTGCTTCTCGTCGTGGGCCTTCTGACCTCTTTGAACTCGGTCGGGCTCGACCTGCGGGTTCTCATGGTCTTCGCGGGCGCGCTGGGGATCGGCCTGGGCCTGGGTCTCCAGAATCTGTTTGCGAATGTCGCGGCAGGGTTCGGCCTCGTGTTCGGCCGCCTGATCCGCAAAGGCGACTGGATTCAAGTGGGGGACAAAGTGGGACTCGTCCTGGAAGTGAACCTGCGGTCGACCAAGGTGCGCACCCCGGACAACGTGGAGTGCCTCGTCCCCAATTTGGACTTGACCTCCCAGACGATTGTGAACTACACGCTGTCAGACCCTCTGGTGAGGGTGCACGTCCCTGTGGGGGTTTCCTATCGTTGCCGTCCGAGAGAGGTGGAAAGAATCCTGCTCGATGTCGCTCTTGCCAACGAAAACGTGAGCCGCCAAAAACAGCCCGAGGTGTGGTTGTGCCAGTACGGGGAGAGTTCCGTCGATTTCGAGCTTCTCGTGTGGATCGACGCGCGCAAGGTGGGCGCATACCGCGTGAAGAGCGAGCTCTATTTCGCGATCTTCGACGCCTTCGAGAAGGCGGGCATCGAGATTCCTTTCCCTCAGCGAGACATTCACATCCGCTCAGGCCTGGTCTGGCCCGGCACGCCTGCTCGAGAGGGCCGTGGCCAGGAGAGCGGGTGAGGCGCAGGTTGAGACGGAACCCGAGTCGCGGAGGTGAGGATGCTGGTTCTGGTCGAAAAGAAAGGGCCTGTGACAACGATCGTCATCAATCGGCCCGAGTGCAGGAACGCCGTGGACCGGCCCACGGCCGAGGCTCTGGCCGAGGCGTTCCGCTCTTTCGAGAGCGACGAGGAAAGCCGCGTGGCTGTCCTGGCCGGCGCGGGCGGGTGCTTTTGCGCCGGGGCGGACCTCAAAGCGATTTCCGAAGGGCGGCGGGCGAATCGCATGGAGCCTGACGGGGACGGACCCATGGGGCCTTCGCGGATGTTTCTGGCAAAACCCGTTATCGCGGCGGTCGCGGGCTACGCGGTGGCCGGAGGCCTCGAACTGGCTCTGTGGTGCGACCTGAGAGTCGTGGAGCGGGACGCCGTCTTCGGGGTCTTTTGCAGGCGGTGGGGCGTGCCCCTCATTGACGGAGGCACCGTGCGCCTGCCCCGCTTGATCGGTCTCTCCCGCGCCCTGGACATGATCCTGACCGGGAGGCCTGTCGGCGCGGAGGAAGCTCTGCAAATGGGTCTGGCCAACCGCGTCGTGGAACCCGGCGCCTCCCGTGCCGAAGCCGAGTCTCTGGCGGCCGCGATCGCGGCCTTTCCTCAGAGATGCCTGAGGAGCGATCGCCGGTCGGCCTACGAGCAGTTTGACCTTCCTTTCTCCGAGGCCATGAGAAACGAGTTCCTTCTCGGGATGGAGACGGTCTCGAGCGGCGAGACGCGCGAAGGGGCGGGAAGGTTCACGGCAGGCGCCGGCCGGCACGGGTCCTTCCAGGCGTAGACCGCGAGGCCGCTGCCCGAGGAGAGCCGCTCTGCGCGCACCTTCAGCGGATTCGGGGCAGCACGTCTTCTTCCAGGTAACGGAGCACGTGGTCCAAGTGCTCCCGGCAGCGGTCGTGCCAGTGGCTTCTGTGGGGAGCGTCGCGGAGTTTGCCGTGGCAGGCGCCGAGGCGGACCAGGATGGGCCGCATAGGGTCGGGCAACTCGTCCGGGAGATCGACGCGGTTCATGATCGCCCAAGCCAGGGTCCAGCACCTGGCCACATTGCCCAGGTCGTACCCTCCGCCGCCCAGGGCGACCCAGGCAGGAGCCCGGTCGGTCAGGTACTGGGCGACCTTCGAAAAGCCGTTCGTGGTCAGCTCCAGGTGAGCCAGCGGATCTGATTCCAGGGTGTCGACGCCCAACTGGGAGACCACCACGTCGGGCCGGAAGGCCTCGAAGAGGCGCGGGATTACGGCTTCAAAACCCTTCCAAAAGATTTCGTCGTCTGTGCCGGGATAAAGAGGCACGTTCACGCAGTATCCGAGGCCTTCACCCCGGCCTTTTTCCGATGCGGCGCCCGTGCCGGGGAACAGGGTTCGGCCATCCTGGTGAAAGGAGACCGTCAAAACTCTGGGGTCGCCGTAGAACGCCCACTGCACCCCGTCGCCGTGATGGGCGTCGATGTCGAGGTACAGAACGCGCTTGCCCTGATCGAGGAGATGATAGATCGCCAGGACGACGTCGTTCACGTAGCAGAACCCAGAGGCCCGGTTGGCCGCGGCATGGTGCAGGCCGCCGGCGATGTTGAAGGCGATGCGCGCCTGCCCGGACGAAACCAGCCGGGCGCACTGCAGGGAGGCTCCGGTATGCAGCAAGGACCACTGCCAGAGGCCCGGGAAGACCGGATTGTCGCCGGGGCCGAGTCCGTGGGCGTAATCCCCGTCCGAGAGTCCTTGTTCGGCTCGCTTGAGGACTTCGACGTACTGGGGCGTATGGAAGCGGAGGATGTCGGCCTCGACGGCCGGCTCGGTTTCAAGGAGTTTGGCGCCGGGAAGCTCGAAAAGTCCGTAGGCCCTGCACAGATCGTAGGTGAGCTTGAGCCGTTCGATCTTCAAGGGATGGCTGGCGCCGTAATCGAAGGAAAAGTAACGGTCGGTGTAAAAGAAGGCCGTTTCCACCTTTGCCGATCCCGGATCCGAAAGCAGGATTTGCGGTGCCCTTCGCCCTCCCTGTTCGCAAGCTCTCCCGGGCGAGTAGAGAGCGCTCCATCTCCATTGTACTCCAGCCGGCGGGAATGGCAACCAACATGGAAGCGACGGCGCCGGGGGTCGAGGGATCACCGTTCCCGAGACGTGGAAGAATCGACGCTTCGGGCGAGGAACCGATCCAGGGCGTCCGCAAAAGCCTTTCGGTCCGCGGCTTTCAGGATCGGGGGGCCGGCGGTCGTCATCCCCGCGCCCCTCAGCGCGTCCATCCAGTCCCGGACGGACAGCCTCTCGCCGACCGTCTCCTCCGTGTGAAGCGTTCCTCTTGGGTCCAAGGCGAACGCGCCTTTTTCCACGACAGCCGCTGCCAGAGGCACGTCGGCCGTGACGACAAGATCCCCGGCCCGGGCTTCCCGCACGATGGCCCGATCGGCCTCGTCCAACCCGCCGGGCACGAGGAGCGTCTGCACATAGGCGTTCTTCCGGAAGCGGAGGGGGCGGTTGGCCACAAAGGTCAGAGGAATGCGCCTGCGCTCGGCGGCCCGCAACAGGATTTCCCGGATGTCCCGCGGGCAGGCGTCCGCATCCACCCAGATTCGGATGGATTCCTTCGAATCGGGCCGGTCTCTAGCGGATGTCGGCATGATACCTCTGGAGGGATTTCACGCGGCCGTGCCCCTGCCGGCAGGCTGCGATCCCCTTTGCCGCGGCGACGGCTGCGGCCAAGGTGGTGATGTAGGGCACTTTGTGCTTGATGGCCGCCTTGCGAATGTAGGAGTCGTCGTATTGGCCTTTCTTGCCGCTCGGCGTGTTGATGATCAGGTGGATTTCGCGGTTCGTGATCGCGTCCAGGATGTTCGGCCGGCCTTCGTGGAGCTTGAGAATCCGCTCCGACGGGATGGAATGCTCGGCGAGGAAGCGGTGGGTTCCCTCGGTCGCCCGGATCTTGAACCCGAGGTCGTGAAACCTCTTGGCCACTTCCAAAACCGCTGGCCGGTCCCTCTCGGAAACCGTGATGAGGACTGTGCCCTCGGTGGGAAGCCGCTGGTTTGCGGCTTCCTGGGACTTGAAAAAGGCCAGGCCGAATGAATCGGCCATGCCCAGGACTTCTCCGGTGGAGCGCATCTCCGGGCCGAGCCTGGGATCCACTTCGGGAAACATGTTGAAAGGGAAAACCGACTCCTTGACGCCGAAGTGGGGGATCCTTCTGGGTCGGATGTCCAGCTCCGACAGCTTTTCCCCCAGCATGATCCGGGTGGCCAGCCGGGCCATGGGGATGTTGCAGACCTTGGAGACCAGGGGCACGGTCCGGGAGGCGCGGGGGTTGGCCTCGAGAACGTAGACCGTATCTCGGGCGATCGCGTATTGAATGTTCATGAGACCCACCACGTTGAGCTCGACGGCGATCCTTCGGGTGTAATCGTAGATCGTCTCGAGGTGCCGCGAGGGGATGCTCACCGGCGGAATGACGCAGGCCGAGTCCCCGGAATGGATGCCTGCCAGTTCGATGTGCTCCATGACGGCCGGCACGAAGGCGTTTGTGCCGTCAGAAATGGCATCCGCTTCGGCCTCGATGGCGTTCTCGAGAAACTTGTCGATGAGGATGGGTCTCTCGGGCGTGACGTCCACGGCCGCGGCCACGTACTGCCTGAGCATCTCCTCGTCGTAGACGACCTCCATGCCTCTTCCGCCCAGAACGTACGAAGGCCTCAGCATCAGGGGATATCCGATACGCTCGGCCACGCGCAGGGCGTCGTCGAGATTGCTTGCCATGCCGGCCTCGGGCATGGGAATTCCGAGGGCCCGCATCCTTTGTCGGAACCGGTCCCGGTCCTCGGCCAGGTCGATGGCCTCTGGGCTCGTCCCCAGGATCTTCACGCCCGCCTCTGCGAGCTCGGCTGCGATGTTGAGAGGCGTCTGGCCGCCGAACTGTACGATGACGCCGATGGGTCTCTCCTTTTGGTAAATGCTCAGGACGTCCTCGACCGTGATGGGCTCGAAGTACAGTTTGTCTGAGGTGTCGTAGTCCGTGGAAACGGTCTCGGGGTTGCAGTTGACCATGATGGATTCGTATCCCAGATCCCGCAGAGCGAAAGCGGCGTGCACGCAACAATAGTCGAACTCGATGCCCTGGCCGATCCGGTTCGGTCCGCCGCCCAGCACCATCACCTTGGGTCGGTCCGTGGTCGGCACCCGGTCCGGAGCATTGTAGGTGGAGAAATAGTAGGCAGCGTTCTCCACGCCGCTCACCGGGACAGGCTCCCAACCCTGGACACATCCCAGGGAGATGCGGCGCCTGCGGATTTCGCGCTCCGGGATGGACAGGAGCTTGGACAGGTATCGGTCCGAGAAGCCGTCCTTTTTGGCCCGGACCAGAAGCTCGTCTGGGAGGGTTCCTCCCTTGTGCTTGAGAATCTCCTCCTCCAATTCCACGAGTTCTTTCATCTGCTGAAGGAACCAGGGCTTGAGATGGGTGAGTTCGTAAAGTCTGACGATGTCCGCTCCTTTGCGGAGGGCCTCGTAGAGAATGAACTGGCGCTCGCTCGAGGGCTCCCGCAGCAGGTCGAGAAGCTCTTCGAGGGATTTCTCGTGGAAGTCCTTTGCGAAGCCGAGGCCGTATCGGCCGATTTCGAGGGACCGGATCGCTTTCTGGAGAGCCTCCTTGTAGGTTTTTCCGATGCTCATGACCTCGCCCACGGCGCGCATCTGCGTGCCGAGCCTGTCCACGGCGTCCCGGAATTTCTCGAAGGCCCATCGGGCGAACTTGACGACCACGTAGTCTCCCCAGGGCGTGTACTTTTCCAGGGTTCCCTCCCGCCAGTACGGAATCTCGTCCAGGGTGAGACCGCCGGCCAGCAGGGAGGAGACGAAGGCGATGGGGAATCCGGTCGCCTTGGAGGCCAGGGCCGAGGAGCGGGAGGTCCTTGGGTTGATCTCGATCACCACGACCCGGCCGGTCTTGGGATCATGGGCGAACTGGATGTTCGTTCCGCCGATCACCTGGATGGCTTCCACGATGTTGTACGAGTGCTTCTGCAGAACTTGTTGCAGCTCCGGCGCGATCGTGAGCATCGGAGCCACGCAGAAGGAATCGCCGGTGTGCACGCCCATGGCGTCCACGTTTTCGATGAAACAGACGGTGATCATCTGGTTCTTGGCGTCCCGGACGACCTCGAGTTCGAGTTCTTCCCAACCGAGGACCGACTCCTCCACGAGGATCTGGCCGACCATGCTCGCGGCAATGCCCCGACTGGCGACGACTCGCAGCTCTTCAACGTTGTACACGAGACCGCCGCCCCAGCCCCCGAGCGTGTAGGCAGGCCGGATGACGACCGGGTACCCAAGCTCGGCGGCGATCTTTTCGGCCTCCTCGACGCTGAAGGCGGGGTTGCTGCGGGGCATCTCGATGCCCAGTCGCTTCATGGTCTCCTTGAAGGCGATCCGGTCCTCTCCCCGTTCGATGGCGTTTACGTCCACACCGATCACCCGGACGCCGTATTTTTCCAGCACGCCCGAGCGGGCCAACTCCGAGGTCAGGTTCAGGCCGGACTGCCCACCCAAATTGGGAAGGATGGCGTCGGGCCGCTCTTCTTCAATGATCTCGGCCAGGGTCGGAGCGTTTAGCGGTTCAATGTACGTCACGTCGGCCATGCCCGGATCGGTCATGATCGTGGCGGGATTGGAGTTCACCAGGACGATCTTGTATCCGAGCTTTCGCAGAGCCTTGCAGGCCTGCGTGCCGGAGTAGTCGAACTCGCAAGCCTGGCCGATGATGATGGGACCTGACCCGATGATCATGACCTTGTGGACGTCTTCCCGTCTCGGCATAGAGGAACCCCCTTCAGGTAACCAACCAGCGTGCACGTTTCAGGGCGGGTCGAGCCGGCAGGCGGCCTCCGAAGTGGAGAGATCCTGAAAGTTGGCTGGAAACTTGTTAGCATTTCTTAACTATCGAAAGGGCCGGTTTCTGTCAAGGCTCGGAAGAAAGGCTCAGAAATGAGAAGGGCGGTTTGACGCGGCGCGTTCGATTGCCACGGCAGGGGGTGTGCTCTAGAATGGCCTGCGGGACGGATTGGAACGGGCCCTCGGGCATGGGGTCTGCTCGGGGAGGCCGAGCTGAAACAAACGCCGGGAACAAGGAGACGGACATGACGGGCGAAAACCGCCTCATTCAGATCATGCCATGCCTGGACATGAAAGAAGGTCGAGTCGTCAAGGGCGTGCACTTCGTGAACATCCGGGACGCCGGGGATCCGGTGGAAAACGCCCGGTTCTACGAACAGGAAGGAGCCGACGAACTCGCCATGCTGGACATCGCCGCGACCGTGGAGAACCGCAAAACCCGGCTTGCCTGGGTGCGGGATGTGTCGGCTGTCATCCGAATCTCTCTTACCGTGGGAGGCGGGATCGGGAGCCTTCAAGACATCGAGGAAGTTCTCAAGGCAGGCGCGACCAAAGTCTCGATGAACAGCGCGGCCGTGAAACGGCCGGAGCTGGTGCGGGAGGCGGCGCGGGCCTACGGCTCGGAAAAGATCACGATCGCCATCGATGCCAGGCGGAATCCGGCTGTGCCGAGCGGGTTCGAGCTGGTCGTGGCCGGCGGGACCAGACCGACAGGCCAGGATGCTGTGGAATGGGCGAGGCGATGCCAGGATCTGGGCGCGGGCGCGATCCTGCCTACGAGCATGGACGGAGACGGCACTCAGGCAGGCTACGACATTCCTTTTACGAGGGCGATCTCGGACGCCGTCACGCTGCCCGTGGTCGCCTCGGGTGGGGCCGGGAAACTCGAGCACTTCTACGATGCTGTGGTTCAGGGCGGCGCTTCGGTCCTGCTTGCGGCATCGGTCTTCCACTTCCGGATCCTCACGATTGGGCAGGTCAAGGAGTACCTCAGGTCCAAGGGAATCAACGTGCGCCTCTAGAGAGGGCCAACGGGAGATTCGAAAGAATCTTGGCAGAGAGGGCGAAAGGGAGAGCCATATGCCTCGAGTCTCAGGAGCAGAAGAGCCGCTGGAAAAGTTTCGGCAGTTGTTTCTCGGGTTCCAGGTGGATGCGGTCGGGCCCGAGGCTGCCTCGTTGATCGAGAGGGGAGTCGCGGCCCGGGAGATTCTCGAAACATGCCGCGGCTGCATGGCCGAGATCGGAAAGGCTTTCGAAGAAGGCACATACTACTTGCCCGAGCTGGTCGTGGCAGGGGAGATGTTCAAAAAGGTGAGCGAGCAGATCCGTCCCTCACTGGCTGCCGGAGCCGGCGGTGTTGCCGGCCGGATCGTGCTCGGGACGCCCAAAGGCGACATTCATCATCTGGGCAAGGATATTTTCCGCATGCTGGCAGAATCCGCGGGTTTTGAAGTCTTCGACCTGGGCGTGGATGTGGCTCCCCACGTGTTCGTCGACAAGGTGGCGGAGACCGGGGCGCCGATTCTGGGGATGTCGGCCCTGATCACAGCCGCCTTCGATCCCATGAAAGAAGTGCTTCGTCTTCTCGAGGAGAGAGGGTTGCGAAGCCGGGTGCGGGTGATCGTGGGGGGAGGGGTGACCACGAAGGATATGGCCCGGAAACTGGGTGCTGACGCCCAGACCGTGGATGCCTACGAGGGGTTGAGAATCGTGCAGTCCCTGCTTCTTCGGGCGGAGGTTGTGGCATGACAGAAGGGGCGAAGAAAATCTTTGCCGGGGACAGGCTCACCGCCGAGGAACGTCTCGAAAAGGTCGTCCGCCTCGAGGAACCCGACCGCGTGCCTGTATCCATGATGATCTACTACTACGGGCCGTTTCACGCCGGCGCCCGCATGAGCGAGTACATGAGGCGGCCTTCGGTCTACCGCAGGGTGAGCCGAAAGGTATACGAAGACCTCGGCCCCTGGGACATCTATTACAACATCAATCCGGTCTCGCGGCTTCTGTACAGTTTCGTCCTTATGATGAAGTACCTTTACCCGGGAGACGAGCTTCCGGACGACGTCATGGCCCAAGTGGAGGAAGTCGAGTACATGAAGCCCGAGGACTACGACGCGATCCTCGAAGGGAGCTTCTACCTGGCGGACCTCGCGTTCCGGATGCGGCTCCTGCCCAGGTTCTGCAAGGAGGCCCGGGGCGCCGGGGCCGCGAGGCTCCTGGGCCGGCTTGCCCGAGACATCGTTCGCCAAAAGCTTTTCTGGGACCAGGATCGGAGGTGGTGCCGCAGGCAGGGCATGGTCATGCAGATCGGGTTTCAGGCCGAAATGCCCTTCGACGTTTTCTCCATGGCGCGCACCGTCGTTCCGTTTTCCCTCGATCTTTTTCAGCGGCCTGAGAAAATCCGGCGGGCGGCCCTCAGGCTCGCCCCGAGCTTCGCCGAGACCTGCGTCTGGGCGGCCCGCTGGATGGGCGTGCCCCGGATCCAGCTTTACTGTCACAGGACCTCCACGAGCTTCCTCTCGCCCCGCCAGTTCGAGGAGCTGGCTTTCCCGAGCCTGGAGGCCGTGGTCTGCCGGATTCTGGACGCGGGCATGACGCCCATTCTTCACTGCGACGGCGATTGGAGGAAGAATTTCAAAACTCTCAGAAGGCTCCCGGCCCGCAAAGTGATACTTCAGCTCGACGGGCTGACCGACATCTTCCGGGCCAAGGAAGAGATCGGCGATCACATGTGTCTGTTCGGTGACGTTCCGGCTGAAAAGCTCGTACTCGGAAGCCCCCAGGAAGTGGAGGAATACTGCCACCGGCTGATCGAGGAAGTGGGAAGAGGAGGGGGCTTCATCCTGGCTGCGGGCTGCGAGGTCCCGTACAACGCGAAGCCAGAGAATTTGCGCGCTCTGGTCCGCAGCGCTTTCCGGTACGGCGTCTATGCCTCTTGACCCGGAACGGGGACGGCTTCTTTATTGCAAGGAGCACAGAAAGCCAAGTCCGGCGTAGGCCTCTACAGGCCGCCCACGCGCTTGCCCGTGAAGGGAAGAGCGAGATTGACGATCTTTCCCTTTCCTTGCTGGCCCTGGGGGCCCTTGCACGCCAGGGTCAGAGTGAGATTGACCTCCCCTTGGAGGGGAGCCCCTGCCTTGGACTCGACGAGCCGGGCGGTGATGTTTTTCGTGTAGAGAAAGAAGCAGGCCCCGACAGGCTTGAAGCTCCCCTCGAGGTGAAGCAGGAATTCTTTCTTGTCCGGGTTGTAGATGCCTTTCTGGGGAGGCTTCTTCGGATCCTGGGCGTCGGAAACGTACACATGGACATCCTTGACCTCGATCCTGACGGTCCCCGAGAGGGCTTTCAAGTGCTCGGAGAGGTTCTCCGGAACAGGTACGGCTTCTCCCCACTCGTTGGAGAGCTTTTCTTTTTGAAAGCTGTCGAGAGGAATCACTCTCTTCTCTTTGCCTGAGCTGAGAACGAGTTGGTTTTCCTGAAAGGCGATCTCGTAACGGCCGCTGATCTCGGAGGCTGCGGAATGCAGAACCGTCAAGTCCACGGTGAGGCTGCCCTTGTTGCCGAGATAGGCCGAGAGCTTCGACTGGGTATTCGCGGTCAGGAAAAGCTGGCCCGAGTTGTCGAAGATGATATCGGCTTTGGCCCCCACCAGGTACCGCTTTCCCGAGACGACTGCCAGAAGCGCGCCGATCGGGGCGCCGGGCAGCTCGTATCCGGCCGGGGCCGAGGTTCCGGCCTCTCCCTCTGGGCCCACCATAACGTTCTCTTTGGGTTTGACGGTCCACTGGCCAGTGGCAGAGAAGGACACCTTGTCTCCGGCCTGCACAAACACTTTGGTGTCGTTCAGGGGAACGTTGGCTTGAACCGTGACGGTCGTCTTTACCGTCTCGGCCTGGAGCGCGAACGGCACCAAGGCCAGGGCGGCTAAAGTCAGACCGAAGGTGAAGAAGGGTTTTGTCTTCATGGCCGTGCTCTTTTCTGTTGGAGGCAGATGGTCCGGGATTCTCTCGTGAGATTCTTCAGCCGATCGGCGAATTCAAGGGCAGATCGCTGCTTCGAACTCTAATTGTGCGAGGCGGTCCTGTCAAATCCTTCCAAATCCATCGGGAGCCCGTTAGCGGATGCTTTCTCGGGGTGTCTTTTGACAGCCCTTGGAGGGTGGCACCATAATTCGTCAAGTCGGAACGGACGGAGCTTGAGGAACCCGCCTGGAGAGACCCGGGGCTAGAGACCACGGCATGGATGGGAAAGGCTTGACCCGCAGGGATTTCCTCCGCGTCCAACTGTACGGCACGCTCTGGGCCGCCCTGGAAGGGTTTGGGGGCTTGGGGTGTGGTCCGCGCTCTCGCCGGGACGTCCCTCGGGTCATCGTGCTCGGGTTCGACGGCATGGATCCGACGATTACGGCCAGGATGATGAGGGAAGGAAAACTCCCTGCTTTTGAGAAGGCAGCCAGCCAGGGTTTTTTGGGCTGCCTGGGGACGAGCACGCCGCCCCAGAGCCCTGTGGCCTGGTCGAACTTCATTTCCGGGACTAACCCGGGAGGACACGGGATCTTTGACTTTGTTCACAGGGACCCATCGAACTACCTGCCCTACCTTTCCACCTCGAGGACCGAGCGTTCGGGCAAATCTCTGCGGTTCGGCGACACCCTCATTCCCCTCGGTCGTGACAGGGTATTGGACCTGCGCAAGGGCAGGGCCTTTTGGGAAATCCTGGAAGACTACGATATCCCTGCCACGATCCTCAAGATTCCTTCGAACTTTCCACCCACGGCCACGAGACAGAAGACTCTCAGTGACATGGGCACGCCGGACCTTCTCGGGTCCTACGGGATTTTTTCCTACTTCAGCGACGTGCCGGTGGAGTTCGACCCGGACATCGGCGGCGGAAGATTCCAGCGAGTGGTCGTGGAAGGAGACACCGTTCGGGCCGCCCTCGCAGGGCCGAAGAACCCTTACCGGACAGGACGGCCCGATTCAGAGGCGGACTTTACGGTCTACGTGGATCCGGAGTACCCGGTGGCCAAGATCGTGATTGGGGACAGGCAGATTCTGCTGAACCAGGGCGAATGGAGTCCCTGGGTTGAGGTCGCATTCCGGATGGCCCCCGGGGTTGCGGTCAAAGGGATCTGCCAGTTCTATTTGAAGGAGGTTCATCCGCATTTCAAACTCTACGTGACGCCGATTCATCTGGATCCTTCAGACCCCGCGCTGCCGATCAGCACCCCCGAGGACTACGCTTCGGAACTCGCCCGCCGGTTCGGCCCCTTTCACACGAAAGGTCTTCCGGCGGATACCAAGGCTCTGGAGCAGGGGGTTCTCGACGAAGAGGAATTTCTGGCCTTCGACGAGACCGTGCTGCAGGAGCGGGAGAGACTGTTCGATTTCGAACTCCAACGGTTCGAATCCGGGTTGCTTTTCTTCTATGTGTCGAGCACGGACCAGCGGTCCCACATGTTCTGGCGTTTTGGAGACCCCCAACATCCGGCGTTCGACCCGCGGGCGGCCGAACGGTTCGGCACGGTCCTCGAGGAGGCATACCGTCAGGCCGACAGGATCTTGGGAAAGGCCCTTGCGAAAGCGGACCGGAACACCCTGGTCCTGGCGATTTCGGACCACGGATTCCTGCCGTATTACCGGTCCTTTCACCTGAACGCGTGGCTCAGAGAGAACGGCTATCTCCATCTGCTGGATGGAAGCGATCAGGGAGACAAGGAGTTCTTTCGAGGGGTGGACTGGTCCAGGACCAGGGCGTACGCGCTCGGCTTTAACGGACTCTACATCAATCAGCGCGGCCGGGAGGCCAGAGGATCCGTCGAGGCTCTTGAAAAGGCCCGGCTGGTGCAGGAGATCGCCGCAAAACTCGAAGGGGTCAGGGATCCTGTCAGCGGGCAGAGGGCCGTGTTCAAGTGCTATCCCGCCGCGACGTGCTACTCAGGGCCCTGCCGGGACGAGGGACCGGACCTCGTCGTAGGATACAACAGAGGTTACCGGGCTTCCTGGCAGACCGCGCTGGGCAAAGTGCCGCAGGGATTGTTCGAGACCAACCGAAAGAGATGGAGCGGCGATCATTGCATGGCTTCGGACCTTCTGCCGGGCATCGTGGTCGGGAACCGCAAGCCCGTGAGGCGGGAGGGGCTGCGACTGGAAGACGTCACGGCAACCCTCCTGGCGGCGTACGGCATTCCCAAGCCGCCGGAATACACGGGGAAGTCGATCCTGTAGGGAACATCCTTTTCGGAAGGGTCACCGCTTCCCCGCCGCTCGTTTCTTGCCGGCTGCCGGGTGGGCTTCTTCTGCCGGAAGAATCCGGAAGGAAAGCTCGCCCCGGCCTGCCTCGATTTCCACGATGGACCTGTCTGGAATTTCGCCAGCCAGGATCTTTCGCCCCAGCTTGGTTTCCACCTCTCTCTGCAGGTAGCGTTTAAGAGGTCGGGCCCCGTAAACGGGGTCATAGGCTTCGCGGGCGATGAACTCCTTGCAGGACTCTGACAGGCGCAGTTCGATGGACCGCTCCTGGAGGCGCTTGCGGATCTGGTCCAGGAGAAGCTCGATGATCTTCTTGATCTCTTCAATCGTGAGAGGCTTGAAGAGCACGATCTCGTCCACCCGGTTCAGGAACTCCGGCCGGAAGCTGTTCCGCAGGGCCTGCATAACGTTCGTTCTGGCCTTTTCGTCGATTTCACCCCGGTCGTTGACGCCTTCCAGCAGATAGGGGCTGCCCACATTGGACGTCATGATGATCACGGCGTTCTTGAAATCGACCGTGCGGCCTTGTCCGTCGGTCAGGCGGCCGTCGTCCATGATCTGCAATAGGACGTTGAAGACGTCGGCATGGGCCTTCTCGATCTCGTCGAAAAGGATCACGCAGTAAGGCCTCCGGCGCACGGCCTCGGTGAGCTGCCCCCCTTCCTCGTATCCCACGTATCCCGGAGGCGCCCCGATGAGCCTCGACACCGTGTGCTTTTCCATGTACTCGGACATGTCGATGCGGATCATGTTCTCTTCGGTGTCAAAAAGGGCCTCGGCCAGGGTGCGGGCCAATTCGGTCTTGCCCACGCCGGTCGGCCCCAGGAAGATGAACGATCCGATGGGCCGCTTGGGATCCTTGAGGCCCGAGCGGGCGCGAATGACGGCGTCGGCCACGGCCTGCACGGCCTCGTCCTGACCCACGACCCTGCGGTGCAGGATTTCGTCCAGCCTGAGCAGCTTCTCCCGTTCGCTCTCCAGGATCCGGGAGACGGGAATGCCCGTCCAACGGGAGACAATTTCGGAGACCTCCTCGTCCGTCACCTCCTCTTTGAGAAGTTTCTTGCCGGCTCTTTGCCGGTTCATCCTCTCCTCGGCCTCCTGCAATTGTTTCTCGAGGCCCTGGAGCTTGCCGTAACGGAGTTCGGCGGCCCGGTTGAGGTCATACTGGCGCTCGGCCTGCTCGATGGCGACCTTGGTCGCCTCGATCTCGGAGCGGAGGGCCTGAAGCTTCTGAATCTCGGCCTTCTCGGCTTCCCACTGTGCCTTCATCGCGGCCGCCTTCTCCTTGAGCTCGGCGAGTTCCTGGTCCAGCACTTCCCGCCTTTCCTGAGACGGCCGGTCTTTCTCTTTCTTGAGCGCCTCCCTCTCGATTTCGAGCTGCATGATCCTGCGGGTGATTTCGTCGAGCTCGGTCGGCAGGGAATCGATCTCGGTGCGGATCATCGCGGCCGCTTCGTCGATGAGATCGATGGCCTTGTCTGGCAGAAAACGGTCGGAGATGTACCGGTGGCTGAGCACGGCCGCAGCCACGAGAGCGCTGTCGCGGATCGCCACGCCGTGATGCACCTCGAACCGCTCCTTGAGGCCCCGCAAGATGGAAATCGTATCCTCGACCGAAGGCTCCTGGACCATGACCGGCTGGAACCGTCTTTCGAGGGCGGGGTCCTTTTCGATGTATTTGCGGTACTCATCGAGCGTCGTGGCGCCGATGCAGTGGAGTTCGCCCCGGGCCAGCATGGGCTTGAGCAGATTGCCTGCGTCCATGGACCCTTCGGCCCGGCCGGCACCCACGATGTTGTGGATTTCGTCGATGAAAAGCAGGATGCGGCCTTCGCTCGCTTCGATGGCCTTGAGGACCGCCTTGAGCCTCTCCTCGAATTCACCCCGGTATTTGGCCCCGGCAACCAGAGCGCCGAGGTCGAGCTGGTAGATCGTCTTGTCCCGAAGCCCTTCGGGGACGTCTCCCCGGACGACGCGCTGGGCCAGGCCTTCCACAATGGCGGTCTTTCCCACGCCGGCCTCGCCGATGAGCACGGGGTTGTTCTTGGTCCTTCGGGAAAGGATGCGGATGACCCTGCGGATCTCGGCGTCGCGGCCGATCACGGGATCGAGTTTTCCTTTCTGCGCGAGTTCGACCAGATCCCGGCCGTAGAGCTTGAGAGGCTCGTAAGTTCCCTCGGGCGTGGCGCTTGTGACGCGCTGGCTGCCGCGGATTTCGGTCAGGGCTTTGAGGAACCGTTCCCGGTTCAGGCCGAACTGTTGGAACAGGCGGCCTGAGGGCGTCTTGGGGCCCTCTTCGAGAAGGGCAAGCAGGATATGCTCGGCGCTCGCGTACTCGTCCCTGAGCCGCTTCGCTTCCTCCTGGGCTCGCACCAGAATTTGGCTCAGCCGCGGGGTCACGTAGATGCTTCCCGGCTGTGCGCCCGGGCCGGATACTCTGGGCAGCCCGTCGAGCACCCGCTCCAAGGCGGCGGCAAACGATTCGACCGGGATTTCCATCTTCTGGAAAAACCGCGGCAGCAGTCCGTCTGGCTGCTCAAGCAGGGCGAGCAGCAGATGCTCGGCATCCACTTGCTGATGGCCGTATCGGACGGCGAGGTTCTGGGCCTCGCCCAGAGCTTCTTGCACTTTTTGTGTAAACGAATTCAGATTCATGGGGATCTTCCTTTCGAGTCGAGCGCGGTCTGTTGGGGGCCTGCGCTCTTTTTCGTTTCGGAGCTAAGGTAAGCACATCGGACGCCCGGTCAAGGGAAACAGGGGCCGTCCCTCGCGGCCGCCCTGGCAGGAAAGTCGAGAAAACCCTAGGGGTTAGGTCTCTTCCGGATCCTTGAGCACAGGCAGATCTTCAAAACGGCCGCAACCGTCGTTCCACCTCACCAGGCGGGCCTGTCCGCCTTCCACGAGCAGCGCCGGCATGTGAAGGACAGGACGAACAATGCGGTTCTCTGCATCCAGGACCGGGGTCCAGGTCCCGGTGTTGAAGTACCAGGTGTCCCGGCCTGGCACCTTCCAGAGATCCTCCATGTGGGAGTGGCCGAAGGTGACGTAGCGGACTTGGAGGATGTCGGAGATCCGGGCCGCTGCGGCGCGCAATACCCCGGGGTCGCTTTCGCGGTAAAGGACGGCTTCGCGGCCTGGCCGCATAGAGAACAGGAACCACAGGATGCCGGCGAAGATGAAGGCGTAGTTCAGAACCAGGGAGGCCGTGGAACGCACCAGGAGGCTCGTCGAGGAGCCCAGGATCCATTCCGCCAGAAAGCTCCAGAGGAAACTCAGTCCGACCAGGCCCGCGACCGTGATGAGAAGTCTCCGCAGGGGCCTTCTCAGCATGCGCGAAAGGAACTCGCTTCTGCCTCCCCCGATCGGCGCTTCGTGCAGGGCGGCGATCCGAACGAAGGCCTCCGGCTTTTCGTATTCTTCGCCCGTCTCCTCCACAAGCCTGCGGTTGCGACTCTCGATGTCCCGATAGCGGCCGTCGCGGCGCTCACGCGTTTTTTGCCAGGTGCGGGTGAAGGAGGGAAGGTAGTTCCGGGCCACGTTCCATACGATGTAGAACTGCCTTCCCAGAAGGGTCGAAAAATACGACGAGGGCCGGATGTAGTTCGCCGCCGTGGAGTCGCGGGCCTCGATCTTGTTGAAGAAGTACCGAATGAAGAACGAGCCGAAGGGCAGGTCGATCTCATAGCGGCCTGCCGGGCATTCGGGGTCGAGCAGCATGGGATACAGGAAGTTCCGGAAGGCATTGACAGGATCGTACTGGTTCCCATGCTCCACATAAAGGAGATCCGGGACATAGTAGACCCAAGGCCGGATTTCCACGCGATCCAAGGCTTGCGCGATGCCTTCGTCGTTTCCTCCCGGCTGCTCGTTTTTGTCCAGCCGGCGCATGCAATCCTCGAGGAGTTCCAGAAAGCGGTACCGGACCTCGGGCCAGAACCAGTTTACGTCGTGGTTGCCTTTGAGGATAACGAGTTGGTGGCCCCAAAGGAGGAAGCGGGCCAGGCCCTGGAAGAATTCGGGATGTCCCTCGAAGATCCTCTCCAATTGCCACTTCGACTCCGCCGGGGACGTGCCGAGGCCGTACCGGGCTTTGGTGGGTGAGATGGGGGGAAAGCCGGGGGGCAGGCGGGACGGATCCGGGATCTGGGTGACCCGAAGGAAGTCCATGAAATCGCCGTTCAGGACGAGAATCCACTTCGTGCCTCGATTTTGGGCGATGTCGTGAAGATGGCAAAGCATTCTCTGAAAGGGGCCGTCCAGGAAAAAATTTTCCAGCCGGGATACCCGCTGGGAGGAGGGGTCTCTCCCCTCGGAGAGATGGAGGTCGCTCAGCACGACAAAGTCGCAGGCGGTCATGGCGTACGCCCGGGGGCCCTTGGAGGGAGACCTATTGCATAAACGAAACGCGCAGAAGATGCAAGAATGGCAATCGGCCGCGCCCCTGCTGTACAATTGCGAGCCGAAGGGCAGGGCTGCGCCGGGGCGTTTCGGCGCGGGTGGAACTTTTCGGAGGCCGACCGGTCTATTCATATGACTGGACCCTGGAGGACCAAGGTAGAGAGAAACGGCCGGCCTGGCATCGAGGGAAAAGGCTTAAGCGTTGTCCAGGGCAGACGAAATTCTCGTGGCTCGATGCCAGGAAGGGGACAAGAAAGCCTTTGAGCTGCTCGTCAAGAAGTACGAACGCAGGATCTTCCACTTGATCTACCGAATGACCCAGGACCCTTCCGCGGTGGAGCCTCTCGCCCAGGAGGTATTTCTCAAGGCCTACCGGGCCCTTCCTTCCTTCCGCGGCCAGTCTCAGTTCTACACCTGGATTTACCGGATCGCCATCAACACCTGTCTGAGCCACGCCAAAAGGGGCCATGCGGAGGAGGCCTGCGAGGTCGAAGCCGACGTGAATACCCTCCCTCCTTCCGGGGAAGTCTCCGGTGTGCACTTGGAAGACCCGGAGCAGCATCTGATGCGCAAGGAGTTTTACGCGCGGGTGCTGGAAGCGGTGCGGAAGCTGCCTGAGGAGCTCCGCGTTTCGATCATTCTCAGGGAATTCCTGGGGCTCAACTACGAAGAGATCGCCGAGGTGACCCAAATCCCTCTCGGGACGGTGCGATCGCGAATCTTTCGGGGTCGGGCCCGTCTCCGGGAACTCTTGGGGCCTTTTCTGGACAGATCCCCGGCCTAGCCCGCGGGGATGGCGCGCCGGGGCGGAACGCGTTGGCGACGGAGTCGTGACATGGGATGCAAGGGATACGCGCTGCTTCTTTCCCGCTATGTGGACGATGACCTGGAGGGGCCGGAGGCGGAAAAACTCATGCGCCACCTGTCCGTTTGCCCGTCATGTCAGTCGGAGCTGGGCGCTCTAGAGCGACTGAGAACCTGGATTCGCGCCGCTGATCTTCCTCCTGACGTTCTGGAACTGTTTGACAGGACGACCCTGGCGGACCGTCTGGATTCGTGGGAACCCCTGAACCCTTCCCCCCGAAAGGATCCTCGGGCCCGTTCGTGGGTCGAGGGCGTCCTCTCCCTGTGGCAGCGGCCTCTGGAGGCGATGGGGCGTTTCGCCTCTGCACCCGCGGGCCTTCGATTCGCTCTTCCTCTCCTTGCGCTGGGAATCGTGGTCGGCTTCTTTCTGGCCCGGAGCCCCGAGAGCGGCAAGACCGTGGACGTGCGGCAATTGCCGTCGGCGGTCGCCATGAAAGCTTCCCTCATGGAAGGTGATCGGGACCGCGAGGACTTGTATGTGCTGGAGCACGCTTCCCAGCAGCCGTGGGTCCGATACGGAGATGAACTGCCCATGATCCAGCTCGTTTCGGAAGGGTCGGAGTAGAGGGGACCCCTGCCATGGCCGTACGGCTTGCCCGCAGCTTGCTTTCCCTCGTGCTTTTGATCGGGGCTTTGCCCGGTTCTATCGCCGCTCAGGACGAAGACCTCTCGGAGCTGGATCGGATCTTGGCCGAGGCTCGCGAAGCTCGGACGCAGGTCCGCTACGAAGGCGAACAGACCGTCTATGCTTTTCTGAAAGACAAGACGGTCGTGTCGCGGTTTCAAGTTCGTTACGCGTATCCCTACTTCAAGAGGGAATCCATCGGGGAGAGGCCGGAAAGATCGTTTGTTCTTCTCGACGACGGCTCCTACCGCTGGAGATATCTTCCTTACCGCAAGATCGTGCTGAAAGAGCCGTCCCGGGCCGGCACAGACGGATTCTTCCCGACCGACCTGCCGGCCAACACCGCCCTGATCCGTCAGAACTACAACTTCACGATTCGGGGGCCCGTGCCTGCCGAGTCAGGCGACTGCCATGTCATCGAGTTCCTGCCCAAGTGGCAGGACAGGCCTCGAAGGGAGATCTGGCTCCAGGGCAAATGGAAGATTCCCGTGCGGGTGTGCGTGGCCTTCCCGGACGGCCGCACCTCTTACATGTCCGAGCTGCGCAAGCTCTCCTGGAACCCGGATTTGAGCCCCGAGACCTTTCAGCTCCGCGTGCCCCAAGACACGCGCGTTTACGAGATCCGGGAAGAGGGCAATTTGAGCCTGGAGCAGGCTCGGGCCCTTTTGGGCAGGCCTCTTCCTCTGCCGAGCCAGGTGCCGAGAGGGTTTTCGCCCTTCAACATTCTGCTGCGCGTGGAAGGGGGAAGCAGGCGGATTCAGATTGTGTATGCGGACGGCCTGGCGAGTTTCTCCATGTTCCAGGAATGGGCCGACCCTGGGGCAGAACGATCGGTCCGCCAGGACGGAGCCACCCGGTCCGAGGCCGCATCCCGAACGTCTGGGCCTGCAGCCGAACCCGAGGTGGAAGCGCGGGTGCGGCAATACGGCCTGATGAACGTCCTCACGCTGGGCCTGCCGGGGCGGAGGACGGTTTTCGTGGGAGACGTGCCCGAGGAGAAGCTTCGCGAAGCCGCTCAGTCCTTGCCCCAAGAGCCTGGGACCCTCAGGTAAGATCCTCCGGCCTGCGCAGCAACCCTTTTTGCCCACTGCCTTTTCCCCCTTGACAGGCAAAACGTCCTTGCATTACCGTCGCCCCTTGTCGAAGGCGGGCCCGGCGAAGGCATTGCTTGTCGTGCGTGGGCGAGCAAAAGGAATTTTGCGATTGGAACGGGAGGGGCCTTCATGCCGGTGGACAGGCTGACTCTTTTGGAATCGCTCTCCTGCGCCTTTGGCGCTCCCGGAGCCGAGGGCGAAGTGATGGAGATCCTCGACGGGTTGCTCAAGGAAAGATTTCACGGCGCCCGGGACCGTTTCGGCAACCGGGTGTATCGGAGCCGGGAGCCGAGCGAGGGTGGCCTAAGGATCGTCCTGGCGGCCCATGCGGACGAGGTGGGGTTCGTCGTGCAGGCGGTTCATCCGGAGGGGTTTCTTTCCTTTCTTCCTTTGGGATCCTGGAGTCCTCTGGCCGCGGCCGGCCTGCCGATCCGCATCAAGGGGAGCCTGGGCTTCGTGGATGGCGTGATCGGGATCGCGCCTCCCCATCACCAGAAGGAGAACGCCGGATCGCGCCTGCCGGACTGGCCTGATCTCTGGATGGACATCGGCGCTCGAACCGCCCGGGAGGCCCGTGACCTGTTCGGCGTCCGGCCGGGAGACCCGGCCTTGCCCGCAAGCGCCTTCAAGATCCTGCGGGGGGGACGCGTGCTGATGGGCAAAGCCTGGGACGATCGCGCGGGGTGCGCCCTTCTCGTCGAAGCGCTGGAAGAGCTGGACGCGGATCTCGCAGGAGCACCGAACGCGGTCTGGGCCGTCGCGACGGTGCAGGAAGAAGTGGGCTGCCGTGGAGCTGCCGTGGTCGCGGATCGGCTCCAGGCGGACGTGGCCTTCGTCCTGGAGGGGGCGCCGGCTGACGATTTGCCTCGGCGGAGCGACTGGGAGTGCCAGGCGCAAATGGGCAAGGGAGCGCAGATTCGCAGCTACGACCCGAGCATGATCGCCAACCCGGGCCTGCGGGACTTTCTGATCGAGATCGCGGAACAGGAGGGGATCCCCTGGCAGATCGCGGTCCGCAGAAGCGGCGGCACGGACGGCGGCCCTCTGCACAGGAGCCGTGAGGGCGTTCCCACGATCGTCATCGCCGTTCCGGTTCGCTACGCCCACAGCGGCGCAGGGCTTATCGACCTGGGCGACTACGATGCCTGCCTACGTCTGGTTGTTTCGGCCTGCCGGCGGCTGAGTCGGGAGGTTGTGGAACGGTTCTCCCCTTGAATCCAATGGAAAAAGCCGGTTGACAAGGGGAGGGCAGTGTTTTAGAGTCATCAACCCATGAGCGGTAAGTATAAATTCCCTGTCCCATGAGACCGGATCGGAGAAGAGACGGGCAGCTTCGGCCCGTGCGCTTGCGGCGGGGTTGCCTGGCCTTCGCGGAAGGGTCCTGCTTCCTGCGCCAGGGCCGGACGTGGGTTCTGTGTGCGGCTACGGTCGAGGAGAGCGTTCCTCCTTTCTTGGTCGGCCGCAACTCGGGCTGGGTAACGGCTGAGTACAACATGCTGCCGCGGGCGACGCGGACGCGCACGGAGCGGGTGGGGGGAGGCGGCAGGTTGCCGGGCCGGAGCGCGGAGATCCAGAGGATGATCGGCAGGGCTCTGCGGGCTGCCACAGACCTCGAGGCCCTGGCAGGGTTGACGGTCCGAATCGACTGCGACGTGGTTCAGGCGGACGGCGGAACGCGTGCGGCCAGCGTGACCGCGGGGTACGTGGCCCTTGCCGAGGCTCTCGAAGGGTTGCGGAAATCGGGGCGCTTGGCCAGGAGGGCGTTGCGGGATCACGTGGCGGCCGTCAGCGTGGGCATCGTGGGCGGGCGATTTTGCCTGGATTTGAGTTCCGAGGAGGACGCCAGGGCGCAGGTGGATCTCACCTTGGCGATGACGGGCAGGGGGGAGATCGTCGAAGTCCAAGCCACGGCAGAAGGACTTCCTTTCGGCAGGGCGGATTTGGACAGGCTTTTGAATCTGGGTGCGAAGGGGATCCGCGAACTCGTCCGGGCGCAAAAGCAAGTCTTGCGCACAGGCACGGGCGGATCTTCTTAGGAGTGGGTTGCGGGTCTGGAAACCGGAGGTTGCCATGGTCCGAAAGCGTCGGACGGAGGAGGCGGTGGAAGCGGACAAGAGCGCAGTCAAGACGGAGATCGTGCTGGCCACGAGGAACCATGGGAAGATCATGGAACTGCGCTCTCTTTTGAAGGGGATGCCGATTCGGGTTCTCTCGTTCTTGGATTTTCCGGGTCTGCCGGAGGTTGAGGAGGACGGGAAGACCTTTCGGCAAAACGCGGAAAAGAAGGCCAAGGCCGTTGCCAAGGCCACCGGTTGTGTGGCGGTGGCCGATGATTCGGGCCTTGAAGTGGATTTTCTTGGAGGGGCTCCCGGAATCAGGAGCGCCCGCTTTGCGGGCGAGAAGGCGACAGACCGGGACAACGTCCGGAAGCTTCTCAAAATGATGGACGGAGTGCCCTGGGAGCAGAGGGGCGCGCGGTTTGTGTGTGTCGCCTGCGCGGCGGACCCGAAGGGTAAAACCGTCTTCGCCGAGGGCGTGTGCGAGGGTGCGATCGGTTTCGAAATGCGCGGGACGCATGGTTTCGGATACGATCCGGTCTTCGTTCCCAAGGGATATCGGGTTACCTTGGCGGAGATGGACCCAGCCTTGAAGAACAGGATCAGCCATCGTGCTCGGGCGATGGCCAAGTTCCGGGCGCTTCTGGACGAATTCCTGTTTGGTTCCAAGAAGGAGCGATAGGATCCCCGCTTCCTGTCGAAGGCATCTCACCTTTTTGAGCTCCTGCCCAACGAAAAGGGCTCGGCAAAAAGGCGCCTTGCCTCCAGAGGCAGGCTTTGGTTGCCAAAGGGAACCCTTCAAAAGGGTGGGTTTCAAAATCCTGCCCAAAGGCGCGTTCACCAAAGCCGCGTTCGCTTGAATCTTTCGGCCTCGTGTGTTATGAAACAAAAGATGTTCCTGGATCCTTGGCGGCGGGGCGTGGCGCAGCCTGGTAGCGCACCTGCCTTGGGCGCAGGGGGTCGGAGGTTCAAATCCTCTCGCCCCGACCAGAAGGAATCCGAGGCGGGGCCGCTGGAGGGAAGGGATTCCCAGGCGTACGGGCAGGAAGAATGTGCGCCTGTAGCTCAGCTGGATAGAGCAACGGACTTCTAATCCGTAGGTCGCAGGTTCGAATCCTGCCAGGCGTACCAGGAGGCCCTCGGTGGGAGCGCGGCTTCGACCGCGCAAGGAATGGCGCAGACAACGACGAAGGCCGACGGTGGGTGTAGCTCAGCTGGATAGAGCACTGGGTTGTGGCCCCAGAGGTCGAGGGTTCGAATCCCTTCACTCACCCCACTCATCTGGAAGAAAGGATTGTGCGCCCGTAGCTCAGCTGGATAGAGCGTCGGACTTCGAATCCGCAGGCCGCAGGTTCGAGTCCTGCCGGGCGCGCCAGTTTTGATCGCCCAGGGGGTTGCGGAAATCTTGTGCGGGAATTCTTTGGCCTCTGCCCATAGATGCTCACGGGCCGTTAGCTCAACTGGTAGAGCAACTGACTCTTAATCAGTAGGCTCGGAGTTCGAGTCTCCGACGGCCCACCAGTCATCCGAAAGGGTTAGGTTGTGTGAACCTAGCCCTTTCTTTTTGCTGTCGGAAGGGATCGACGGTGCGGCGGGCTTTGCGAAACCGGCTCAAGGCGGGTACAATAACGGCAGGGGCGAATCCACGGGGATCCGCTCCAGGGTTGCGTGAAGTTGCGGAAGCCACTTCGGGCCTTTCGCCTTGCGGAAAGCGGATGGCGGGGCGTCCGAAGACCGCCCGAGTCGACGCGAGAGTGGCGGAATTGGCAGACGCGCTGGACTTAGGATCCAGCGGGCAACCGTGGGGGTTCGAATCCCCCCTCTCGCATCCGTTTTGGCGATGGGCCTTCGGCGGGCCGGCTTCGGGCGTTTTGTTGCCGTGGGCTGACCAGGGCAGGGAGAGCTGATGATGAGAATGGACCAGGTAGATGTGACGGCGACGCGGAAGAAGATTCTCTTTGGCATGGAGCCCCAGGAGGTCGATGCCGAGGTGGAGAAATTCTGCCGAAAACTGGCCCGAGAGGTGGACATCAAGGGGTTCCGAAAAGGGAAGGCGCCGACAAGCGTGGTTCGCAGGATGTTTCGGGATCAGATCCGAAGGGAAGTCGGCGCCCAGATCGTGTCGACCTCTCTGGAGAAGTTTCTGAAGGAGCAGACCCTGCAACCTGTGGGCGAGCCGGAACTCGACGTGCCGCCGTTGGAGGAAGGGAAGGAGTTCGCCTTTTCCGTCCTGTTGGACGTCAAGCCCGAAATCGAAATCTCGGACTGGGAGGGAATCGAGCTTACCCAGGAGCGGGCAGGGGTCAGCGAAGAAGAAGTGCAGGAATCCCTTCGGCAGCTTCAGAACCGGCACTCGAAGCTTGAAGGGGTTGCCGAAGACCGGGGCGTGGAGACCGGTGATGTGGTCCTCGTGGATTCCGAGGGTTTTGTGGATGGCGCTCCGTTCCCGGGCAACGTGAAGAAGGATCTGTATATTGAAGTGGGAGCCGGAGACGCTCGCAAGGAGATCGAGGAGGCTCTCATCGGAGCGCGGGTCGGCGAGACCCGGGAGGCGGAGGTCGAGTATCCTCAGAATCTCGTGAATCGGGATCTGGCGGGCCGGAAGGCGAAGTACCGCGTGACGATCAAGAAGATTCTGAGAAAGGATCTGCCGCCGCTGGACGACGAATTCGCCAAGGACGTGGGAGCCTATCAAAGCCTCGAGGACCTGAAGGAACGACTCCGGGAGGAGATCCTGCGGGAGAAGGAGAAGCGGATCCGCAGGAAGCTCGAAGAGGACCTGCTCGAGGAATTGATTCGGCGCAATCCTTTCGAGGCCCCGCGCTCGCTCGTGGTCTCGCGCCACGCCCGTCTGATGGAGAATGCCAGAGCCCATTTCCTCTCCCGCGGGCTTTTCCTGGAGAAGGAAACCGAAGGGTACCAGAAGCTCGAGTCGGACTTGGAGCAACTGGCGGAAAAGGAGGTCAAGAAGGATCTCTTGCTGGAAGCGCTGCAGAAGAAGTTTTCCATCGAAGTTTCCGATGAAGAGGTGGAGAGGCGAATCCAGGAAATCGCCGCTCGCCACGAGCAGAGCGTGGAAAAGGTCCGCGCCGAGATTCAGAAGGAAGAAGAGGGAATGGCCCTGTTCCGGCAGGGGCTTGTCAGCGAGAAGACGCTTGATTTTCTCCTGGGCAGGTCTAGAATAAAAGTAGAGGAAAAAGATTCGGATCGCTGAGACTTATCCCTGCCGGAAACCCAGTCGATGTCCGTCCGGTTCGGACGGGTCGCCGCACCCATCGAGAATACGCATGAATCTCATTCCCATCGTCGTCGAGCAAACCAGCCGAGGGGAACGAGCGTACGACATCTATTCCCGTCTGCTGAAGGACAGGATCGTCTTCATCGGTTCCCCCATCACGGACGAGGTGGCGAACCTCGTCATTGCCCAAATCCTTTTTCTCGAGAGCGAGGATCCTGACAAGGACATCCAGATGTACCTGAACACCCCCGGAGGCTCGGTCACGGCAGGCCTGGCCATTTACGACACGATGCAGTATGTCCAGGCGCCGGTCTCGACCATCTGCATGGGGCAGGCGGCGAGCATGGGAGCTGTGCTTCTGGCTGCGGGCGCGCCGAAGAAGCGCTTTGCCCTCCCCCATGCCCGGATCCTGATCCATCAGCCCATGGGGGGCTTTGAGGGGCAGGCCACGGACATCGACATCCAAGCCCGCGAGATCCTTCGCCTTCGGGAGGAGCTGGACAACCTGCTGGCCAAGCACACGGGACAGCCGCTGAAAAAAGTTCAGGCGGACACGGAGCGCGATTTCTTCATGAACGGCCAACAGGCCAAAGAATACGGGATCATCGATGAGGTGATCACGAAAAGGAAAACGTGACGGGGACGGGCCGCCCCTTGGACGGCCGGGAACCGTTGGCCCTGGGAGGGCGAGGAAGTCCATTTCATAGGGAGGCCAGGGGTGAGCAGAAAAGGCGGCTACGATCATCCGGGTAAGCTCGTGTGCTCTTTCTGCGGCAAGAGCCAGGACGAGGTCCGGAAGTTGATTGCCGGTCCCACGGTTTACATTTGCGACGAATGCATTGAGCTCTGCAATGAAATCATCGCAGAGGAATGTGAACAGGAGGACCACCGCAGACGTGGAGGGTCTCTGCCGAAGCCCCATGAGATTCTGGCGTTTCTGGATCAGTACGTGGTGGGGCAGGAGAGGGCCAAGAAGACCCTTTCGGTTGCGGTATACAACCACTACAAGCGGATTCAGCACGGAACAGGATCCGACAGCGTGGAGTTGCAGAAGAGCAACATCCTGCTCATCGGGCCGACCGGATCCGGAAAGACGCTTCTTGCCCAGACCCTGGCTCGCTTCCTGAATGTGCCCTTCACGATCGCGGACGCCACGAGTCTGACCGAGGCGGGGTATGTGGGCGAGGATGTGGAGAACATCATCCTGAACCTGCTGCAGGCGGCCGATTACGACATCGAACGAGCCCAGAAAGGGATCGTGTACATCGACGAGATCGACAAGATATCGCGCAAGTCCGACAGTCCGTCGATCACCCGGGACGTTTCGGGCGAGGGCGTCCAGCAGGCTCTGCTGAAGATCATCGAGGGCTGCATGGCCGCGGTCCCGCCCAAGGGGGGAAGGAAGCATCCCCAGCAGGACTTCCTGCAGGTGGACACCACGCACATCCTGTTCATCTGCGGAGGGGCGTTTCACGGCCTGGAGCAGATCATCGAGCGGCGGGTCCGGTCCAAGGCCATGGGGTTCGGGGCCGAGATCCACTCCAGGACAGAGCGCAACGTGGGCGAGACCTTGCAGCTCGTGGAACCCGAAGACCTGCTGAAGTACGGGCTCATTCCGGAGTTCATCGGCCGGCTGCCCGTCATTGCGACGCTCGATGACCTGACGGAAGAGGACTTGGTGCGCATCCTGACCGAACCGCGGAACGCCATCACCCGACAGTACCAGAAGCTGTTCGAGATGGACGGGGTTTCTCTTCGGTTCGCCCCGGACGCTCTGCAGCTCGTGGCCAAGGAGGCGCTCCAGAAAGGAACCGGGGCGAGGGGACTTCGGGCCATTCTCGAGCAGAGGATGCTCGACATCATGTACACCCTGCCCACCCTGGAAAACGTTAAGGAATGCATCGTCAACCGGGACGTTGTAGCGAGACGGGCGGAACCCATCCTTGTTTACGAGAAGAAGCAGGAGACCGCCTGATCGGAGACGAAACGTTTCGAACCCCTATGGAAAAACCTCTGATCCGCCGATGAGGAAAGGTGAGACGGCCCAAGAACGCGTCACGTGGGAAAGGCGAAGATGCTCTTTCGCTTCAACCGCGACGAGAAAAAAGAAGACAGAATGAGAGAACAACCCGATATTTTGCCTATGCTTCCCTTGCGGGACATCATCGTCTTCCCGGGCATGGTGGTTCCCCTGTTCGTCGGACGGGAGCGTTCCATCCGGGCCTTGGAAGAGGCCATGAACCGGGACAAGCGGCTTTTTCTGGTCGCCCAGAAGGACGCCAAGATCCAAGAGCCCACCGAGAAGGATATTTACACGGTCGGGACGATCGGCTCCGTGATTCAAATGCTCAGGCTTCCGGACGGGACGGTCAAGGTGCTCGTCGAGGGCAAGAAGCGGGCCGTTCTGGCCGAGTACCTCGTCAAAAAGGATCTGTTCGTCGTCCGGGTGGACGAAGTGACCGAGTTTGAGGGAAACCCGACCGAGGTTGAAGCCCTGATGCGGAGCATCCAGGACGCCTTCGAGAACTTTGCCCGCCTTCACCGGAAGATTCCCCAGGACATGGTCCTGTCCGTCTCGTCCATTGACGAGCCGGGAAAACTCGCCGATACTCTTGTGGCCCATCTCAGCCTGAAGCTGCCGGACAAGCAGGACATTCTCGAAACCATCGACAAGCAGGAGCGGCTGGAAAAGGTTTACGCGCTGCTCAAGAGCGAGATCGACATCCTCGAAGTGGAGCGGAGGATTCGAAGCCGGGTCCGCAAGCAGATGGAGAAGAGCCAGAAGGAGTACTATCTGAACGAGCAGATGCGGGCCATCCAGAAGGAACTGGGGGAAAAGGACGAATTCAAGAACGAAATAGATGAACTTGAGGCCCGGCTCCGCAAGAAGAAGATGTCCAAAGAGGCCAACGAGCGGGTCAAGAAGGAAATCAAGAAACTGCGCATGATGTCGCCCATGTCGGCCGAGGCGACGGTTGTCCGCAATTACATCGACTGGATCCTCTCGCTGCCCTGGTATGAGTACACCGACGACGAAATGGATATCGAAAAGGCCGAAAGAATCCTCGATGAGGACCATTACGGCCTGCAGAAGGTCAAGGAAAGGATTCTCGAATACCTTGCGGTCCGCGCTCTCGTGGACAAGATGAAGGCCCCCATCCTCTGCTTCGTGGGACCTCCGGGGGTGGGCAAGACCTCTTTGGGCAAATCCATTGCGCGGGCGACGGGCAGGACCTTCGTGCGCGCTTCTCTCGGAGGCGTGCGCGACGAGGCCGAGATTCGCGGCCATCGCCGAACCTACATCGGCGCGCTGCCGGGAAAGATCATCCAATATATGAAAAAGGCCGGTTCGGGCAATCCGGTCTTCCTTCTCGACGAAGTCGACAAGATGAGCACGGACTTCCGCGGGGATCCGGCCGCCGCCCTGCTCGAGGTGCTCGACCCGGAACAGAACCACGCGTTCAACGACCACTACTTGGACCTCGACTACGACCTGAGCCGGGTGATGTTCATCACCACGGCGAATACGCTCTTCAACATCCCCAGGCCTCTTCAGGACCGGATGGAGATCATCCGCATTGAGGGATACATCGAGACCGAAAAGCTTCAGATCGCCACGGGCTTCCTCATTCCCAAGCAGCTCGAAGCCCACGGGCTCTCGAAGGAAAACGTGACCTTCACGGACAACGCGATTCTTCAGATCATTCGGCTCTACACGAAGGAGTCGGGCGTCCGGAACCTGGAGCGCGAGATCGCCACGATCTGCCGCAAGGTTGCGCGCGAGGTCGTCCGCCAGGGCAAGGGGACCCAGATCCGCATCACGGCCAACGTGCTGGAAAAATATCTCGGCGTGCCCAAGTACCGCTTCGGCGTCAAGGAAGGCGAGAACCGGATTGGCCTGGCAAACGGTCTGGCCTGGACCGAGCTGGGCGGGGAGCTCCTGGTGACGGAGGCTACGGTGATGCCGGGAAAGGGCAATCTCATCATTACCGGCAAGTTGGGCGACGTCATGCAGGAATCCGTCCAGGCGGCCATGAGCTACGTCCGGTCCCGAGCGGAGGTGCTGAAACTGGACAAGGATTTCTACCAGAAGGTGGACATCCACGTGCATATCCCGGAAGGTGCGATTCCGAAGGACGGACCTTCGGCGGGAATCACGGTGGCCACGTCGATCGCTTCCGCCCTCACCCGGCGGCCGGTGCGGGCGGATCTGGCCATGACCGGAGAGATCACCCTTCGGGGCCGGGTCCTTCCGATCGGAGGCTTGAAGGAAAAAGTCCTGGCCGCGCACAGGGCGGACATCACCACGGTTCTGATCCCTCGGGAGAACGAGAAGGATATCCGGGAAGTGCCGGCCCGGGTGCTCAAGAAAGTGAAGCTCGTGCTCGTTGAGCACATGGACGAGGTCCTGGATAACGCCCTTCTGGCAGAGGCAGCCGTCGGGGCCGGCGAGCCGGGCGGTCTCAAGGAAGACGAATCTGCTTCCCCTGCGGATCTTCCGAAGGATTACCTGGAAGATCAACGCTCCAACCTGCTCTGAGCGGCTTGTCCTGTTCCCGGCCCTGGGACGGACTGGAAAAGCGCTCCGTTTCATGCTAGATTGGCTTCAATCGGGATCCTGTGCCGGGACGCGGAAAAGGTCCTCTCGGAGCGCGGAAACGGCTTACCAAGGGGCGAATCGGGCGGATAGCTCAGTTGGGAGAGCATCGGCCTTACAAGCCGGGGGTCACAGGTTCGAGTCCTGTTCCGCCTACCAGAAATCGCGGAATTCAGAATGGGGGCGTGGTGCAGTTGGTTAGCACACCGGCCTGTCAAGCCGGAGGCCGCGGGTTCAAGTCCCGTCGCTCCCGCCAGGCAGTTTCGGGGGGCTGTGGAGAAAACCCACAGCCCCCTTTTTCGTCTCCGGTCTGAGAGGCGGCAAGGCGATGGACGTGCACGTCTTCGATGACGACTTCTTCCGCGGGTTCCCTTACAAACCCGAAGGGTTTTTCCTGGACCGGCGGGCCGAGGTGGACCGGTCGGAGCAGCGGATCGTCTGCACCATGGACACCTCCCAGAACTTCCCCCTGGTCGAGGCTCAGAGGAACCACGACCAGATTCATCCTCCTCATCTGCCCGGAGCCGTGATCATTCACTTGACCGGCATGGTGGGCCTGGCCGCGGCTCAGATTTTCTTGGGGATCCGCTTCGATGCCGGGTGGTCCGGATACGGGAGCCGGATCCACAAAGCCGAGTTCAAGCGCCTCGTGAGGTTGGGGCCGCCCGTCCGACTCGAAGGCCGGATCACGAGCGACAGACGGCGCGGCGGCATGGCGATCCTCCGGTACGAGTTCAGGTTCTTTCAGGAAGGCGCTCTTTTCTACTTCGGGGACCAGACGGCGGTTTACAGGCGATTCGACGGTGTGGGGCCGATCTGAAGGGCGACTTCCTTTCCCGCGCGGAGTTTCGGACCCGGACGACAAGATCCCTTTTCGCCCCTTTGCGGTTTTTCTGAGGCGGGTTTCAACGTGCGCCGAGACTGGCTCGAGGACGAGAGGGCTTTTCGCGATCGAGTGGTAGAACGGCTGGCGAGTGTCCGGTTCGATGCCTCCGCGGAGATGCGTCTCGTCGAAGAGCGGCGAGCCGATGGACGGCGTTGGGCCCCTTCAGCCGTCCTGATCCCCCTGAGGTTCGACCGGTCTCGCTCCGAGCCCGTGGTCGTGCTCAACAAAAGATCCGATTGGGTCCAGCAGCCCGGGGATCTGTGTTTCCCTGGCGGCGGCCTGGATCGGCGCAACGACCGGATCCTGGGCCTCCTGCTCGCCTGGGGAATCCTTCCCACGTGCAGGTCCGCTCCCTTTCGGAGCCTTGCGGGCCTCAGCGATCGGGACCCGCAAAAAAAGGTTCTCCTGACGCTCGTCGCCTCGGTCCTTCGGGAAAGCTGGGAAGAAATGCGTCTTCCTCCGTGGAAGGTCGAGTATCTCGGATGCCTTCGCCCCCACAGCATGGCGAGCTTCCCCCGGACGATTTTCCCGGTCGCGGGGAGGATCCTGGGCTCCTGGGAAGGAAGGCCAAACCGGGAGGTGGAGAAGATTCTTCCCGTGCCTTTTCGATCTCTTTTAGATCCGGACCAGTACGGGCTGTGTCGCATGCGCTTGCCGGGCGCGGCTGGAGAGGAAGGGACGGAATGGGAGACTCCCTGTTTCGTTGTGCGCGACCAAGGGCAGGAGGAAGTCCTTTGGGGGGCCACCTTCCAGATCCTCTCCAGATTCCTGGAGACGGTCGCGGATTTTGCGCTTTCCGATGTGCGCCCGCGGCGCGTTGTGGTGAGGAACCTTCCGGCCCACTATTTCACCGGAAGAACGGGCGCCTGGCGAGGCCGAGGGGCTCCCCCGGGAGGCCCTGCCAGCGGATGAGGGCCGACGCCCCCGTGAAGCCCGAGCCGAAGCTCGCCAGGAGCGCGTGCTGGCCGGGCCGGAGGCGTCGCTCCTCTCAGGACACAGGTCCAACGCAGATTGCAAGGTCCCGCGACAAGGGATCGAACCAAAAGATCAGTTGAGTCCGCGGTCTCTTCTTACCGGTCGAAGCGGATAACGGGTTTCACGGCAACGCCGTGCTCGGAATCCTCCACAGCCTGGTTTATGTCCTTCGCATCGTAAAACTTGATGAGCTTGTCGAAGGGGAATCGACCCTGTTTGTAAAGTTCGATGAGTTGCGGAATAAAGATCTGCGGCACGGCCTCCCCCTCGATCACGCCGATCACTCCCTTGCCGGCGCCCAAGAATTCATTCATGGGGAACGACATCTCCGTACCCAGGGGAGAGGTACCCAGGATCGCACAGCGGCCCATCAAATCGAGGGCGTCCACAGCCTGACGGACCACAGCCGGAAGTCCTGTGGTTTCAACGGCCAAGTCGATGCCCGAATCCGTTATCCTCTTTATCTCGGCCAGCACTTCTTTTTCGGAGGCGTTGATCACATGCGTCGCCCCAAGCTCCTTGGCAAGCTCCAATCGATTGGGCTTCACGTCGATACCGATAATGCACGTACAGCCGACAACCTTGGCCGCCATGACCGCAGCCAAGCCCACGGTACCGGTACCAAAAACAGCAATCGAATCCCCGACTCGGGCCTTGAGTCCGTTGATTACCGTCCCTGCTCCGGTCTGGATGCCACAGCCCAAGGGACCCAGAATCTCCAACGGAACATCCGAAGGAACCTTGACTACGTTCCGTTCCGTCGTCAAGGAATAGTCGGCCAACGAAGACTGACCAAAAAAAGAGCTGTAATAGGAGATCCCGTCCTTGCAAATCGGCATCGTGGCGTCCGCCCTCATGCCGCTGTAATTGAGCGCCGTAAAGTTCGCGCAGTAGTAGGGTGCCCCCTTTTGACAGTTCTTGCATGTCCCGCAAGAGTTATAACTGATCGCCACCCGGTCCCCTGGCGCTACCGCCGATACCCGATCCCCTACTTTCTCCACTATGCCTGCCCCTTCGTGGCCGAAAACCGCAGGCATGGGGATGAAGCTCTTGAAAAACAGGTCCGTGTGGCATAAGCCTGTCCCCACAATCCGAACAAGAACCTCATGGGGACGAAGATCGTCCAAATCGACCTCTTGGAGCTCAAAAGGCTGTCCCATCCCCGGAGCCACCGCCGCCCGCATCTTCATCCTTCCACCTCCTCGAAACGTTTTGTCCTTCAAGAACCTACACAGAAACGGAATTGCACCGGCCTTAACGCCTTAAGGATTGGGCTTCCTTTGAGTTGACGACGATCCTAATGAGATCACATTCTACGATCCGGCCTTAACGCCTTAAGGATTGGGCTTCCTTTGAGACCCGAATCGTCAGCATCGCAAATCCGATCGCATGGCGCGTTCCGAAGATAGAAAACTGCTTTCAGATGGACAATGGATAGCAGAGTGCGTGATGGGGTGGCAAGGAAAAAACGCAGGATGGTGGGTGTGCCTGGAATCGAATAGGGAACCATGGGATTGGGTGCACCTGTTACGAGCAAGTCCGATCCGAGGAACAGGAGGAAAGGCACATCCTGGCTGACGGGGAAGTTCGGCGGCCGCTGGGGCCCCGGGAGGCCCTACCAGCGGATCAGGGCCGACGCCCACGTGAAGCCCGAGCCGAAGCTCGCGAGGAGCACGTGCTGGCCGGGTCTGAGAAGACCCTTTTCCAAGGCCTCGTGAAGGGCGATGGGAATGGAGGCAGCCGTGGTGTTGGCGTACTCGTGGATGTTGTTGTAGATCTTCTCCTTCGGGATCCCCATCTGCTGCCCCACGGATTCGATGATCCGCAGGTTCGCCTGGTGAAAGATGAACAGATCCACCTCCTCGAGTCCCATCCGGTTGTGGGCCAGCGCCTCCTCGATCACCTGGGGGAGCTTCTCCACCGCATGCTTGTAAACGAGCTTTCCCTTCATGCGGGGGTACGTTCTGCCTTGGTCGAGCATCTCGTGGGTGATCCATCTGGGATGGGCGGATCCCGGGCATTCGAGCCAGAGGCTTTGGGCGAATTCGCCGTCCGCATGGAGATGGGTGGACAGAATCCCCCGGTCTTCCTCGGTGGGGACCAGCAGGGCGGCCCCGGCGCCGTCCCCGAACAGGACCGTTACGTCCCGCCCCCGGTCAGAGAATTCAAGAGCCATGGAATGTTTTTCGGAGCCCACGATCAGAACCTTTCGGTACTGGCCTCCACGGATGAAATGATCCCCGATGGCAAGGGAGTAAATGAATCCGGAGCACTGGGCCCGCACGTCGATGGCCGGGACGCCCGGAAGCCCGAGTTTGTGGCCCAGGAGACAGGCGCTGCCGGGAAAGTGGTAGTCCGGGCTCAAGGTGGCCAAAAGGATGCAGTCGATCTGGCTCGGCTCGATGCCCGCGTTCTCGATTGCCCGGAGCGAAGCGCGGAAAGCGAGTTCCGCGCAGCCTACGTCGTCCGGCGCATATCGGCGCCTTTCAATGCCAGTCCTTTGGCGAATCCACTCGTCGCTCGTGTCGAACATCCGGGCGAGGTCGTCGTTGGTCACGATTCGATCCGGCACATAGAATCCGGTGCCGGCGATGCGGGCTCTCGTCATGTCGCGCTCCGATGGGTCGGCCCAGCCAAAATCCGTGCTCTCGCGGTCTGGGCCCTGAAATCGGTTTTCCCTGCCTATCAGCGGGTTTGGCCTTCGGACGCCTGCGGCCCCTTCGGCCGGGTGCTGCCGCGGCGAAGGTACTGGTCGTACCAGAAAAAAGCCGTCAGGACGAGGGCGTGGGTGATTTCGCGCCGCTCGATCAAGCTGGCGATGCGGTCGTAGGGCACCTCCAAAACCTCGATATCCTCAGAGCCCTCGAGGTGTTGGGCCTGGGCCCGGCGGACAGACTCGGCGAGAAACGTGTGGCACCGGTTGTTCTGGATCGCCGGGTTGGGATGGACGAAGCCGAGGTAGTGAAAGCGCTCGGCCGCGTAGCCCGTCTCTTCCAGAAGCTCTCTGCGGGCGGCTTCCTCCGGGCTCTGATCCGCGGGATCCACCATGCCTCCAGGGACCTCCAGGACGAAGGTGCCGGTCCCGTGCCGGAACTGCCGGATCAGCACGACCTTTCCCTCGGGCGTGACCGGTACCACGTTCACCCAGTCTGTGGCGTCGAGCACCAAGAAGGTGTGCACCTTTCCGGTTCGGGGCGACTGTCGCGAGTCTCTGCGGAGTCGGTAGATCGGAAAGGCGTGCAGCACCTCGGACGCCAGGAGCGGCCAGGACCGGAGACTCGACGGAGGCAGCTGCGGGTCGGGGTTCCTGTTCTTAGGCAATTCTCATTTGCTCCCGGATGACCTTCATGAGGGCGTAGTTGTCGGAGTGGCCGGTCATTTGGGCCGTGATCTTGCCGCGAATCGGCCTGCCGAGGAGGTAGAAGTCTCCCAAAATGTCCAAGATCTTGTGGCGTGCGAATTCGTCGGGGAACCGAAGGGTCGTGTTGACCACTTTCTCGTCGTCCACCAGGATCACGTTGTTTAGGCGTCCGCCGCTGGCCAGGCCCATTCTTTCGAGCTTTTCGATGTCCCGGAGGAAACCGAACGTGCGGGCCGGGGCGATCTCCTCCCGGAAGTCGCGGGCGTCTTTCAGCACGAACCGGGCTTCCTGCCTGCCGATCGGCTCGGGGTACTGAAGGATGTAGTGGACCTCGAAGAATTCGGCTGGTTCGATGCGGATGAACTTGGTCTGAGGCCCTTCTTCTCCGACCACGTACTTCCGGTCGATCACGATCTCCTCCAGGAAGGCGTCCTGGTCGTCGGTGCCCGCGTCTTCGACCATGGCGCAAAAGTCCAGGGCGGAACCGTCCATGATCGGGAGCTCGTCGTTGATCTTCACGAGGAGGTTGTGGATCCGGTAGCTGTGAAGCACCGCCAGAAGGTGCTCTGTCGTCCTGGCAACCGTGGATCCCTTTCGCAGGCACGTGGCGTAATCGGTGGAGTCCACGTAGTCGAGGTGGGCCGGAACGGATTCGCCGGTGTTGATGTTTCCAAAGAGAATCCCGCTGTTGGGGGGCAGGGGGGACAGGATCAGCCCGGTCTTGATGCCCGAGTGGAGTCCCTGGCCGGCCAAAACGACGCTTCTCTTGAGCGTCTTCTGTCGGATCATCCGGCTGGGGGTCGTTTGGACCGGATGGAGCCCGAGTTTCTCCATCTTGCGGGCGAGCCTGCGGGCGTCCATGTCCAGTGCCTTGGCCGTGGCCCGGACATCGCCGCCGTGTTTTCGAAGGTGGTGCAAGAGATAGTCCTTCTCCCAAGCCTGCTCCGCTTCCTGGAAAGAACCCCACATTTCATACGCCTGGGCCCGGCCGCTCTCCGTGTCGGCCAGAGCCCCTCCGCGGATGGAAGGGGGAATGTCCTTGTGGGAGATCCGGGAAATCGGCACCGCGATGACGAGTCTTTCCACGATGTTCTTGAGTTCCTTCACGTTGCCCGGCCAGTCATAGGCGACCAGGATCTGCAAAGCCTCGTCGTCGATTTCTTTGGGCTTTCGGCCGTACTCCATGCACTGGGTTTTCAAGAAAAACCGGACGAGTTCGGGCACGTCCGATTTCCGCTCCCGGAGAGGCGGGATCCGGATGACCCGTCCTCGAAAACAGTCCAGGAGTTCCTGGCTGAATTTTCCCTCTCTGGCGGCCTTTTCGAGGTCCTGCGTAGAGGAGGCGAGAATCCATGCCGGTCCGGCCTTGGGAGAAGGCTCCTCGGAAACACGGGCCTTTGCGCGTTCCTCGATGTACTTGGCTAGACGGGTTTGCACAGAGCCGGGAAGCTCGTCGATGGCGTCCACATACAGCGTCCGGCCGGCTGTCTGTTCCAGGAGGGATTTTCTCGATTCCCTTTTCCTGGCGTGCCCGTTCGGATCCGTGCCGAACAGGGTTTCTTCGATCTCGTCTTCCGGCCAAGTTGCGCAGTTGAACTTGACCAGGGGTTTCCGCCTGCCAGACTCGTGGTCGTTGAGAATTCTGGCAACGAGTTCCTTGCCGGTACCCACTTCCCCCAGGATGAGGACCGGCCCGTCCGCCTTGGAAAGCCGACCGAGTTCCTTGCGGAGCCTCCGGACAGCCTCGCTGCTGCCAATGAGTTCGTCCCGGCGGCCGCTCCGGAGAGGCGTCTCGGCGAGATCCTTCTGAAGGGCCTTCTGTTCGAGGATCTTCCGGATCACCTCCAGAATCGTGTCCAAGGACAGAGGCTTTTCGAGGAAGTCGAATGCGCCGAGCTTGATGGCCTGCACGGCGGTATTGACGTTTCCGTGGCCTGTCATGATCACCACTTCGATGTCTGCGTCGAACTCCTTGATCGCCCGGAGCGTTTCGATCCCGTCCATGCCCGGAAGCCAGATGTCCAGGAAGATGATGTCCGGGTGGCTGGCGCGCACCCGGTCCATGGCCTCGGATCCGTCGCGAGCGGTCCAGACTTCGTATCCCTCGTCTTCGAGAGATCCAGAAAGGCTGCTCAGGATCTCTTTTTCGTCGTCGACGAGCAGGATCTTGGCCTTGTACATCGGGCGAAACCCCGGAGCGGCTTTTGGTGAACGCCTTGAGGAAGCGAGGCAAAATTATAAGCCCGAGGTGGCCAAAACACAAACCAGAAGGACCTGCGAATTGACCCCTTGCCGGGCCTTCCTCTATCATGAACGCTTTGTGAACGTCGAACACTCAGTTCTCTTGGCCGGTCTCCGGCCTTTCCTCTGGGTTTGGGGGAGGATCCTTACGCGATGGCACTCGACGTGGTCAGAGCCGAGGCTTTGCTGTCTTGCCTGGAAGGCACGAAGATCATCGTCGTGGGAGACCTCATCCTTGACCAGTACGTCTGGGGGGAGGTCAACCGCATCTCTCCCGAGGCGCCCATCCCAGTGGTGGAAGTCTTGAAGGAATCTTTCTCTCTCGGAGGAGCGGCGAACGTGGCCCACAACGCCAGGGCTCTGGGAGCCGTGGTGGATGCCTGCGGCGTGGTGGGCGAAGACGAGGAGGGCAGACGGCTTCTCCGGATGCTCGAGGAAAAGGGGATCGGCACGGATGGGGTCATAACGGATCCCTCGCGGCCCACGACGCTGAAGACGCGCATCGTCGCCCATCGGCAGCAGGTGGTCCGGGTGGACCGGGAGGACGCCAGGAACCTGGAGAGGCCGCGGCTCGCCGAACTCCTGGAGAGATTGAAAGGCCTGCTGCAGAAGGGGGCCGCGATCGTTCTGGAGGATTATGGGAAAGGGGTGATCCAGGAAGCGCTGCTCCGGGAGATTCTTCCCGTGGCAAAGCAGGCAGGGAAGATTGTGACCGTGGATCCCAAGAGGGACCATTTCGCTCTCTACGAGGGGGTCACCGCGATCACGCCGAACCGGCAGGAGGCCGAGGCCGCGACGGGCATCCGGATTGCGGATCGAAAGAGCCTCCATGAGGCGGGTTCGATCCTTCTCGGAAGGCTTTCTTGCGCGGCCGTGCTGATCAAGCTGGGAGAGCGGGGCATGTGCCTGTTCGAGTCCGGCCAAAGGCCTTACGAGATACCGGCCCGGGCGCGCGAGGTCTTCGACGTCTCGGGTGCCGGCGACACGGTGATCGCGGTCTTCACAACCGCGCTGGCCTCGGGGGCGTCGATGCGCGAAGCCGCGGTCCTGTCGAATCTGGCTGGAGGTCTGGTCGTGGAAAAGCTCGGCACGGCCACTGTCACGAGGGAGGAAATCCGTTCCAGACTGAGGGAGATCGGCATCTGAAGGAACGAGAAGCTCGTCAGGTCCCGAAACGCCTCTGGCGTTTCTGATAGGTTCGCAAGGCCCGAAGGAAATCCAGCTTTCGAAACGCGGGCCAGTACACGTCCAGGAAGCACAATTCGCTGTAGGCGCCCTGCCAGGTAAGGAAATTGCTCAGCCGGATCTCTCCGGAAGTCCGGATGATCAGGTCCGGGCTGCAGTTGGGCAGGTGGGCTGTGTACAGGTATTGTTCGATGACCTTCTCGTTGACGTCCTCCAGGTTGAGTTTGCCGTTCTTTACGTCTTGGGCGAGCTTGCGGACAGCGTCGACGATTTCGGTTCTGCCGCCGTAAGCGATCGCGAAATTGAAAAACCGTTTGTTGTAATGGGCTGTCAGCCTCTCGAGCTTTTCGATGAGGTCCTGCAGCTCCTGGGGGAGGAGCTGGACCCGGCCGAGCATTTTGATCCGGATCTCGTTCTTGTGGACCCGCTCATCCGTCATTAGGCTCTCCAAGTATTCCCGGAGGAGCCGGAAGATTTCCATGACCTCCTTTTCGGAACGCTTGAAATTCTCCGTGGAAAAGGCGTACAGGGTGACCGAGCGGATGGCTTCGATGTCGCTGCACCAGTTGAGAAAGTCCTCGATTTTTTTTGCGCCCTGCTCGTGTCCCTTCCACGGTTCAAGGCCCTTCTCCCGCGCCCACCTCCGGTTTCCATCCAGGATGATGCCGATGTGGCTGGGAATCGGGCCGTCCTTGATTTGGTTCCAGAGCATGTTCTCGTAAATTCTCTGGACCGTCGGACGTTGAACCGTCGCCCAGAGACCGCGGTTGGCCAGCGAGGAGATCCTGCTCCGCAGGTTCGGCTGGTGCTTCTCAGGATTCTGAGGGGATGACAATTCGAACCTCCGTCCAGGTATCGGGCCCGTTGGGGAGCGGACGCCTTGAGGCGCTCCTGGGTGTTCACGCAAATCCCAAGGGGATGATCGTCACGCCGGGGGAAAATCTTTAGAAGCTGGCGGGCCGGCCAGGGTAGAAGGCCTGCAAGCGGTTTTCTCCCCGGGAATTCCCTCGCCTCTGCCCTCACTCGCCGTCCGGGGTCTCCGGGCGGAAGAATTTCCCCAGGTCGTAAACCTTTATGGAATTATAGGCATTTTCTCTCGATTCCTTCCAAAAGGCAAGGGATTTCCGAAAGTTCAGATTGATCTCCAGGATGTTGAGCAGCGAACCGCAGAAGTCGCACCGAGCTTCGAACACCGGCTCCGAGGATCGGTGAACCCGCCTCATGAGATCCCGCGATTCCAGCAGGCTCCGGATCGCCGGGAACCGGTCTCTGAGTTCCGGGATGTCGAACCTGGCCATGTAGTAGTCCAGGAACTCCACGATCACGGCGAAGCGGGCTCCCTGATCGTAAAGGTTCCGCAGTTCCTGCTCAGAGGCTGGAGGGACGATTGTGCGGTCCGTTCCGAGGTATAGTCGGAATGGGTGCGGATAGGCGCAGACGACCTTGCCCTCGCCCTGGCTCTGCACGTAGCGGGCGGCCTCTCGATACTCTGCCCGGAGGCGGCTCTGAGCCTGGATGCGGCTCCAGGCCGCTCCTCCCTGAAGGGCCAGCAAAATCATCAGAACGATCCATGCGCTTTTCGTTGCAGCGGGGCCGCGTTTTTTCGCCTCCTCGAGGGCCGAATGGAGAAACAGGGCGGCCGACACCATGGCAAACGGCAGGGAGCCGCTCATGAATCGTGCTTCTGCGTTTTGGTAACTGTAGAAAAGCAAGGGGCCCAACAGGAGGAGACCGACAAGAAGATCGGGCCCCCGGTGCCGCCCGGCAAGGGTGAGGATGCCCCCGACCAGAAGGAAGCAAAAAACCGGGCCTTCGAAGAGCCAGAAAAGGTAAGGGTAGGTGAGGAAGTTCGAGAGGTCGAAGAAGTGGGCGTACGGGATCAGGTTGTTCACCTGAATGTACGCGAGGATGAGCAAAAGCTGCGTGAAGTACGTCGGGCAGGGCATGACCGTGCCGAGAGCCTGGAGGGCGATGAAACCCGCGTGATAGAGGGACTCGACCGCTACGAGGGGAAGGCAGAAGCAAAGGTTCAAGGCGAAAAAGGCTTGAAGGGCTTTTCCGCTTTTTCCCTCCCTTCTGGCCTGGAGATAACGAAAGACCTCCAGGATCCAGAGGGCAACCAAGAACAGGATGAAGCGGTGATGCACGAGGAACCCAAGGCCGGCGCTCAGGCCCGTGAGACAGAAGAGGAAGAGGTTGCCCTTTTCCGAACTCCGCACGTAGAGATAAACGGTCAGCAGGACGAAGAAGGCCGTGTCGGCCTCGGCAAAGCCGGTCCGGCTGTACCAGACATGAGACGCCGAGACCGCCAGGAGGAAGCAGGCCAGCAGGGCCACCCGGGTGCCGTAAAGGCGGCGCGAGAGAAAGAAGAGGAGGGGGATCGTCATCGAGCCGAAAAAAGCGCTCACCCAAGCTCCTGCCAGGGCAGGGTCCTCCAGGAACCCCATGGCGACTGCGAGCAGCAGAACGTGCCCGGGCCTGGCCATGTATGGCGCATGCCCGCGCACGGCGTGCCGGATGGCGGAAAGTTGCTCCTCCTTTTTCCAGAGGTCTTCCCCGGAAGAGCGTTCGCGGCGATAGAGAAGAGCACTGTCCCAGACCGCGCGGGTCAGGGAGGAGACCCACTCGGCTTCGAGGACGTAATCCGCTTCGTCCGAGACAAAAGGCTCCCGGGTCTCGATGGCTCGGAACCGAAGGACGGCCGCGAGGACGAGAAGGCCGGCAAGAAGAAGCCAAGGAACCCACTGCCGCCTGGGGCCCGGCAGAGCCTTCGGCCCGGGTCTGTCCATGCCGACTCCTTCAGTCTTCTGAGAAGTCCCGACACAGGCTGAGGAGGAGCAAGCCGCTCAGCCCGTAGATGACGATGGCGATGAAATAGACTTTGGTGAAGCCCAGGGAGAGGCCCAGCAGCACGCTCAGGAAGGAGCCCACGACCGAGGCGTATCCATTTACGGCCCATCCCCAGGGCACCATGGGTTGGGCGATGCGATCCGCCAGGCGGACGGCCAGGGGAAAGGGAAATCCCATGAGGAAGCTCGGTGGGGCCAGCAGCGCAACGGACAGCACGACACGGACCCAGATGTCCTGCTTGATCATGGACCGGAAGAGCGGGCCTGTGGCGAGGTACGTGGCGACCAGGGTGAGGGCGAGAAGTCCGAACGTGGTCAGGATCGTTCGGGTTCTCGAGAACGCCAGGCCTCTGGTCACGTAGCTGCCCAAGCCTGCGAAGACGAGGAGACTGAACAAGACCAGGGCAAGGGAATAGATCGGCTGGCCCAGAAAGAGCGTGAAACGCTGCATCAGGAGGATTTCGACGAACATGAAGGCCAGGCCCAGTCCCAGGAAATAGAGGAGAAAACGGTTCCTGCCGGGTATGGTTCGCTTGCGATAGAAGAAAAGGGGAAGGAACACGAACAGGATGGACAGGACCAGAACGAACAGGAGTCCGTAGAACAGAATGGTCTGGCCCACCCAGTAGAGCCAATAGAGTTTTTCTTCTGGCAGACGCAGGACCGACCCAAGCTTCGTGTAGTTGAAAAAGAAGGGGTCGTCGTCCGTGACCGGATAGATCCGATATGGATAGGCTTCGTAGAACTGTCGCCAATTCCCCGAGCGCAGAAACGCGTAGTATTCGTTGTCGCCGTCGCTGTAAGGGTTGTAAAGGAAGCGGAACCCTTTGTCTTCGACCACCTTTTCAATTTGTGCCACTTCCTCGGGACTGAAGGGACTCTTCTTGACCATGATGTTGGCGAAGATGAGCACGTTCGAGTGGACCACGATCATGTGTTTTCCGACGTCTTGAACGCCTTGCCGACGCAGAGCCTCGGCAGCGGTGGTAAACAGGCGGAGCATTTCCCGGGGCTTCTTGAAGGCGAACCGGAGAAAGGTCACGATGCCGTCAGACTCCAGGTGGTTTAGATATTCCTCGAAAGCCTCGAGCGTGTACAGGTAGCTCTCGGAAAAGCTATAGGAGCTGGCCTGAGCGCCCGAAAGGGTGTCCACGCCGGAGAGCTGGATGAGATCGTACGTGTCCGTGTCCTTGTTGATGTAATGGCGGCCTTCGGCCACGATCACCTCCACGTCGGGACGGTCGTAAATGTGGCCGGCGTATTCAGCAAACTTCTCCCGCACGGCTTCCACGATTGTGGGGTTGATCTCCACCGCCCGGATGTGTCTCGCCTTGTAATGGAGCGCGGAAAGCACGTCAATGCCGCCGCCGGCTCCCATGATCAGGACCTTGGGCGTGGTCTTGATCTGATAGGCGAGGTTCGTTGGAAGGTAATCGTAGATGTCCAGGTCCAGGGTGTCGGGCTCGACCTTGTTGATGGACGTGATGGCCCAGGAATCGATGATCACCTTGATGGGGTCGAGCATCTTGCCTTCGTAGCGGCGACTGAGACCCCACAGGCCCTCGTAATAGGCGCTGGCCTGCTCGCCGTCGTAAACGATCTGGGACTCTTTTTCCGGTTTGTAGAAGTCCACGCAACTGAAGGAGTTCCACTTCCGATACAGCCGGTTTTCGTCCGTCACGTCCCTTCGGGTGAAAAGGGAGCGGGCGAAAATGGCGTCTGGGCGGGTCAGAAACAGGGGGAGCAGGAGGGCCAGGATCAGGGCGCCGTTCAATCCATACAGCAGAGGTGAGGAGCGGCGGAGACGGTCCATGAAACAGACCGAGGCCGCCGCAGCCAGAAGCGCCACGATGAGCAGGGCCTTGAACGCTCCGAGCCGGGAAAGCATGACGATGATGAGGAGGCAGCCCAGACCGGAGCCGAGCAGGTTCGCAAAATACACCCTGGAGATTTCCGAGGCCTGCCTCGAGATGGCGGTGGAGAGCGTTAGACCCGAAAGGACGAAGGTGCAGATGAACAGAAGGAGCATGACCAAGAAGTAGAGGACGCTGGCCCGGTTCGGCCCCAGGGAAAAGGCCTGCCGGAAAAAGGCGATGACCGAAGGCTGAAACCAGATATAGAGGGTGCCTGCGGCCAGGGACAGGGCGAAAAGAAACGCGCAAAGGGGGAGTGCGTTCTTCCGCTCGGGCCGCACAATGGAGGGGAAAACGAGAAGGAGGATCCCGCCCAGGCTGAACCCCAGCATGGCCAGGCTGATGGCGAGGAACGAGAGGTGATACCAAATCATGGTGGAAAAAACGCGGGTGATGCCGATTTCAAGCGCGATGAGTCCCAAGGAAGTGAGAAAGACGCCCAGCAGATATGCCATGGTTTCACGCTCCGCCTCTGCTTGAAAGGGATTTCATTCCCCCGGGATTTTCTTCCCGGGGGTGCCTTGAGCCGCCTGTGGGGCCGTCCGCTCCGGAGCCTTCCGGTAGCGAACGACCCGGGCCGGGTTGCCCGCCACAATGGAGTAAGGCGGAACGGATCTCGTCACGACCGATCCGGCTCCGACGACCGATCCCTCTCCGATCGTGACGCCTCTGAGGATCCTGACTCCGGAGGCGATCCACACGTTGTTTTGGATCGTGACCTTGCCCCGGATCTTGGGCTGCCGCCAGATGGGCGTTTCCAAATCATCCAGCGCATGGTCCTCCGACAGGATCGCGGTGCCGTAACCGATCCGGACGTCGTCTCCGATCTCCACCTCCCCGAACCCGTTAATGAAGACATTGTCGTTGATGGAGACGTGCCGGCCGATGGAGATGCCCTCAGGATGGAAAAACAGCGTGCCGGCCCGGATCCAGATGGACTGGATCCTGCGGCAGAAGCACTTGAGAACGCCGTAGCGGAGAAATTCGCCGATCGGCGTGGGGATGAAACGGACGAGGTCGTAAAGAAAAAGGAAAAGAAAAGTCCGCAGGACATAGCGGACGGAATACTGCCGGTTTTGTCTCTGCTGCCAAAGGCTGCGAAGCTCTTCCAGAACCATCCTTCCTGATCCCCCTTGCCGCCCACCTTTTGCAAAGGGTTCTGCTAGAAACACTATGAATCAAACGGTAAAAAAAAGAAAGCCCCCTTGTTCCGGGCTTTCTTCCCGATTCGGCCCGAGGCCGTGCCTCACCTGTGCGGCCGCAGACTTCGCTGCCGCAAGAGGTGATCGCACACCACGAGCGCCATCATCGCTTCTGCGACCGGGACTACGCGGGGACAGATGCAGGGATCGTGGCGCCTGGCCGACTCGGAGTCCCCAGGCGAGAACGTGACCGGCGTCCCGTTCCGGTCGACCGTGCGCTGCGGCAGTGCGATGGTCGAAGGGGGCTTCACGGCGATCCGGACAACGAGGTCGCTTCCGGTCGTGATGCCTCCGAGAATGCCGCCGCAGTGGTTGGTGAGGGTTTGGAGGCGGCCCGACTCGAAGATCCAGGGGTCGTTGTTTTCCGACCCCCTTCTCCGGGCCGCCTCGAAGCCCGAACCGATTTCGACTCCCTTGACGGCGTTGATGCTCATCATGGCCTTGGCGAGGTCGGCGTCCATTTTGTCGTAGACCGGCTCGCCCAATCCGGCCGGCACCCCGGTCGCGATGACTTCCACGATCCCGCCGATCGAGTCTCCCTGATCCCGGACCTCGCGGATGAGAGCCTCCATCTCGTGGGCCTTGTCCGGATCCGGGCAGCGGACAGGGTTTCGCTCGATCTCAGCGCGGTCCACCTTGAGGGCCTCCACGGAGCCGACCCTGCGGGTGAAACCGAAAATCTCGATGTTCTCCTGGGCCAAGATTTTTCTTGCCACGGCCCCTGCCGCCACTCTGGCTGCGGTCTCCCTTGCGGAAGCCCGGCCGCCGCCCCGGTGATCGTAGATGCCGTACTTGAGGAAGTAGGTGGCCTCGGCGTGGCCTGGCCGGAAGACGTTCCGCATGGCTTCGTACCGATGGGATTGCTGGCCTTCATTGAGGATCAGCATCGAGATGGGCGTGCCCAGCGTCCTGCCTTCGAACACGCCGGAGAGGATTTCCACCCGGTCTTTTTCATTTCTTGCGGTGGTGATGCCGCTTTGGCCGGGCCGTCTCCTGTCGAGTTCTTTCTGAATGTCGGCTTCTTCGAGGGGCATGTCGGGCGGACAGCCGTCGATCACGACCCCGATTGCACGGCCGTGGGACTCGCCCCAGGTGGTGATTCGAAAGGCCACCCCGAATAGATTCCCTGCCATGGGCGCTCTCTCAAAAGGCCGGCTTTGGGAAAATCGATCCTGCCGGCAGGCGATTCCTGCATATCAGAACGAGGGTCTCGAGGCAAGACGCCCTTTTCTTCCCGCCAGGCTTTCTTGCCTCCGGAGTCCCTCAGGCGGTGGCGGTGCGCTCCGATGTTCGAAGCCGGCGGGTCCTTTCCATCGTTTCGTCTGCAAGAGCCCGATAGTTCGAAGCGCCTGTGGACGAGGGAGCGAATCGAAAAATGGGTACGCCGGCCATCTGGGCCTTGTTCAGGTCCGTGTTTACGGTGATCCGCGTTTGAAAGACCCGGTCGCCGAAAACCTCCCGAAGGCGCTCGAAGGCGGCTTCGTTCATGGTCAGGTTTCGATGGTCCACCCGAGTGGGCAAAATCCCGAGGATCTCCAGGGGGTGTCGAAGGCGATGCCGGACCGTTTCAACGGCCTCGAGGAGCCCCTCCAGCCCTTCGAGAGCGAGAGCGGAAAGCTCGCATGGAACCAGGAGGAAGTCGGACGCCACGTAAGCGTTGATCGTCAAAAGACCCAGATTCGGAGGGCAGTCCAGCAGGATGAAGTCGTACTGACTCTTGGCGGGTTCCAAACTTTTTCTGAGGATGAACTCTCTGCCGATTTTTCCAGCGATCTGGCCCTCGGCGTCCAGCAAGGAGCGGTCCGAAAGCGTCATGTCGAGGTTTTCCAGATCCGTGGCCGCAACGGTCTCGAGGAGGGATCCCTGCCGCGCCGACAGAACCGAGCCGATCCCGGAACCGTTTTCGGCAAAGGGCCTTCGGAGGCTGATGCTCACGTGGCCTTGGGCGTCGAGATCAACGAGCAGCACCTTCTGCCGGTGGAACAAGGCCAGGCCCGCTCCGAGGTTGACCGCGGTGGTCGTCTTGCCCACGCCGCCCTTCTGATTAGAAACGGCGATGACGGTCGCCTGCTTTCCGCCCCCCACGCTGGCCGGTTCCGGGGGCAGCGGCGCGAGGATCCTCCTGATTCTGGAAGCCAGACTTTCCCCCATGGGCGGCCCTCGTCGCGACTCGAACAGCTTTGGACGGTCGGCACGGAGAATAGCAACCTCGGCTGACCGGAGTCAATCGGGCGGGCCCTTCGCCTGCGTTCTCCGCGCTGTTTGGCTGAGGGCCGGAAAGCTCGCTTCGGCGGGGCGCCGGATTCGCCTCTTGATCTGGGTCGGCTGTTTTCTCTAGTATGCTGAAAGACCTTTACCAAGCACCGGACGGCGTCCATGTACTGCGATTTTTACGGCTTTCGGGAAAAACCCTTTTCCATCACCCCGGATCCGAAGTTTCTTTTTCTCGGCGCCACCCACAAGGAAGCCTTCGCGCACCTCGTGTACGGGATCCGCGAAAGAGGTGGCTTCATCACGATCACGGGCGAGATCGGCACGGGCAAGACGACCCTCTGCCGGGCTCTGCTGTCTCACCTGAGCGAGGATACCCTTGTCGCCTTCATCCTGAACCCGACCCTTTCGGCCATCGAGTTGCTCAAGAGCATCAACGAGGACTTCGGAATCCCCTCGACGGGGGAGACGAGGAAGGATCTCATCGACGAACTGAACCGGTTCCTTCTGCAAAAGCGGAGGGAGGGGAAGAATACGGTCCTCATCATCGACGAGGCGCAAAACCTCGATCCCGAGGTGCTCGAGCACATTCGACTCCTGTCCAACTTGGAAACGGACACGGAGAAACTCCTCCAGATCATCTTGATCGGACAGCCGGAGTTCCGCTCGATTCTGGCCAGGCCAGCGCTCCAGCAGCTCAACCAACGTGTGACGGTTCGGTACCATCTCCAGCCTTTGTCGCGGGAGGAGACGGAGGCGTACATCCGGCATCGACTCTCGATCGCCGGCGCAGAAGACAAGGTCCGGTTCTCACCCAAGGCCGTCAAGAAGATTTACGCGTACAGCGGAGGGATCCCTCGGCTCATCAACGTCTTGTGTGACCGGTGCCTTCTGGCCGGATACAGCCTCGGCAGACGCGATATCGACGCGTCGATGGTGGAGCGCGCCCAGCGCGAGGTTGCCGGCACCGAGGACCGCTGGGCTGGGGCGACCTGGATGCGGGCCCTTCGGAAGGGGCTGTTGCCGGGCATTCTGCTCGCCGTCTTTGTGGTCTTGGTCGCCTACGGGTTTCATCTCCTGGTCTCCCGCAGTCCCGGACCTTCCCCTTCCCCCGCAGGGTCCGCAAGGCCGCGCTCCCTTGTTGAGGGCTCGGCTGGGAAGGGGATCGCACCGAAACGGAGCGAATCCAGACCCGCCGTGTCCGGAAAGGTGGGGGCGATCCAGCCTGCGGACTTGTCCGGCCCGCAAACGGCTGGAGCAGGTCTTGAGCCCGAAGAAAAAGCCAGGACCGGAGCGCTGCCGTCTGCTGAGGGGCAAGAAGGGCTGGTCGTTTCCTCGGCGCCTCAGGCGGTCCCTGCAGCCTTCCCGGAGGGCGTCGAGCGTCCGCCCGGGAACCCCTCTGGCTTAAGGCCGGATGTCCTTGCGGTGCCTGAAGGAAAGGGTCTGGTGGATTCTTTGGCGCGAAGGAGCATCCTGGAGAGTCGAAGGCTTGCTCTGGCCGGGGTCTTGGAGAAGTGGGGTCTCTTGTCCCCTTCTTCAGAAGAAGATGCGCCTGGCCTTGAGAAATCTCTTTCGCTGGACTTATTCGCAGGCGCTCGGACCTTCGGCCTGCAGTGCTCCCGATTTCGGGGGAACCTGAACCGGATTCGAGCGCTGAATCTGCCTGTCATCTTGGAGATGGCCGTGGGAGAGAACCCTCCCAAGCGGTATCTGGCGTTGATCGGTCTGGACGGTGCCGTGGCAGAGGTTTGCCCGGGTCTGGATGACGGGACGAGGAAGGTGCCGGCGGAAGTGATCGAGAAATACTGGTACGGGAGCGCCTACCTGTTCTGGAAAGACCCCTTCGGCGAGGAGATGTATCTGCGGGAAGGCACCCAAGGGAGGCAGGTGCTCTGGATCCAGAACGCGTTGAAGGAGCTCGGGTACTTGTCGAACCGGCCTTCGGGAATTTTCGACGCGGACACGACATTGGCGCTCATGGCTTTCCAGTCGGATCACCTCCTCGACGAGGACGGGATCGCGGGACCTCAGACTCGGGTGCTTCTCCAGAGGGCGCTCAAGGTTTCGGACATGCCGGTCCTGTCGGGCTCGACCCGCCTGTCAGGGGACGATCCGTCCCCTGGCGCAAAGGAGAGGGCAGCCCCTCGCACCCGATATCTGGCCCCTGACACCTGACATCCGGGATTTCTCTCGCATGAGCACGATACTTGAAGCGTTGCGAAGGCTGGAAGAGGAGAGGCGAAAGAGCCGCCAGGGCATGGATCCTTTCCGGGAGGTTCTGGAGCCGTCGGCCGCTCCCCCAAGGCCAGGCCCCTCCAGGAGGCGGCAGGCGGCTTGGGTTGGCGCGGTTGTCCTGGTTGTAGTGGCTGCGGTCCTTCTTACCTACCGGGTGGCGCGGCGGGAGGACCGGCAGGTCAGGGAGGGCTTGACATCCGCGGCTCCGGCCGAGGAGGCGGTACGGGTCCCGGCCAGCGAGCAGCGACGGCTGGCCCGCGTGCAGTCACCTCCAAGCCGCGACCTTGCCAGCGGTCCTGCCGGCTCGGCTGTTCGGCCTCCCGACCTCAGGCCGCACGAACCGGCGGTCCGGGAAACAGCAGGGAGCCCGGACAGGGCCGATACTCTTGCGGTTCGTCTGCCTGAGAGGAGCAGCGCTCCTGATTCCACCGTTGTCTTGTCCGAGAAAAGCGAGCGTGAGGCGGATTCCGAGGAGGTTGGGGAGGATAAGGAGGAGGTCCCGTTGGAAGGACCAGACCTGGAGGAACTCGTGCCTGAGGCAGAGCAAGAGATGGGACAAGAGGCGGTGGGCCGAGGGCCTCAAGGGTCGCCGGAAGCCACCGAGGATCGGCCCGAGCCCAGGCGTGCCACGGCCGAGGAGGAACGGGGAATCCGCATCAGCGCCGTGGTCTGGAGCCCCCAGCCCGAAAGCCGGTTCGCTGTCGTGAACCTGAGGACGCTCCGGGAAGGGGACGAAATCTCCGGACGTCTCGTGGACGAGATCCAGCCCGACGGCGTGGTCTTCGTCGAGGGAGGGCAGCGCTACAAGGTCCTACTTGGCAGGCGCTGAGTCCCCGGGAGTCGCGAGCACGACGAGGGCGTCCACGGCGACCGGCTTTCCGTCTCGCACCTTGAGGGGATTGACGTCGATTTCCTGGACGGCCGGGTTCTGGAGGCCGATTTCTCCCAGAGCGATGAGGGCCTTGGCGAGAATTTCCTTGTCCACTGGGGGCTCCCCTCGAAAGGCGTCCAGAATCTTCTTGGCGCGCATCTCTTCCATCATTTCGAAGGCATCCCACTTCTCGAGGGGAGCGACACGGAACGTGACGTCGTTCAGCACTTCGGTAAAGATTCCGCCGAAGCCGAACATCACGCAAGGGCCGAACTGAGCGTCCCGAATCAGCCCCATCACGAGTTCCCTGTGGCCTCGAACCATCTCCTGCAGGAGCATGCCCTCGAGTCCATCGATCGGGCGGCTGGCGAGGTCCCGGAACGCCTCGGCGAGTTCCTGGGGGCTGCGGATGCCCAAGCGGATCAAATCGCCCTCGGTCTTGTGGGTCAGGGCGGCTCCACAGGCCTTAAGCGCCACCGGAAACCCGAGCTCCCGGGCCTTTTCCTGCGCCTCCTGCTCGGTCTGGACCAGGAACTCCCTGCAGACCGGGATCCCGTAAGCGGCCAGAAACTTCTTGGATGCATATTCGGACAGCGTCTTTTGTCCCTTGGCGATTGCTTCTTCCAGCACGTTCATGGTGCCCTCGCAAGTCTTGACGCAAATGGGTTGAGGACCGTGCCTGTTCCAGAGTCTCTCGGACTTTCAGACCGCCACGTGGGCAAGGCCGTTTCGGATCACGAGTTCTCCCCGCTGGTTGACCCCGTCGAAGCCGAACACGGTCACGTCCGTTCCGGACTGCTCAATCCAAGCCCGGGTCGTGACCGTGTCCAGGGGAAGCACCGGCTTGGCGAAGCGGACCCGGAGGCGTTTCACGCGCAGGGGATCGCGGCCGCAGGCATTGTCCTGAAGGGCCTTGAAGCAGAAGGCCATTGTGCAGAGCCCCTGCAGAATGATGCCGGGCAATCCTACCTGTTTGGCAAAGGCCGGGTCCACGTGGATGGGATTGTGATCTCCGCTTCCTTCCGCGTACCGGTACGTTTGGTCCTCACGGACCTTCATGGACTGGGTGAACGCGTAACGCCTCTCCGGGATCTCCTCCGGTTCCTTCTTGCCCGAGCCGGACTGCTTTCCCCGGATGAAGAACGTGGCCAGACAGCGGAGCACAGGGCTGCCCTTCTGGTTCTCCGATCGGGTCTCGACGACAAAGATTTCGCCGGTGCTCTTTTCTTCGACCGATGCGATTCTGCCGACCGTGGTGATCACGTCCCCGGGCCGCACCGGCCCCAGGAACTCCATGTCCTGTTCTCCGTGAACCATCCTGGCGAAATCCACGCCGAACTCTGGGTCGAAGAAGGCCTGGGCAATGGAGAGGCCCGCATACTTAACCCCGAACATGGGGGGCGCCAGGATGCCGCCCGGCAGCGTCTCGTCAAAGAATAGGGGCAGATCCTCATTATATCCCAAAGCGTACTTCTTGCATTCTTCGGCGGTGATGGCGTAAGAGTTCGCCGGATACTCCTTGCCGACCAGGGCCTTGTTGAGTCCCACCTTTGGCGTCTCCTGCGGGCTGAAGGGGTCGCGGGGATGTTCAATGCCTTTGGCAGAATCCGTCTCCATCGGGCGGATGGGACTATAGTCGCCGGCATTCCCTTTGTCAACAAAATGAATCGAAAAGGCCGAGAGCCGGCCGCACGGGCCTTACGGCCTCCTGTCGTTGTTGGCAGAGAGATCGTATGCAGCCTGGCCGATGCACTTGGTCACCTTGACGGCGCAGGCGAGTTCCTCGGCGGTCAGGTCCTTGGCCAGATCCTGGTAGACCTTGTCGATGATCTGGAAGATCCTCTCGTTCAAACGCCGGGCTTTCGGCGTGAGGTAGATTCTCAAAGCCCTCCGGTCCGCTTCGTCGCTTCGTCTTTCGACAAGACCGTCGGCCTCGACCTTGTCGATCACACCCGTCATGGTGGACTTCTCCAAGAACAGCTTCTGGCCGAGCTTCGACATGATCAGACCGTCTTCCTCGGCCAGAGCCAAGAGGATGCCGAGCCGGGTGGGATTCATGTTTTCGATCTCATGTTCGGCGAAGGTTCTCTTGAGATAGCGATAAATGCTGAAGTACGCCTTGAACAAATGAATACCGAGGTTTTCTTCGAACGGGATCATGACGGTTCCAAAGCTCTTGGAAGGAAGTTTGGGTGTCGCGAATTGATACGTTATCGAACCAATCAGCGCCTGTCAACCCGAACACGAATGCACGACCCACAAGGCAAGCGAGGCAGACCGGTTTCGAAGCCCGTCCATTGTCGGGACCGAAGGGGAGGGCCCGGCCTCGGCGACGGCGCGTCCCAGGCCGATTGAATCCACTTGGGAGGCGTCCTAATATGAAAGCTCCTGCGGCTCTCAAAGAGCCGGAACAGGGCGGTTCTTTTCTGCCGGGAGAGAAAAGCCGATGAAGGATCGGGACGTTTCCTGCCGCCTTACCGAGCGCGTCCGCGCGGCCGGCTGAGCGGCTAAGCTGAGTCCAGGGGACCTGGACAAGCTGCTTCGCGGGCTTCCGCTCCGCAGGGATCCGAGGATCCTGGTGGGCATGGAGGAAGGGGACGACGCGGGGGTTGTCCTGCTTGCGGAGAATCTCGCCCTGGTTCAGACCGTGGACATGATCACGCCGGTCGTGGACGATCCCCGTCTTTACGGCCAAGTGGCGGCGGCGAACGCCTTGAGCGACGTGTATGCGATGGGGGGAACTCCCCTGACGGCCCTGGCGGTGGTCTGCGCGCCTGCCGGCAGGGAGGAACAGGGCCTGCTTCGCCAGGTGCTCGAAGGGGCTCTGGAGAAAATCCACGAGGCAGGGGCTTTTCTTGTTGGCGGCCACACGGTGGAGGATCCTGAGTGGAAAATCGGATTCGCCGTCACGGGCACGGTCCGACCTTGGGCGATCTGGAATCGGGCAGGGGCTCGGCCCGGTGACGCCTTGATCCTCACCAAGGCTGTCGGATGTGGAATCGTCTCGACCGCCCTCAAGGCCGGGCTGGCCAACCCCGAGGATGTTGCGTCCATGACGCGGTCCATGACCCTTCTAAACCGCAGGGCGGCCGAAATTCTCGCCGAGCACGAAGTCCATGCGGTCACCGACGTGACGGGTTTCGGCCTCGGCGGTCATGGATGCGAGATGGCCCGAAGGTCATCGGTGGCGATCTCGCTCGATTTGGAAGCGGTGCCGCTCCTGCCAGGAGTTCGTGGATATGCTGGCATGGGGCTTGTCCCGGCTGGGACGCGGAGGAACCGGGACTTCTATCTGGAACTTGTTGAAACCCAAGGGGACCTGACGCCGGAAGACCTGGACGTCCTGTTCGACCCGCAGACCTCTGGAGGCCTTCTGGCTGCCGTGAAGGAGAGGCATGCCGGCTCTCTGGTTCAAGCCCTTCGCGAGGGTGGCTATGACCGGGCGGCCGTGGTGGGCAAGATCGCGGAAAGTCCCGCGGGTCGGCTCGTGGTCCGGGTGGGAGTCTCGCGCTGAGCCGAACAAGATGGGAAAGAAAGGAAAAGGACGGATGAAAGTCGCCGAGGATGGGATGTGGCAAGGGACGATTCAGAATGTTGTGTGCATTGGAGCCGGCTATGTGGGCGGGCCGACGATGGCGGTCCTTGCCGACCGTTGTCCGGATGTGCGGGTCACGGTGGTCGACGTCGACTCGGGAAGGATCCGGGCCTGGAACTCCTCCAGCCTGCCCATCTTCGAGCCGGGTTTGGAGGAAATCGTTCGCAGGAGACGAGGGAAAAATCTCTTCTTTTCCTCGGACGTGGCCGGTTCCATTCAGAAGGCTGATGTGATTTTCGTCTGCGTCAACACGCCCACAAAGCAGTACGGCTATGGGGCGGGGTATGCGGCGGACCTTCAATACGTCGAGCAGACCGCGCGGACCATCCTCCAGAACGCCACAGGCGACAAGATCGTGGTGGAAAAGAGCACGGTCCCCGTCAGAACGGCCAAGGCGATCGAGCGGATCCTCTGTTCTCAAGGGACCCCGGAGACGCACTTTGAAGTCCTGTCGAACCCGGAGTTCATGGCAGAGGGGACAGCCGTGCGGGACCTGCTGGAACCGGACAGGGTTCTCATCGGTTCAAGAGAGACGCCTGCGGGCGTTGGAGCCAGAAAGTTGCTGGCGGATCTTTACGCCCGATGGATTCCCCGGGAACGGATCCTGGAGACGAACATTTGGAGCAGTGAGCTTTCCAAGCTGGCGGCCAACGCGTTTCTCGCGCAAAGGATTTCGTCCATCAACAGTATTTCCGCCCTTTGCGAGAAAACCGGGGCCGATGTGGAAGAGGTGGCGCGGGCCGTGGGCATGGACAGCCGGATCGGTTCGAAGTTCCTCAAGGCGGGCGTGGGATTCGGCGGATCCTGTTTCCGCAAGGACATCCTGAATCTCGTGTACCTGTGCCGGAACTATGGGCTGGACGAGGTGGCGGATTACTGGGAGTCCGTCGTGAGGCTGAACGACTACCAGAAACAGCGCTTCGTTGAAAGCATCATCGAGCACATGTTTCACACCGTGGCGGGCAAGAAGATCGCCATTCTGGGATTTGCTTTCAAGCCGGATACGGGCGACACCCGGGACGCTCCGGCCATCTTCGTGTGCCGAAAGCTCTTGGAAGAGAGAGCTCGGCTGGCCATCGTGGACCCCCAGGCGCTCGAAAACGCCCGCAAGGATCTCAAAGGGATCGACGACGCGGTGGAATACGACGAGGACGTCTACAGGGCCGTTGAGGGGGCCCATGCCATCGTCTTGATCACGGAATGGAAAGAGTTCCTCGACTTGGACTTCGAGAGGATTTACTCCTTGATGGAGAAGCCGGCTTTTGTGTTTGACGGGCGGAACCTGTTCGATCCGGACAAGCTCGCCCGCATCGGGTTCCAGGTGTTCCCCGTGGGCAAGTTCAAGAGAAGCACTCTTTAAGAGGGAGCCTCACCCGGCACGGACACCGGGCCCGGCGGCCTGGCGAGGCACAATCCCTTCAGGCGGCTTAAGATCTCCGCAGCCACGGCGTCCGGAGGCCGGCCGTCGGTTTCCACCGTCAGATGCGCTGCGGAGGCGTATAGGGGCGTGCGCTCGGCCAGGACTTCCTCGACTTCCTCGAGAAAGGTCTTTCCTTCTTTCAAGGCCGGCCGTTCCGTGTCCGACCGGATGCGATCGACGGCGGCAGAGGGGGATACCTTCAACCAGATCAGCAAGCCCCGCCGCCGCAGACGCTCCACGTTGGAGGCCCGGACGACCACCCCGCCTCCTGCGTCGAGGATCCAACCGTCTTTGCCCGCGTAGCAATCCACCACCGAGGACTCGAGATCCCGGAAAGCCTCCCAGCCGGATTCCGCGACGATCTCGGGGATCCGCTTGCCGGCCTTGCGAACGATTTCTGCGTCGAGGGAAACCAAAGGCATGCGAAGCTTGCGGGCGAGGATTCTTCCGACCGTGGACTTCCCGGCGCCCCGGTACCCCAGCAGGACGATGTTCACGAGAGGCACTCCATCACGACTTTCCGCATGACGTCAAGCGGCGCCCTCCGCCCGGTCCAGCACTCGAATTGGAAGGCCGCCTGATAGAGAAACATCTCGACTCCAGGCACGATCCGGCACCCGGCTGATTCCGCTTCCCGAAGGAGCCGGGTTTTCAGAGGCGTGTAGACGGCGTCGAAAACGAACTGGCCGGCCCGGAGCAGGCTGGCCGGCACGAGGGTCGCGTCGGGATGAGGGTTCATGCCCACGGGCGTGCAATGGATGATGCCGTCCGCTTCCTTCAGGCATCGCGCAAGACTCTCCTCGGTGTGCTCGAACCAGCGGACCGGAAAGGGCAGGGCCTTGGCGAGGTCTTCAGCCAGGCGCTTGCATGGCTCCGGCTCCACGCTGAGAAGGGTCATGGCCGACAGAGGGGCTGCCTTGCCGATCGAAAAGGCGATGGCCCGGGCTGCTCCTCCGCTTCCCAGGACCACGATGCGCTTGCCGGAAAGCTCGATGCCCGCTTCCTGAAGCGCTCTCAAGGCCCCCATGCCGTCGCTGTTGTAGCCGATGAGCCTGCCCTGGCGGTTGAGGATCGTGTTCACGGATCCGATCTGGCGGGCTGTCTCCTCGATTTCGTCCAGATAGGCCATCACAGCCACCTTGTGAGGGATGGTGACACTCACGCCGAGGAGATTCAGGGCCCGAATGCCGGCCACGGCCGGCGCGAGATCTTCCACGCGGAAGGCGACGTAACAGATGGGAAGCCCTTCCTTTTCAAAAGCGGCGTTGTGGATGGCGGGCGAGAGGGAATGCTCGACAGGATTCCCGATGACTGCGCAAACCCGCGTCTTTGCGTCGATGGGCAAAGTTTTCCTCCTGAATTTGTTTGTCCAAGGAGACGAGCGTCGTCCTCCGACGTCCGGAAGCCGAAACCCGAGTTTAGACCCGGCTCGGAACAGGAGTCAACGCCGACTAAGAATGCCGGCTTTGAGGAAGCCCAACCCTCTGCGCGGTCTGTGAAAGGACCGGTGTCTGAGAACGAGTCGGAATGCGCGGTCGGATGGACACCCGCCCGGTCTTGCCTTAATATGACTCGAGCGACACGGGATTGTCTTCGTCAGAGACCGCCAGCCGAAGTCGAAAAAAGGACTTGCCCATGCCGAACCCCAGCCGAGAGCGCCCTAGGACCTGCAGGAATTCTTTTTCTCGTTGTGGGATCCCTTTCGCCCTTGTTCTGCTTCTCCTGACGGGTCTCGGGTTCGGGTGTAAGGATTCTTCCCCTCCGGACCGCAAGGAAGCGCGCCAGGCTCCTTCGGTTCGGCCGGCCCAGCCCGATTGGGATGCCTTGTTTGCGCAAGATCCTGAAGCGTTTCGGGAATTTCAGGACATTCGGGCCCTGACGAACGCGTCGAAATACCGGGAGGCTGCGGAGGGCCTGAAAAAGCTCATCGCCCGATCCCCTTCGGCTCCCTGGGCCGAGCAGGTGGAGATTTTGCTGATCCAGACCTTGCGGCTCGTGCCGGACAACCCCGCGGCGCTGCAGGAGGCTGAGGCCTTCCTGAAACGCCGTCCCGAGAGTCCGGAAGCGACCCGAGTCCTATTGTACAAGGGAGAAATTTGCCTCGAGTTGGGCACGAACACGCCTGGGCGGTCCGAGGGCGGCCCGCAGGCGATGTCCTCGTACGTTGAGCAGGCAAAAGAAGTTTTTCAGTCCCTCCTCGCCCGGCCTTCGGAGGATAGGGCGTTGCAAGCCCAAACCTGGTTTCTGCTGGCGGCGGCCTTCATGGCCGAGGGCAACGCCGAGCAGGCTGCAGCGGCCTACCGGAAGGTGGCGGACGAGTATACGGACACCTCCTATGCCCCAAAGGCTCTTTACCGCCTAGCTGGAGTCCTGCTCGGCCAGAACCGGGTTTCAATCGCAAGGGAGACCTTTCAGGAGATCGTGGACCGCTTCCCCCAGTCTTCCGAGGCCGGCAAGTCCCGTGAGAAACTTGTGGGACTCGCTCTCGTGGGGAAGCAAGCGCCTGCCTTGAGGGTCCGGGAATGGGTTGGGGGCCCTGCTCAGGACCTTGCGGCTCTTCGGGGGCGGGTGGTGATGCTGGAATTTTGGGCGATGTGGTGCCCCCACTGCCGCGCCAGCCTGCCCAAGACGGAAAAACTCCAGGAGAGGTTCGGTTCACGTGGGCTTGTCGTGATCGGCGTCAGCAGGGAACGGACCGGCTACGAGGCGGACAAGATCCGCAAGTTCGTCGAATCGCGCCCAATGGGCTTTGCGACCGGTATCGATGACGGGGGGAAGACATCGGACGCCTATGGGATCGAGAACATTCCGTGCGCTGTGGTGATCGACAGGCAGGGCTTGGTGCGGTGGCACGGCCATCCCGAGTATCTCACGGACCAAGTGATTGAGGACATGCTGGCCCCTTCGGCGTAAAGGCGTGTCTTTCTCCAGAGGTCGGTCCCTATTTCCTGACCGCACGGCTTCTTATGGCAGCGTCCTCTGTTTCCTGCGAGGTGTTGATCGTGGGCGCAGGCCCTGCCGGCGCCTCCTTGGCCGCCTGGCTCTCGGAGGACGGCTGGGACTGTGTGCTCGTCGACAAGGCGTGCTTTCCCAGAAGAAAGCCTTGCGCGGGCTGTTTCGCGCCCAAGAGTTTCCCTTCCCTCAGGCGGTTGGGTCTGGAAGAAATCGTCAAGACCGGCCAAAGGATTCGCTATCTCGAACTGAGGGTTCCGGGACGTGCGGTCAGGCTGGATACGGGCAGGAACCCCCTCGGAGGGGATTTCTGGGTGTTTCCCAGGGAACGGTTCGACGCTTTGCTTGTGGACACAGCCAGGAAACGAGGCGCCAGGGTGTTCGAAGGCGTGGAAATTCAGGCCCTTCAAAGGCAAGGGGGCCGGGTCGTGGGCGCGGCCGCCCGGGACTGTTCGTTCCGGTCTGAGGTCACGGTGATTGCGACGGGCGCAAACCTCAGATTCCTGCCGGCCGAACACAGGATGCGGGTGAGAAGATACCAGGCTCTGATCGGATGGTTCGACGAATGCTCCCATCTGGATCCCTCCACGACCGACGCTTTTTGTGCGCCCTGGTTGCCGGGGAACGCCTGGATCTTCCCAGAGTCCGAGGGCAGGGCCAACGTGGGCATCATGGTCCACGCGGAGAATCTCAAACGGTCGGGCGGCAATGTCCGCAGGCTGTTCGACGCCTACTGCGCAGAGACGGGCACGGCCTTGCGCCTTTCGGGGGCCAGGCGGCCGCAAAGGCTCTGGGGGTGTCCCATCCAATACGCGGCCAGGCCCGTCGGGATCTGCGGGGATGGGTTTCTGTCGATCGGGGAAGCGTCGCTTCTCACCCATCCCATGACAGGAGAGGGGATTTCCCATGCCCTGCGGAGTGCGGAGGCCGCCGCTCAGACCCTCACCCGGGCGCGAGAGACTGGAACGTACGGAGGAGAAGCCCTTCGGGAATATGACAGAAGAATCCGGTCGATTTGGTCGAGGAATTTCCGCAAGGCCTGCCTCCTGCGGCGCATCCTGGACAGCCCGAATCTAATGAAAGGGTTGATTGGCCTCGCCAGCCGCGTGGGCTGGGTGGCCGGAATGGTCGAAACCCATCTCGACCGGTTTGCTTTGTAGGGAGGCTCGATGGAGAACCGAATCCAGGGGTCCCGCGGTCCGGCCCGTCTGGGACCGGATTGCCCGGTTTACGCAATGCCGGTCGCGACGTTTACCCTTCCTCCCCACCGGCACACCAACAGTTTCCTGGTGGGCAGCCGGGAATTCTGTATGGTGGATGCAGGAGCTCTCGACGACGAGGCTGTGCAAGCCCTTTTGGATTTTCTCCGCCGCCAGGGCGGCGCGAGCCTTTCAAGACTCCTGCTGACCCACTGGCATCCGGACCACAGGGTCGGGGTGGACCGTCTCCGGGAGGCCACGGGTTGCCGAGTCGGGATTCATCAATGGGAGGCGGAGAGAATCGAGAACCCGCCGGCTGACTTCACGTTCCAGCACGGCGATCTTTTGGAGGCGGGGGACACGGTGCTGGAGGTCGTGCACACGCCGGGCCACAGCGCCGGCCATTGCTGCTTCCTGCTCCGGGGACATGGCGTGCTTTTCACCGGCGACCATATTCTGGGAGCCGGCACGTCGATTGTCGCGCCTCCGGAGGGCGACATGGCGGCCTACATGGAATCCTTGTCTCTACTGCTCAACTATCCGCTGCGCATCCTCTGCCCAGGTCACGGACCGGTGGTTTGGGAGGCGCGGGAGAAGGTCTTGGAATATCTGGAGCATCGCAGGATCCGGGAGCAGGCCGTGCTGGAAGGCGTTCGCATGGGTCTGGGGAGTCCGGAGACTCTCGTGCCCCGGATCTATACGGATGTACCCGAATTCCTGCACGGGCTGGCCCGATACACGGTGGAGGCACACCTGCTTAAGCTGGAAAAGGAGGGAAAGATCCGAAGGGCGTCGTCCGGACAAGGGTACGAGTCATGCCCGTGAGCCTGTTCGGCCCGGTTCATCTTGGGGTTCGGTCTGGGACGGTGAGGAAACAGTGCCCCTCGATCGTCCAGGGTCGAAACCCCATCTTCTCCCAGAAGGCCGATGCCTGCCGGTTGCTGACCTGGTAGTGGATCCGGACCTCCCGGATCTCCTGCCGGATGAACCAGTCGAGGAGCATTCGGCAGAGTCGGGAACCAATGCCCTTTCCCCTCCACTCGGGCCGAACATACGCATTGTCCACCAATCCGTCCCGGTGGGGAAGCAGAACCGGTGGCCTGTGTACGATCGTTCCGGTGATGAACCCCACGATTTCGAGGCCCGTGCAGGCGAGGTACGTTATGGCGTATCGGTTTGCGTAGAGATCGGTCAGGTGGGCGCGGAGGAGATCCTCGGCCATGGGCGAAGTCCGCCAAACGGGGTCGATGCTCTCAATGTGATGATACAGGTCTCTGGCCATGCGGGCGATGACGGGGATGTCCCCCCGGGTCCAGGACCTGAACAAGACATCTTTGAGCGGCGTTCGTGTGACAGTGGCCATGGCGCCTGACCAGGTTGTCTGCAACACTCAAATTCAATATAGCAAAGATAAGCGAGGAAACTCAAAAAAGAGGTCCCTGCAAAAAGGCGACATGCCCAGGGCCTGCGCAGCCCTGAGAGGTTGTGCCCGGGCTTGCCCCCGTGCAGGGGCTGTGCTAATGCTGGGTGGGCAAACCCGGGCAAGAAAAGGAGCAATCATGTTTGTCAGGCATGAGCGAGACGCTGTGCCGGCTGATCTCGCTGGCGAGGAGGGAATCCGAGGAGTCGAACTCCTGCCGCTCATCACGAACAAGGACGGGGCCAGGACTTTCGCCATGCGCCTGTTCCGGCTCGAGCCCGCAGGACACACGCCTTATCATGCCCATCCTTGGGAACACGAGGTGTTCGTGGTGCGCGGGTCAGGAGAGCTCATCGGGGAGAACGGGACCTTGCCTCTGGAGGAGGGGTCGGCTGCCTACGTGCATCCGGGCGAAAAGCACAGGTTTCGTGCAGGGGACCGGGGCATGGTTTTCATCTGCTGCGTGCCGAACCCATCTCCTTGACCGGGGATCCGGACTGGCGGGATACAGGAACTTCGCGGGAGGATTGTCATGAAGGCTCTTGTTTTCGACGGTCATCTCACTCTGCGCTCCGACTATCCAACGCCGGTCCGTCCGCCCGGGGAGGCTCTGGTGCGCGTCCGGCTCGCCGGGATCTGCAACACGGACCTCGAAATCGTGCGGGGTTACATGGGGTTCAAGGGCGTTCTGGGCCATGAATTCGTCGGGGAGGTAGTTGAAGCGGACGATCCCACCTGGCGCGGCAAGAGGGTCGTGGGCGAGATCAACTGCCCCTGCGGCACCTGCGAGTTGTGTCGGCGGGGTCTCGGAAGGCACTGTCCGGACAGGACGGTGTTGGGCATTCAGGGCCGCGACGGCGCCTTCGCGGATTTTCTCCTCTTGCCGCTCAAGAACCTTCACGCTGTTCCGGACTCGGTGCCGGACGAGGACGCCGTGTTTACCGAGCTTCTGGCCGCTGCCTTTGAAATCCCGGAACAGGTTTCCCTCCGTCCTTCCGACAGGGCTGCGGTTCTGGGGGACGGCAAGCTTGGGGCCCTGGTGGCCCAGGTCCTGGCTCAGTCCGGTTGCGATCTCGTGGTGGTGGGCCTGGACGAGGGCAAGCTTGCCAGGATTCGGGCCTTGGGCCTTGCCGTGGCCCGTCCCGAGGAGATCAAGGCGAGGTGCATGGATCTTGTCGTGGATGCGACGGGGAGCTCGAGGGGATTCGAAGGGGCTCTGCGCATGCTTAGGCCCAAGGGGACGCTCGTTCTGAAGAGCACGGTCGCGGAGAGATCTCAACTGCACCTGGCTCCGCTCGTGGTCGACGAGATCACGGTTGTGGGATCCAGGTGTGGACCCTTCGAGCCCGCTTTGCGGGCCCTGGAAAGGAGAGCTGTCCGGGTAGGCCCGTTCATTGAGGATCGCGTTCCTTTTGACCGGGCCGAGGCGGCTTTCGAGAGGGCCTCAAAGCCCGGTTCTCTCAAGGTTCTTCTGGATATGCGGGCGGGCGACTGAGCTTTCCCTCGGGACGGATCCAATTGACCATGGGCAGTCTTCGGGCCGGAAAACTCTCGACCGGCTTCCTCCGGAGGCTTCTCGGGCGTCTGCCGGCTCCTGATTCCAGGGTGATTCTGGGTCCCCGGGTCGGCGAGGATGCGGCCGTGATCGATTTTGGGGACCGCCTTCTTGTTGCCAAGACCGATCCCATCACCTTTGCCACAGACCGCATCGGCTGGTACCTCGTGCACGTCAACGCCAACGACCTGGCCTGCCTTGGGGCCAGACCTCGGTGGCTTCTCGTCACGTGCCTGCTGCCCGAGGGGCGGACCGATACCGGTGCGGTCGAATCCCTGTTCGACGAGATCGCTCGATCCTGCTCCGGGCTGGGCGTCACGGTCTGCGGAGGTCACACCGAGGTCACGGTGGGGCTCGAAAGGCCGATCCTCGTGGGGCAAATGCTCGGGGAAGTGTCGCGGGGGCGACTCGTGGACAAGAGGCGGATCCGCCCGGGCGACGTGTTGCTCTTGACCAAGGGGGTTGCGATCGAGGGCACGGCAGTGATCGCACGAGAGCGGGCGGATGTCGTGCGCCGCCGCTTGGGCCGCCGATGGGCCGAAAGAGCCGCGCGGCTGCTCTTTGACCCGGGTATCAGTGTGGTCCGGGACGCTGAAATCGTCTGTGGGGCCGGGGCGGGGTTCGTGCACGGGATGCACGATCCGACCGAGGGCGGAGTCCTTCAGGCCCTGCGGGAACTGGCAGAGTCCGCGCGGGTAGGCCTGAGAGTTCGGATGGAACACATTCCGGTCTACCCGGAAACAAGGGCGGTGTGCGATCTTCTTGGGCTCGACCCGTTGGGCCTTCTGGCCTCGGGCTGTCTGCTCGTGGCTGCGGATCCGGCTGGAGCGAAGCCCATCGAGGAGGCTCTGCGCAAGGCTGGCGTGCCCTGTTCGCGGATTGGGGAAGTTTGCAGTCGGGACGAGGGGGTTCGATGGACTCACAGGGGTCGGCCCGTCGCGGCACCTCGGATCGGCCGAGACGAACTGGTGCGGGTCTTTGAAGACCGGAAGTTGCCGAAGTCAAGTAAAGAGCCGGAAGTGACGAAAGGAGAAGAAGAGAAAAAGAGGAGAGGGTGAACCTTTGTTGGGGGGCGGACGCTCTTGATGGAAGGAAGGCCTCCTGAAATGACGGACCGAGTCTATACGACCATGGATCTTGCCAGGGTGTGCCGCGTTTCCCTGCGGACGGTGATCCGGTGGGTCGATGACGGCAGGTTGCCCTCTTTCCGAACGCCCGGAGGCCACAGGCGCGTCCGGGAGGAAGATCTCAAACAATTCCTGGAGCGATACCACATTCCGGTTGCCGACACCCTTCGACCGCACGGCCGGACCATTCTTGTCGTGGGGCCGCGCCGGGCTGTTTCGGACCCATGGATGCGATCCCTGAGCCAGGGGCTAGGCCGGGTCCTCAGAAGAGCGTCGGACGCGTGCGCGCTTCTTGTGGCCAAGGACTTCTATGAGGCCGCCCTTCTCCTAGGCATTCACAAGCCAGACCTTCTCATCCTCGATGCAGGGAAGACGGGCACCGAGGTCGTCAAGTTCTGCCGAGCGGTGCGGAATCTCGCCGAGACCCGGCAGGTCCGGATCCTTCTCTTGGATCCCGGTATGCCGCCCTCCAGAAGACGGGAGCTTCAAGCCCTGTCCGTGGAAGCCATCGTGCCCAAACCCTGTGCGGTAGAGGACCTTCGAGCGCACCTGCTTCCTTTGCTGGGCTTTACCCCGCCCGCGCGGTCCACGGCCTAGGCCCATTGCCCTGCTTTGAAGTTCTTCGAGGGATTCTCCAAAGACTTCCCCGATTCCTTTGCGGATTCCTCAGACCACCCGAAGGGCCTCTTCGGCTCGTCTCACAAGGACGGGCCCTTGCAAGGCCTCAGTCATGCGCTCCAGGAGAGGGGGAAGGGTCGAGGGATCGAGGGCTGAAACGGCAAGGCCGTCGTATCTGCGGCACAGGTGCGTGAGTTCGTCGGGGTCGGCGATATCGGCCTTGTTGAACACCGCGATCCGTGGGACCGACCCCAGTTCGAGTTCTTCCAGGAGATCCTCGACAGCCCGAATCTGTTTTTCGCAGGAGGGGCTGGATCCGTCGATTACATGAAGCAGAACGTGGGCCTCGTGAAGCTCCTCGAGAGTGGCCCGGAATGCGGCGATGAGATCCGGCGGCAAATCCCGGATGAATCCCACGGTGTCCGTGATGAGGACCTCGCGGGTCGGAGACAGGCGAAGCCTTCGTGTGCAGGGATCCAGCGTGGCGAACATCCGGTCGGCCGTGTAGACCCGGCTGCGGGTCAGGCTGTTCAACAGCGTGGATTTTCCGGCGTTCGTGTATCCGACGATGCACACGAGGGGCAGACCGCTCCGGGATCGCTGCGCGCGGCGGACCCCTCTTTCCTTCCGAAGGCGTTCGATCTCTTTTTCCAGCCGATGGATCCGCTCCCGGACCCTGCGTCGGTCGATCTCGAGTTTCGTCTCGCCGGGGCCCAGGCCGCCGATGCCGCCAGCAAGCCGCGAGAGGCCGGTGTTCCGATGGACGAGCCGGGGGAGCCGGTATCGGAGCTGGGCGAGCTCGACTTGGAGCTTGCCATCACGCGTTTTGGCGCGCTGGGCGAAAATGTGCAGGATGAGCTGGGTTCGATCCAGGATTTTTAAGTCTGTAAGGTCCGTCACATGCCGGACTTGTGCGGCGGTGAGGTCCCGATCGAACACGATCGTGTCCGCTCCGGCCTGGAGAGCTTGTATGGCCAGGTCTTGGATCTTGCCGGCTCCGACCACGAACTGGGGATGGACGGCCGGCCTTCTCTGGAGGACCGACTCCACCACCACGGCCCCGGACGAGAGGGCCAGGCTTTCGAGCTCTTTCATGGATTCTTCCGCCTCGGCGAGGCTTCCCGTGCAGACCCCCACGAGAAGGACCTTTTGCCCGTCGGATGGGGTCCTCGATCGGACCGCCGCCGAAGGGCCTCGGGACAGTTCCTTTTCGATTGCCCGGATGGTTTCTGAAAACGGATGGCGGGACAGGGCCGAAACGGACAGAGGCTCCCAGATCTGCCACGGCTTGCCCGCGCCGCCCTTGGGAGCCAGGTTCGCAAGCCGGACGGTCCGGGGCAAACCTTGCGAATCCACGTTGATGGCTGCCACGCAGTCGAGCCGGGAAAGAGCGAGTTCCGCAAGATCCTCCTGGCCTAGGGGTTCGTCGTCGAGGTGGGTGTGAATGTACCGCAGCCCGCAGAGCCGCTCGGGCGACGAGCGGAGCTGTTTCGGCTCGGGCAGAACGAGCTTTCTGGCTTCTCCGACCACCACTTGCTGGATGTAACCCCTGCGGTCGACGAGAAGTCCGACCTGCCTGCCGATCTCCCAGGATATGTCGGCGAGATACCGCGCGAGTTCCGGGGTTACGATGACATCAAGGGGGAGGCGCCTGCGGTAGATCCGCTCCAGGCTCTTGAACTGGCTGGGCTTGAGGCCGAGTGTGTTTCCGTGGACCTTCTGGATCTTTTCACCCTTTTTGGCAGAAGCTTGTCAATAAAAATCATAAGAAAGGTGGAACAAAAAGTAAAGATTCCTGCTTCTTCTCGGGTCAGCCTCCGGCTCGACCCCGTGCGCGTTTTTTTCCTTGGGTGTTTTTGCTAACGTATTGTCGATCCTTTGCAACAAAAGTTCCGGAATCGTCATGCTGCGAAAAGCCAGCCTCATTGTCCTGGTCGCCACAGCCATGGCCCTCGTCGCCAACGCGATTTCACCCAAGGGGATTCCTCTGTTCGGGCCTCTGCCCCAGCCCGGGATCGAAGGGGTTGGCCTGATCGGTCTGGAAGACGCATGGCAATCCTTCGAGAGGGGCCAAGAGATTTTCGTGGATGCCCGCTCGGCCGAGCAGTACCGGAAAGGACACATTCCCGGAGCGGTTTCCCTGGATGCCCGCAGGTTTGAGGAGAGGCTGTCGTCTTTCCTGGCTCTCGTTCCCCTGGACGCGCCCCTTGTCGTTTACTGCGACGGGCAAGGATGCGGGTCCAGCCGCGAGGTGGCCGAACTCCTCAGGGAGGCCGGCTACCGGAACATCCGGCTGTTCCAGGGCGGCTGGGAGGAGTGGGTCCGCTCGGGGTACCCGAGGGAGACCGAGGCTGGGGATGAGACAACCGTGTCCGAGGGGCAGGAAGACGATTCTTCAACCGCACACTGAGAGGAAACCGTGGAACGGGGCGGTCGTCTTGGAACGACGGAGCGAGCCCGCTGGGAGCTTTGGCTTCTTTGGCTCTGCCGGGTGAGTCTGGCCGTTGTTTTTCTCACGGCGAGTTTGGAGAAAATCGCTCACCCCGCCGAGTTCGCGAGGGCCGTGTCGAATTACCGAATCCTTCCAGCGGTTGCCGTGAATTTGTTCTCCCTTGTCCTGCCTTGGGTGGAACTCCTGTGCGGCCTTCTCCTTCTCGCCGGACAATGGACCCGGTCAGCGGGTCTATTGGCCGCCTTGCTCTTTTTCCTTTTCTTTCTTGCCGTCTCGACGACCCTCGTCCGGGGGCTCGACATTCACTGCGGCTGCTTTGACACGACCGCGGGCAGAAAGGTGGGAGTGCAGCTCCTGCTGGAGGACTCCCTCTGGCTCCTCATGTCCTGTGTTCTCGCCTTTCGGGCTGACGACAGGTGGGGGTGGAGGCAACTCCTTGGGCCCTTGGCGTTATCTCGGGGCAAGGAGGCCCGGCATGCAGGCCGCAGAGGTCAGGCACCTGGGTCCTGACGGTCGCCGGCCAGGTCGATCTCGACGATCGTGACGCCGTCGCCGCCCTCCTCCGGGGATCCGGGCCTGAACGAGACCGGATAAGGACACCGGGCCAGATATTCTCGGACGGCTTTTCTCAGCACTCCTGTCCCGAGCCCGTGGATCAAGCAGATTCTTGAGACGTTCTCCCGGAAGGCCGCATCAAGGTGCTGCTCGGCTCGCTCGAGCGCTTCGGCTGCGGTCAGGCCCCGAAGGTCGCAGCGGTCCAGGCCCGGGGCTCTCTCGGGTGCGCGGCGGGGCTGGATCTGCACGCGGTTTTCGAGCCGATCGGTTCGAGCCTCCCGGGAACGGGAATCGGAAGGGGAATCTTTCGGCCTGGGCCTGGCCATACGGACTTGGTCTCGGGACACCCGCATCCGGAACCCTTCGCTTTCCACGACGACGTATCCCTTTCGGTCCGGCATCTTGAGGATTCTGGCCTCTGTCCGGAGGGCAGGCAGGTAAACCGGATCTCCGCAGGCAAGGTCGGTCCAAACCGGTTCAGACCCGATCTCCTCCTCGGGCTCTTCGTTGAAGGGCCCTTGGTCCGACAAGGCCCGGCGCCTGACTTCCGCGATCTCCCGGTGTGCCTTCGCCGGCGAGGAACCGCCGGCCCCAGCTCTATGGCGCTTCTTGACGGAGTCGAGTTCTCGAAGGGCCTCTTGGAAGGCGGCCTCGAGCTTTTTTCTGTACTTCCCCCGCAACTCTTTTTCCCGGCTTCTGATCTCGGCCCAGCTTTTTTCCAGTTGCTCCTTGAGGGCCTCTGTCTCGGCCTGCAGGGCCAGGCACTTTCTTCTGTCCTCTTCCAGGGCAATGCGGATCGTCTCAACCTGCAGAAGGAGTGGCTCTAAGCCTCGCGCGCCCGACGAAGCGCTGAGGCGGCGGGCCCGCTCCAGGACGTCCTCGGGCACGCCGAGTCGGGCCGCCATGTGCAAGGCGTGGCTCCCTCCGGGCTGCCCAATGGAGAGCCGGTAGGTGGGTTCGAGTGTGTGGGGATCGAATCCAAGGGAGGCGTTCTGGAACCGAGGATCCTCGGCCGCCAGAGACTTCAGGGAAAGGAAATGGGTGGTGGCGAGGGTGATGCCGCCTTCTTCGGCGATTCGTTCGAGAATCGCCTGCGCGAGGCACGCCCCTTCGTCCGGGTCGGTGGAGATCAGAATCTCATCGAGCAGGGCGAGGCTGGACGGGCCGGGAGAAGAATCCAGGAATTGGACGATTCGCTGGATGTGTCCGGAAAAGCTCGAGCGGTCCTCTTGGAGGCTCTGGTCGTCTCCGATGTCCGAGAAGACCGATTCGAAGAAAGGAATGTTGGAACCGGCCCGCACGGGCAAAGGGCAGGCCGCCCTGGCCATGAGAGCAAAGAGGCCGACCATTTTCAGGACGCAGGTCTTGCCGCCGGTGTTCGGGCCCGTGATCAGCAGCGTCCGCGTCGGAGGCGCGACCACGACGTCGTTGGCCACAACAGGTCTCTTGCTCTTGACCAGGATTGGATGCCGGGCTCCGAGCAGCCGGAGCCCCTCCTCGGAACGAAGGCCGGGAACCGTTGCCTCCGTTTCCTCGGCCATCAAGGCCCGGGCTTGGATCAGATCGAGGTGGCCGAGGAAGGACTCGCCCTTGCTCAGCTCGTCAGCTTCTGCCAGCAGGTTATCGCAGATCTCCCGCAGGATTCTGCGGACCTCGTTATCGATCTCCAGGAGGGCCAGCTTGTGGACGTTGTTGAGTTCCACGATTTCCCGGGGCTCAACGAACAGAGTGGCCCCGCTGTTCGAACTGCCGAGCACGATCCCGTCGACCCGGCTTCGCAGATGGGTCTTGACCGGCAGGACGTATCGATCCTCCTTGAGAGTGTAAAAGCGGTCCTGCAACAGATCCTCGTACTCAGGAGCGTGCAAATAGCTCTGGAGTTTTTCCTGAATCTGGCGATGGACCCGGCGGGCCCTTTGTCTGAGGGAACTGAGGAGCGGGCTGGCCTCGTCTCGGACCTCGCCCTCGGGCGAAACGGCGCTGCGGATGTCGTAGAGGAGGTGGGACAGGGAGGGCGCCCGCTCGGCGTGGCGGTGGAGCAGAGGGGCCGCCTGGCGGTGGATGACCAGGAACCTCCGCATGGCCTCCACGCTCTCGATCCAAGAGGCGACTTCCGCCAGTTCGGACGGTTCCAGGATCGCCCCTTTTCGGATTCGCAGGGCGTGAGGCCGGATATCCGGGGGCGTCCCCAGGGGGAACGCATTCCCTTTGCGCAGAAGCGCTCTGGCCTCCTCCACCTCGGCCAGAATCCGTTGCGCCTCGTCGGCGTCGCGGGCCCAGACAAGACTCTCCAGATGCTCCCGGGCAGGGGCTGTCCTGAGCCGGCTGCGGAGTTCGTTCACAAACCAGGGCCAGTCGAGCTGTTCCAAGGTCTCCCGGCTCGAAAAAGGCGGCGCTGGAAGGCTGGGGAGGGATTGGGCGTCCATGTTCGAAGGCGCCGGATCTCCGGCTTCAGCCGGTCCGGCTGGATCAGGGAAAAGGCCGGAACCGCGCGGCAGATGTTCAGTCTGTCTGGCCGCGTGGTGCAATGGGGTCAAAGGGACCGAAAACGGCCGCGGCGCCCTGTCCGGCATGCGCTCACCTGCCGCCCGGCTTGCCCACGAGTTCCTCGGCGATCTGGACGGCGTTCAGGGCGGCTCCCTTGCGAAGCTGATCTCCGACGACCCAGAGCCACAAGCCGTTCGGCACTGTTTCGTCCCTCCGGATTCTTCCCACCAAGCAGTCGTCCTTTCCGGTTCCCAGCAGGGGCATGGGGTACTTCTTCTTTTCAGGGTCGTCGAACACTCTCACGCCCCTGGCCTTGCGCAGGAGGGAACGCGCCTTGTCCGGAGAAAGGGCTCGGTGAGTCTCCAGGTTGACCGACACCGAGTGGGACCGAAAAACAGGGACCCGGACCGTCGTGGCCGTCACCAGGACGTTCGGATCGTCAAGAATTTTGCGGGTTTCCTGGACGCATTTGATCTCTTCTTTCGTATATCCGTTCGGCTGGAACTGGTCGATGTGGGGAATCAGATTGAAGGCAATGGGATGAGGGAACTTCTCGGCCTTGAGGGCCAGGGGCTCGTCGGCGCCCAGGAGAGCCTTGCGAACCTGGTGGGTGCTCCATTCGAGGACCTGTCGACGGAGTTCCTCGATCGCCCAGGCTCCAGCGCCCGAAACAGCCTGATAACTCGAGACCACGATTCTCTTCAAGCCGTATGCTCTCAGGGGATAGATTCCCATCAACATGATGATGGTCGTGCAATTCGGATTGGCGATGATGCCGCGGTGGCGTCGGATTTCCTGGGGGTTGATCTCCGGGACCACCAGAGGCACCTCCGGGTCCATCCGGAAGGCTGAGCTGTTGTCCACGACGACTGCTCCTGCCTTGACCGCCAAGGGGGCAAAGGTTTTGCTCCTTTCGGCGCCGGCGGAGAACAGGGCGATCTCCACGCCCTTGAACGCCTTGTCGGTTAGTTCCTCGACCTGGAGCTGCTCGCCGGCAAACAGCATGCGCTTTCCAGCGGACCGGCCCGAGGCGAGCAGACGAAGGCGCTGAACCGGAAAAGACCTCTCCTGAAGGATCGAGAGCATTTCCTGCCCGACTGCCCCTGTGGCGCCCACGACCGCAACGTGATATCCAGCCATGTCTTGGTGCTCCAAATTGAAAGCCCTTTTCCGCAGGGCCGCCTAACTTTCCAAAATACTTTCACAGGGCCCAAGTGTCAACGGCGCGACAAAGGCGCGACAAAGGCGCGCGCCCCAAATGCGACAGCCCATACTCGGCCTCCATCCGTCAGAGGCTCCCTTGGCCGCCGCCTGGAAGGGTGGGAGCGGCTCGGTCAAAAGAAAACTTCAGAAGGGGGCTCGGAAGCGCGACTCTCAAGGGGCAACCGGCTTGTCAGCGAATCTTCAGGGAGGCTAGGCCCACGAGCGCCAGGATGCCAGAGACGATCCAGAATCGAATGGTGATCTTGGTTTCGGAAAGGCCCATGTATTGGAAACAGTCGTGGATCGGGGCGCGGTACAGGAATCTCCTGCCGATGCGCTGAATGCCGAGCCAGTCCTGGAGGGCCACCGAGAGGATCTCGGCAAGAAAGATGCCGCCCACGATGAGGAAGAGAATCTCCTGCTTGAGCAGCACGATCAGGGTGCCGACGGTGCCACCCAGAAACATGGACCCTGTGTCGCCCATGAAGACCTCGGCAGGGTAACTGTTGTACCAGAGGAACCCCACGCACGCCCCCACCAGAACCGCGCAAAAGATCATGACTTCCCCTGCGCCGGGGAAGTAGTCGAACATGAGGTAGCGGCTGTACTTGGCGTTGCCCAATACATAGGCGAAAGCGCCGTAGACGGCGATCACGTAGGCCGAGGGCATGATGGCCAGGCCGTCCATGCCGTCTGCGAAATTGATGGCGTTGGCGGCATACACGACGGCCAAAACGATCACGGCGGTGTACCCCCAGGAAAGATCGAGCACAGGGAACTTCCAGAAGGGGACGAACAGCTTGGGCGCGATCTCCGGCGGGACCGGCGACAGGGCCGGATGTAGGAAGACCGCGCTCAGCATCAGACCGAACAGAATCTGGCCGGCATACTTCTTCCCTCGGGACAACCCCCTGCTGCTGTCCTGATGGCGGATTTTTCTGGAATCGTCCAAATAGCCGAGTCCGGCGAACCAGACCGAGGCGACCAGGAGGATCTGAATGAACCGGTTCGAAAGGTCGCACCAGAGGAGACAGGAAACCAGGGTCGCCAGAAGCAGGATCAGTCCGCCCATGGTCGGCGTTCCGGTTTTTTTCGGATCGCCGCCTGACGGGAAGAGTTCGAGCCGGGCCGTGTCCCGCAGCCCTCTTTCGTAAAGAGCCCGTATCATGGGGCGGCCCGCGATCAAGACGAACAAGAAAGACGTGATGACCGCAAAAATGGCCCGGCTCGTCAGGTAGTTGAACAGCCTCAGAAAAGAGAAGAGCCCCTCCGGGTCGTAAAGCCAGACGTAAAGGGCATGGAACATGTCCGATTCCCGCCTTTCCCGTTACAAGCGCTGTTTTTCGAACTCCTGCACGTCGTCCTCCTTCCGGTCCCAGACGGCGCTTTTCTGGGAAAGGACTTTCTGAAAAGCCTCCCAGGTGGATTTCAGCGGGAACTGGGGCGAGAAGTCCAGGCCGCGCATGGGGATCCGGTTCATCCAGCGCCGCGTCTCGGCCGACAGGCGCACCACGTCTCTTTCAATAAGATGCATGAGGCAGCGGAGGGCGGCATGCTGAACCCTGCCGTTGTTGCTCTCCAAAAGGCTCTCCACCTCGGGAAGGACCGAAGGATCTTTGGCGATGCGGCCCAGTGCGTCCAGAGAGGAGGCCACTACCTCGAACCACCGGTCCCGGAGGTTCCTCCGGAGGAGGCTTTCCATTTCAGGGTCCGGGCCGATTTCCTCTGCCATGGATTCGATGGCTCTCGCCGCCCAGGATCGCACTTCATAGTAGGGGTCTGTCAAGGCGGTAAGAAGGGCCCTGCGCACTTCGGCGTCGTACTTGCGGATTCTCCGGATGGCCTGCACGGCGTTGCGCCGGATGAAACCGACCTGGACGAAATCTCCGCCCAGCAGACGCTGGAGACGGGGAGCGGGCGTCCGATCGGTGATGAACTGAAGGAGAACGGGCAGGCGTCTTTCGTACCGGACCAGACCGGCCAGCTTCACGCCAGCGTTTCGTTCCTGCCACCGCCGCGCGCACAAGAGTCGGTCCGCCCGGTACTCGACGTACCGCCTGTCCTCTTCGGTGAGCGGAACGGATTTTGTCCACTGGCTTTCGAGGAAAAGGAGCAACTTTTGAAGGCTCCACCACTCCAACCGGAACAGCGCCCGATGAGCGGTCGCACCCTCGAGTCCTGTCGGAGGAGGGGAAGCCGAAGTCTCGATTCCGAAGGCTCTCTGCCGAAAGTGCGCGAGAATCTCGTAAAAGCGCCGGCTTCCGTCCGGGATCTCCAGTCTGCGTTCTCTTCGCTCCAAGGGTCTCCCAGCCGGACCCTCGATCATGGTGAGCAGAAGGCGGTTGAAGTCTTCCGTGTCCACTGCCTCCGGAGCCGCGGCAGGCGAGAGAGGATCCTTTCGCTCATAAACGATGCGGGCGAGACCGCCGCGTTCCAGAAACCGTGCGTTCTTGATCTGATGGTCCCCGGGAAGGCCCGCTTTGGGAACCAGCAAGGCCGGTAGGCCCAGAGCGGCGATTTCGAAAATGGATCCGGCTCCGGCCCTGCAGACGACGAGGTCTGCCATGGCATAGAATTTTTGAATGTCGTGGAAATAACGGCGCCACCGGTAGCGAAGGGCGAGTTCCTCGCGGCCGGGCAGGTGCGAAAGAGTTTCGAGGATTTCCGATTCGGGATCGTAGTCTCCTTGGGGATGTCCAGTCGCATGGAAGATGTAAAGATCTTTACGCCGCACAAGCAGAGGGAGAGTGCCGAGGACGGCCCGGTTGATGGTTCTGGCGCCCGTGCTTCCCCCGAAGACCAGAACCACTTTCGCTTGATCCGGAATGTCGAATTCCTTGCGCGCCTGTTCCCGCAGGAGCCCTTGCTCCGGAATCGATCGGATTGCCTTTCGGACCGGATACCCGGTCCAGAAGATTTTCTTCCCTTGCAGAAGAGACGCTGTGTCCGGGAACGCGACGCCCGTGAAATCTGCCCACCGGGACATCCATCGGTTGAAGCGGCCGGGCAGAATGTTTTGCTCGTGAAGGGCGATAACGCCCTTCCAAAGCCTCGCGAAGCGAAGGATGAGAGCGGCCAAGAGAACCGGCGAGCTTGCGTACCCTCCTGTGCCCACAACCACGTCCGGCTTGAACCTAGAAAGGATCGAAAAGGATCGGACAACCGATCGCGCCAGCCTGAGCATCACGCCACCCAGCCGAAGGATCGAACGGCCGGCCGGAAGACCTCGGACTGGAAGCGTTTCCAGAACGTAACCCGCCGGGGGGACGACCCTCTCCTCGGCTCCCCCTCTGGCGCCCACATACAGGAACTGGGCTTCGGGCTCCCATTCTCGAATCTGTTCGGCCAAGGCCAGGGCAGGATACACGTGCCCTGCCGTGCCTCCCCCGGTGAGCAGATATCGATACGGGCGTTCCATTTGCCTCTCCGCTGGCGGTGCGTCTGCCTCAAATTCTGTACCTGCTGGAATCCGAATGCATGATAGGAAAAGGGGGTACGGAGTGCAACAAGGGCAGGGAGTGTTGCGTCCCGCGCTGGCAGTCTGCCGATGCAGTTATAAAATGATTATCCCATTGCCGAAGTTTTATTGCTGACCTCAAAAATTCTTGTTGACAACGCCCACGGGAGCCCCTTAAGATTTTCGTCAGTAAAAGACAGTTAGCCTTGCGGCGCGGATCTTGAGGGCGACAGCGGTGCCTGGCATGTCTGCCGGTGCGGGGCCGGAGGAAGGACGGCGGTGGATGCGGCGCGGATGGGGAGAAGGTTTCATACCCTCGGCGAACTCTGTTGGAAAGGACGGCCTACAGCCTTTGAGATGAGGCGCAAGGAGGGGGAGCCGTTACAGCAAGGAAGCCACGAGAACAGGGAAACGAGGGGGCCGAGAGATGAAGATCACGGAGGTCAGGGTGTTCCCGGTCAGCGAGGAGAGGTTGAAAGCCTACGCCACGATCACCTTCGACGACTGCTTCGTGGTCCGGGACCTAAAAATCATTCACGGGAATACGGGTCTGTTCGTGGCCATGCCCAGCAAGAAGCGAAAAGACGGCACGTTCAAGGATACTGCCCATCCCTTGAATAATGCTACGAGAAGGATGATCGAGGAGAAGGTTCTCCTGGAATACCGGAAAGAACTCGAGAAGCTCCGCGATCACCCCCCGGCCTCGGAGGCTTGACCCGATCGGGCGGTTGGTATATTCCAACTTTGTGGGTCGAGTTGCGGCCGATGGGGTGTCGACAAGCGGTAAGTCACAGGACTTTGGATCCTGCATTCGGAGGTTCGAATCCTCCCACCCCAGCCACACTGAAAACCGCCCGCAGGCGTTGAGCACCCTCTCGGGTTCGTCCCCTTTCTGCGCCGACAGGACTCCGTCCTTTACTTTTGGGTCTTTCTCTGTTAAAGTCCTTTTTTCTTCGATGCCTGATCCAGCCTGGGGAGTACGATGAGAAAACTCCGGATTTTCTCCGGCAACTCGAATCCCGTCCTCCACCAAGAGATTTGCGCCGAACTGGGAATCGAGCCTGGACATGCCGAAGTCCGCAAATTCAGCGACGGCGAGATCTCCGTGGAGATCAAGGAGAACATTCGAGGCCTGAACGTGTTCGTCTTGCAGTCGATCTGCAAGCCAAGCAACACGAACCTCATGGAGCTCCTCATCATGATGGACGCCCTGAAAAGGGCCTCGGCCAATTCAGTGGCGGCCGTGATTCCTTACTACGGCTACGCCCGCCAAGACCGGAAAGTGGCCCCTCGGGCGCCGATTACGGCCAAACTCGTGGCGGACTTGATCACTGTGGCGGGCGCGACCCGGGTTTTGTGTTTGGATCTTCACGCGGGCCAGATTCAGGGCTTCTTCAATATTCCTGTCGACAATCTGTTCGCGACTCCAGTCCTTCTGCCCTATATCCGGGAGAAGATTTCAGACAACCTGGTGGTGGTTGCGCCGGACGCAGGAGGCGTGGAGAGAGCCAGCGCGTTCGCCAAGCGGCTCGATGTTCCCATGGCCATCATCGACAAGCGGAGGGACGCGCCCAATCAGTCCAGGAGCCTGAGCATCATCGGCAACGTGAAGGGGTGCCGGGCCGTCATCGTGGACGATATCGTCGACACGGCCGGGACTCTGGTGCAGGGCGCCCAGGCCGTGCAGAACGCGGGCGCGACCGAAGTGTACGCCTGCTGCAGCCACGCGGTCCTGTCCGGCCCGGCCTTGGAGAGGATTGAGTCGTCCTGTTTGAAGAAGCTCGTGGTGACCAATTCCATCCCCGTGCGGGAAGAGGTCGCGAAATCGAGTAAGATTCAAGTCCTTTCGGTTGCCCGGCTGCTCGCCGAAGCGATCAAGCGGACCTATTTTGGAGAATCGGTAAGCGGCCTGTTCATCTGAATGATTTACGGACCCGTCCATCAGGCGTTGGGCTTCTTTGGGGCTGGCCGGCGGGTCGCCTGGACGAATTCGGAGGGAACGCAGAGGAAACGATGGAAATTCAACAGCTGGAAGCGCAGGCAAGACCGGCAACGGGCAAAGGGGCCGCACGAAAACTCCGGGCCCGGGGGCGAATCCCTGCGGTGTGCTATCGGAAGGGTAAAGAGGCTTTTCCTTTGAGTGTGGACGAGAAGAAGCTCGAGAGGGTGCTGCATACCGCCGCGGGCCAGAACGTGTTGATCCAGCTCGACATTCAGGGCCCGGAAGCGACCCGAAAGACCGTGATCCTCAAGGACATCCAGCGCCATCCCCTGGCAGGGGTTCTCCACGTGGATTTCCTGGAAGTGCTTCTCGACGAGGCCATCGTGGTGGAGGTGCCCCTGCGTCTTGTGGGAGAACCTATCGAGGCCCTTCGGGCCGGAGGCCTCGTGCAGCAACTTCGGAGAAGCCTGGAGGTCAAGTGCCTTCCCACCCGGATTCCGGACCATCTCACGGTCGACGTTTCGTCCCTCAAAGTGGGCGACTCTCTGCACGTCGGGGACGTCAGGGTCGAGGGCGAGATCCAGATTCTGACGGATCCGAAGGAGCCGATTGTGGTCGTTTCCGCTCCGGAGAAAGAAAAGGCGGAAGTGGTGGAGGCTCCTGCGGAGGGCGCCGAGGAGGCCGGGACTCCGGCGCAGGGTGCGGCTTCGGGTGCGCGGGAAAAGAAGGAAGACTGATACGGAGCCCCGCGACCCTTTTCCAGAATCTGTCCGACTGGCCAGGATGATGCTTTCAGTGCTCGCCCCTGGCCCAAAGGTTCTGAAGGGGTGTGGATCATCGTTGGGCTCGGGAACCCAGGGGAACCGTACCGGCTGACCCGTCACAACGCGGGCTTTTGGGTGGTCGATGCGTTTGCACAGCGGCAGGGGATCGCTTGGAAGCCGTACAAAAGGCGGGCTGAAATCGGCCGCGGGCGGGTCGGCGGCGAGGACGTTCTCGTGATGAAGCCGTTGACCTTCATGAACCGCAGCGGCGAGGCCGTTGCCCCGATCTGGAGGTCCTTTTGCGGCGGCGACGAGCGCATGATCGTGGTGCACGACGACTTGGACCTGCCCTTCGGACGGATGAAGCTGCGAAAGGGCGGGGGATCGGGTGGGCACAAGGGGGTGGAGTCCATCCTGGAAGCGCTCGATTGGGACGGATTTTTCCGGCTCAAGATCGGCATCGGCCGCCCTGCAGAAGGGCAGACTCCCGAGGCGTACGTGCTGAGCCGATTCCGTCCCGAGGAGCTGGAAGGTATGCCGCTGGTGGTTTCGGCTGCGGCCGAGGCCTTGGAGACCGTGGTTCGGGAAGGCCCGGAGCGGGCCATGAACCGTTACAACATACAGAGGCAATGGGACAGGAGGGAAGAACCGCAGAAAGAAGGAGAACGGAAGACGAGACAGGCTCCGACAGGGAAAGGCAGAACTGTAGCGGGAGGAAAGGAGGAGACAGATGGTTGACATGGTGAACTATGCGGCTTGGCTAGGCGTTTTGGGTCTGCTGGTTGCCCTAGGGCTTTATGTTTTTATCAAGAAGCAGCCTGCGGGGAACGAGACCATGAAAGAGATCGCCCATCTCATCCAGACGGGCGCCATGGCGTTCCTCAAGAAACAGTATTCCACCCTTGCGATCTTTGTGGCTGTGGTCTTTGTTTTGCTGCTTTGGAAAATCGGATACCGAACCGCCTTTGCTTTCGTTGCCGGTGCGATCAGTTCCATGCTCGCCGGGTTCATCGGGATGCGGTCCGCAACCGAAGCGTCCGTGAGAACGAGCGAGGCAGCTCGGAGCAAGGGCCAGGAACAAGCTCTCCTCGTATCGTTCTATGGCGGCTCGATCATGGGTCTCGCCGTGGCGAGTCTGGGGCTCGTTGGCTTGGGGGTGCTCTACGTCATGTTTGGAGGAGACCCTGAAACCGCGGCCGTGATCAACGGCTACTCCATGGGCGCCAGTTCGATTGCTCTGTTTGCCCGCATGGGCGGCGGCATCTACACCAAGGGCGCTGACGTGGGCAGCGACCTTGTGGGCAAGGTCGAGGCTGGAATTCCGGAAGACGATCCCCGGAATGCGGGCGTGATCGCAGACCTGGTGGGCGACAACGTGGGCGATATCGCGGGCATGGGCGCCGACATCTTCGAATCGTACGTAGGCGCTGTCGTGGCGACCATCGCCGTGGCCGCCACCATGACCATGGGCGGCAAGCTCACGGCGAACTTTACAGACGCGATGCGCTCGAGCCTTATGGCCATGCCCTTGCTCGTGGTCATGGCAGGCCTGATCGCGAGCTTTGCCGGTGTTTTCTCCATGAACGTGCTCAAAAGGATCAATCCGCAGACGGCCCTTCGGTACTCCACCTTCGTTGCGGCTGGCCTTCTCGTGGTATTCAGCTTCGTCATCTGTCTGGCCGTGCGGCTCCCTCTCGGCGTGTTCTGGGCGATTTTCTGGGGCCTTCTGGCCGGCATCGGTGTGGGTCTTTTTGCCGAGTATTACACTTCCGGGAAACCGATCCAAAAGATCGCCGAATCTTCCAAGACCGGTCCTGCCACTGTGATCATTTCCGGTATGTCCTATGGACTGGAGAGCGTGGCTCTTCCGATCTTCTGCATTTGCGCCGCGACGTACTTGGGGTTCCTTTGCGCGGGCATTTACGGCGTGGCCATCACGGCAGTGGGCATGCTGGCGACCGTGGGTGTCACGATGTCCGTGGACGCATACGGCCCGGCTGCGGATAACGCGGGCGGCATCACCGAGATGGCCGGCCTGGGCAAGGAAGTCCGGGAAATCACAGATCGCCTGGACGCTCTTGGAAACACCACGGCCGCGATCGGAAAGGGCTTCGCTATCGGTTCCGCTGCGATGACGGGTCTTGCTTTCTTCGTGGCCTATTCTCAGGCGGCCAAGCTCTCCGCCATTGATATCACGAATCCCAAGGTCGTGGTCGGGATCCTGATCGGAGGGGTTGTTCCCTTTGTCGTGGCTGCGCTGACGATGCGGGCCGTTGGGGCGATTGCCTTCGACGTGGTAGAGGAAGTACGCAGGCAGTGGCGGGAAATCCCCGGCATCATGGAAGGCAAGGCCAAGTGTGATCCGGCCAAGGTGGTGAGCATCACCACGACGGCGGCGATCCGGCAGATGATTCCACCCGGACTCATCGGCGTTTTCACTCCCCTCGTCATTGGGTTCCTTCTGGGTCCGGAAGCGCTGGGAGGCATGCTGGTGGGCGCTCTGGTGAGCGGGGCCTTGCTGGCGCTTCTCATGGCCAATGGAGGCGGGGCCTGGGACAACGCCAAGAAGTATATCGAGGCCGGAAACCTGGGCGGCAAGGGATCGGACTGCCACAAGGCGGCTGTCATCGGTGACACGGTGGGCGATCCCTTCAAGGACACCTCCGGTCCGAGCATGAACATCTTGATCAAGCTGATGTCCATCGTTTCCCTGATCATTGCGCCGCTCTTGATCTAGAACACGCGTGCATTCTCGGCAGGCGCTTTCTCAGGCGCTCTGCCGGGGCTGAGACGGCATGCATGCGGCCTGGCGGTGTTTTCACCCGGGTCGCGAAACGTGAAACGGGAGGGGGGCTGTTTTGAAGCCCCCCTTTCGCATTCTCTGTGAACCAGGGCTCCCTCCAGCGGGAAGAGGGCCGGGAAGCGAGATGGGCTTCACCTGCGGGATCGTGGGCCTGCCGAACGTGGGCAAATCCACGGTTTTCAACGCCCTGACCGGGCTCAAGGCCGAATCTTCCAATTACCCCTTCTGCACCGTGGAACCCAACAGGGGCAAGGTTGCGGTGCCGGACGGGCGCCTTTTCGAGCTCGGAAGGATTCTTCGGCCGGAAAAGGTGACGCCCGCCTGGCTTGAGTTTCTAGACGTGGCCGGCCTGGTGGAAGGGGCGAGCAGGGGTGAGGGGCTGGGGAACGCGTTCCTGGGTCATCTGCGCGTTGTCGACGCTCTAATTCACGTGGTTCGGCTCTTTGCTGCGGGCGATATCGCTCACCTGCCGGGAGCGGTCGACCCGGTGCGGGACATCCGGCTCATCGAGACCGAGCTGCTGTTGGCCGACCTGGCGATCGTGGAAAGAAGGCTCGAAAGATCCAGGAAGTCGGCCAGGGTGGGGCAGAAGGAGGCGTGCGAGGAGGTGGAGCGGCTCGATCGGATGCGGGAGTTTCTGGGCAGGGGTGTTCCGCTCCTCCGACTCCGGCCCTGGGGCCGGGAGGAGGAATCGCTGAGCCGGGAGCTCGGTCTTCTGACCGCGCGGCCGGTGCTGTACGTTCTGAACATCGGCGAAGATCAGATCGAAGCACGGGAGCGGATCGTCTCGGAACTCAAGCGGGATCTGGGCGTGTCAGGCGATCTTCTTTTGCCGGTCTGCGCGCGGCTGGAACGAGAACTGGCGGAACTCGAGGCCGAGGAGAAAGAGGCGTTTCGAAAGGAGATGCGCTTGGGGCCGCCCGTACTGGATAGCCTGGTTGGAGCGGGGTATCGCCTGCTCGATCTCGTCACGTTTTATACGGTGGTGGGAACCGAAGTGCGCGCGTGGGCGGTGAGACGGCAGACGCCGGTCGGCGAGGCGGCCGGCAAGATCCACTCGGACATGCAGAGAGGTTTCATCCGGGCCGAGGTGATTCGCTACGAGGACTTTGTGCGGGCAGGTTCTGAAGAAGCGGCGCGCCAGATGGGATTCGTGCGCACCGAGGGACGGGACTACCCGGTTCAGGACGGCGATGTGGTGAGGGTTCGGTTTCACTGACCTTTGAGAGACTCGGTCGCTGCGGCTGGCCGGCCCCGCGGGTCCGGCCGCGTCCCTTGCGTGAAGGGATCAAGACTGCTAAAGTTTTTTGCTGTGATGGTTCGGGGTGGGCTTGAGGCTCTGCCCCCTATACTCCTTGCTCCAGACGTGTTATGGCTGGGGCCTTAAGTCCAGAAGGAGGTGCAGATGAGGATTCGTCGCTACGAGACCGTGTTCATCCTGGAGCCGGACGTCGAAGAGGCCCGGAGACAGGAAATGCTGGCCAGGCTGGATGGGGTCATCCAGAAAGAGGGTGGAGTTCTGATCAAGCGGGAGGACTGGGGCGTGCGGAAGCTCGCCTACGATATCCGGCGGTTCTCCAAGGGCCAGTACATCCTGTACGATTACGCCGGATCGAGCCGCATCGTGTCAGAACTCGAGAGGAATCTGAAGATGTTCGAGCCTGTGTTACGGTTTCTCACCGTAAGGCAGGAAGAGCGCGTCACCTTGGAGGCCATGGAAAAACTCCGGGCCGAGGAACAGGCCAAAGAAGAGGCCAGGAAGGCCGCGATCCGGGAACGCCGGGAGGCTGAAGCTTCTGCGATGCAAACGAGCGAAGGTGCCCCCGGAACAGAGGATGCCGCCGAGGTTGAGACCGAAACGGAAGCCGCCGGGGAGGAACCCCAGGAAGAGGCGGAGGATGAAGAAGATGGCGACTAAACCCAGAGACCCAAGAAAAAAACGAAGGATCTATGTTCGAAAGAAGGTTTGCCGCTTTTGCGCCGATGCGAGCGCCCAGATCGAGTATAAGGATCCCCGGAACCTGAGGTATTTCATCACAGAGAGGGGCAAGATCATTCCCCGCCGCATCTCCGGCAACTGCGCTCGGCACCAGAGGAAGATCACCCTTGCCATCAAGAGGGCCAGGCATCTTGCGCTGATGCCTTACACGAACCTGGAGATCTAGGGCCGGATCGGGACGACGGGCCCGCCGGGCAAGCCAGGAATCCACAATTTCAGGATGCGTGGACTTGCCCGCAAGGAGAGCGGCCCGTCCCTCTGGGGTCTGCAAGGGGAAGGCGTCTCGCAGGGAGGACGATATCCGTGAAGGTGATATTGAAAGAAGACGTACCGAAGCTCGGTAAAACCGGAGACATCGTAACGGTTTCGGACGGGTACGGAAGGAACTATCTTCTGCCCCGCGGCATGGCCGCTCTGGCTTCTTCCCGAAGCTTGAAGGAAGTGGAGCACCAAAAGAAAGTGATTCAGAACCGGCTCGAAAGGCAGCGCCAAGAGTCTTTGGAACTCGCCCGCCGCCTGGAGACGGTCACGTGCACCCTCGCCCGCCGCGTGGGCGAGGAGGACAAGCTCTTCGGTTCCGTGACGGCCCGGGACATTGAGGGAGCCCTCCAGTCTCATGGGATCCTTGTCGACCGCAGAAAGATCCTTCTGGAGGAGCCGATCAAGAAACTCGGTGAGTACACCGTGCCGGTGAAACTTCATCCGGAGGTGACCGGGATGGTGAAGGTCAACGTTGTCGCGGAATGACCTCCCACTCGACCCTCCTGCGGCCGGTCCATGGCGTTTGTGGAACGCGTTCCCCCTCAGAACCTCGAGGCTGAGGCCTCGGTGCTCGGGGGCATTCTGCTCGAGAACCAGGCTGTCCTGAAGGTCCTGGAAGTCGTCCAGGAAGAGGACTTCTACCGGGAAGCTCACCGGAAGATCTTCCGGGCCATGGTGGACTTGCAGGAGAGAGGGGAGCCCGTGGACCTGATCACCTTGAACGATGAGCTCACCCGCAAGGGATGGCTCCAGGACGTGGGAGGCGCGACCTACCTGGCGTCCCTGGTCGATCGGGTCCCCACGGCCGCCAACATTCTCTACCACGCTCGGATCGTCAAGGAGAAGTCAATCCTCCGCCAGGTGATCGAAGCGGCCACGGACATTGCCCGACAGGGGTACGACGAGCCCGAAAATGCCCTGGACTTCCTCGACAAGGCCGAGCAGGCCCTCTTGGACATCACCCGGCGCCAGCAGCGCAAGGGATTCTTCCCCTTGCGAGCCATCCTCCAGGACAGTTTTCAGACTCTGGAGAGCATGTACGGCAGCCAAGGTCTCATCACGGGGGTTCCCACCGGGTTTGTGGACTTTGATCGTCTCACGTGCGGGCTCCAGCGGTCGGACCTGATCATTCTGGCGGGCCGTCCCAGCATGGGAAAGACGGCTCTGGCTCTCAACATCGCCCGCAACGCGGCCGTCAAAAGCGGAATTCCGGTCGCCATCTTCTCTCTGGAGATGTCCAAGGAGCAGCTCGCCTTTCGGCTCCTTTGCGCCGAGGCTCGAATCGACGGGTCGAAGCTCCGGGCCGGATACATCAAGAAGTCCGACTGGAAGGAACTCACGGCGGCTGCGACCGTCCTTTCCCAGGCGCCGATCTTCATCGACGACTCAGCGGGGATCACCGTGCGGGAAATGCGGGCCAAGGCGCGGCAGATGAAGCTGGAGCACAAGATCGGCCTCGTGATCGTGGATTATCTGCAGCTCATGCAGGGCGCCGAAAGGTCCGAGAGCCGCGTGCAGGAAATCTCCGAAATCAGCCGTTCTCTGAAGCAACTCGCCAAGGAGCTGGATCTGCCGGTGGTCGCCCTTTCGCAGCTCAATCGGGCGGTCGAGAACCGCACGGACAAGAGGCCGATCCTGGCCGACCTGAGAGAGTCCGGCGCCATCGAGCAGGATGCGGACGTGATCGCGTTCGTCTACCGGGAGGAGTTCTACTTTCCGGATCGCCAGGAGTGCAAGGGCAAGGCGGAGCTCATCGTCGGGAAACAGCGCAACGGGCCTGTCGGAAAGGTTCCCCTTCTTTTCGTCCCCGAGTTCACCTTGTTCCAAACGGCTTCGGTCCGTGAGGACGTGATGTGAGCCGGCCGATGGCGGGCGATCCGAGTCCGAAAACGGAGGCCGAGGGCGCAATTCCCAAGGGAAGAAGGGAGTCCAATCGGGTGATGCGAGCGACATGCCTGGTGTGCGCGTTTCGGAGGTGGGCGTTTCTGGTTCTGGCTGGGGGAGCGGTTCTGGCGGGGTGCGGAGACCCTCAGGCGCCCAAGATCGAAAATGTCCGCCTTGCCTATCAGGACCCCGCGGACGGTTCCTGGGTTGATCTGCTGGACGGGGACAATGCGCCCGCTTCCCCGATCCGCATCAGCGGAAAGATCACGGACAACACGGCGGTCGTGGACCCAAGAGTGACTCTCATGGGGAAAAGGCGGGACGCGGAGGACGTGGCGTTCTCCTGCGAGCCGGCGGGCGATTTCTACGCGTGCGATCTGCCCGCAATCCCGGCGGAGGATCTCACGCGGGGAGACCGGATCTTCGTGCAGGAATTGGACGGAGACACGGTCCTCCAGGAAGTTCAGCTCTGGGTTTCCGAGTTCGACGACGTTTCGACGTCCGAATCCTTTCGCCTCCTGAAGCTGTCGACCTCGGTCGAGGGACCCGGGGACCTCGTGCGTTCGCTCTACCGGGAGCCGAGTCCGAGCGGGCGGCTCCGCTCCGGCGACGCCCTGCGCGCCGGTTCTCAAGGATCGGACCTGCTCAGGTTGTATGTGCGGGCGCCGGACGGCAGGGCCTTCTCGGGCCTGGCCGGGACCTGGTACCGGAAAGACCTCTTCAAGTGGAACCAGCGCTTCTCCTTGGACGTGAAACCCACCGACGGCACGTTCAGCGCGATCCTTCAGCTTTTCGACCCGAGCGAGGCCGGCCGGCCTTTGGACCTGGCGCCAGCCTATGATTTCACGATCTCGGCTTACGACGCGCCGGACCAGAAGAAGGACGTCGGGCGATATGCCGAGCGCACCCTTGGTCTTGTGTTCTGGCCGCCGAGGGGAGAGACCGAAGCCCCGGACGGGATCCGGCAGGATCTCTTCCCGCCCAATATCGAGCTGGAGGGCATCGAGGAAGATACAGAGGCGGTTTCCACAGAGGCGCCCACGCAGGTCTTGTCAGGGTCGGTCTTGGATAATGCCGGCGAAATCCGTTCTTTGCAGATTCGGCTTTCCAACCGGCCTGCCGGGGAGGCGGGCGACCCCGGCTACCGCGAGAAGATCCTCTTTTATGACCCCGGATGGCTTTCCCTGGCCGGTGTTTTTGCTGCGAACTTGCGCTTCTGCTCGGACTGGGATGAGAACGGCGTAATCGACGTCTTGGAAGAGGGAAAGGGCGTTCCGAACTATGTGCAGGTCGTGGCCCGAGACATCAACGGTCTGGAGCGCGATTTCCCGAGCGCCTTTTCCTATGAATTCGTCCCGCCGGCCACGGACGCCGTGGCACCGGGCCTGGATCTGTCTGAGGTCGATCCCAAGGTCGATGCGAGCGGACAAGGGTCCCTGCCGGCCGGCGAAATCCTTCGCATCCGGGGCGTGGCCTCGGACAATTCCGGGCAGCCGAAAGTGGAATGGTATGAATGTCCGAACTGTCCCGAGCCTCCGACCGGGGATTGGCAGATCTTGAACGAGAATCTTTGCGCCTGCAGCCTGAAGAGAACCTTCTCCGGAGACCCGGCCGGCCAGTTCCCCGACCGCCCTTGGGAATGGATCGAGATCTCTTCGGAGGCGCTCTTGGCCGAGACGGTGCACGTGCTGAGAGCCACCGAAAAGGTCCGGTCCTCGGGCAAGACCGCCGCGGCCCTGTTTTCCGGCAGGGAGGTGCGGCACTTCGACGACGAAGAGGATCCGAACCGTTTCGTCGTGCTGCCCCTCGAGACTCTTGGCCCTCTGGTGAATCTCATCGGGCCTCAGCCCGTGCCGGACGGGACAGTGCTCACCGAAGAGGACCCTGAAATCGAGGGAGCATTCATCGCCGATTTCGGGAAGATCGAGGCCACGGTGTCGCCCCACTACTCGAGGCTCAACCAGATCGTGGCGAGAGTCTTCGGAGGCAGGATCCAGGAGGAGCCGGGCCGGTGCAAACAGCCTTCTTACAACGGAGACGCGGGCAAGCTTGAATGGGATCTCGGCCGGGTCTCCGTGCGGGAGGGAGACCGGGTCTGTATGGGCGGCGTGTCGCTGACCGGACATGCGGTTCTGTACTTGTGGCAGTTCGAGCGGGTGGGGGAGGGGCTTCGAGCGGTCTGGTCGATCTCATACCGCATCGAGGATTGTCCTCAGCAGGTTCAGGAGTTCCCCTGTTCGGCTGGGTTCGAAGTTCCCTAAGGCCCTTCGGAAAGCCGCGGCTCCGGGTAGGCCTTTGACGTAGTGGGGGAAGAGGATTCGGACCCGGTTCGCAGCGGCATCGGCCGCGTATCGCTCACAGATCGCCTGAAGATGCTTCTCCATCACGGCGCACCGTTCGGCGGGCGAGGGGGACACCGGAGGTTGGCCCCGCAGGAGGGACCGGATCCCGGAGAAGATCCAGGGGTTGCCCCGGGAAGCGCGGCCGATCATGACTGCATCACACGCACCCTGAGCCAGAAGTTCGAAGGCTCTGGGAGCGCTTGCCACATCACCGTTGCCCACGATCGGAATCTTTCTTTCCGCTTTGAGCCTGGCCACCCAGCTCCAGTCTGCAAGGCCGGCGAAACCCTGCGACCGGACGCGGGGGTGAACCGTGACGGCGTCGGCCCCGCAGGCTTCTGCGATCTTGGCGATCTCACTGGCGGTGATGTTTTCCGGATCCCAACCGAGTCGGATCTTGACCGTGAGGGCACAGGAGACTGCCCTGCGGACCGCCTCGAGGATCCGGGCGACTCGTTCGGGTGAGCGGAGCAGGGACGCGCCGGCTCCGATCCGGCAGACCTTCTGGGCCGGACAACCCATGTTGATATCGATCAGGGATGCGCCAGCGTCCTGGGCGATTCGGGCTCCTTCGGCCATCTCGGACGGGTCTGCACCGAAGATCTGGACGCCCAAGGGCTGCTCTCGCTCATCGAACTCGAGAAGGGCGAGAGTCTTAGCCGCGTGCCTGACCAGTCCGGCGGCGCTGATCATCTCGGTGAAGACGACTCCGGCTCCGTGCTCCCTGGCGATCCTGCGGAAGCAGGAGTCCGTGTATCCGGCCATGGGGGCCAGAAGGACGGGAACCTCAACGCTCAGGGAGCCGATCGAGAGGGGCTTGAAGGAAAGAGACATCTGCGATTCTTTCGATCCTTGTAGGCCGTTGAAGGCTCACGCCCTCGAGGAACCCTTGACACCCTCGGGCCCATTTCCTAGTATACCGCCATCCTTCCTTGCCTCCCAGACTCTGGCGTGAATCTTCCGCCTGGAGATGGCCACATGAAGCTCCATGTCAGGCAGAATATGGACCACTACATCAAGGACATGTTTGCGGCCATCCTCAGCGCTCAGAGTCGGATTCACTCCGAAATCGAATACGAGGGACTCTTTCAGATCGTTGCTGCGGAGTTGCGCTTGGCCAAGTACTGCTGGGACGAGCTGTTCAAGAAGGCCGAGGACCAGACATCCCGGATTCTGGCGAACGCGCACGAAATCGAACTTCGAAAGACAATCGCCTCCTTGATGCACTCGGCCAACATTCTCGTGGAGGCCGAGCACATGGTGGAACAGGAATACCCGTTTCCGAGCACCGAGTTCATCCTGGAGGTCACGCTGCGAGAGGTCCGGGAAGAATTCGATCGGCTGACAGGGATCATTACCAGGACCCTCCAGTCCCGCGACATTTACAAGCAGAACAAAGTCCTCAAGGATTTCTTCCTGCTCTGGGACGGGGGCAGGCACATGCACGCCTTCGAGTGATCTTCTTTCCCGGGTCCTTTCCTGCCCCTGATCGGAAGCCTTTTTCGTTCTCGACGCGGCCCTTCTTTATGGCTGGCATTCACGGTCCGGAGCGAGGGGAGGGAGGGCGTCCGCGGTCGGCGCTGGGGGTTTGAGCCAACACCGAGAGCACCCTGTCGAAGACGGCCTGCGAAGAAATTTCGGCCAGGCAGTTGTATCGGCTACAGCGGGTACCCTTGCAGCGTGGGCAGATCGGCCCCTGGGGAAGAATCGCGTTTTCCTTCTGATGGTAGGGCGCCCAGCGGTCGGGCGTGGCCCCCAGGAAGGGGCTGTAGAGGCCGACCACTCTCGTCCCGAGAGCGTCGGCCAAGTGGAGGGGACCGGTGGAGTTGCTCACCAGGATGTCCGCCTGTTCGAGGAGCGCTGCGAGTCGGACGAGGTCCAGGCGGCCCGCCAGATCCAGAGCGCCACGAGGAGCGGCGGACCGGACGATTTCGGCGAGGGGCTTCTCCTGGGAGGACCCCGTCACGAGAACAGGGAATCCTGCTCGGGTGAGCAGGCGGGCCAGCTCGGCGAAACGGTCCGGCGGCCAGGCGAGCGAAGATCCACCGGACCCGGGATGAAGCACTACCACGGGACGGCTCTTGTCCCATCCTGCCTCGCGAAGCATTCGTTGGACTTCGAGCCTGGCTGGATCCGGCACTTCGATTCCGGTTTCGACCCCGGCCGTGGGGACGCCAGCTCCTTCGAGCAGAAGGAGATTCAGATCTCTCTCGTGAAGGCCCGAAGAGGCGCGGTGGAGGGCGATTCTGCGGTTGAACAGAAAGGCGTAGAAGCGGTACCGGGTCCCGATCCGGACCGGGATGCGGGCCAGGAACGCGGCCAGGGCCAGGCGGGGACAAGGGTGGAGGTGAAAGACCGCGTCGTAGCCGGAGCGCTTGAGCCTGGCCACGAGCGCGGGAAGGCCCCGCAGGCCTGGAAGGTCGTCCGTCTCCACCCGGCGAACCGAGCGCTGGAGCCGGGCCAGGGGCGCCGCGTAAGGGCGGACGAGCAGGTCCACGGCGGCCGAGGGATACGCGCGGCGCAAGGCCTCGACGGCCGGCAGGGAGAGCACCACGTCGCCCAGCCGGTCGGTTCTGGCGACGAGAAGCCTTTGGGGAGAGCCGAGGCCCGTCCGGACTGCTGTCCGGCTTCGCATGATTTGCCGGGTTTTCTCAGGGGAGATAAACTGGCTCTGCGTCGCAGGGTCGACCCGTTCGGGTTCACGAAACTCGGAGGCCATGGGGCCGAGCCCCTGTGGGACGGTGTTGACATGGGGAAACTGTCCGTTGTCGTCGTATCCTACAACGAGGAGGCGAATCTCGGCAAATGCCTTTCGTCTGTTTCCTGGGCGGACGAGATCGTGGTGGTGGACTCCTTCTCCCAGGACCGAACCGTCGAGATCGCCCGGCGGTTCACGGACCGGGTTTTCCAGCATCCCTGGCTCGGGTACGGGAAGCAGAAAAACCTGGCCCTCGATCGCGCGACCTTCCCCTGGGTGTTGAGCCTGGACGCCGACGAGGTGGTCAGTCCGGAACTGGCCCAAGAGATCCGGTCCGTTCTCGGAGGAGAAATTCAGGTGTCGGGCTTTGCCCTGCCTCGGATGACATGGTACCTCGGCCGGTTCCTGCGCCACTGCTGGTATCCGGACTACAAGGTTCGGCTCTTTCGAAAGGACCGGGCGCGCTGGAAGGAGCAAGATGTCCATGAGACGGTGCTTCTGGACGGGCCCTGCGGAAGGCTGAGGCACCCGCTGTTCCATTACTCGTTTCGGAGCGTGCATGCCCACCTCGAAGCGCTCCAGCGTTACACATCCTTGAGCGCACGACAGGACCGGCTCCAAGGGAGGCGCTTCCCCATGCATCGGCTGCTCGGAAGCCCCTGGGTCATGTTCCTGAAGCTTTACGTGCTCAAGAGGGGCTTCCTGGACGGCGTGCCCGGGCTGATCGCCTCTGTTCTTTCGGCGTTCCACGAATTCGTCAAGTACGCCAAATTGTATGAGCTGCACCAGGTGGACAGCGGAGCCAATGAGGATCGCCATTGACGCCACCTCGGCCGCGGTGCCCCATCGGACCGGGATCGCCCGGTACATCCAGAGCCTGATCGAGCACGTAAAGGAGATCGATCAGGAGAATGAATACTGGGTCTGCTATCGCCTCTCATGCCTCAAGGCGTTCAGGCATTTTTACCGGCCTGCCGCGAAGAACACACGGGTGCGGATCTTCCAGGAACCTTTTCCCCCGGGCCGGGGCATCGATGTGTTCCACGGGCCGGACGCGCGCCTGCCCAGTTTTTCGGGTCCAAGGATGGTGGCGACGGTGCACGATTTGCTGGTTCTGTTTTCTGAAGGGTTCGCGGGTGAGAAGTTCCGAAGCACCACGATCTCCCGGTATCGGGACATCGCCAGACGGGCGCGCCGGATTGTTTGCGTGTCGGAGTCCACTCGAAGAGATTTCCTTCGCTTCTTCCCGGAGGCGGAACCGAGAATGTGCGTGATTCCGGAAGGCGTGGACAGTCGGTTTTCCCCCAGGGCGGCCCATGAGGTGTCGAGAGTACGGAGGAAGTATGACATGGGCCCGGACTACGTGCTTTACGTCGGCAATCTGTCCAGAAGAAAAAACGTCGTGCGGATGATCGAGGCCTTTCGCCAGGCCCTGCGGGCCGTCGGCGGAGGTCTTCAGTTTGTCCTGGCGGGTAAGCTCTGCGCCGGGGACGAGGAGGTGGTGGAGTGCGTTCGGTCGAACCGCGGCGATGATCGAATCCGGTTCCTTGGATACGTGGCCGACGAGGATCTGCCGGCCCTTTATTCCGGGGCCAGGTTGTTCTTCTTCGCCACTCTGTATGAAGGGTTCGGGCTTCCCATTTTGGAAGCCCTGGCCTGCGGCACACCGGTTCTCACATCGAATGTCTCCGCGTCGGCCGAGATAGCGGCAGAGGTTACAACGAAGGTGAATCCGCTCAGCCCCGAGGAAATGGCGGCAGCTCTGGTCGATCTTCTCAGCCGGGCGGACACGGCCGCGGACAAGGCGGCCAGGCAGGAGGCCGCCCGCCGGTACGGATGGCGAAAGACGGCAGAGAGGATGCTGAGAGAAGTCTACCTGCCGATTCTAACGGCCTGAAGCGCCGGGACAGGGCCTGCTCGGCCTACGCCCTCAGACTCCTCGGGGCAAAGGGGGCGGGGCGTGTTCCCTCCGCAACCACGGGGCGCTACTGGGTTGAGAACCGGCCCCAACGTCCGGAACGCTGCATGTACAGGCTACCGGCCTCGGGGCGCCGCAAGAACGGACCGGTACAGCCGTTCATACGAGGTCACCATCTGGCGGGCGTGAAATTCTCGGGCCGTGCGGCTTGCGCCTGCTTCGCCCATCTTCGTTCTGAGCTCTTCGTCCTCGAAGAGCCTGAACAGAGCCTCCGCAAGCGCCTTGGGGTCTTCTGGGGGGACGAGAAAGCCTGTTTCGCCGTGGCGGACCACCTCCCGCAATCCTCCTACCGAACTGGCTACGACCGCCCGGCCGGCCGCCATGGCCTCGAGGGCCGCAACGCCGAGCCCTTCCAGGCGGGACGGGAGGACGACGGCGTCACAGGCGGCCAGAAGATCGGCCTTGTCCGGCCGGTGCCCGAGGAAGCGGACGCGATCCGTGAGCCCGAGTTCTTCGGCCTGTCGTTCAAGCGCGGTCCGCTCAGGTCCTTCCCCGGCGACCCACAGGAAGGGCTGAAACCTTCTGGCGCGAAGATGGGCCAGGCTGGTCAGCAAGACGTCGATTCCTTTCCGGCGTGCCAGGACCGCCAGAGTGAGCAGGACCGGTTCGCGAGGACCCGCGCCGAGCAGAGCCCGGAGTTCGGACCGGCTGCGAGCAGGGGCGAGACGGGTCGGATCGATGGAGCTGCGGATGATCTGGATTTTCTCCCGGGGAACACCCCCCGAGATCAGTCTGTCTGCAACGGCGTCGGAAATCGCCGCCACGCCCTGGACGAGGTGCCGGTAAACCAGCCGGGTTTGAATTCCTCTTCGAACGGGCCGGTCCATTCTGCGGGTCGTCACCGCCGGAATGCCGGCGAGACGCGAGGCGATGCCGCCGAGCCACGTGGCCCGGCCTGTGTGAAGATGGACAATGTCGGGCCGAAGGCGTCTAAGAGTTCGAAAAAGAGAGACGACCGCAGCCAGGTCCACATCGTTGCGCATGCCGACCTCCCGGCAGGGAATGCCGATGGCATGAGCCTCGACGGCGCATCGGGACCGGGGCGGGCACAAGAGGACGTTTTGGTGCCCCCGGGCGCGCAACCCCTCGATGAGAAGAAAGACCTGCACTTCTCCTCCGGAAAAGGCGCTCTCGGCGTCGATGTGGGCGACGCAGAGAGCGGCCATCGTGTCAGCGGACATTCTCGCCGGCGCTCCTTAGGAGGGGGTTCGACCTTTTTTCAGGGAAGCGCGGTGGGTGCCTCGTCTCTCCCAGGCGACAGAATAGGGAAAAGGGGCGGCTCTGTCGAGGCGGAGGGGGGCCCGCTTGCTGGCTCCAGAGCTTGACTTGATCGGTTCAGGTGCCTGTGGTAACGGTGAAACAGCACCTCGGGCGGTCCGCACGGACGCGAAGCACGATGAATGTGGGTGAAAGGGGGTCATGAAGCGCCTACTGGATCTATACCTCCTGCGGGAACTCCTCCCGCCCTTCGGCTTGGGGCTTCTGGTCTTCACGTTCGTGCTTCTCATGGACAAGATCATGCGGATCGTGGACTGGATCGTCCAGAAGGGCCTGCCCCTTTCCGACGTGGCCAAGATCTTCGGATGTTTGCTGCCGAATTTCCTCGTTCTCACCCTGCCCACCGCTCTCTTGATGGGCGTTCTCCTGGCCTTCAGCCGGCTTCAGGGCGACAATGAACTCGATGCCCTGAAAGCCTGCGGCGTGAGCCTCTACCGGCTTCTTCCCCCGGTGTTTTCCCTCGGCGTTGTGGTTTTCGCCCTCTGTCTGTTTCTGACGTCGTGGGCCGCGCCTCGCTCCATGGGTGCCTTTCAGCAGCTCGTTTTTTCGGTGGCGGGGAAGAACCTGTTTCTGGGGTTGAAGGAAAGGGTGTTTTTCGATGAATTCCCGGGCTTCGTGCTCTATGTCGAGCATCTGAACCCCGACAGGGGGGAGTTGGAAGGGGTTTTCCTCGCCGACGAGAATTTCCCTGAAGGCGCCATGTACTATTTGGCCAAACGGGGCCGGATGTACGGCGATCCCGACACGGGCATGCTTACGCTCGAATTGGAGCAGGGAACGTTGCACAGGAGCGTCGCGGACCGGGACCTGTATCAGATCGCGACTTTCGACACATACAGGGTGCGCTTGGACGTGGCGGCCCTGCTCGCGCCTCGGGAGGAACGATCGAAAAAAGTGGAGGAACTCACTCTGGCCGAACTACGAGACGAAGCCCGCAGACGGGCCCGGTCCGGGCAGGACGCCTCCAAATACTGGATTTCCTACCATCAGCGTTTAGCCCTTCCTTTTGGGTCGATCGTCTTCTGCGTGCTTGGGATTCCTCTGGCTCTGGTTTCGCCTCGGGCGGCGAAGTACACGGGCTTCACCTTGAGCATCGCGGTGGTGCTGGCATACTTCGTTCTGCTCAAAGGGGGCAGTGGCCTGGTCCGGGCGGTGGGCGTTCCGGCGAGCCTGGGCGCCTGGCTGCCGAATCTGATCCTGGGGGGGCTGGGCGTGTATCTGCTCTGGCGGAAGTCGGAGGAAAAGCCCTTTCGATGGCTTGAAGGGTGGGAGGACCGGCTTGTGGAGTTGCAGGAGCGGGCGGCGCGAAAGCTGTTCCGGCGCGACCGCTCACGACCAGAGGCGAAGGAGTAGGGGTTGTCGGTCCTGACGCGGTACCTGAGTCGAGAGTTCTCCCGTCTTTTTCTTTTGTGCCTGGGAGGGGGGGCGGTCCTGTACCTGGTGGTGGACCTGTTCGACCACATCGATCAGTTTCTCCGCCATGACGCCACGGCCGGCGAGATCGCGCTCTATCTTCTCTACAAGATTCCGCTGATCCTCTACCAGATCACGCCCGCCGTGATGCTGACGAGCGTTCTGCTCACGCTGGGCCTCATGGCACGCAAGAACGAGATCATCGCGTTCCGGACGAGCGGAATCCCGGTATGGAGAATCGCCGCACCCCTGTTGTGGGTTTCTCTCGCCATAAGCGTGGGGGCCTTTTTCCTGAACGAGATTGTCGTGCCCCCGACCTTCCAAAAATCCGAGTACGTTCGCAGGGTGCTCATCAAAGGCAAGACGCCTGCAGGACTGGCGGTCCGGAACCGAATCTGGTTCAAGGGCGAGGAGGGGATCTTCAACATCGCCTCTTTCCTGCCGGCCCGGCACGAGATGCAGGGGGTTACTTTGCTTCAGATCGAGAAGCCTTTTCACCTGACCCGCCGGCTGGACGCGGCCAGGGGGCGGTGGGAGGCGGGGAAATGGACCTTCTTCGACGTGGTCGAGAGGTCCTTCGGGCCTGAGGGCGAGATGACGGTGCAGCGGTTTGCCGAGAAGCAAATCGACCTGGACGAATCACCGGAGGACTTCCACGAGATCGTAAAAGAGGCCGAGGCCATGCCTTTCTCGGACTTGAGAAGATACGTGAGGAAAATCGAGTCCGAGGGATACGATCCCACACCCTACCGCGTGGAGCTCCACAAGAAGATCGCTTTTCCCGTGCTCAATCTCATCACTGTCTTTCTGGGGATTCCCTTCGCAATGCGCCTGCCGCGCCACGGCGGCATGGCGGTCGGGATCGGGGCGAGCCTGGGGATCGGTTTTCTCTATTGGGTGCTTTTCGCCATCACGCTCTCGGTGGGCCAGATGGGCCTTCTGCCCCCGTTCGTGGCGGCCTGGGCGGCCAACGTGCTTTTTGCCGGCCTGGGAGTCTTTCTGTTGCTCCGCGTCGAGGAGAAGGCGGTGTTCTGAGAAAAAGTTGTCCCGCCTCCTTTGCCTTCGTTGTACAATTCTTCAGCGCCTGGGAAGGTACCGTTCCATCATCCTGGCCAAGGCAGGCAGGGAGCCCACGACTTCCCTGTGAGCCCGGGGCCGGAGCTTTTCGTAGGCGCTGCGCAGAGTCCGCTCTCGTGTTCTCGCCACTTTGGCGTCGGTCACTTCCAGAAGCTCGTGGGCAATGGTTTCGTACTGGGGGCGGAGGAAAGCCTCCCAAGAGCCCGGATCCTTCCCTTGGCTATACGCGAGGTAATGGGGTTCGAGTTTTTCCACGAACTCGGGAAGGAGCGTTTCAACGGCCTTGCGCAAAATCCGACCGTTCTGGACGCCTTTGAGGACCTTGTAAGTTCCTTTGATGGCCATGCCGGTCAGCCCGGATTTCTTGGAGACCTCCTCGTCCAGAACTTTCAGACAGTCCTCGACGATGCGGGGATAGACCTGGGGGGCCTGGAGAATCTCTTTGAGGCTCTTCATGGCCGTTTCCTCTCCTTTCCCTTCTCCTCTCCCGACGTTCCGCGTTTTGTTTCTCCTGGAGTGCGATGGCTGGGATCCAGCCCTTCCCACCCTCGAATCCGCACCGGATGGTTTCCTTCGCCGCTTCCAGACGACGGCTCTTCTCCGGTCTCCGAAGGGCCGTCCGGTTCGGAGACAAGCAGGTAGGTAACGAAGCCGCTTTCGGCCGCGGCTTGCGCGAAGGCGCGGTCTGCGGTTACCAGATAGGCCGGCTTCCGTCGGTTCTTCCAGAGGGACTGCAGGAGCCGCACCTGCGCGGCCGAGGGAGGCGTCTGCTGTGGAAGCCCCGGACCTGGGCCGAGGGCAAGGACAGGGCCGTCGGGGAACCCTTGATCTTTGATCCACCTGCGCACCGAGGGGTATTCGGATCGAGGTGCCCGGGTAAAGTAGGCCAGGTCAAAGGCCGGGCAGAGGCGGTTGAGCGTTTCCCGAGAACCCGGCAGTTCGTCCCCTCGTCCCCAGGATGGGAGGATCGAGGATGGCCCGGCCGGTTGTCGGAGGAGGCCGCCTTCCACGCACACGAAAAAGGGCGGCCGGGTGTTGTTCCAAACAAAGATCCGTCCAGTGTCAGGCTCGGCTTTGAAGCGAGGGTTTTCGACGAGTTCGACTCGAATCCTGACAAGGCCGGAGGAGGGCGCTCGCAGGGCCGTTCTGGCCATGCCCGACGGATCCGTCAGCTTGCGGGCGAGGGGGGAACCCGACGGATCCAGAAAAAGCAGCGTCTCTCCCTGGATCCCGCCCGAGATCAGCCCAAGGATGCCCTTTCGAAGCAAGATGGCCTCGGCGAATGTTTCCTCCCCAGGCCCGGCCGTCCGGTCCGGGACGAAGAGGATGGCCTGGCTTTGGCCCGCCACGGCTGGGGTCGAGGAACCGAGACAGAGTCCCAGCAAAAGAACAACCGGAATCGCCCGCCGGTGTGCTCTCGGACGATCCGGTCGATTCCTTGCAGAGGCGGATCGCCACATCAGCCGTACAGAGCGCGGGATACTTCGGCCAGCCCAAGGGCATCGAGCCGGGCCTTCGTGGGCAACCCGGTTCCCTCGTCCCAGCCCATGGCGCGGCAGAAATCCCTGTTGAGCCTTTGCCGATCGAGGCTGACGCCTTTCAGGGGACCGTACGCAAGAGGAGGATGGCCGGCGGCCCTGGGATTCATGGAGAAATCCTGAATCGGCTTGAGCCCCTCGCGCCCGTTGAACCCCTGGCGCACGGCCTGGATTCGCTCGCCGATCTCGAGATAATCCCGGGGCGCGAAGGTCCAGCCCGTGGCGGCGTTCGCGTATTCAAAAAGCGGGAGCCGCGCGGACAGGTAGAGACCGAATAGACAGGCTCCAAGCCCGTTGGCGGCTTGGACGTACTTGCTTCCGGCCGCCATAAGCACTTCCTTGCCGGCGGGATTGTATTTCTCCCGGATCCGGTAAAACTGGGGCGGTTTGGGCAGGCCCGGGAAGATCTTGTGCATGGCGAACAGTTCGGTCCATTGGTAGCAGACGTTCGTATGACGTCCGGGAGTGGGTTCGAGCTCGTAAGCCACAAGAAGTCCGGGGTCGAACCGGGCGTCGTGCATGGGCAGTTCCTGGCCTCCCGCATGCATGGCGAACCGTTCGCTGCCCTTTCCGATCCTCCGGGAAGCCTCCTTCACGCCGTCGGCCAGCACGTCGCCGATGCCCTCCCGATCGATCATTTTCTGGACCAGCCGGACCACGCCGGCAGCGTTGCCCCAGCTCAAGTCGATGCCGTCCAGATCCTGGCGGCTCAGGATGCCGTTTTCGTAACACTCCATTGCGAAGGCCACGGTAACGCCGGCCGAGATGGTGTCCATGCCCGCACGATTGAGCATGTCGTTGATCTTGAAAATGGCATCGAGATCGTTGTTGAGGATCAGGGCCCCGAAGGAACAACAGGTTTCGTATTCGGGCTTGTGGGTTTCTTCGAGCGGGTAGGGGCCCGACTCCACTCGGCAAAGGCCGCCACAGCCCATGGGGCAGCTGAAACAATGGTACTTGCGGACCTGTCGGGCTATGATGCGCTTTGGGTCCAGGTTTCCCGAGTGGGTCTGGATGGGGAAGTCCCGATAGCCGGCTCCCTTCCAGTTCTTGACAGGAGAGTCCCCGCTTTCGGACGAGAGAACGTTGGTGACGATCGTGCCGAACTGACGGAAGGCCATCTTCGCAAGGGCTCCGTCCTGGGCCATGCCCACAGGAGATACCCGGAAGAACCTGCCCATGAGGGAAAAGAAGCCCGAAGGCACGCGCCGCTCGAAGGATTCGCCCGCCTTGAACCATTTCATGAAGGTCTCGTTGAGGTCTTTGATCCTCTCCGGGTCGTGCACCTCGATGGGTTCCTTGCCGGCCAAGACGACCGCCTTCAGGCGTTTGGACCCCATCACGGCACCGAGTCCGGAGCGCGCCGCAATTCTTCCACGGTCGTGAACAACCCCAGAGATCTTGCTTCCCCTTTCGCCGGCTTGGCCGATCACGGCGACTCGCACCCGTTTGCCGCCGTGCTCTTCGATGAGGAGTCGTTCCGCCTCCACGGCGTCCTTGCCCCAGAGGTGGGCAGCGTCCGTGATTTCGGCCTTGCCGTCGAGAATGCGCAGGCAGACCGGTTTCGGGCTCACGCCCCGGACAAAGATCGCGTCATAGCCTGACCGCTTGATCGCCGGGGAGAAGGCTCCGCCGCAGTTGGCCTCCCCGTAGCCTCCGGTGAGCGGGGACTTGGCGACCACCATCCACCTGCCCGTCATGAATGCACCGGTTCCGGTGAGTAGGCCCGAGGCGAATCCCAGGACGTTCTCTGACCCCAGCGGATCGGCTCCTGGCGGAATGGTATCAAACAGAACCTTGGCGGCCAGCCCGGCGCCCGACAGGAATCTCTTGTACACTTCCGGAGCGATCTGTTCTTCTCGGATCGATCCGCTCGAAAGGTCAACGTGAAGCACCTTTCCCATGTATCCATTTCCCATGGCCCCCCTCCTTTTTCCTCGAAAGGACGAGCTAGAGATACGAAAAATGAAACCGGTTCGAGAAAATTGTAACCCGTCCGGCGCGGTCCGGGCGAAAAGTGTCCGTCTCTCGTCTCGACAAGGTCCGGATCATCGGGACCGGGGAAGTGCCCTATGTAATCACACAGGCTTCGCCGGGGTCAAACCACTTGCGATACCGGCTTTTCTGAGCTTGCCGTTCCATCCGACCCGCGGCGGGGAAGCGGAGCTTGCTGCCTGGTATGCAGATTGCTTGAGCCTTAGGGCAAGCAAGATGGAAGTCGACGCGGGAAGGCCTCAAGCGCATGGAGTTCTTAAGCGAGATGGAACTGACCATTCCCCTGGGCCAGATGGTGCTCTTCATCGGCCTGATCACCTTCTGCCTCCTTTTCGGCAGGTTCAAGCTCGGGCTTTCCGTAACGTTCTGCTTCGTTTTTTACTGGGGCTTTATTTACAACAAGGATGTCTTCTTCTCGGACCTGGAGCTTTCCAGCCCGTATCTTCTGTTTTACTTCTTCAGCGGCTTCCTCCTGATCCTGTTCGCCTTGGTCGCCTTCATGACAGAAGACTAACCCGTCCAGGCATGAGGACGGCGGCCCCAGGCGGCTTCAGAGAACCTGCACAGGATCCACATCCACTTCCAGCCCTACGTTTCGAGCCGAAAGGACAGGCCTTGCCCGGCAGACCAGCTCCCGGGTGAATTCAATGAGCCCGCGGGCGTCCGAACTTTTCAGGAAGAGGTGGTAGCGAAAACGGCCCCGAAGGCGGGACAGGGGCGCCTGAGAGGGCCCGAGGACCTCGACAGGCTGGGATGTCCAGGCCTGCTTTGGCGGCATGGATCTCGCCAGGGAACCGACCTGGGCAGCGGCCTCCCGGGTCGTCTCCTGGTCTGGTCCGCTCACACGGATGTTCACCATGCGGCAGAAAGGCGGATAGGACAGGGCCTTTCGAAACGCAAGCTCCTGCTCGAAAAACATTCTGTAATCTTGTGCCAGTAGGGCCTTCAGGCAAAAGTGATCCGGGTGGCGGGTCTGCACCACCACATGCCCTGGCCAGGGGCCTCGGCCAGCCCTGCCCGCCACCTGCAGAAGGAGCTGAAAGGTCCTTTCCGAAGCCCTGAAATCGGGGAGATCCAAAGACACGTCCGCGAGGATCACCCCAACGAGGGTGACCTCGGGCACGTCGTGCCCCTTGGCGATCATCTGGGTGCCCACGAGAATGTCGAGCTCTTCGGAGCGGAACCTTCTGAGGATCTCCTCGTGGGAGCCCTTCCTGCGGGTCGAGTCCCGGTCCATGCGGCCGACACGGGCATCCGGGAACAGATGCTGGATCTCCTCTTCGACTTTTTCCGTCCCGTGCCCGAGCGGACGGATCCGGCCGGTTTTGCACTGGGGGCATCGGTCCGGCACCTGCTTGTCGAACTCGCAGTAATGGCACGAAAGCGTTCTCCGGTCCAGATGATAGGTGAGCGTGACGCTGCACCTGGGACAACGGAACAGATGGCCGCAGTCGCGGCAGACCACAGTTTGGGCGTATCCTCGCCGATTGAGAAACAGCAGGCTCTTCTTGCCTTCGGCCAGGGTCCGCGCCAAGGCTCGTTCCAAGGGCAGGGAGAGAGACGAACCTGGGCTTCTGCGCACAGCCCGGTCTTTCAGGTCCACAAGCTGGATCTCGGGGGAAGGCCTCTTTTCGACGCGTTCCCGGAGTTCGATGAGGATGTTCTTGCCGCAGAGAGCGTTGTAGTAGGATTCGAGGGAGGGGGTCGCTGAACCCAGAATGACCAGGGCTTGCTCCAGTTTCCCCCGCACAAGGGCCAGGTCCCTGCCGTTGTATCGGACCCTGTCCTGCTGCTTGTACGAGGGATCGTGCTCCTCATCCACCACGACCACGCCCAGGTTTTGGAACGGTGCGAACACAGCCGATCTGGCTCCAATGGCGATCTTGATCTGCCCCTTTCGAATCTTCCACCAGAAGTCCAGACGCTCGCTTTCGGCCAGCCCGGAGTGGAGGACGGCCAGTTGGGCGCGGAAGCGCGAGGCAAACCGGGCCACGGTTTGGGGGGTCAGGCCGATCTCGGGCACCAGGACAAGAGCGTCTCGGCCGGCCTGGAGGGTTCGCTCGATGACCCTGAGATAGACTTCGGTCTTTCCACTTCCCGTGACCCCGTGCAGCAGGAAGGCCTCGAAGCCCGGCCTTGCCTGCCGTTGGAGAATCTGTCGGACGGCCTTTTCCTGCTCTCGGGTGAGCTTCGGCTTGGACTCCTCGGATGCGACAAGACCGCGCGGCCCGATCGCTCCAAAGGGCAAGGAGCCTGCGCGCAAGAATCCCCGCTCGAGCAGGCTCGAGAGGTGCTTTGCAGCCCCGGGGTGGTCTTTTTCCACTTCTGACCTTGGGCAAGGCCCGTGGGCAAGGAGACGGCGACAGACTCTGGCTTCCTCGGGATCGAGGAGCCCGAGAAGGTCCTCTGCGGAGGGCCCGTCCAGTTCCGGAGAGAACCAAATGAAGGAATCCTGGGCCTCGAGCGGTTTCTGCTTCCCCCTGAAAACCTGACAGAACTCCGCGAACCCTTTGCTCTCCAGGGATCGGACCCATCTCATGGAAAACCCGGGCGTGGTCTTCCGGAGCGTTTTTAGAGGGGTTTTGCCGCTGCGTCTGAGGGTCTCGAGAATCCTATGCTCCTGGCGGGTCAAGAAACTCCCTTTCTTCAAAGCCCACAAGCCGAGGGGGAGGATCCTCAAGGCCTCGTAACTTCGAACATGAAAAGGAGAGGGTAGAGCCGTGCGCAGGACTTCGCCCAAGGGACTGAGGTAATACCGGCTGATCCACTGATAGAAGGCAAGCTCTCTGGGACCGAACAGGGGCTGTTCGTCAAGCCGTTCCAGAACCTCCTTTAGGACAAGGTCGGACTGGGTTCCGGAATCGGCTTTGGCCCCGGCTCGAGGGGCGACCACATAGCCTGCGACGTTTCTTTTGCCGAGGGGAACCAGAACCCTCTGGCCGACATGGGGCGGGCCACCCAGCCGTTCCGGCCAGAGGTAGGTGAGCGAATGCTCCAACGGGAGGGGGACGCAAATCTCTACAAGGTGGGCGGATAGGGTCATGGGCACACGGACCAAACGTCCGGCAGCCTTTCGACGAGGAGGACGATGCCGAACCGGACGCGGATGCCCGGTGGGTCTCCGCGTCCCGGCCTCGGAAATCCCCTGTGGTGGAGATGAGCGGATTCGAACCGCCGACCCCCACGTTGCGAACGTGGTGCTCTCCCAGCTGAGCTACATCCCCGCAAGAAGGCCGTCTTCGAAGTGTATATATCAGGAATCGGAAAAACACAAGGCCAGCGCGAAACGGCGGCAAGGCAAGAGAGGTGCCGAACGGCTTCGAACGCCTTTTGAGTCTCGCCGCATCCGATCGAAAGGCCCTTCAAGTACCTGCCAGCTTCTCCCTCCGCTCTTGGAGGCGCTTGCAGTCAACGCAGAGGGTTGCCACAGGTCTGGCCATGAGGCGGCTCTCGGAGATTTCTCCTCCGCATTGTTCGCAGATGCCGAACGTACCCTCGTCGATTCGGTTGAGAGCTTCCCGGATCTTGAGGATGAGTTTTCGTTCTCGATCGCGGATTCGGAGGAGAAAATTTCGGTCTGCTTCGAGGGCGGCTCGGTCCGTGGGGTCCGGGAAAAGCGCCTTTTCGTGGGTCATGCCGTTGAGCGTGACAGAGGCGTCCTGGATCAACCTCTCGAGTTCTTGGTGAAGGCGCTTTCGGAACTTTTCCTGTTTTCTCTTGTTCATGGAAATTCCCCGGAGCCTCGCGTCCGGCTATAAGAAGAACATTTATTATAACCCCCTTAGGGCCTTCTGTAAAGAACTCGCCAAATGGCTTTGCGTTGACACCCCTTCAAGGACGCCGATACACTGAATGAGGGGCCTTTTTCAACAAACGCTCGGGTACGTCTCACCGCTCGCGGCCACGGAGGTGCCTTGTGTCGCGTCGTCGCAGGGCCGTTGTCTGCCTGGGTGTGGCCTGGGTCTTTCTGGCCTGCCCTTTTCTGCTCGGATGCAGGCCTAGCTGCTGGCTCAAGCAGAGAGCGGACGGCGAGATCAGAGGGGAGACTCCGGCATCCACCGGTCCTGGATCCGATAGGGTCGAATCCCTTCTTCCCGCAGTTTCATCTCTCGGCTGGAGGCCTTCCGAGCAGATCCAGGTTGCCAAAGACGTGGAGGGCATGACCGAATTCGTGGACGGCGCCGCGGAGATTCTCTGGGAGAAAGGTGTCCGGAAGTTGGCCCTACAGTCTTACGTTGGGCCCGGCACAGGCAATTCGGCGGAGGCCTTTCGGTACGAGTTCGTCGCCCAGGAACTCGCCCGGGGTTTCTGGGAAGAGAATTGTCCAGGGTCGGCCGGGGAGGTTCAGGAAGGCCGCAACAGCCCGCATTCCTGTGAGAGATCCGATCCGGCCCTGTCCCAGGCGCTCTTCTGGACAGGCGGGGTCGTCCTGGAAGTGAGACTTTACGGGGATCGGGCCAGCCGAGAGGCTTTGCTGCGCCTGCTTGCCTCGAAATTCGACGGCCCACCCGGTCTTGTGGGTGGTAAAGGGAGCTTGTGTCCATGAACAGGTTCTCGAGACGGGAGCTGCTGAAGGGTTCGCTTGCACTCTGTGTCCCGGCTTTGCTTCCTGGTGCGGTTTTCAGTCGGCAGGCCAGGGCGGAGGAAGGCCGGCCGCTCGTTGTCGAAGTCCATGGTTCCCCTGAAGCCGCGCTGGAGATCCTGCTGAGAGAACTGGGGGGGATCGAGCGCTTCGTAAAAAAAGGAAGCACGGTTCTCCTCAAGCCCAACATGAGCTTTCCAAACCCCCCGGAGATGGCCACAACCACGGACCCTCGGATCTTGCGGGCCCTGGCCGAGAAATGTTTGAAAGCCGGGGCAAAGCGGGTCTTCGTTGCTGATCATCCCATGCGATCCGTGCCCCTGTGCCTCGAGAAGACGGGCATGCAGGAAGCTTGCGCCGGGTTGAAGGGCGTGCATCTTCTTGGCGCTTCCGAGGAGGGCATGTTTGAATCCGTCCCTCTGTCGGGCACTCGGGAACTCAAGGAGGTCCGGGTGCTTCGAGCTCTGCTTCAGTCCGATCTCCTTATCAACCTGCCCCGCATGAAGTCCCATGGGGCCACGACGGTCTCCTTGGGTACCAAGGGCACCATGGGGCTCATCTGGGACCGGAAGAGTTTTCACGGTCGGATGGATCTGGACCAGGCCATCGGCGATCTTAATACCGTCATCCGTGCGGCCCTCACCATTCTGGACGGGACGCGGGTTCTGACGGCAGGGGGCCCTCTCGGGCCCGGGCCGGTGGAAGAGTTGGGATGTCTGATCGGCGGGACAGACCCGGTCGCCGTGGACGCTGTGGGCGTGGGCAAGGCGAGATGGTACGGCAAGGTCATCTCTCCAGTTGAGGTCGGGCATCTGGTGGCTTGCCACGAAAGGGGACTGGGCGAGATCGATCTTGACCGGATCGAGCTGGTCTCCCGCGAGGTGCCTCCATCGTGAAGGGCGGCAGGTCTTCTCCAGGCGTTGCTCGTTCTTGGGCAGCAAAATTGAGAAGGCCTCTACAGGTCGCCTTCTTCCTCGCTTTCGTCCTCTTGTTCCTGGCCATGGCCCATCCGCTGCGGCCCGCTGTCCCGTACCGCCTCTTCTTGGACCTGGATCCCCTCGTGGCTCTCTTTTCGGCCTTCGGCACCCGCCATGCCCTCGCGCTTGCGGGCATTCTGCTGGTCGCCGCCCTGCTTTTTGGAAGGCTTTTCTGCGGCTACGTGTGTCCCTTCGGATTCCTGGTGGATCTGTTCGGCCCACGAACAAAGCTTGTTGTCCGGGCCGGGCAAGGGCGCGCCTCCGAAAGTGCTGCCAGCGAGGCCAGGCCGGCCGGATCCAAGGATGAGAGAGTGACAGACGTGGCCCCGCCTCTGCCGGGTTGGCTGGATTCAATCCCGTGGGCCGTGCTTGCGGTCTTTCTGCTGGGCTGGGCCCTGCGGAACGGACTTCCGGCTCTTCTGGATCCGCTGCCCCATCTTTTCCGCTTGCTGGCCATCGTCGTGTTCCCCGCCGGTGTATGGGTCGCAAACTGCCTTCTCCATCTTTTTCGCCCTGTTGCGGAGCAGGTCGGCTGGTACGGGGTCGCCTATCTTGCTTTTGCTCAGCCGGGCGCCGCGGCCGGCCTGGCAAGCCTCGTCCTGTTTGCCGCCTTTCTGGGCCTGAACGGGATCGCGCCGCGCTTTTGGTGCCGTTTCCTTTGCCCTCTGGGCGTTCTGCTCGCGCTTCCGGCAAGGGTCTCCTGGTTCGGAAGGCGGGTGGCTCCCTCTTGCATAAAGTGCGGCCGATGCGTCTCAGCCTGCCCGATGGGTGCGGTGCCGGTCGAGCCGATTCAGACTCGTTTCACCCTTTGCGTGCATTGCCGTTCCTGTCAGGACGTCTGCCCGGTCGAGGCAATCTCGTTTTCCTTTGGGAACGGTCGCGCGCTGGCAAAGGGAAAGCTTCTCCAGAACCCGCGCAGGAGAGGGTTTCTTCTGGCGGCGGGGCTCGGGGGCTTGGCCCTCCTTTTGACAAGGCTCGACCCCCGTGTTATCAAGAAGTCCGACCGCCGGCTCCGGCCTCCGGGGGCGATCCCCGAGGCGGACTTCCTCGCGGCCTGCGTGCGCTGCGGGGCTTGTCTTCGGGTCTGCCCGACCCGCACGTTGCAGGCGTCAGGGGCCGAAGGAGGGCTGATCGCCTGGGGGACCCCGGTCCACCGGATGAGGACTGCCGGCTGCGAGCAGTCTTGTAACCTCTGCGGCAAGGTCTGTCCCACCGGAGCGATTCGCGACCTCCCGCTGATCGAGCGCCAGCACGCCAAGGTTGGCACCGCTGTCTTGGACAGGCAACGGTGCGTGGCCTGGGCCGAGAACCGCCTCTGCCTGCTGTGCGACGAGGCCTGCCCCTACAATGCCATCGTGTTCGAGGTTGTCGAGGGGCACAAAAGGCCTGTCGTGGACGAGAGCCGGTGCAACGGGTGCGGAATGTGCGAGGCCGTCTGTCCTGTGGAGGGCGAGGCGGCCGTGGTCGTGTTCCCCGCCGGTGAAGTCAGGCTGAAGAGCGGGTCCTACCAAGAGGCCTTGGCCGAAAGACGCATTCACCTCGAACCCAGGCGAGACCGCTTTGGCCCGGAGCCGGTCAGCCCATCGGACACTGCGGGCTAGGGAGCCTGCGGAGGCAGCAGAGGAGCCCGGCATGGTCGAGGTTAGACCTTTTCGAGGAATCCGGTACAACCCGCGAAGGATCCAGGATCTTTCTCTGGTGACCTGCCCGCCCTACGACGTTATCGATCCGACCGAGCAGGATTTTTACCACTCCCTTCATCCATGGAACGCCATTCGCCTCGACCTTGGCAAGTCGTCGAAGGAGGACTCGGAGGGTGAGAACCGCTACAGCCGGGCCGCCCGGCTTTTGGATGAATGGCTTCGGGAGGGGATTCTGGTCGAGGAGAGGGAGGCGGGGTATTATCTTCTCGAGGAACAATTCCAGGAAGGGGAGGGTACGCTCGTCGTGCGCCGAGGACTCATCGCCCTGCTTCGCCTCGACGAGGGATCGGGCCAGAGGGGCGTGCGGCTCCACGAGGCCACCCATCCCGGCCCGAAGGAGGACCGTCTGGCCCTGATGAAGGCCACGGCCGCGAATCTGAGTCAGATTTTTGTTCTTTATCAGGATTCCTCAGGGGTCCTTCGAGAGATCCTGGAGACGCCTCCCCTGAACGGGGCTTGTGGGGAGGCTCTGGGCCGGGACGGAGTGAGGCGGCGGCTCTTTTTCCTGGGAGATCCCGGTACTCACAGACGAATCGAGTCCTTTTTTTCTGAAAGGGACCTCTTCATTGCCGACGGCCACCACAGGTACGAAACCGCTCTCGCCTATCGTGCGTGGCGCAGGGGGCTCGAGCCCGGAGCGAGCGGGCCCCGGCCCTGGGATTACGTCTTGGTCTACCTTACGGGAAGCGAAGACCCGGGGTTGCGGGTCTATCCCACTCACAGAATTCTCTGGGGTTACCCCCTTTGGGAGGCCCAGTCGTTCTTTTCCAGAGCTGAGAGATTCTTCGATATCCAGGCGATCCCTTGGCCGACGCCGGGCGACGTCGGCCGGGACGGCCGGGCCATGGCCGAGCAGACGAGGCAGGTAGGAGATGACGGAAGGCCGCGGATCCGTTGTTTCCTTCCAGGGCGGCGGGAAGGGTGGCAGTTTTTCCTGAGGACCGGCGCTGCGTCTTCTTCCGAGCTCTTTCCGGCCGATACGCATCCTCTGCTGCGTTCTTTGGACGTGGCTGTCCTTCACGAGGTTCTCCTGGGCAGGGTGCTCGGCATGAGCCGTCAGGACCAGGAGACAGGGGGATACCTGCGGTACGTGAAGGGGGAAGAGGCCGCTCTCGAGACTCTGGAAGCCGGCCCAGAGGCCCAGGTCGCCTTTCTTTTGGACCCTCCGCCGATCCGCTCCATTATGGAGCTGGCCTCTCAGGGCATCCGGATGCCGCAGAAAACCACCTTTTTCTACCCCAAGCTTCTCACGGGACTCGTTTTCCGCCGGATTTCGGCGGCCGGGGAAAGGGCGGGATGAAACGGGGACCGGGATCGGCCGATGATAAGCGTGCGGCCGGCGCCGACTCCTGTCGTATGGGCGGCGGGCTGGCCGACGAAACCCAAGCCGCTCTCGGGTATGCTCTGCGGAAGGAGGACGAGACTCTTGAACGCCTTCTCCTGAACCAGGGCTTTATTCTCCAGAAACGCCACGGGTATCGGTTTTCGATCGATGCGGTTCTTCTGGCGTATCTGGCCGCGCTCAGGCGAGCCCGGCCGCGCAGTCCGGGCCGGTTCGGGTACATGGACCTGGGATGCGGCTGCGGGATCGTGCCGATTCTTTTGGCCCGGCGGGAGCCCGGCCTGCATGGATACGGGGTGGAAATCCAGGAGAGCCTGGCCGACCTGGCCGAGCGCAACATGCGCCTCCACGGGTTGGAGGATCGAATTCGGATTCTCCACGAGGACCTCAAGAATCTTCCGAAGTCTTTCGCCTCTGGCTCGTTCGACTGGATGACCTGCAATCCCCCTTATCGACCCCTGGCCGCGGGCAGGGTCAATCCGGACCCTCAAAAGGCTCTCGCACGGCACGAAATCGCCGCCTCTCTGGCCGAGATCTGCGCCGTGATGGCCTACTTGCTGAGAGCCGGAGGAAAAGCCTTTCTCATTTATCCGGCGGCCCGCTCTGTCGAACTTCTCTCCCGCATGCGGCAACACGCCCTCGAGCCGAAATACCTGCGGCCGGTCTACCCGAGAGTCGGCGAAAGGGCCAAATGGGTTCTGGTTGAGGGTGTGCGCAGAGGCAGAGAATCCCTGCTGGTCGACATCCCGCTGTACCTGGAGGAAGAAACCGGAGGCTACACCGAGGAGGTCCGCAGGATGTTCCTTTGGCATTCCTGAGGGCTCAACGGGGGCGTGCTCAGGAGTCGGCCCCATCCCCGAGGCGGAAACGGATCCTTTGGATCAAAGGGTGGCCGATGGCGCTGTTGATCTTCTCTCGCAGGGTCTCCTCCTGCATCTGCAGATAGTGCATCCACGCCGAATGCTCCACTTCCACGATCATCGTGCCCTGGTCGAGGGCGACGGCCCGGGCTCTGCAGTGCCTGGACAGTTCAAGACCGACGACGGCTTCCCAGACTTGCAAGGCCGCGTGGGCCTGGCTTTGGCGGGCCATTTCGGGCTGTTCGAGGATGGCCTGGAGGATGGTTCCGATGTGCTCGGGTTTTCTCCCGGGCTCCCGGTCTTTCATGGCAGGCGTCCGTGAGTCTGAGGGGCGAACAGAATGTTTTTGGCTCCAGCGGCACCCGGCGCCGGCTAACGGGCCGTGACGTGGGCCGGAATGGTCAGGGTCTGGCCGATCTGAAGACGGTTCGGGTTTGCAAGGGCCGACCGGTTGGCTTCGTAAATCTTCACCCACTGCCGCGCGTCGCCATAGAACTTTGCGGCCAGCCAGTGGAGATCGTCTCCGCGCTGAACCTGGTACAGGAGCGGTTCTTTGACCTCGTATGCGCCCTCAGGCAGGCGCACCACGTTGCCTTTTTCGGTTTCAGTGATGGGGGAGGACCATGCCGGCCCGGCCAGGGACGACAGGAGAAGGAAAAGCGCCGCGAGCGATAACGTGGGGAAAAGGATTCGCAATCCCGTCTTGTGCATGTTCACCCTCCCAGGTTCTGGGAAACGCAGCAAGGACCGCCGAGCCCGGTTCCGGTTCCGCGGCCCGGCAGGCACTATTCGCAAGCAAGGGGCGTGCCACAGCGAGCCGGTGGCGCTGGCTCCTGAACGGAGCTGGTCAAAAGAAGGAGTTTGCCGTCTAGACCAGCCCCTGCCAGTGTAGGAGCGGAGGTCCAGATTCGTCAAGGCCGCTCCTTTGCACGGATTCCTCACCAACGATCGACGCGGATACGATCTCCTCGACTTTCCTTGACAAGCAAAGGAAGATTCCAGTACCGTGACCCGCCGGTTACAAAATGGAAACCGTCCAGCCCTTGGTTTTCAAGGCAGGAATTTCGGGTTCGGCCGGCCGCGCCGCAAGAACGATCTCCTGCGTCAGACCCAGAGAGCGACGAGAGATCCTCCGGGCCAACGCGTCACACCCCGAAAGCTCGATCGTCCCATGCCGGGATTCTTTTACGCCTTGGCCGCCGCCTTGTTTGCGTCGACGTCGGACGCTCTTTGCAAGAAGGCCCTTGAGCGGGACACGGCCCTCGTAATCGCCTGGGCGCGGTTCGCCGGCGCTGCGCCCTTTCTGCTGGCGACTTTGCTTTTCGTGGATCTTCCGACCGTGGACCGGATGTTTTGGATTCTTCTGGCATGCCTTGTGCCGCTGGAAATTCTGGCTGTGTGGCTTTACATGCGTGCCCTCCAGGCCTCCCCCCTCTCGCTGACCGTGCCGTTTCTTGCGTTGACCCCGGTTTTCACGACCGTAACCTCCTTCGTTCTTCTAGGCGAACGGCCGGACGGATCGGGTCTCGCCGGGATTTTTCTCATCGGGTTGGGCGCGTACCTGCTCCATGTTCATCTGTCCCGTCAGGGGATCTTGGAACCTTTGAGGGCCGTATGGAAAGAGAAAGGTTCACGCCTGATGATCGGCGTTGCCCTGGTTTACAGCGTCACGTCGAACCTCGGGAAAATGGCCGTTCAGCATTCGAGTGCTTCTTTCATGGCCGCGGTCTACCTGCCGGTTCTTTCCGTCGCCTTTCTGCCTCTGTTGCGATGGGGGGGAGTCCGACCGGGGCAGATTCGGTCCGGATGGGCCCTGTTCCTTCTCATCGGAGCCAGTCAGGCCCTGATGGCGTTTTTTCACTTTCGCGCCATTTCTCTCATTCTGGTTTCATACATGATCTCCGTGAAACGGCTGAGCCTGGTCCTCAGCGTGGTTCTTGGATGGTTGTTTTTCCACGAGTCCCGCATCGGGCAAAGGCTTTTGGGCAGCCTCCTCATGCTGGCCGGGGTGGCGCTGATCCTTGTGTGAATTGAAAAGGGATGGCTGAAAGGGTATTCTAAGATCCTTCGGCCCCAGAATGCTGTGAACCGTTCGTGAGGTCTTCATTCTCCGGTTTATATCGAATGTCCGATTTTCTTTTCAACCCGGCCCGGCTGACCTTTCATATCCCGGATCTTGTCTCGGGCCTTCTCCTGCGCGGCAAGAAGGGCGCTCCCCGGGGCCTTGTCGGCAACGGTGACTGCATTCTTCTCGATGGGGCTTTGGGCCTCGTGGGAATTGCCGACGGCACGGACCGAAGCCCCCAGGCTTCCCGTCGCTTTCTGGCGACTCTTGCGCGAGAAGGGGCGGCCCGGTGGGCCAGAGGAGGCCCTCCTCCCGGAGCTTCTGAGTTTCTCGATCTCGCCACAGCGGTTCTAGAACAGTTCGATTACAACGAGAGGACAACCTTTCTTTGCCTCATTCCCCTTGAGCGGCGGCGGTTCCTCTTTCTCGCGGGGGGGGACAGCCTTCTTCTCCAAGTGGATCCCAGGCGGAACACGGTCGCTGTGTTGAACAAGCCCAACATGGGGTTTACGGGCAGGTCCCGAGAAATAGTGGATTTCGGCGGCCTGGAGGTGGCCGACGACGAGCTGTTGGTCTTGGCGACGGACGGGCTCTGGGACCTTCAAGGCGGCAGCGGCCAGGAGACCTTGGGGTTCCTGGCCGAAGCCCTGGGCGCCGGCCCTCTCGAGGGCGCCCCCCGAAGATTGGTCGAAGCAAGGCATCCGGCGTTCTGTCCTGAGGCGGGGAAGCCCTACGACGATATGGCTCTTGTGTTGGTCCGTCCTTTTGAGAGAGGCGCCTTTCCCCACCGGGTTCTCCTGGGGGGAACGGATGACCGGATGGAAAGCCTCTACGAGAGGCGACTCAAGCGAAGGGCTTTGCCGGATACGGATCTGCCCCTGCCGGACGGCTCCCCTTCGTTCTGGATTTTGCCAGATGCCTTGGAGGATCTGCGCCTTTGATACATGGGCCTTCCAGCTGAAATGGGACGGTTTTGATCGATTTGCAAGTTTGGGACAGCTCGGAGCGAACTGCGCATGGAGGGAGCGGGATGATTCTGGAAAACTACCGCAAGGCTCACTTCCCCAAGACGGTTTTTCCGGAAT